>Ga0184625_10001069_pt1 | contig 11204 bp, 9 predicted proteins | sample PLM3_30_b1_FD_133151 | JGI IMG/M metagenome (GOLD analysis project Ga0184625, IMG submission 133151) | Groundwater sediment microbial communities from an aquifer in East River, Colorado, USA - PLM3_30_b1 | ecosystem: Environmental > Terrestrial > Soil > Riparian zone | place: USA: East River... | reverse complement strand
TGAGGATGCCCATCACGAGCGTGCGCTCGCCGAGCACCACGGAGGCGCCCCGCAGCGGGATGCGGAACAGGCGGCGCTGCGTGGTCAAGGTCGCCCCCTGCGCGGCGGCCCTACGACGTCGGCCGCGGATCCGCCACGGGCGGGGGAAGGATCCCGGCCGGACGGCCCTCCTCGGGCGCGCGCGTGTCGCGCGGCTTGGCCGCCACCGGCGGCGCGGGGATCTTGACCGTGAGCGGCTCGCCTGCGATCAGTTGCTTGAGCTGCGGGGCATCGAGCACTTCGTGCTCCAGCAGCGCCTCGGCGATGCGCACCAGCACCGGGCGCTGATCCGTGAGGATCTTCGCCGCGCGGTCGTACTGCTCGGTCACGATGCGCTTGATCTCCGAGTCGATCCTGAGCGCGGTCGCCTCCGAGTAGTCCTGGTGGCGATTGAACTCCTTGCCGAGGAAGATCGCCTCTTCCTTCTTGCCGTAGGTGAGCGGGCCGAGCGCCTCGCTCATGCCCCACTCGCAGACCATCTTGCGCGCCATCTCGGTCGCCTGCTCGATATCGTTCTGGGCACCGGTCGTGATCTGCGAGAAGGTGGCCTCCTCGGCGATGCGCCCGCCCATGCAGACCGCGATCCGTGCCTCGAGCTGCTCCTTCGACCAGTTGTGCTTCTCCTCGCTCGGCAGCTGCTGCGTGAGGCCGAGCGCCATCCCGCGCGGGATGATCGTCACCTTGTGCAGCGGATCCGAGTGCGGCACGAGCGCGGCGAGCAGGGCGTGGCCCGCCTCGTGGTAGGCGGTGATCTTCTTCTCCTCGTCGGTGATGATCATGCTCTTGCGCTCGGCGCCCATCAGGACCTTGTCCTTCGAGGACTCGAAGTCCTTCATCGAGACGAACTTCTGGCTGAAGCGCGCGGCCATCAGCGCGGCCTCGTTCACCAGATTCGCAAGGTCGGCGCCCGAAAAGCCGGGCGTCGCGCGCGCGAGCATCGAAAGATCGACGTCCTCGGCGAGCGGGATCTTGCGCGTGTGGACCTGCAGGATGCCCTCGCGCCCGCGCACGTCGGGACGCGAGACCACCACGCGGCGGTCGAAGCGGCCCGGCCGCAGCAGCGCCGGGTCGAGCACGTCGGGCCGGTTGGTGGCGGCGATCAGGATCACGCCGTCGTTCGACTCGAAGCCGTCCATCTCGACGAGCAGCGCGTTGAGCGTCTGCTCGCGCTCGTCGTGCCCGCCGCCGAGGCCGGCGCCGCGGTGGCGGCCGACGGCGTCGATCTCGTCGATGAAGATGATGCAGGGGGCGTTCTTCTTGCCCTGCTCGAACAGGTCGCGCACGCGGCTGGCGCCCACGCCGACGAACATCTCGACGAAGTCGGAGCCGGAGATCGAGAAGAACGGCACGTTCGCCTCGCCCGCGATCGCACGCGCGAGCAGCGTCTTGCCCGATCCCGGCGGGCCCATCAGCAGCACGCCCTTGGGGATCCGGCCGCCGAGCTTCTGGAACTTCTGCGGCTCGCGCAGGAACTCGATGATCTCCTGCAGCTCCTCCTTCGCCTCGTCGACGCCGGCCACGTCCTTGAACGTCACCTTCTTCTGCTGGCTCGCCAGCAGCTTGGCCTTCGACTTGCCGAACGAGAGCGCCTTGTTGCCGCCGCTCTGCATCTGGCGCATGAAGAAGACCCAGAAGCCGATCAGCAGCAGGAAGGGGGCCCAGGAGATGAGCATGTTGGCCCAGGTCGGTGTGGTGTCGGGCTGGTAGGTCACGACGACACTCTTGGCCAGCAGCCGGTCGGGGAGCTTGTCGTAGGCCTGCGGCGAGAAGGTGCGGAAGGCCTCGCGGCTCACCGTGTGGCCCTTGATCTCGTTGCCGGTGATCGTCACGTCCTGCACCTGGCTGGCCTCGACCTGCGCCATGAACTCGCTGAACTTCATGGGCGTCTCGCGCTTCTGGAACTGCGCGAAGTGCCAGGCCAGGAAGACGACGACCAGCAACGACATCCACAGCATCACCGTCTTGAACGTGGCGTTCACTGAAAAGCCTCCGGTCGGCTACCCCACCGTCCCTCATCCCCGCGGATAGCACCCACGGGGAATCTACTATCCTAGCTTACTCTCTGGGCGGCCCCGAGCGCGCGGGCCGGGGGATGGTGCCGATGTAGGGCAGGCCGCGGAAGCGCTCCATCCAGTCGAGGCCGTATCCCACCAGGAAGCGGTCGGCGAGCGGCTCGTGGACGGAGAACGCGGTCCAGTCGGGGTGGACGTCGATCTTGCGCGCCTCCGGCTTGTCGATGAGGGCGCACACCTTGAGGCTGCGCGGCCCGTGCTCGTGGATGTGCGCGAGCAGGTAGCTGAGCGTGATCCCGGTGTCGACGATGTCGTCGATCAGCAGCACGTCGCGCCCCTCGAGCGGCACCGCCGTCGAGAAGACGATCTCGGTCTGGACGCGCCCGGCCATCTGCTCGCGGCTGGAGGTGACGCGGACGAGGTGGACCTCGAGGTCGAGGGGGACCCTCCGGATCAGGTCGGACATGAAGACGAGGCTGCCCTTCATCAGGCCCAGCACGCAGATCTCGCGCCCGGACAGGCCCTTCGTGATCTCCTCGCCCACCTCGGCGACGCGCCGAGCGATCTGCTCCTCGCTAAAGAGTACGGAGATGTTGTCTTTCATGCCTTGCGCCGGGACGATGATACGGCTTTCGGCGCGCGATTGGCACGCCTCTCGAGGCGAACGCTCTGATGCGTGAAGCGCGCTTCCCGGTTGCCGGGGAGCGGGAGCCGTCGGCCGGACGGAGCGGGACTCCGGGCGAGCCGGAGCAGCCGGTCGACGTGTCCGCCGTCGACTTCCGCGAGGCCCCCGGTCTCGAGCAGGGCCTGCCGCAGCGTCGCGCGGGCCACGGCCACGGGCGAGCGGGCGAGTGCTTTGCGGTCGAGGACGAGCGCGTCGCCGTCACGGGTCGCGGCCCGCGCCAGCGCGCGCTCCGCGACGCCGCCCATGTAGCTCGCCTCCTCGGCGATCAGGTCCGCCGTCCGCGCGAGCGCCTCGCGCACGCGCGGATTGAAGCGCTGCTCGAGGTACGGCAGCAGCTCGTTGCGCACGCGGTTGCGCGCGTAGGCCGGATCGGCGTTCGTCTCGTCCTCGCGCCAGGCAAGACCGCGCTCCGCGAGGTGCGCGAGCACCTCGCGGCGCGAGACCGCGAGCAGCGGGCGCAGCAGGTCGCCGCTCGCGAGCCGCATACAGGCGAGCCCGGTCGGGCCGCTGCCGCGCAGCAGCCGCAGCAGCAGCGTCTCGGCCTGGTCGTCCCGGGTGTGCGCGACGGCGATCGCCACGGCGCTCTCGTCGTCCTTCACCCGGCGCAGGAAGGAGTAGCGCTCGCGGCGCGCGGCCTGCTCGAGGCCGCCCTTCTCGTCGCGCGCTCGCTCGCGGACGCGCCCGCTCCCGCCGCGCAGCGGCACGCCGAGCGCGGCGCACAGCTCGTGGCAGAAGGCGGCGTCATCCGCGGAGCCGGGCCGCAGACCGTGGTCGAGGTGGGCGGCGACGAGCTCGAAGCCGCGCCGGCGGCGAAGCGCCGCGAGCGCGTCGAGGAGCGCCACGGAGTCGGCGCCGCCGGAGAGGGCGACGAGCAGCATCTCGCCGCGCGCGGGCCGCCCGGCCGCGAGCAGGGCACGGTCGACGGCCGCCACGAGGAACGGCATCCTCATGCGCTCGGGCCCCCCCGAAGTGCGGATTGGTGGCGGTGCAGGGATTCGAACCCCGGACGCCGCGGATATGAGCCGCGTGCTCTAACCAACTGAGCTACACCGCCACGGGTAGCTCGGAGACGGGACCGCCTCCGGGACTCGCCAGCATACTACGAAACCCGCCCGCCTCCGGGCCGCTATATACTGCCTTCGCTCCGTGGCCACGATCACGAACTGCGTCACCTGCCAGAAGAGTGACGAAGAGGTCACTCTGCAGAAGTGCCCGATCTGCTTCAAGTGGGTCTGCTATGACTGCGGCAGGCGCGAGTACGGCCGCACCTTCTGCAGCCAGCGCTGCGCCCACCTCTTCTTCTTCGGCGACGACGACGAATAGCTCCGGGGGGGCACGGGGGGGCGGATGCGCCCCCCGATTGCCAGTCCAGAGAGTCCGTTGGCCTCTGTTCCCTTGTCCGCTGTTCGTGTCCGTCCGTGACTCTCCAATCACCGCCTTCGAGAGGTGATCGAACCGCCGGGGCCGGCTGCCTCCTTCTTTGAGATGGGGGGACTTCGTCCCCCCATGACCCCCCTGGGTGGCCGTGACCTAGAATGGCCTCTCATGAGCTATCCGGACGAGAGGCCGCGGCGGCTGCGCAAGAGCGAGCGCCTGCGCGCGATGGTGCGCGAGACGACGCTCACCCCGGCGAGCCTCATCTATCCGCTGTTCGTGACGGCCGGCAACGGCATCCGCCGCGAGATCCCGTCGCTGCCGGACTGCTACCACCTGTCGGTCGACCAGGTCGCTCGTGAGGCGGAGGTGGTCGAAAAGCTCGGGATCGGCGGCGTCATCCTGTTCGGGCTGCCGTCGGCGAAGGACCCGGTCGGCTCCGAGGGCTACGCCGACGACGGCGTCGTGCAGCAGGCCATCCGCGCGATCCGCAGCGTCTGCAAGGAGCTGCTCGTGGTCACCGACGTCTGCCTGTGCGAGTACACCTCGCACGGCCACTGCGGCGTCGTCGAGCAGGGCGAGGTGCAGAACGACCCGACCCTCGAGCTGCTGTCGCGCATGGCCGTCTCGCACGCCAAGGCCGGCGCCCACGTGGTGGCGCCCTCCGACATGATGGACGGGCGCGTGGGTGCGATCCGCGACGCCCTCGACGCCGCGGGCTTCGCCGGCCTGCCGATCCTGTCGTACGCGGCCAAGTACGCGTCTGCCTTCTACGGCCCGTTCCGGGAGGCCGCCGACTCGGCCCCCCAGTTCGGGGACCGCCGCGGCTATCAGATGGACCCCGGCAACGTCCGCGAGGCGCTGCGCGAGGTGAGGCTCGACGTCGAGGAAGGCGCCGACATCTTGATGGTCAAGCCGGCGCTGCCCTACCTCGACGTGATCCGCGCGGTGAAGGAGAGCGTCGACCGTCCGGTGGCGGCCTACAACGTCTCGGGCGAGTACGCGATGGTGAAGGCCGCGGCCGCCAAGGGCTGGATCGACGAGGAGCGGATGATGCGCGAGATCCTGACCTCGATCCGCCGTGCCGGCGCCGACGTGATCCTCACGTACCACGCGAAGGATTTCGCGCGGCGCGCCTGAGCTCAGCAGAGGCGATGCGATCCGAGGAGCTGTTCGCGCGCGCGAAGGCCGTCATCCCCGGCGGCGTCTCGAGCCCGGCGCGTGCCTTCAAGGCCGTGGGCGGCTCGCCGCTGTTCGTTGCGCGGGCCGAAGGGGCGCGTTTCTGGGACGAAGACGGTCGCGCGTTCATCGACTTCGTGGGCTCGTGGGGACCGATGATCCTCGGGCACGCGCAGCCGGCCGTCATCGAGGCCGTGCGGGCGGCCGCCAGCCGCGGAACCTCGTACGGAGCGCCGTGCGCTGCGGAAGTGGAGCTCGCGGAGCGGATCGTGAAGCTCATGCCCGCGGTCGAGAAGGTGCGCTTCGTCTCCTCCGGCACCGAGGCGACGATGAGCGCGCTGCGCGTCGCACGAGGCTTTACGGGCCGGCGCAAGATCCTGAAGTTCGACGGCTGCTATCACGGCCACGCGGACTCGCTGCTCGTCGCCGCGGGGTCCGGCGTCGCGACGCTCGGCATCCCCGGCTCGCCCGGCGTGCCGGAGGGGACGGTGGCCGATACGCTCGTCGCTCCCTTCAACGACGTCCCGGCGCTCGAGGCCGCGTTCCGCGAGCACGGGCACGACCTCGCCGCGGTGATCGTCGAGCCCGTGTGCGGCAACATGGGCACGGTCGCGCCGCACGCGGGCTACCTCGAGGCGCTGCGCGAGATCACCCGCCGAAGCGGCTCCCTGCTGATCTTCGACGAGGTGATGACCGGCTTCCGGCTGGCGCTCGGCGGCGCGCAGCAGCTCTACGGCGTGCGGCCCGACATGACGTGCCTCGGCAAGATCATGGGCGGCGGCCTGCCGGCCGCGGCCTACGGCGGGCGGGCCGACGTCATGGCCACCGTCGCGCCCGACGGGCCGGTCTACCAGGCGGGCACGCTCTCGGGCAACCCGCTCGCGATGGCGGCCGGCGCCAAGGTTCTCGAGCTGCTCGCGCAGCCGGGCGTTTACGCCACGCTCGAGGCGCGCAGCGCGCGGCTCGAGGAAGGGCTGAAGCGCGCGGCCCGGGACGCGGGGACGACGGTGACCGTGAACCGCGTCGGCTCGATGATCACCGTCTTCTTCTGCGCGGGACCCGTGACGGACTACACGACCGCGAAGCAGTCCGACACGAAGCGCTTCGCTCGCTTCTTCCACGCGATGCTCGCGCGCGGCGTCTACCTCCCGCCGGCGCAGTTCGAGGCCGCGTTCGTCTCGCTCGCTCACGGCGAGGCCGAGATCGACGAGACGCTCGCCGCTGCCGCCGCGGCCTTCCGCGACGCGGGCTGAGGCAAAGACCGGGCCGAACCGCGCGACCGTGGTACTCTTGCACCGCGAGCCGCGCGGGCCAATTCCGGTCCCTCCACGCTCCGACGGAGGTCCGGACATGACGTCGATTCCGCCCGAGGCTGCTCCCCTCAAGCCCGACACCGTTCCGATCAAGATCGCCACCGTCCCGCGGCCGCTGACGGTCCGCTACCTCGGGTTCGAGTGCACGAGCGAGGGTCGCAGCTACCGCTTGCGCGTCGACAGGGGAGCCGACGACCCGCGGCTCTACACGGTGAGCGTCCCGAGCGAGGCCTTCGACTCACGGCGCGCCCGCTTCCAGGACGCGCCCGAGATGTGCCTCCAGCGCCTGCAGCGCGAGCTCGACGAGAACGCCGAGCTGCCGAGCGGCTCCTCGCTCGTGATCACGACGGCGGACCTCGACGGCTACCGCGAGTCCCAGCAGCGCCGCTCCCCGACCCGCAAGCGCGCGCCTCACACCGAGCGTACCGACCGCTGAGCGGCGTGCCCTTCGCGTCGCTCGGGCTCGACCCGCTGCTGCTGCGCGGCGTCCGCGAGCTGGGCTTCACGCGCCCGACCCCGATCCAGGAGCAGGCGATCCGCCCCGCGCTCGAGGGGCGCGACGTGCTCGCCTGCGCGGCGACCGGCAGCGGCAAGACCGCCGCCTTCGGCCTGCCGATCCTGCAGCGCCTGATGGCGAAGCCGCGCCGCACGACGCGGGCGCTGATCCTGACGCCCACCCGCGAGCTGTGCGCGCAGATCGATCAGCACCTCCAGGAGCTGGCGGTGCACACGCCGGTCACGAGCGCGGCGGTCTTCGGCGGCGTGGGAATGGGCCCGCAGGAGCACGCCTTCCGCGCGGGCGTCGACGTGATCGTGGCGACGCCGGGCCGGCTGCTCGACCACTTCCGCTCCTCCTACGCGGCGCTGCGCGGGCTCGAGGTGCTCGTGCTCGACGAGGCCGACCGCATGCTCGACATGGGCTTCCTGCCCGACGTGCGCCGCGTGCTGCGCCACCTGCCGGCGAGGCGCCAGACGCTGTTCTTCTCCGCCACCATGCCCTCGGCGATCATCGAGCTCTCGCGCGAGATGCTCCGGGACGCGGTGCGCATCAACCTCGATCGCCGCGCGGCGCCGCCCGTCGGCATCACCCAGGCCGCGTACCCCGTGGACGCGCGGCTCAAGCCGGCGCTGCTGCTCGCGCTCCTGCACCGGGGCGACATGAAGAGCGCGCTCGTCTTCACGCGCACCAAGCAGCGCGCCAATCGCCTCGCCGACTGGCTCGTCAAGAAAGGCGTGCGCTCGGCGCGCATCCACGGCAACCGCAGCCAGAGCCAGCGCACGCAGGCGCTCGAGGGCTTCAAGGCCGGCCGCTACGACGTTCTGGTGGCGACCGACATCGCCGCGCGCGGCATCGACGTGGTGGCGCTTGGCCACGTGGTGAACTTCGACGTGCCGGTGGTGAGCGAGGACTACATCCACCGCGTCGGACGCACCGGCCGCGCCGATGCGACCGGCGAGGCCTACACCTTCGTCGCGCCGGAGGACGAAGCCTCGCTGCGGGCGATCGAGCGCGCCGTGGGCAAGCCGCTGCCGCGCGTGGTGCTGAGCGACTTCGACTACAGGCAGAAGGCCGAGGAGATGAGGCCGGCACCGCATCAGGCTCACCGCCCGCCGAAGCCTCGACCCAAGCCGCGCTCCGGCCCGTCGCACGATCGGCGCCAGCCCGACGCCGCCTGGGCGGGCCGGGTCGAGACGGCGAGCCGCCCGCAGCCTCACGGCGCGCACCCGCACGGCGCGCGCCGGCACGGAAGCCGCCGGCCGGGCTCGCGCTTCGGTCGCCGCTCGCGCTAGCGGCGCTCGCTCGGCGAGCCGGCGTCAGCGGCCGACGATCCCCTGCTCTCGGTCGAGCATCTTGCGGTAGTCCCGCTTGCGCTTGACCTTCGCGACCGGGTCCTTCGTCGGGTAGTTGGCGCCGAGGATGATCTCGGCGGGCGCGCGCGGCGAGAACAGGCCCTGGAACGTGAGCGTGTCCGCGGGCAGGTAACGGTACGTGGCGATCTGGCGGTAGCGCCGGTCGACGCGGAACGACGCGTCCTGCGCCGGCGTCGCGAGCAGCAGGAACGGCTCGCGCGACCCCGCGAAGCTCCAGAGGTCGCACTCGGCGATGGCCGTGATCCGCACCTCGAGCAGCAGGTCGCGGCGGACGCGCGTCGGGTCCGAGCAGAAGGCCATGCGCAGGTCCGGCCGGTAGCGCAGCTCGCGCGCCACGTCCTCGACCATCGCGCGGTTCGGTTGGCCCGCCGCGAAGGCAGGCAGGCAGAGCGTCACGACGCCGAGCCACGTCGCCGCCACCACCGACGCGAGCGACAGCATCAGCGCGCGCGGCGTGGGGCGCACGGCCACGGCGAGAAGGGCCAGGATGCCCGCGCCGGCTATGCCCAGCAGGAGCGCACGGGCGGACGCGGAAGGCATCCACTCGGGCGGCAGCTGCGGCGGCTGCAGCAGCAGGAAGGCGAGCGCCCCCGCGAGCGCCACGAGCATCACGCGCACCCACGTGCGGTCGAGCGCTCGCCACTCGACGGCCGTCAGGTAGCGGCCGATCAGGAGCGAGATCGCCGGGTAGAGCGGCAGCAGATAGTAGTCGAGCTTGCCGCGCGAGAGGCTGAGCGGGACCAGCACGAGCACGACCCACGTCGTGAGGAATCGCGCGCAGCCGCGCTCTTCCGCATCGGAGGAGCGGACGAGCCGCGCGAGCGCCAGCGGCAGCAGCGGCGACCACGGCAGTCCCTCGGCGAGGTAGACCGGCCCGAAGAACCAGATCGGGCGGCCGACGTCGTAGGTCTCGGCGGCGAAGCGCTCGAGGTTCTCGCGCAGGAAGAAGTAGACGAGCGGGTCGCGCCCGAGCCGGAAGTAGACCAGCACGAACCAGCCGAGGCCGAGCACGGCGCAGAGGAAGGCGCCGAGCCCGAGCCCGGCGAGCCCGCCGGGCAGCGGCCGGCTGCGGTTCCGGTAGAGCAGCAGCAGGATCGCGAGGCCGGGGATGAGGAGCGCGATCGGCCCCTTGGTCGCGAAGCCGAGCCCCGCCACGACGCCGAGCAGCGGTACGGCGTAGCGGGGGGCCGCAGGGCGGTACGCGAGCACGGCGAGGGCGACCGCGAGCGTCGTGAACAGGGCGAGCAGCATGTCGGACATCGCCACGCGCGCGAAGGAAAGGAACGCGAGCGTCGTCGAGAGCACCAAAGCACCCGCCAGGCCGCTGCGGCGGTCGTAGACGAGCGTCCCGAGCCAGGCGCTCGCGAGCACGAAGCCGAGCGACGCCAGCACCGACACCAGGCGCGCCGCCTCGGCCGTCGGACCGAGCCCCTTCATCGCGGCGGCCATCAGCCAGTAGGACAGGATCGGCTTGTCGAAGAACGGCTCGCCCTGGTAGTACGGGACCAGCCAGTCGCCGGTCTCGACCATGCTGCGAGCCGCGTCGAGGAAGTAGATCTCGGCGCGCGCGAGCGGCGCCACTCCGAGCTGCGGCAGCAGCAGCGCGAGCAGTACGGCTCCCGTGAGCGCGAGGAGTGCGGCGTAGCGAGTGGGAGTCAGGGCGGGGCGGGTCAGGGCTGTGCGGGCGCGGCGGCGGCGCCCTTCTTGAGGTGGAGCTGGCCGCAAGCGGCCAGGATGTCGCGCCCGCGCGGGCGGCGTACCGACACCGGAACGTCGGCGGCGGCGAGCGCGGCGCAGAAGGCCTCGACCGCTTCGGGCTTCGGCGCCTTGAACGGGATCTCGGGCGCGGGGTTGAGCGGGATCAGGTTCACCTTGACGCGCCGGCCGCCCAGCCGGCGGGCGAGCTCGCGCGCGTGCAGGGCCGAGTCGTTCACGCCGCCCAGCAGCACGTACTCGAAGGTGACGCGGCCGCCGCGCGGGACCTCGTAGCGCAGCGCCGCGTCGACCACGGCGTCGAACGGATACTTCTCCTCGATCGGCATCAGCGCCCGCCGCAGCCCGGGGTCGGGAGCATGCAGGCTGATCGCGAGGTTGGGCCGCACCGGCTCGCTCGCGAGCTTCGCGAGCGCCGGCAGGATGCCGACCGTGGAGAGCGTCAGCTTGCGCGGCGGCACGCCGAAGCCGTCCTCGTCCATCAGCACGCGCAGCGCTTCGAGCGTCGCGTCATAGTTGAGCAGCGGCTCCCCCATGCCCATCATCACGACGTTCCACGGGAAGGGATCGTCCGCGCGGCGGTCGGGATGCGTCGCGGCGACGGGGTGCTCGTCCATCACCGTCGCCACCTGTCCCAGGATCTCCCACGGCTTGAGGTTGCGCTTGTAGCCGGCGATGCCGGTCAGGCAGAACGCGCACTTCAGCGGGCAGCCCGCCTGCGTCGAGATGCAGATCGTGCGCCGCGCGTCCTCGGGAATGTAGACGGCCTCGACGCTGGCACCGTCGTCCAGCCGGAACAGGTACTTGCGGGTGCCGTCGAACGAGAGCGTGCGCTCCTGGACCTCGGGCCAGCGCAGCTCGAAGTCCGCGGCGAGCGAAGCCCGCAGCGACTGCGGCAGGTCGCTCATCGCGGACACGTCCCGCACGCGCCGCTCGTAGAGCCAGCCGTAGAGCTGACGGCCCCGGAAGGCGGGCTCGCCGCGGTCGGCGACGAGCCCCGCGAGGCTGCGCTTGCCC
>Ga0184625_10001068_pt1 | contig 11205 bp, 10 predicted proteins | sample PLM3_30_b1_FD_133151 | JGI IMG/M metagenome (GOLD analysis project Ga0184625, IMG submission 133151) | Groundwater sediment microbial communities from an aquifer in East River, Colorado, USA - PLM3_30_b1 | ecosystem: Environmental > Terrestrial > Soil > Riparian zone | place: USA: East River... | reverse complement strand
TGGAACAAACTCGTCGAGCATCCGGCTTACGACGCCTTCTGGCAGGACCAGGCCGTTGACAAGGTACTCGCCGGACAGCCGCTGAAAACGCCGGTGATGCTGGTCCATAGCCTGTGGGACCAGGAAGACATCTACGGCGCCCCGGCTGTATATCGAGCGATCGAGCCCAAGGACACGGCCAACGACAAGGTCTTCCTCGTCATGGGCCCCTGGCATCACGGCCAGCAGATCGACGACGGCAGCTCGCTCGGAGCAATTAAGTTCGGCAGTGACACGGGCCTCTATTTCCGCCGGCAAATCCTGCGGCCGTTCCTCGACCAGTATCTGAAGGACGGCGCGCCGAAGGCCGATGTCGCCCCCGTCACCGCCTTCGAGACCGGCTCGAACGCGTGGCGGCGATTCGCTGCGTGGCCGCCCACGAGCGAAGGCGCAGTCAAGATGACGCCACTCTACCTGCGAGCCGGGCAGAAGCTGAGCAACTCCGCCCCGGCTGCCGGCGACGCGACTTACGAAGAATACGTTTCCGATCCGGCCAAGCCCGTGCCGTTTCGGGTGCGGCCGATTCAGCCGATGGGCTATGGCAGCGGCCTGACCTGGTCGCAGTGGCTGGTCGATGACCAGCGCGAAGCCTCGGGCCGCCCGGACGTTATCGCGTTCGTCTCCGAAGAGCTCACCGCGCCGCTGAAGATCACCGGCCAGCCCGTCGCCAACCTGGTTGCATCCACCAGCGGCACGGACTCCGACTGGGTGGTCAAACTGATCGACGTCTATCCCGACGAAGTTGCCCCGCAGGCCGAAATGGGCGGTTATCAGCTCATGGTCGCCGCCGACATCTTCCGCGGCCGTTATCGCGAGAGCTTCGAGACCGCCAAACCCATCGCCCCCGATCAGCCGCTTCAATACCGCTTTGCCCTGCCCACGGCCAACCACGTCTTTCAGCCGGGGCACCGCCTGATGGTGCAAATCCAGTCGAGCTGGTTCCCGCTCTACGACCGCAACCCGCAAACCTTTGTGCCCAACATCTTCTGGGCCAGGCCGGAGCAATACCGCAAAGCGACGCAGCGCATCTACCACGCCGACGGCAAGAGCACCTTCGTCGAGCTGCCGATTGAATCGCCACGTTAAGCGCGCCGCCCGGGGGGGACGGAGAAGGAGTAAGAGGAGGATTACGAGTAGGAAGAGGAGTACGAGCAGGAGCAATAGTAAGATTACGATCGGGCCGCTCCGGTCATACTCATACTCTTTCTCGTGCTCTTAATCCTATTCCTAATCCTACTCTTCCTCTTACTCCTGCTCCCGCACCCGTGCGGAGCCAGCGCCATCCATCGGCTCAGTTTGCACCCAGCCGCCAGCGCGGATAGACTCCCAATGGCACGGCTTTTCTTGGCCCTGGAATTCTTCGATGCGATCTAATCCGCGCCGAATGGGCGGCTTTACGCTCGTCGAGCTGCTGGTCGTCATCGCGATCATCGGCGTGCTCGTCGCCCTGCTGCTGCCCGCGGTGCAGTCGGCCCGTGAGGCCGCGCGGCGGATGTCTTGCGGCAACAACTTCAAGCAAATTGGCATTGCCCTGCACAACTATCACGACGCCTATCAGAAGCTGCCGCCCGGCTGGATCATGCAGGCCACCTCGCCCGAGAACAGCGCCGGATGGGGCTGGCCGACGTTCATCCTGCCGTATGTCGAGCAGCAGAACCTGTACGATCGGTTGCAGGTCAACCAGCTCGCCTTGATGGACGTGATGGGCAACGCCGCGCTCCGCCCGCTGGCCCAGACGAAGCTCAAGAGCTACCGCTGCCCATCGGACGTGGTGAAGGACCTCTTGCCCGCGCGGCCCAGCGCGACCTGCGAGTGGCAATTTTGACTGCGACACCTGCCTGGCGGGGTTCGAGGTCGGGGCGAGCAACTATGTCGGCAACGCGGGCTTCTTCGATCCTGACGGCGCGGCCAACCACACGCGCGCGGCCCTGCGGACCGGCGTGTTTCACGCCAACAGCGATTTTGCCTTCCGCCAGATCACCGACGGCCTCAGCTCGACTTTCCTGGTTGGCGAGCGCGACTATCGCTGCAAGGCCGGGGCCTGGATCGGCTCGCGGAATCCGCCTGGCCCCGACATGTGGGGCTCCTATTTCCTGCGAGCCCGCGTTAGCATCAAGCTCAACGACCCGCGGCAGCCGCCCGATTTCTGCAGCAGCACCTCCTGCACTGAGGGCTTTGGCAGCAAGCATCTCACAGGCGGGCAGTTCGTGTTCTGCGACGGCAGCGTCCACTTCCTCAGCAACAACATCGACTACAACACGAGCGGCGCCGATCCGCAGTTGCAGGGCACCAACACCGTGCCGATCGACGCCGGCCAGCTCGGCGTTTATCAAAAACTGGGGATCAAGGACGATGGCGCGGTCACCGGCTTCTAACGCGCCCGGCCTTTGGCGAATTCTCCGCGGCGGCCTGATCCTGGCGGCGCTGGTCGCGCTGCACCTGGCAGGCTGCGGCAAAGCGAAGTTCGGCAGCGTCTCGGGCCGGGTCACGCTCGACAATCAGCCGCTCGCGCACACCACGGTCGAGTTTCAGCCGGCCGCAGGCTCGCCCTCGTACGGAGTAACCGACGACCGCGGCTACTACACGCTGCAGTGGAGCCCTGAGCAGTCCGGGGCGCAAGTTGGCGAACACACCGTCCGGATCACCAGCTTCGACGAAGGTAACCGCCGTCAGCCCGAACGCGTTCCCCCGCGCTACAACCGCCAAACCGACCTCCGGCGCGAAGTTAAACCCGGCCACCAACAGTTCGACTTTGACCTGACCAGCAAGTGACGGCCCTAATCTTCGAGCGTGGCCGTGACGGTGAGGGTGCCGTCGCCGAGGGTGGCGAGGCGTTTGGGTTTGCCGGGTTCGATGAGGGCGCTGCCACTGGCGGAGTACTGGGCTTCGTTGCCGTCGTTGGGTTTGGCGAGGTGTAGCTCCGATTTGAATGTCAGCAGGAACCGGCCGGAAGCGTTCACGGGCTTGAGTGCGCCGTCGATCCGCACGCTGAATTCGGTGTCGGGTTTGGTGATGCCGTAGCGAAGCGAGTATTCACTCGCGCCACACAGCACGAAAAACACCGGGTCGTTCGGGTAGCCCTGCAGCTTGAATTCCAGCCGCACCGACTTCTCAAACGGCGTCGTCTCCTGCGGCGCGCCCGGCTGCTGCTTGGCCGGCGCTGTGCTGGTCGCAGCCGATTTGTCGTCGCCCAGCGCCGGCCGGCTGAAAACGGCGAACGCAACCAGCAGCGTCCATACCGACAAGTTCATTCTCATGCGTTAGTCTCCACAGCAATTGGATTCGGCTCACGGTTCGGGTGGATTGTAATGGGCGCTCCACGGAATGTCTGGTTCAGCTTGTCCCGAGGCCGCGAAAAGCCCCCCTCGCTTACGCGATCGGGTTGGTATTCCGATCGCTGGCCCCACCAAATAAGTGACGCTCTTTCAGGGACGGTCGGAATCGGCACCCACTACCGGTTGTGGTTGGCGGGCGAACAGACACAATCTGTTGTGGTTCTATTGACATATAGTGTACGTATAGTGTACACTGACCACCGGCTGCCGCGAGCTTCGGCGGCGACTTGGTCTTTGGCAATTCGGCAGAGGGAAATGGCAAGGCGTGACTGCCGCGCAGACACGGCAGACAAGAATGTCTGCCCCACACGGCGGTTGCGGAAGATTCGTTGCCCTTCGAATCTAGCGGTCAAGCGTTCAAGAAGCGCTAAAGTTTAGCGCCGGTGGTTTTGGGGCAGTTGCCGTAAGATTTTGCAGCGCTAGGCGTTGGAGCAAATCGGCAGGGGAGATGGTTTGAGAAAAGTTCCGAAAATGAGCGCGAAGGCCGGTCGAGCCAAGGGCGCAACGGACGTCGTTATCGCCCGCAGAGGGCTGCGGAGGGCATTCCCTGCAGCGTTTAGGCCTTGGCGGCGTCGAGGGCTTCCTGGACCTTGGCTTTGCTGGGGATGCCTTGGAAGCGCTGATAGGGCTGGCCGCCTTTGAAGATGATGATCGTGGGGATCGCTTCAATGCCGTATTGGAAGGCGGACTGCTGGTTGTCGTCGATGTTGACCTTGCCGACGACGGCCGCGCCGAGGTTTTCCGAGGCCAACTCGTCGATCATCGGGGCGATCTTGCGGCAGGGGCCGCACCAGGGGGCCCAGAAATCGACCAGGACGGGCTTGTCGCTGCCGATCACGTCCGTCTGAAAGTTCTTGTCCGTGATTTCATGAACGTTCGCGCCAGCCATTGCTATTCTCCAATTTCTCGGCGGCTCATCAGCCGCGGTCATTTGCGTGTCAACCAATTATCGTCGATGGGCAAGTGGACGCCGATTGTAGGTCGCGCTGGGCCGCAGCGTCAATGCGGCGGCGGATCAAGCGGCTTGCCCTAAGTCGTGACGCTGCTTGCCTCTACGTCGCCAGCGGCCTATGCTGCCCTGCCCGAAACTCCAGGTCAAATCCACCAGAGACACTTTTTCGAGTTGGCCCATGACCGCGGATTCCTTTCGCTGTTTCCTGGTCGAGAAAGATGCCGCCGGCAAGGTCCGTCGCGGGCTATCGCAGCGGACGAAAGCCGACCTGCCGCCGGGCGACGTGCTGGTGCAAGTTGCGTTGTCCTCGCTGAACTACAAGGATGCCTTGGCGGCTGAGGCCCATCCGGGCGTCGTTCGCAAGCTGCCGCACGTGCCGGGGGTCGATGCAGCTGGCAGCGTGGCCGAAAGCGCTGACGCCCGGTTCAAGGCGGGAGACCCGGTCATCATCACGGGCTATGAGTTGGGCTCGGGCCAATGGGGCGGCTGGTCCGAGTATGTCCGCGTGCCGGCCGATTGGGTCGTGCCGCTGCCCGCCAGATTGTCGCTCCAGGAAACGATGATCCTGGGGACCGCAGGGTTCACCGCCGCGCAGTGCGTCGCCGCCATCCAACTCAACGGGGTAACGCCGGCCAGCGGCGAGATTGTGGTGACCGGATCGACCGGCGGAGTCGGCTGCATCGCCGTAAAGCTGCTCGCCAGGCTCGGCTATTCCGTCGTCGCGGTGACAGGCAAGCCACAGCTTGAGTCGCGATTGAAAGCGTGGGGCGCGACGCGGATCATCGGCCGCGGCGACGTGCTGAATACGACGGACCGGGCGCTACTCAGTGCGCGGTGGGCCGGGGCCGTCGATACGGTCGGCGGCCAGACGCTGGCGACGCTCGTCCGCGAGACAAAACCCAACGGCGTCGTCTCGGCGTGCGGCCTGGTTGGCGGCGCCGACTTGGCGCTGACCGTGCATCCGTTCATCCTCCGCGGTGTGTTGCTCGCCGGCATTGGCTCCGCGCTGTTGCCCTATGACCGGCGGCTGGAAATCTGGCGCAAGCTCGGCCACGAGTGGCGGCTCTCTGGACTCGACGAGCTGACCACGACGATCGGTTTGGCCGAAGTCGAAGGCTATGTGCAGCGAATCCTGAAGGGCGAGCTGGTCGGCCGCACGCTGGTCGAGATCGGCAGCTAGCGACGGCCCGCTGTCGTGCCAATGCATTGCGGGCCGTTCAAGCGGCCGGCGCGATGGCGTCGATATGACGAAGTGAAGGATCGTCGGCTGAGACTGCGCTAGCGACGCTGGCATCCACTCGGCCGACAAGAATGTCTGCCCCACATTTGCATGCCCACGACACAAGCCAAGCACGAACCGGTCGCGTTTTGCTCGCGGCCGTTGGTCCGGCGGGTCTATTTCGCCCTGAAGGCTGCCTTGGCGACGTACATCGCGACGCTGGGGTTCCCACGCGACCCCTCCCGCGGCAACCTGGCAGAGGTGCAAATCGGCGGGCCGGCGGCGAAGGGATTGGACCTCGATGACGCGGCCCGCTGGCTCAAACGGACGGAGCCGACGGCGGTTGTCTTGACGTCGGCCAACATCCGGCCAACCGGCCGCAGTCAAATCCGCATGACCTACCTGGCGTCGCGACCCAATGCGGCCCGGCTGCGGCTGGATGACCTGTCCACGCGGTGGCTGTATCAATACCTGCCCGAGCGGCTGCAGGATTTTCGCCGCTCGGCGCTGGGCGAAACGCGGACGGCGATCACCACGGCCCGCGACCGCGAAGACACCGCTCGCACGCGCGTCGAAGAATTGCGGCAGCAGCAACTGGCTCGCTACTTTCAGCAGCCGGCGTTTCCGCTGATGGATTCCGCACCGCAGCCGGCGGCTCCCGTTGCTGTTTCGCCGGGGCAGGCCGGCGAGCTGCAAACGCAGCTCGAGAAGCTGCGGATGGAGCTGGCCCGCCTGCTGGGCACTTTCACTGACGAGCATCCGCAAGTGATTACGCTCCGCAAGCAGATCGCGGGGCTGGAGAAGCAGCTTGGCCCCAGCGTGCAGCCAAGGGGCGGCGAAGGCCCGGAACTAATGCCGGCGCCAGGTGGCGAGCCACGTGCAGCGGGCCAGGCCCGGTCGGCGACACATTGGGTCGCGGCGGGCACTGAGCCGTCCGAGCCCGCGGAACTTTCCGCGGCCATCTCGGCCGCGCTCTTGGAATTGACGCAAGCCAGCCGGCAGCGGCAAGCGGCCGAGGTGCGGCAGAGCGACCGGATGCACGAGCTGTCGAACGAGCCGACGGCTGCCGACTGGTCGGCGGAGCCGGCCGAGGTGGTCACGCGGCTGGGCGGCACGCCGCGGTCCGTCACGCTGGCCTTGGGCGGCCTGTTGGCTGGCATTGCCGGCGTGTTCATGTTTCGCGCGTCCGCTGTGGCGGTATGCGCGCCAAAAATCCAATCCGCCGGCGAACTCGCCGCGGCCCTGGAGATTCCCGTCATCGGCAACGCGGCCCGCCTGCGGAATGCAGCCGCACGCATCCGCCAGCGGCTGCTGAAGCCGGCCTACGTGAAGCTGGCGGGGCACCTGGCCGAGGTGGTGATCGGGCTGTCGGCGGCAGCCTGCATCGTGTCGATCATCGTCGAGCCGACGCTCGCCGGGCAGGTGCTGGCCGATCCATTTGGGACGCTGTCGGAGGTCATGGGACGATTCGTTGGCAGCCGTTGAAGGGCGCTGGCAGCGTCGTCCGGCATGCATGGTCAACGACTACGACGCTGGCAACGTCGTGTACCGGGGCCGCAAGGTTCCGCTGACCGGGTGAATCTTCGGAACCGGATTGGTTGACGCTGTTGGCAAGTGAGGCCGCCGGTCGATGAATGAGGAGGGAAATTCGCCGCCCAGAGTCCGCGCAGGCGGCGGCATGCTAGCGGGCGGCGATTGCAGGCTGGACACCAGATTCAGGACCACGCGATGTACGAGAGTTTCTTTCGCCTGTCGCACCGCCCCTTTGTGCCCGCTCCGCTGGCCGAGGCGTATCTGCCGACAGGCTCGCTCGACCACGCCCGGCAGACGCTGATCCGCTGTCTCGACCGCGGCGAAGGGCCGGGCCTGATCATCGGCCCCGCCGGCACGGGCAAGTCGCTGCTCTGCCAGGTGCTGGCCAAACACTTTCGCGGGCGCTTTCAGATCGCCCTCCTCTCGGCCGCCCGGCTCTGCACGCGGCGGGCCCTGCTGCAAAATATCCTGTTTGAGCTGCGGCTGCCCTACCGCGGGCTCGACGAGAGCGAATTGCGGCTGTCGCTGATCGACCACCTGGAACCGCGCGGCGGCGGCACCGAAGGGCTACTGCTGCTTGTCGATGAGGCCCACACGCTCCCGCTGCGGCTTCTGGAAGAAATCCGCCTGCTCACCAACCTCGTTCGCGAAGGGCAATCGCGGGTGCGACTGGTCTTGGCCGGCAGCCTCGCGCTCGAAGAGCGGCTGAACAATCCCAAGCTCGATTCGTTCCTGCAGCGGATCGTAGCGCGCTGCTATTTGCAGCCGCTGGCCCGCGACGAGACGATTTTCTACGTGCAGGAGCAGATTCGCCGGTGTGGCAACGCGGCCGACAGCATCTTCGCGGGTGACGCCCAGACCGCGATTCACACCGCCACCGACGGCATTCCGCGGTTGATCAATCAGCTTTGCGATCATGCCTTGATGCTCGCCGCGCTGGGCGGACAGCGCCAGATCGACTCGGGCGGGATCGAAGAAGCCTGGGCCGACTTGCAGCAGCTGCCTGTGCCGTTGCACGATTCGCCGGCTGCCGCCCGCCAGCCCGCGGCGAGCGGCATCGTCGAGTTCGGCCAGCTCAGCCCAAAGGGCGGCGTGCCCACGCTGGCCGACGCCACGCTCGACCGGCTGGATGCGATCGACCAGGGACTGAACCTGCTGACGGCCGAGCAGCCGGCGGAGACAGTCGCGGGTGAACCCAGCGGTGAGGAGTTTTCGCCGGCCGAGGCGAGCCTTACCGAGGTGGAGCTGATCTTCCACTCCCACCACGACCCATTCGGGGGTCACTGGGAGCAGGAAGAGGTCGTCCTCGACCGTTACGCTTCGCTCGAAGACGCGGCGATTCGCAGCCTCCGCGCGACCAGCGGCGAAGCGCGGGCCATCGGCGCGGCGGTGACGGCTGCCGCTCAGCAGGCCACTGGCACGTCCGAGCCTCTGTCGCCGGCTCTGGCCCCGGATGTTGTCGATCGCGTCGATTCGTTGGCGCAGACAATCGTCACGCCATCGGATTTCCATCCGGCCAGCGATCCGCTGCTGCCCGAGGAAACGCCGGTGAGCCAGCCGGCGCGGCTGGCGCCGATTTCGCTGCGTGAGATCGGCAGCGACGACCGGGACATGATCGTGGTCGAAGACGACCAGCCCCAGCGGCCCGCGCCGCTCGCCGGCCGCACACGGCGTCCCGAGTATCGGCAGCTTTTCAGTTCGCTGCGGAACAAGTGAACCGTGGGGCAGGCGTCTCGCCTGCCCTGGAAGTTATTTTTAGGGCAGGCCAGAGGCCCGCCCCACGATGCATGGCCAGGATGCTGCAAGCCCTGAAGAACCTGGAAGCCCGGTCGAAGCGACCGGAGCTCGCCGGCGGGCTGCTCGCGCACCTGGCCGAACGTGCCGCGCCGACCGGCATTCCGGAGCCGCCGGCGCCGCCCGCGTCTTCCACTCCTGCTACAGCGGCGGCTCAATCGTTCGCAGCCGTGGCCAATCTCTTGGCGGCCGTTGAAACGAGCGAGTCGCCGGCGCCCGCGCGGCCGCTTCGCAGGCAGCCGCCGCTGCCCGTGCTGCTGCAAGCGCAGACGGTCGTGATGGAGTCGCCGCTGGATTACGACATCCCGTCGCCGGAGCCGGTGTTTGTCACCGAGCAGCTTCCTGAGGCGCCGCCCACAGCTCTGCTGCTGGACACCGGTCGTCGTGTCGCAAAGCGCGAGCGGTTTGGGGCGTCCCGAGCGCCGACGACGCTCGAACGCGCCGTGCGTCGTACGCTGAGCGATCCCAGCCGGGCCCAGCCGCTGCAGCAATTGGCCCACCGGCTGGCCGGCGACGTGGAACAGACCGGCAGCAAAGTCGTGCTGTGGATTGGTGTCGGCGAGAGCACTGGCACGCACGACACGCTGCTGCACGCGGCGGCGCTGCTTGCCGCCGAGCAGCCGGGCCAGACGCTGCTCGTCGATGCCGACCTGGCCCGCCGGCCGCTGTCGGAAGAGCTGGAATACGGCCAGGAGCCCGGCCTGGCGGAGCTGCTCAAAAGCGAAGAGCCGGCCCGCTCGCGCTGCCGGCCGACAGCGTTCGAGAACCTGTCGCTGCTACCCGCGGGATTGCTCAGAAACGCGGACGCTTCCGCGGTGGGCGCTCGGTTGGAAGAGCTGCTGAAGCAACTGGCCGCAGACCATTCGCTCGTGCTAATCAACGGCGGCCGCTCGGCCGACCTGGCCGCGACCGCCCTTGCCCGCCTGGCAGATGCCACCTACTTTGTAGTGCAGCTTGGCGCGGTCGAAGCCAGCGAAGCGCAAGCCGCTCTCCGCGATTTCCGAGCGGCCGGGGCACGCGTCTTGGGCTGCGTGGCGACGTAAATGCGCTGTAGGGAACGCCCTCCGTGGCGTTCCCTGGCTTGGCACACGCTCACTGATGCGCAGGGACCGCCACAGAGGGCGGTCCCTACAGGAGTCTTGAATGGCTAATTGCCTCGTCACCGGCGGCGCCGGCTTTGTTGGTTCGCACATCGTCGAGGCGCTCGTCCGCCGCGGCGACAAGGTCCGTGCGCTCGATAACTTCGACACCGGCAATCGCGCCAATCTAAAGGCCGTCGAGGGCCAGGTCGAGTTGCTCACCGGCAGCGTCGCCGATGCGGCAGCCGTCGCTAAGGCGGTTGCCGGCTGCGACTTTGTGTTTCATCAGGCGGCGCTGGCTTCGGTGCCGCGGAGCGTGGCCGATCCGCTGGCGACGCACTCGGTCTGTGCGACCGGGACACTGATCGTTTTGGACGAGGCTCGCAAGGCGAAGGTCAAGCGCGTCGTCTATGCGGCCAGCAGCAGCGCCTATGGCAATCAGCCGCAGCCGCAAAAACGCGAGACCGATTTGCCGTCGCCGCTCTCGCCGTATGCCGCGGCGAAGCTTTCCGCCGAGTTGTATTGCGAAGCGTTCTTTCACAGCTACGGCCTGGAAGCGGTCGCTCTGCGGTACTTCAACGTGTTCGGCCCACGACAAGATCCCAAAGGCCCGTATGCCGCGGTAATTCCGATATTCATTCAGAAGATTCTGGCCGGCGAGCAGCCGACGATTTTTGGCGACGGCCTGCAAACCCGCGACTTCACCTACGTCGAGAACGTCGTGCAAGCCAACCTCAAAGCGTCCGAAGCGAAGAACGCCGCCGGTCAGGTCTTCAACGTCGGCAACGGCGTCTCGCTGACGCTGCTCGATTTGCTGAAAGAGCTGAACGCGATCTTCGGCAAGAACATCCAGCCGAACTTTCAACCCGCCCGCGCCGGCGACGTCCGCGACAGCCTGGCCGACATCAGCCGGGCCCGCACGGTCCTCGGCTACGAGCCGAAAGTGCTGCTCGCCGAGGGCCTGCGGCGGACGGTGGAGTACTATCGGGGCTGAGACCGGCTCCTTGAAGCCTGAAGCGCCAGCGAAGGAATTCGGCCGCGTTCCTTCAGGCTTCAATCAAGAGGTCCGCAAGGCAAAGTCGCGCGTGGCCGCTTGCCAGGCGAGCACGATGGCTGCTAGGGCGGCCGTCAGGCAGAACGCCACTTGCTGAAAATCGGTCGGACGCCAGCCGCTGGGCGAGAGCATGTGGCCCAAGTATGGCAGTGCAGAGACAATCGTTACGAGTAGGACCACTGCCAGCACCGCAGCATAGA
>Ga0184625_10001067_pt1 | contig 11212 bp, 6 predicted proteins | sample PLM3_30_b1_FD_133151 | JGI IMG/M metagenome (GOLD analysis project Ga0184625, IMG submission 133151) | Groundwater sediment microbial communities from an aquifer in East River, Colorado, USA - PLM3_30_b1 | ecosystem: Environmental > Terrestrial > Soil > Riparian zone | place: USA: East River... | reverse complement strand
CAGGATGAATTCGCTGGAGAAGATCAAGCAATTTCACGGTCCCCTGTTGCTTAGCCATGGCGACGCCGATGAGGTGGTGCCGCACAAGCAGGGCGCTGAACTGTACGCGGCCGCCACCGGGCAGAAACGATTCATCACGGTCGCCGGCGGGAAGCACAACGATGCCCAACCGGAAGAGTATCGCGTAGCGCTGGACCAGTTCCTGGCGGAGTTGCCGCCTGTGGGTTCTGAGGCTGTTAAGACCGCAGCGGTCGGCGTGAGCGCTGCGCAGTGACGACGCTAGCAACGTCGCAAACGGTGCTAGCAGCGCGCGATATTTCTCCCTTGCCGTGCTTGACCGGTCTTTGCTAAGTTCCGCGCTGATTGCACGCCTGCGCTCCGGTCGCAGCGCGGCGAATACGCCCGCGGGCAGCGCGCCTGCGGGACCAATACAGCATTGGCTGAGGTCGCCATGAACGGATGGATCCGCCCGCGGCTCAAGGATGAGACGGCGCACCGCGCGAACTGCCTTGCGGCCTTTGCACTGTTGTTCTTCGCTGCCGGCGCGGCGTCCGCGCAGGAAGCCCAGTGGATCTGGTCGCCGCAGCACACCAAAGAAAACGTGCCGGCCGGCGAGAGCTGCTACTTCCGCAAAACGCTCGCGCTGCGAGCGCCCGAAGGCGGCAACATCGCGATCGCCGCCGACGATCAATTCGAGCTGTACGTCAACGGCCGGCGGATCGGTGTCGGTGAGTCGAGCCGCAAGCTGGCCGAATTCGACCTCTCCCGCGCCTTGATGCGGGGGACGAACATCGTCGCGATCCGCGTGCAGAACAAGGCAGGCAATACGGCGGCACTCGCGGCCCGCCTGACCGTGCGCGACGGGGGCGAGTGGAAGTCGCACTCCAGCGACAACACGTGGCGAACGTCGCTCCGCCCGTTGCCGCTGTGGAATACGGCCATTTACAACGACCGCGGCTGGGAAGCCGCTCAGTCGTTCGGCGTGCTCGGGGCGGCCGCGCCGTGGGATCGCCGCGAGGACGTGCCCGCTGAACAAGTCGCCCGCAGCGAGCGATTCAACATCGACTCGCAGTTCGAGGTGCAGCAGGTCCTCGTCGGTGAGCAACTCGGCTCGCTGATCGCGATGACCTTCAACGAATTCGGCCACGTGTTGGCCGCCAAGGAAGGCGGCGGCCTGCTTTTGATCTATGACGGCAACGGCGACAAAATTCCTGAAAAAGTCCGGACCTATTGCGACAAGATCAAGAACATCCAGGGCATCCTGGCTCTCAACGGCGACGTGTTCGTCACGGGCGAAGGGCCGGATGGCCACGGCCTCTATCGCCTGTCGGACAAGGACCGAGACGGCATACTCGAAGACGTGCGCACGCTCGTCCGCTTCAAGTGCACGGTCGGCGAACACGGGCCGCACGGCCTGGTGCTCGGCCCCGACGGGCTGATCTACGTCGTCGTCGGCAATCATTCGCAATTCGAAGGCGCCTACGAAACCGGCAGCCCCTATCGCGACTTCTATGACACCGACCTCGTGCCGAAGTACGAAGATCCCGGTGGGCACGCCGCGGGCATCAAGGCCCCCGGCGGAGTCGTCATTCGCACCGACACCGAAGGCAGCGGCGTGCAACTCGTCGCGGGCGGCCTCCGCAACGTCTATGACCTCGTCTTCACTCGCGAGGGCGACTTGTTCATTCACGACGCCGACATGGAATCCGATGAGAACACCACCTGGTACCGGCCCACGCGCCTGTGCCACGTCATTCCCGGCGGCGAATACGGCTGGCGAAGCGGTTGGTCGAAATGGCCCGATTACTATGTCGATTCGCTGCCCGCCGCCGTCGATACCGGCCGCGGTTCGCCGGCCGGCATCGCCGCTTACAACCACCACATGTACCCGGTCCGCTACCACGGCGTGCTGTTCACGGCCGACTGGTCGCAGGGCCGCATCCTCGCCGTCCGGCTGAAGCGCAGCGGGGCCAGCTTCTCGGCCAGCACCGAAGTGTTTCTCGAAGGCAACCCGCTCAACGTGACCGACCTCGAAGTCGGCCCCGATGGCTGGCTCTATTTCACCACGGGCGGCCGCGGCACGGGCGGCGGCATTTACCGCGTCGTCTGGAAGGGCCAGGTGCCCAAAGACGTGACCGACCTCGGCACCGGACTGACCGCGGTCATTCGGCAGCCGCAACCCGGCAGCAGTTGGGCCCGGCAGTCGATCGCTGCCCTGCGAAAGCAAATGGGCGTGAACTGGGATAACAGCCTGACGGGTGTCGTCCGCACCGCCGCCAATCCGCCGCAGTATCGCCTGCAGGCCCTCGACTTGATGCAGCTTTATGGACCGACGCCGACGCCGGACCTGTTGATCGAACTGTCCAAAGAGCCGAGCGAAATCGTCCGTGGCCGCGCCGCCGAGCTGATGGGGATGCACGCCACGCGGCAAACGCACCAGCGGCTGATCGAGCTGCTCGACGATGGCGACCGCGCCGTCCGCCGCCGGGCCTGCGAAGCGCTGGCCCGCGCCGACCAGGCGCCGCCGCTGGAAAAAGTGCTCGCACTGGCCTCGTCCGACGACCGGTTCGAAGCCTGGGCCGCGCGGCGGATCTTGGAGCGCATCGACTCCGCTCAGTGGCGCGACCGCGTGCTGACCGCCAAGAGCCAGCGGCTCCTGGTCCAAGGCAGCCTGGCCCTGATCATCGCCGAGCCGACGCGCGAAAACGCCATCGCCATCCTCGAATCGGTCAGCAAGGCGATGGCCGGATTCGTCAGCGACCGCGACTTCATCGATTTTTTGCGGCTGACGCAAGTTGCATTGGTCCGCGGCAAACTGCAGCCGACTGACGTGCCGGGACTCAAAAGGCTCCTCGCCGAAGAGTTTCCCTCCGGCGACGTTGTGATGAACCGCGAGCTGATCCGAGTCCTGGCGTTCATGCAGGAATCGTCGATCCTCGACCGCTATCTGGCTTACTTGAAGTCGCCGGCCGGCGACCCCGATAAGTTGCACGTGGCCATGTATCTGCGGTTCATCGAGTCCGGTTGGCAACCGCAACAGCGGCTGGAGTTGCTGGGCTTCTACGAAGACGCGAACAAGCGCAAGGGCGGCGGCAGCTACGCGCGGTACATCATCAACGTGACGCGCGACTTCTGCCAGCAGCTCTCGCCGGAAGAATCGCTGCTCGTTCTGAAGCAAGGCGAGCGGTGGCCCAACGCCGCGCTCGGCGCACTCTACAAGTTGCCGGAGAAGCTCGACGAAGAGACGCGCGCGGCGCTGATCGCGCTCGACGGCAAGCTCGCGACCGCTTCCGGCGATTCGATTCAGCGGCTGCAAGTCGGCATCGTGGCGGTGCTCTGCCGCAGCGGCGAGCCGGAATCGCTGGCCTACCTGCGGAAGGTCTGGGATCAGTACCCCGAGCGGCGGCAGGCCGTCGCGCTGGGCCTCTCGCAGTATCCGGGCGGTGAAAACTGGACGTACCTGATGAAGTCGATGCCGGTGCTGGAGCCCGCGGCAGCCCGCGAAATCTGCGCTAAGCTGACCGAGGTCGATCAAGCCCCGGCTGAAGCCGAGCCATATCGGCAGGCGATACTGCTAGGCCTCAAGATGCTGAAGAAGGAGCCGGAGAAGCCAAACTCCGCCGAGAATTCGATCGGCCTGTTGCAGTATTGGACGGGCGAGGAGTTGGCCGCGGGACAGCCCGAGGACAAGCAGCTCGAAGCCTGGCAGAAGTGGTTTGCTAACAAGTTCCCCAACGAGTTGGAAGCCAAACTGCCGGTCGTTGCCGAAACGGCGAAGTACACGCTCGAGGAGCTGAACGAATATCTGACCAGCGACCAGGCCAAAGGCACGGCCAATCGCGGCGCCGATGTGTTCACCAAGGCCCAGTGCGCCAAGTGCCACAAGTTCGAGGGTCGCGGCGAATCGCTCGGTCCTGATCTGACGGCGGTCAGCAGCCGCTTCACGCGGAAGGAGCTGCTGGAGTCGATCATCCATCCGTCGCACGTAATCTCCTCGCAATACGCGGCCAAAATGGTGCTCACGACCGACGGGCGGCAGGTCACCGGCCTGGTGGTGCCCGGCCCGGCCGGCGAGACGATCGTCGTGCCCGCCAGCGGCGAAAAGGTGACGCTCACCGCCGGCCAGATCGAGGCCGTCAAGCCGAGCAAGCTCTCACCCATGCCCGACGGCCTGCTCGATCCGCTCACGATCGAGGAAATCGCCGACCTGTTCGCGTACTTGCAAGGCCCGGCAGCAGCGTCACTGACACGCCGGCCGGTAGGCACGGAGCGGCAATGAGGTAAATTCACTATCCCATGTCCTCCTCCCACAATCGCCGCGCTTGGGACGATCGGGCGGCGAAGGGGCAGCGGTTCACGCAGCCGGCGCGGGACGAGGACTTCGTCAACCCGCTCGCCAAGGTCGATCAGCTCGGTTGGCTGGGCGGCGACATTCGCGGCAAGGCGCTGCTCTGCCTGGCCGCGGGCGGCGGCAAGCACGGCCCGCTCTATGCCGCGGCTGGCGCGACCGTGACCGTCGTCGATCTCAGCCCTGCGATGTTGGAGCTCGATCGGCAAGTTGCCGCCGAGCGCCGCCTCGCATTGCGAACCGTCGAAGCGTCGATGGAAGACATGCCGATGTTCGCCGCAGGCGAATTCGACATCGTCATTCACCCGGTCAGCACCTGCTACGTGCCCGAAATCGAGCCGGTTTATCGCGAGGTCGCCCGCATCACCCGCGCCGGCGGACTGTACATCAGCCAGCACAAATCGCCGACCAGCCTGCAGACCGACGTGCAGCCGTCGCAGCGCGGCTACGAGCTGATCGAGCCATACTACCGCGACGGCCCACTGCCGCCGGTCGCCGGCAGCCCGCACCGCGAAGATGGCACGCTCGAATATCTCCATCGCTGGGAAGACCTCCTGGGCCAAATGTGCCGCGCCGGCTTCGTCATCGAGGACCTTGTCGAGCCGCTTCACGGCCGTCTCGACGCTCAGTTCGGCGACTTCGCCCATCGCAGCCGCTGGGTCGCCCCCTATGTGCGGATCAAGGCCCGCCGAATGGGCAGCGCTGGGCCTGGGTCCCCGGCCAAGGCCATCTGGACGCCCTAACTTCCGGCCGCCATCCTCAGGCTATCCAGAGGTCGCTATAACAAATGTATAGATGCGCCAGGCTGACCAATTATTCCCGGTGTTTCCAGGATTTTTCCGTTGATCGTGATCGCGACTACGGCTTTTTCTCTGCCGCGGCTTTGGCTTCGGCCAGCTTTTTCTCGGCCCGTTGCTTCAGGGGACCAGGGTTGGCGGCGGCGACGGCGGCTTCGAACTGTTGGACCGCGAGGGCCGGGTCGCCGGCGGCGAGCAGCACGTCGCCCAAGCCTTCGCGCCATTGCATGGTCAAGATGCCGCTCCGCTGTTCGGGCGGCTGAGCCAGCGACTTCTTCGCGGCCGCCAACGCCTTGGCCTTGTCGCCGGCCTCGAGCCACGCGCTGGCCGCATCCTTGAGCAGCAAGGCCGCGGAATTCGGAGACACTTTGGAGTTTTCCAGGCGCGTGGCCAGCGCCGTGGCCAGCTCCACGTTCAGTGCGTCTTGCTGCGCGGTTAGCGCGGCGGCTTTCGCCTTGTCTTCCTTGAGCCGAGAGTAAATCGTGGTCAACACGCCCAGCGCAGCGGGGTCCTTAGGGTCAGCCTTGAGTGCTGCTTCATACCGCTGGATCCCAAGATCCAGCTTGCCGCGCTGGAATAGAAACGAGGCGATGTCGCGGGCGTCGTTCGAACGGCCCGCCTTGCGATCCGTGTGGCGGATGTTGAATTCCTGGGCCTCCAGGAACTTGTCGATTTCAGGCAACAGCCGATACGCCGGTACCAAGGCTTGATAGGCTTGCTTCCGCTGGTCGTCGTTGGCAGCGGCCAGGAGCGCTCTTTCCAGCGGCGCTTGGGACTCGGCAAATTTCTTCGCGTTGACCAGCCGGGCGCCTTCGCGGTAAGCGTCGTCGTATTCCTTTTTCTGAGCTTGCCCAAACGCGAGAGGGCAGAGGGCGGCAAATGCGAGCAGGGCGAGCAGTCGATAGGTGCGGTTCATGGAAATTTACTCGTAGGGCAAGCTGCCAGGTTGCCCGTACAGTGTATCAACATCCCTGGTCCCGCCGCGACAAGCCAGGCATCTTGTTACATACAAGCTACGCCAAAGTCAGTCCCGCGAGGAACTCGTCCAGCGACTTGCGGAGCTTTTGTTCTTCGTCGATCGCGGCGGTGACTTGCTTGCGGAGGGCATCGACCTGATCCTCCTGCTCCGTGAACTTCGTCACGTAGCGGCGGAACAGGTCCGCATCCTTCGGCAACTGGGCCATGTTGTCGCGGATGCGTTTCTGCTCCGCATCGATGACCGTGATCTGCCGCTCCAGCTCGGCCCGTTTGTTGGCGGCCTGGGCGATCGCCAGCTTTCGCTGCACGAGGTCGCGGAGGGCCTTCTTCACCTCGTCGCTGATCTGCGGGGCCGACAGAAAGATATTGATCCGGTTGTCGTCCAGGTTCGTCATGGCGATGCTCTCGCCCTGCGTGTATTCCTCCTTCACGTCCAGCGTCGCCGGCTTGCCCGGATCGGCCTTTACGTTGAAGCGATACATCGCGCGGGTCTTCTCCGCCGGTTCCTTCGGCTCGACCAGCGTCCAGGGCTGCTCGATGTTGTGCTCGACCAGCACGGTCTTGGCCTTCTTGCCGGAGTTCTTCACGGTGAAGGTCTTGGTCCGAATGTGCTTGTAGTTCGTGAACAGCGTGCCCTTGGTGATCCGCACGCTGACCAGGCTGGCCGGGGCCTGCTTGATTGCGGGCGCGACTTCGGTGTCGAGGTCCATCGCGTAGCTGATCAGCCGCTCGGTGCCCGGCGGCAGGTCCTGAATCTGGGCGTCGCCGGCATAGGATCCGTCGTCGAAGACGGTGATCGGGCCTTGCATCAGGTGCAGCTCGGTCGAGTTCTTCAGCTTCAGCCCGTTGAGCGGGTGCTTGGCGTGCGTCGCTTCGTTGTAGATCGAGACTTTCTCGCCCTTGACTGATTCGTTGACGATCGGCAGCATGGCCGACTTGCCGCGCTCCAGCTTCACCGGCGTGGCGATCGTGTAGCGGAACATCTCGCCCACGTCGCTGGCCTGAGCCACCGACTGCACGCCCTGCTGCAGCTTAAAGGCTGCGGCCTTTTCATCGGCCAGCATCGCGCCACCCGCACGTCCAAAGCCACGTCCGCCGCCGAAGCCACCGAGGTTGCCCGGCCCGGCCGCAGCCGCCGGAGCCGGCGGAAACGCTGGGGCGCCGGCGAGGCTCCTCGCGTTAGCGACATCTGCATTGTCCGCCCGGCGGAACTCGGCGTCCTTGGCCGCCATGTCCTGGTCGTAGGTCCGCGGACGCAGGGAGGCGAACAACTCCGGCTTCACGACCGGCCGGTCGAGGTACATCGGCTCATACAGGTCCATCACGAACGAAATCGGCCGGCCGCTGACCAGCGTCAGGTTCACGTCGCTCCAGTCCGCTTCGGTCGTGTTCTCGACAATCGCCCAGCCCTGCAAAAAGGGCGGTGCATCGTCGGCGAGCACCAGCCGATAGCTCGTCTTCCAGATCGGGGCTTCCTGGATGTAGCCGATGCGGACGGGCCGCTTGCCCTGGCCCAGGAAGCTCAGCGAGACGGCCTTTTTGTCCTGCGACTTGCTGGCCGCGAGCACCACCAGCGCCTGCCGCAATTCGGTGTTGAGCTTGGCATTGGTCAGCTTGATTCGGCCGATGTTGTCGAGCGAGACGCTTCGCAGCCCTTCTTCGGTCAGCAAGTTCAGAAACGCCTGCTCGACGGTGTTTCCGTCCTTACCCGTGGGAACCTGCCGCTTCTCGACGCCCAGGATCGTCCCCACGATCTTGCTCGTGCCGTCGATCTCGATCTGCTCGCCGCGAATCTGGTTGAGCAGGTCGGCCAGCGTCGGGTTGCTCGTCAGGTCGATCGAAAACGTCGAGAGCGTCTTCGTCAGCGGGTCCTTGCTGCCGTAGCTGACGGTCGAAATCCGCCCGCCGCCGTCGTCCTGCAGGACCATGCTCTTGAGCAGGTCGTTGATGTCCTTCACGTCGAACTTCATCTCGACCTGCGAGTTGCCTTCCACCTCGCCGTTGTGCTCGAAGAACGCCACGCCGCTACTGAACATCACCACCCGCTTGATCGGTATGTCCGCCGCCTTTTTCTCCTGAGCGAGAGCGGCCAGTGGCAGGGCCAGTGCCGCAGCGGCGGCCCAGCCAAGTTGAAACGTGCGCGAAAACGAACGAGCGAGCGACATGGCAAGACTCCCAAGAAGTGGGCGGTTTGACAGGATAGGCTAGCTTAGCAGCGCTGGACGGCCTACCGAATCAGACGGCAGCCTGCACTCCTTCGTTTTTGACACTGGTGCGTTGTTCGGATTAGCCGCAGGGCGCTAGCCCGCGTGATGCTGCAAAAACCGAGGGCTAGCGCCCTGCGGTTGATTTTCCAACCCCACCTCCACAAGACCCAGCCAGTCAGGGGGTATCCGCGGTTGCCTGCGGCATGACGGCGTTCTTCGAGTTGCTGCCGACTGGTTGAATGGTGACCTCCACTCCTGGCCGGCTGGCCGACAGCCGCAACTCCATCTGGGCCTTTTCGCGGCGCACGGCTGCCAGTGTCCGCTGCAATTGGTCGCGCCGATCGGCATCCCCCGGTCCGCAGAAGTCGAGCAAGGTGAGCAGGCGTCGCTCCATTAATTGTGCGCCCTCTAACTCCATTGGATCGGGCCCCTCGGCCGCCTCGCAAGGCATTGCGCCGCAATCGCTTGCGCCGTTTGAATTCGTTGCAGCCGCTGGCGAGCTGGCCGCCACATCGCTGGCGGCTGAGCAGGCCCTATCCGAGGGGAACGTAGCCTGTCCCTCCGTCCCTCCGTCCCTCCGTCTCTCCGTCGCTCCCTCCCCCGGCTGCGCATTGGCAAACGCGTCCTCCTCCGACCACGCCGGCTGCGGCTCATCGAGCGGCTCCGGTCCGGCGGTCACATCGGCGGCCAGCGCCTCGATCTGGCCCGGCACGACGCCCAGTCGGGCCAGCGCTTGCACAACCCGCGTCTGCTGCCGCAGGTACTTGGGATCGCCCGTGCCATTCCAATAGTTGTTGAGCTGTTCGGCCTGATGCCGCAACTGATCGGCTGCCAGGTTCTGCGCCAGCCGCACCTGCTGCTCCAACTCCAGCTCGGTCCGCACGGGCAGCGCCTGAGCCAGCCAAGCGGTGGTCCGCTGAACCACCTGCCGCACGCGAGTCTGCGAAATGTGGTGCTTGGCGGCAATCGCCCGCGTGGAAGCCCACTCGACCGCACTCATGCGGAGAATGTCAAAATCGCGCGCCGTCGGCGGCGCCAGCGCCATCGCGCTTCCCATCATCGCGTTCATTGTCCGAACTCCCTGGGCCAAGGAATGAAGAAGTTGCCCAAGATCGTACGGAGGTGGGTGGACTAGTCTGGTCCATTTGAGTCAAGCGAAAAAAAGATTTATCGAAATAGTTGGCCGCGAAGCGGCGCAGGATGCCGCCCCCAGCCGCGAAGCGGCCCAGGAATAAAGCCTGGGGCCTTGGCCCCCAACCAAATTGAATCTAGCCGTGAAGCGGCGCAGGATGCCGTTTGGCGACCGTCTGACCATCGCAATCGCCGCCCCCCCTGCGCCGCTTCGCGGCTGGAACGAAATCGAGGGGAGCGCCGTTGGTGTCCTGGGGTCAAGACCCCAGGCTGCAATCCTGTGCCGCTTCGCGGCAAGATCAACGAACACGACCTGCATGAAATTCGGCCACCCGCACTCCGTTGCCCCGGCCGGCAGGGCCCGTCAGTTTTGCCGCTTCGCGGCGGGAACCGTTCTCGGTATTGAACGAACTGGCGTGGATTTCGCCCATTCAATCCCAAACGTACCGCTCGTCACACGCGATCTTGTGCTTCTCGAGAAGTTTGCGAAACTCGTCTTGAAATGTCCTGCGGCGGTGATGTTGCTCTCGGTTCTGGACGTAGCCCCGCACCGCATCGAGTTGACTGGCGCTGACGGTGAAGGCGCCGTAGCCGACTTGCCATTGAAACCGTCCAGGTCGTTTGGGCATGTCGTTTAGCCACTGCGACGATTTGGATTTGATCTTCTTGAGCATCGTGGCCACCGACGGCTCCGATTTGAACCGCGTCACCAAATGCGCATGGTCCGGCATCCCGCCGATCTCCAAGAGCACGCCGCCCTCCCCGCGAATGATGCCGCCCATATAAGCATAAAGGTCACTGCGAATCGGCGACGTGATGATCGGCTCGCGGTATTTTGTGCTGAATACGACGTGATACAGCAGATTCGTCAAGGTGCTCGCCATGTGTCCTCCGCGTGAGATTGGAGATCGATGCGAGCCATCGTATGGCGACCGGAAATCGTAAATCAATGCGACGAGGGAGGCCCACCGATTTGAATGCCATCGCGGCCTGCAGTACCGTCCCCGGCCGCGAAGCGGCGCAGGAATAAAGCCTGGGGCCTTGGCCCCAGGTCGCGTTACGCCCCCCAACCAAATCGAATTTAGCCGCGAAGCGGCGCAGGATGGCCGGCCGCGAGCGTACCGCGTAACGCCACCAGCACCCCTTCGGGGCTCCAAACAGAAATGTGTGGCCGGCATCCTCGATCCTGGGGTCAAGACCCCAGGCTGCATTCCCTGCCGCTTCGCGGCAAAGACGGGATTCTTGACTGCGGCTAACTGTGTCCCGACACTGCGCTAGGGCGGCCCAACACGCAGGAGTTCCGCGATGATTCGCTATTCTGCCCTCGCATTCTCTGTCCTGCTGATGACCGGCTGCGCGGCTGAAGCCGAAAAGAACACGGTTTCAGCTCAGGTCAAGGCAGCGCTCGAAAAGCGGGAACCATGGGAGTTGTTCTCCCTCGATCCCGACCAGGGTGAATCGGCGCCCTCAGCTTCCCCACCGCCGGCGCCAGCGCCGGAAGATCCAGTGGCCGCGGCTCCGCAGCCGGCGACGCCCGTCCCTGCCCCAGTCGCCGCGGATGCATTTCACGGCTGGAAGGTGCTCGGCAAGACGACGGTCAAAGACGCGGAAGTTCGCAAGAGGCTCGTGGCGGCCTTCCTCCAGGGCGTCGCCGAGAACGAGGGTGTTTCGGCGGGCTGCTTCAATCCGCGGCACGGCATCCGGATGGTTCACGATGGCCAGACGATCGACTTCGTCATTTGCTTCGAGTG
>Ga0184625_10001065_pt1 | contig 11220 bp, 9 predicted proteins | sample PLM3_30_b1_FD_133151 | JGI IMG/M metagenome (GOLD analysis project Ga0184625, IMG submission 133151) | Groundwater sediment microbial communities from an aquifer in East River, Colorado, USA - PLM3_30_b1 | ecosystem: Environmental > Terrestrial > Soil > Riparian zone | place: USA: East River... | reverse complement strand
GGAGACGGTCCAGAACATCCTGGCGCTGCGATTCGCCAATGCACTGTTCGAACCGGTATGGAACGCCCGGTACGTCGACTCGGTGCAGATCACCATGGCCGAGGATGGGGGCATCGGCAGCCGGGCCGGCTTTTACGATAGCGCCGGCGCGGCTCGCGACGTGCTGCAGAACCACCTCATGCAGCTCCTGGCCCTGGTAGCGATGGAGGAGCCGACGAGCTTTGACGCGACCGAAATCCGGACGGAGAAGCTCAAGGTGCTCCGGGCGATAACCCTTCCGGCCGACATCGCCACCGGCACCGTACGGGGTCAGTACCAACAGGGCTGGGTCGCCGGCGAGCGCGTCATCGGCTACCTGGAGGAGGCGAACGTGCCGCCCGGCTCCACCACGGAGACCTACGTGGCGGTCAGCCTCGCCATCCAGAATCGCCGGTGGGCCGGGGTGCCGATATATATACGGACCGGCAAACGGATGCCACGCCGGGTGACGGAGATCGCCGTACTGTTCAAGAAGGCCCCCCATCTCCCGTTCAACGCCGCCGACGTCGAGCTGCTCGGCCACAACCAGCTGGTCGTCCGGGTCCAGCCGGACGAGGGTGTCACCGTCAAGTTCGGGTCAAAAGTGCCGGGTACGACGATGGAGGTCCGCGATATCACGATGGACTTCCAGTACGGCGAGGCGTTCACCGAGTCCAGCCCCGAGGCGTACGAGCGGCTGGTGCTCGACGTACTCATCGGCGACAGCACTCTGTTCCCGCTCGCCGAAGAGGTAGAGGCGGGGTGGCGCGTCGTGGACCCGCTCGAGGAGGCCTGGGCAAGCACCGCGCCCTTCACCTACCGCGCCGGGGAGTGGGGGCCGCGAGCGGCCGACGAGATGCTCGCCCGCGACGGCCGCACCTGGAGGCGACCTTGATAGCCCCGAAGCCGACCTTGCGGAGGCGACCTTGATAGCCCCGAAGCCGACCTTGCGGAGGCGACCTTGATAGCACTGTGGGATACCACCGGCACCGAGGTCGTTCGGGCACTCTCGGCGGAGCGGCGCAATGCAGGCGGCGTCGCCAGCGGCCTCGCCCTGACACTTGTCGCGGTTGTCGACGAGAGGCGGGTACGTGAGGCCGAGACCGCCGCCGCCACCGCCGCGGCCGCGCACCCGTGCCGTCTCCTGCTCGTAGTGCGCAGCCAGTCGAGCGCAAGCAGCGGCAGCGAGTCGCGCCTGGACGCCGAGATCGTCGTTGGGGGCCGCCTGGGCCCGTGTGAGGCGGTCGTGATGCGCATGCACGGGCGGCTCACTCGCCACGCCGAGTCGGTGGTCATCCCGCTGCTCGCCCCGGATGTACCCGTCGTGACGTGGTGGCACGACACGCCGCCGGAGCGCATCGCGACCGACCCGCTGGGCGTGGTCGGGGAGCGTCGCATCACCGACGTCGCGCAGAGCCCCGACCCGATCGCCGCGCTTAACCAGCGGGCCGACGACTACGCGGCCGGAGATACCGATCTGGCGTGGACGCGCGCGACGCCGTGGCGCTCGCTACTCGCCGGGGCGCTGGACACGGTCACCTCCCCGGTCGCGTCGGCGGCCGTCACTGCGGCGCCGGACGATCCGACCGCCGCACTGCTTCGGGGCTGGCTCCAAGCGAGGCTCGGCGTCATCCCGGTCGCGGTTGAGGGAGGAAACATCGTCGCAGGTGATCACCGAGGTCCCGTCCGGGCCGTCGCGCTGCGCCTCGCCAACGGTGAGGAGATCTCGATAGAGAGCGACGACGGGATGGCGCTGCTGAACCGCACGGGTCTGCCGGAGCGGGTCCTGCCGCTAGTGCGCCGCCAGCTCGGCGACCAGCTAGCCGAGGAGCTGCGCCGGCTCGACGCCGATCAGCCCTACGCGGCCGCCCTCGAGGCTGCCACCGGCAGGTCTGGTCTGTCACAACGGCCCGGCGCCCGGGTCCACGTCTGGCATGACCCGGCGCCGGCCGACGGACCCCCGGCCGACGGAGCCGCGGTCGGTGGAGTCCCGGCCGAGGGTGCCGCCGAGGCGTCGACCGCATGAGCGAGACCGCCATTCTCGTTCACGCCGACGCGGAGGTCCTGGCCCAGGCGGCGGCGGCGCGCCTTGTCGTGCGACTGGTCGACGCGCAGGCTGCGCGGGGCTTCGCCTCGCTCGTACTCACCGGAGGCCGGACGGCGGAGGGTGTCTATCGGGCGGTGCGCGACAGCCCGGCCCGGGACGCGGTCGACTGGAGCCACGTCGACATGTGGTGGGGCGACGAACGATTCCTGCCCGCCGGCCACCCGGAGCGCAACGAGACCCAGGCTCGACAGGCGCTGCTCGACCATGTTCCGCTCGACCCGTCGCGGGTACACCCCATGCCAGCCTCCGACGTCACAAACGGCGGTGATCCGGAGGCGGCGGCGGACCGCTATGCCCAGGCCCTGGCCGCCGCGGCCCGGCCGGGCACGGCGCGCCTGCCCCACTTCGATCTCTTGCTGCTCGGCGTGGGCGAGGACGGCCATGTCGCCTCGATCTTCCCGGAGCATCCGGCGGCTTACGAAAACCGGCCGGTCGCGGCCGTACGGGGCAGCCCGAAACCGCCACCGGTGCGGCTCACGCTGACGCTGCCCGCGATCAACACGGCCGAGGAGATTTGGCTGCTCGCCGCCGGACCGGAGAAGGCCGGCGCGGTCGGCATGGCGCTCACCGGCGCCGGGCCCGTCCAGCTGCCCGCGGCCGGCGTGCGTGCCGTCGACCGCACGCTGTGGCTGCTCGACCGGGCCGCCGCGCGCGAAGTCTCACCGAGCATTCGCAGCCTGCGCTGATCCAGTTGACCGTTGACCGGCCACCAGTCGCACCCGGCGGGACTTTCGCAGCGGTCCATGATGGCCGCGCGGCTAACCTGTGCCAGGAGTCGGTACGCCGCGGGCGCGCGCACATATCGCGGGCGGGTCTCCGAGTGAGCCAGCCGCCCGTACCAGCTATTCGCCTCGGCGGGCCCGCAGGCGCTGCATGGCCTCGGCCAGGATCGCCTCCCCGTCGGCCTCACTGCGCCGTTCCTTGACGTACGCGAGGTGGGTTTTGTACGGCTCGGCGTGTGGCCTCGCTGGCGGGTTCTCCTCGTCCTGCCCGGCGGGCAGGCCACATCGGGGGCAGTCCCACAACGCAGGCACAGGTACGTCGGCCGCGAACGAGTGCTCGGTGCTGTGCCCGTTGGCACACCAGTAGCCGACAGGACGGCGGGGAACCGCCTCTATCCGCTCGGCGGTGGCGTCGACCCAACGCACCGGACTCGATCCAACTCGGGTGCCACGAATGGCGTTTCCACTTGCCACGGGGGGTCGCTCCTCGCTTCGGTCACTCCTGGTGTCCGGGGGGTAAGACTCGGGCGAAGCTCGGTGGAGTCGTGCGATGACTGCGGTCAGACAGACCCAGCGAGTCTAAGCCGGGACGGCCGGGTGGGAAAGCCGGGGAACCTACAGCGGGCCAATCTTGATCCAGAGCCCGAACCCGACGATGCAGGCAAACCAGATGATGCCGACCACCAGCGTGTAGCGGTCGAGGTTCTTCTCGGCCACCGACGATCCCGCGAGGCTGGACGACACGCCACCACCGAACATGCTCGACAGACCGCCACCCTTGCCCCGGTGGAGCAGGATCAGCAGGGTCAGCAGCACGCTCGTGATGATGAGCAGCACAACCAGGGTGTACGCGAACGCCATCATGGCGGGTGGTGTTCCTCTCGGCGACGGATAGGGTCGGCACCGGCTCAGGCCCATGCCTGCGGGCGGCGACCCAGGAATGATACCGGGCCGCCGTTGACGCTCGCCCACCCAGGGCCAGGGCTGCTGCGGGCCAGCGCTGGGCGAATGGCTAGGGCTGGGCGAGCCCGAGCGCGCACAGGTCGGGCATGGCGAACGCCGGGTGGATAAATCCGCCGAGCACATTCGACCCGCTCAGTGTGATGGCCTTCTCGTAGAGGATCGGGATGGTCACAGCAAGCTCCTGGATCTGCTGATCAAGGTCGCCCCAGAGCGCGAACTGTCGTTCTGGATCGGTCTCGGCGTGCGCGACCGCGATCTGCTGATCAATCTTGGGGTCATTGAGGAGCGGCCAGTTGACGTTGCCGCTCGTGTGGCCGGTGACCGGGTCAGGTTTGGCGATGCTGCTGCTCTCGAAGAGCGGCGGTAGCACGGCCGAGCCGCTCGCCCAGTCAGGAATCCAGCCGACAAGCATCATGTGGTACTTGTTGAGGATGTCGCCGATGCCCTCGCGTCCGTAGTACGTCGACGCCTCGAGCGCCACGGCCTCCACCTGGATCCCGGCGACCTGATATGCCTCGACGACCGTGTTCATCAACCGCCGGAAGAGCGGCCGGTCGCGGTAAGCAACTCTGATCTTGCTGTCGCACGGCTTCCCCGCCTTCGCCTGCTGCTCCATCAGCTCGATCGACTTCTCCGCGTTGCCCTCGACATGCGTGTTGCTCTCGTACACGTCGAACTTCTTGTGCGCCTTCATGCCGGGCGGGATCATCGTCGTGGCGTAGTCGCCGGTCACCGACCCACCGTTGACCGCTCGCCACTTCCGCTTATTGAACGCGTAGATAAGGGCCTGGCGGCAGGCGATGTTGGGCACCATCCTGGTGTTGATCGCCATGAAACGGACCGCACTGGTCGGACCCGCGATCGCGCGGCTCATGAGATCGGTGTCGTTGACCACCTGCTGCAGGAAGTTCGGCGACACGTTGCCGTCCAACATGATCGTGTTCCGAGCCTCACCCTGGTCCTCGATCATCTCGTTGGTCAGCACACCGCCGTTGTCCTGGCGATAGTCAAGAACGATCTTGTCCGGGTATGCCTTACGCACCTGATCCGTACTCTCCACCCAGAAGTTGTTGCGGACGAGGACCATCTTCTCATCGTCGCGCGACTCGATCTTGTATGGGCCGTTGGCGTACGGGATCTCGGCGTACTCGAGTTTGGTGTCCTTGTCCGGCAGGACGGGCGCGAAGGTCGACAGCGCCAACGTGTAGCCAAAGTCCCCGACGGAGTGGGCCAGGTGGAAGACGATGTTCTTTTCGTCGGTGCACTGGATCGACTCCAGGCCAAGGCCGTTGTTGTCGTTGCCGCTGAAGGGACCCTCATACGGCTCGACATTGGGCTTGAGATAGGTCATCGGATATGGCGCGCCGTCGTCGCCGAGGAGGTCGGTGGCGAAGCGCCGCTCGATCCCGTACTTCACCTGCGAGCAGGTGACCGGCTCGCCCCCCTGCCATTTGAGATTCGGCTTGAGGGTGAACTTCCAGACCGTGTTCTCGTCGCTCGGACGACCCGTATCGGTGGCGAGATCGGGCACGACCTCGCTCGCGGACGGCCCGGACACCGAGCGGTACGTGGTCAGGGTCCGCGTGGTCAGGCGCAGCACATTCATCTCAACGGCCGAGTAGGTCCGCTGAGGGTCGAGGATGTCGATGCCGCTCTGGATGTTGACGTAGAGCGTGCCGCCCTTCTTGGGCTCCGGCGGCGCGCTCGACGCGCCGGCCAAGTCGCACCCGCCGGCGGCGGCGAGGCCGGCGAGCGCGAGACCGCTGGCGATGAGACGACGAAGCAGCCCACCCGTGAACCGGCGGCGACCGGCCGTACGTACATAGGGCGCGGACGAAACTCCGGAGGGATCGCTCATGCGCATACTCATCCTCGCAGGCGCGGGCTAGGGCGGCCCCGCATCGTGTGCGGCGGCCACCCCACGATCCGGCACCAGGGTTAGGAGCGGTCGGGGGCAGGGGCCGGCGAGCCGGCCTGAGGTCACACTCTAGGGCGCCCGGCCAGGGCGTGCGAACCGACCCGGACAGAAGGCCCTCGCCAACACAGACAGCAATGGAGAGGTGCCCGTCCGTACGCAAATGCAGGTCAGGGGCCAGCGAACCGACAGATCTTGACGAACTCGTCGGCATCGAGGCTCGCTCCGCCGACCAGTGCGCCATCGATGTCCGGCTGCTCCATGATGCCGGCGATGTTCGACGCCTTCACCGACCCGCCATAGAGGATTCGGACAACCTTGGCGACCCCGCGTCCGTGGCTCGTGGCCAGTCGGGACCGGATCGCGCCAACGACCTCCTGGGCGTCCTCGGGCGTGGCGGTCTTGCCCGTGCCTATCGCCCATACCGGCTCGTAGGCGATAACCACCTTCTCCACCTGATCCCCTGTCACGCCCTCAAGACCGGCATCAAGCTGGGCCACCGTGTGCGCGACGTGCCCGCCGGCCTCGCGCACCTCTAGGCCCTCGCCGATACAGAGGATCGGGGCGATCTCGTTGGCCAGCGCGGCCTTCACCTTCGCGTTGACCACCGCGTCGGTCTCGCACTGGTTGGCCCGCCGCTCGGAGTGGCCCACGACAACGTAGGAGCAGCCCAGCCTGGCCAGCATCGCGCCGGAGATCTCCCCGGTGTGGGCGCCGTTCGGGTGCGCGGATAGGTCCTGCGCGCCGTACTCGATGAGCCACTTGTCGCCGTCGACCGCCGTCTGCACCGTCCGGATGTCGGTAAACGGCGGCAGCACCACCACCTCGACCTCAGTCAAGTCCTTCACGGTCAGACTGTGCGCCAACTTCTGTACCAGCGCGTTCGCCTCATAGTGGTTGAGATTCATCTTCCAGTTGCCGGCCATGAGCGGCCGGCGCGGCTCGTCTGCCACGCTTACTCCAGTGCTTCCAGGCCGGGGAGCGTCTTTCCCTCGAGGTACTCCAGCGACGCCCCTCCGCCGGTCGAGATGTGCCCGAACGCGTCATCCGGGATGCCTAACGCCCTCACCGCCGCCGCCGAATCGCCACCGCCCACCACGCTGACGCCGTCTATCTTAGTGATCGCCTCGGCCACGCCGCGGGTACCGGCGGCGAACGGGGCGAGCTCAAAGACTCCCATGGGTCCATTCCAGAACACGGTACGGGCACCGGATAGCGCACCAGCGAAGGCCGCTACGGATTCGGGGCCGATGTCCAGGCCCAACCGGTCGGCCGGGATCGCGTTGGCGGCCACCACGTCGTGCGCGGCGTCGGCCGCGAACGCAGTAGCCGCAACGATATCGGTCGGCAGCAGGATCCGGCCCTCCGCTCGCTCCAGGAGGTCGCGGCAGGTTTCGATCATCTCCTCCTCGAGCAGGGACTTACCTACCTCGTACCCCTGCGACTTGAGGAAGGTAAAGCACATGCCGCCGCCGATGAGCAGCCGGTCCACTGTGGGCAGAAGAGTCTCGATCACGGCGAGTTTGTCGGAGACCTTCGCTCCGCCGAGCACGACGACGTACGGGCGCTCTGGGTTGTTCGTCAGCTTGCGCAGCACCTCGACCTCGCGCAGCACCAGCCAGCCGGCGTAGTGCGGGAGCAGCTTCGGCACGTCGTACACGCTCGCGTGCTTGCGGTGCACCGCGCCGAACGCATCGTCGACGTATGCGTCGCCGAACCCGGCCAGGGCCCGCGCGAATTCCGTGCGCTCGGCCGCGTCTTTGCTGGTCTCCCCCGGGTTGAAGCGCAGGTTCTGCAGTAGGGCCGCTCCGCCATCCCGGAGGGCCGAGACGGCCGCACTCGCCTGCTCACCCACAGTGTCGTCGGCGAACGTCACCGGGAAACCCAACTCGGTCATCCGCCGCGCGACCGGAGCGAGCGAGAACGTCGGGTCCGGCGTTCCCTTCGGGCGGCCGAGGTGCGACATGACCACCAGCCGGGCGCCGGCATCCCGCAGGGCGGAGAGCGTCGGCAGCACCGCGCGGATCCGGCCGTCGTCGGTGATGACGCCCGGGCTGTCCTTCGCGAGGGGGACATTGAGGTCGGCGCGGACGAGCACGCGCCGACCCGTCACACCCTCGGCGAGCAGGTCGTCGAGACTCCTCACAATTGCGCGCCCACCAGCTTGACCAGGTCCGCCAGCCGGTTGGAGTAGCCCCACTCGTTGTCGTACCAACCGACGACCTTGACCTGGTCACCGATCACCTTGGTGAGGCCCGAGTCGAAGATGCACGACGCAGGGTCGGTGACGATGTCACTAGAGACGATCTCGTCCTCGGTGTAAGTGAGGATGCCCTTGAGCGGGCCATCGGCGGCTGCCCTGAACGCCGCGTTGACCTCGTCGACGCTCGACTCCCTCTTGAGGGTCACGGTGAGGTCGGTCGCCGAGCCGGTCGGGATCGGCACCCGCAACGCGAAGCCGTCCAGCTTCCCCTTGAGCTCGGGCAGGACCAGGCCTATCGCCTTGGCCGCGCCGGTCGAGGTGGGCACGATGTTGATGGCGGCGGCTCGGGCGCGACGCAGGTCCTTGTGCGGGCCGTCCTGAAGGTTCTGGTCCTGGGTGTACGCGTGAATGGTGGTCATGAGACCGCGCTCGATACCGAACGTGTCGTGGATGACCTTCGCCATCGGGGCGAGGCAGTTGGTCGTACACGATGCGTTGGAGATGATCGTGTGTTTGGCCGGGTCGTACCGGTCGTGGTTGACGCCCATGACGACGGTGACGTCCTCGCCCTTGGCCGGCGCCGAGATGATGACCTTCTTGGCTCCGTTGTCGATGTGCACGCGGGCCTTGTCAGCGTCGGTGAACAGGCCGGTCGACTCGATCACCACATCTGCGCCGAGGTCACCCCACGCCAGTTTCGACGGGTCGCGCTCGGCGAAGGCCTTGAAGGTCTTGCCGGCCACCGTGATGTCGTCCGACGTGGACTTCACCTCGTACGGCAGGCGACCCAGGATGCTGTCGTACTTGAGCAGGTGCGCCAGGGTCGCATTGTCGGTCAGGTCGTTCGCGCCGACGAGTTCGATGTCGGCCCCCGACGCGAGCACGGCCCGAAAGAAGTTGCGGCCGATCCGGCCGAATCCGTTGATGCCAACCCGGACAGTCACGGGAGAGTCTCCTCGTTTCTTGCGCCGGCTGGTCGGCCGGCGGCCGATGGTTAGCCGCCCCGTCGAGAGTGCCCCACACCTAACGAACGTGGGCGGCGCTACGCGGTCAACGGCCGGTCGTCGGCCTCATCGCCGCACAAACCGCAGACTATCGAAGCGCCGCGCTCGCCGACGCGCCGGGCCCCGATCGCGGACCGCCCCCTAGCGTCGATCATGACCTGGAGGTCATGATCGACGCCTTTTCGCGACGGTGAGGTCATGATCACGGCGATCTTGGAGCGCCGAGGTTTTACTGGCGGGCTTGTTGGCCTGCCACGGCATGTCGCCGCCCAACATCGGTCCGACCGGCATCAGTCCGCCTGCCAATAGTCCGCCAGTCATGAGTCCGCCGCCAATAGTCCGCCAACTGTCCGCCGTCAACGCCTCAAGATCGCCGTTCGCCTTAGTGCATGTGCGGTGTAGCCGCACACTTGGCCCGGAACGGGGAAAGGCGGCGCGGGTCCGACGATCGGTTTCAGCCGACTCCACAATGGAGGCACGAGGCCGCTCCGGCGCAGTCAGGTGCTGGCAGCTGTCGGCGCACACGACTGCGTTGTGGGACAGGTCTACGACGCGCCCGTCCGTGCAACAGCAGAATCACGAAGCGCGTCTGCTCACCTTGGACAGACGGGCTGCTGGTGCCTACCGTGCCGTCGGCGGCGAGGTCGATTTGCTGGCCGGAGCGTTTGACCCCAACGCGACCCGCGGGGCACCCGCACTCGCGCTCCGCCCGCGCCCCAAGATCGCCGTGATCATGACCTCACCGTCGCGAAAAGCCGTCGATCATGACCTCCAGGTCATGATCGACCGGATCTTGGGGTCAGCTGGGGAAGCCGGATCTTGGGGTCAGCTGGCAAGCATGTCGGCGGTTACCACGGATTCGGTGTCGGGGATGCCGAGGTCTCGGGCGCGCTTATCGGCGAGTGCGAGCAGGCGCCGGATCCGTCCGGCGATCGCGTCCTTGGTCAGCGGTGGGTCAGCGAGCGTGCCCAACTCCTCCAGGGATGCCTGCTTGTGCTCGAGCCGCAGGGCCCCCGCGCTGGTCAGGTGCCACGGCGCGTCGGTGCCGAGAATCTCCAACGCCCGAGTGACCCGGGCCGAGGCGGCCACCGCCGCGCGGGCCGAGCGGCGGAGATTCGCGTCGTCGAAGTTCGCGAGCCGGTTGGCGGTCGCGCGCACCTCCCGGCGGACCCGACGCTCCTCCCAACTCAGGACGCTGGCGTGGGCACCGATGCGGGTGAGCAGGGCGGCGATCGCGTCGCCATCCTTCACGACGACCCGGTCGACCCCGCGCACCTCCCGTGCCTTCGCGGCAACGCCGATGCGCCGCGCGGCGCCGACGAGGGCCAGCGCCGACTCCGGGCCCGGGCACGTGATCTCGAGCGCGCAGGAGCGGCCCGGCTCGGTGAGCGAGCCGTGCGCGAGGAAGGCACCTCGCCAGGCCGCGACCGCGCAACACGTGTTGGCGGCGACCACATGCGGAGGAAGGCCGCGAACCGGGCGGCCCCGCACGTCGAGCAGGCCGGTCTGGCGAGCCAGCGCTTCGCCGTCCTTCACAACCCGCACGATGTAGTGACTGCCCTTGCGCAGACCTCCGGACGCGAGCACATGGAACTCGCTCGGGTAGCCGTAGACCTCGGCGACCTCGCGCCGCAGCCGTCGGGCGGTCGCCCCGGTGTCGAGCTCGGCCTCGACCACCACCCGGCCGGACACGATGTGCAGCCCCCCAGCGAACCGCAGCAAGGCGGCCATCTCGGCCCGCCGGCAGCAGGGCTTCGACACATCGACACGGCTCAACTCGTCCTTGACCGATGAGGTCATCGCCATCGTGTTGTCACCTCGCGTTGCTATCGGGACTCTGTGGTCCGTCATCACGTGCCATCGCAGCATCCGCTGCGCTCGCCGCATCGGTCGGGCTCAACAACACTCGACCCCCCAGCGCTCAACCCCCCGCACTCGACCTCCCCAGATCGTCGGCCCCCAGCACTCGGCCCCGTAGCACCTCGTGCAGGGCGCTCGCGAGCGCGATCGGGTCGTGCCTCGGTCCACCGTCGGCGACGGCGACCGGGGCCAACACCACCCGCGCACGCAGCGATTCTGCCGCAGATTGCAGACCGATGGGGTCGCCTACCGCTCGCCCGTCGGCTAGAACTACATCGACTCGCAGGCCGGGCAGGTAACGGGCAAGTGCTCGCAAATGGTCCGGCAGGGAGAGGCCGGCCGTCTCCAATTCGGCTGCGAGGTTGAGCGTAACCAGTCGACGGGCCCCGCAGGCAGCGATAGCGGCCGCGAGATCCGGCACGAGAAGG
>Ga0184625_10001064_pt1 | contig 11222 bp, 7 predicted proteins | sample PLM3_30_b1_FD_133151 | JGI IMG/M metagenome (GOLD analysis project Ga0184625, IMG submission 133151) | Groundwater sediment microbial communities from an aquifer in East River, Colorado, USA - PLM3_30_b1 | ecosystem: Environmental > Terrestrial > Soil > Riparian zone | place: USA: East River... | reverse complement strand
ATGCGTCCCTATTTCGCCCTCATCAAAGACTCCTTCCGCGAAGCACTCGCGTCGCGCGTGATGTGGGTCCTGACGGGTTTGATCGTACTCTTGCTCTTGGCGCTGGCGCCGGTCGGTTATCGCCGTAACCTGACCGGCGCGTTGGTGTGGGGCGACATCGTTGCGCCGAAGCAGCTCGTCGATCGTCTGCGGCGGGCCGCGCTGGCCGGCCAGCCCTCGCCGGGCCGCCGCATTTGGTTGCTGCTGAGCGATGCGACGAAGAGCAAGCTGGCGCGGCTCGACCGGCCGCCGGAGGAAGGGGAAGGCCGCGAGTACTTTCGTGCTCTGGAGGCTCTCCGCGACGGGCTCAACGGCCTGATCAAGCGCCGCGACTTGTACGTTGCGGAGGATTGGAAGGACGCCGGGCTGCCCAAGGAAGCCAGCGAACTCATCGCCCGCACGGACAACCTCAACGAGCAGGAGGCCGATCGTCTCAACCGGTTGCTCATCGAAACCGCGTCGCCGGCCAACTTCCTCCCCCGCTCGGTCTATTCCATCAGCATCAGCTACCTCTGGTTCGCCTCCGATCCGCTGCCCTTCAGCAAGGACCAGGTCGATTCCTTTATTAAGGAATGGGTGCTGACTACGGCCGTCGGCTGGATGGTGGGCGTGTTTGGCATGATCGCCGCGATCCTCGTGACCTCGACCATCATTCCGCAGATGTTCGATCCGGGCTCCATCACGCTGATCCTGAGCAAGCCCATTTCGCGGTCGCTGCTGTTTACGTCCAAATTCTTGGGGGGCTGCGCCTTCATCCTGCTGAACGTGTCGCTGCTCATCGTTGGCCTGTGGCTAATCGCTGGGCTCCGGTTCGGCATCTGGAACCACGGGCTGCTCTGGTGCATTCCGATCTTCTTGTTCATGTTCCTGATCTATTACGCGGTCTCGGCGCTGACCGGGCTGATCTGGAAGAGCGCAATCATCTCGGTCGTGCTGACGGTTCTGTTTTACGTCGCCTGCTTCATCGTCGATCTCGGGGCGGGGGTCGTGGGTGACGCCGTGCTCGACCAGCAGCGGCTCGCGCGGATCATCGAAGCTGACGCCGACGTGCTGGCCGTCACCGAGGCCAGCGGCTTGCAAGTCTGGGACGCCGAGGCCAAGACCTGGCGGACGGTAGCCGAGCCGCGCGGCGGTCCCGGGATTCCGACGATCGACGGCCCCTTCTGGCACGCGCCGACGCGCCAGATTCTGCTGGGCCAGGGATTCCGCAGCCCGTTCGGCTTCGGCGGGCAGCGTGTGTCGCTGCGCCTGGCCCGCGCCGGCGACGGCTGGACCGTTCGCGACGGGCATTCGGTGCCGACCGGCACCGCCGCGATCGCCGTCGCCAGCGACAGCTCGGTGCTGGCCGTCTCGCAGGGCGACGTCGCCCGCCTGCAGGGCAATCCCGACGGCAAGGGCTCGTCGTTTCGCTTCCTGGGCCTGCGCGTGCCGCTTACCGGCGCTGGCGATTTCCAGTCGTGCCTTGCGGACAAGGAAAAATGGAGCTTCCCGGATCCGCTCGCTATCGCGGCCGATCCGCGGCAGCCGCGGCTGGCCATCTGTGCCAACCGCGACGTGTTTGTGTTGACGCAGCAGGAGGGCGGCAACTATGCCGTGACGGCGCAGCAGACGCTCGAGGGCAAGGCCGGCGAGGCATCCGCTGTCGCGATCGGCAACGCCAGCGTGCTCGTAGCTCGTGAGGACGGCAAGCTGTGGCTGCTGTCAGCCGGTGATTTGACCGTCAAGAAGGAACTCACGCTGGAGAAAAAGACGCAGCCCAGGTTCGTAGCCGCCGACGCCGCGGGCAGCCGGTTTGCCGTGCTGTTTCAGAACCGTTACCTGTGGTTGATCGACGCGGTCACGGGCGACGCCCGCCGGGCGCCGATCGGCGCGCAGGGCCAGATCAGCGGCTTTTCCTGGACGAGCGAAAAGCTGCTGGTCGGCGACTACGCCAACCGAGCCGTGGCCTACGATCAGGCGAAATTCACGCGGCTGCAAGTCTATCGGCCGGCCCTCACGCGGGTTGAGCTGGCGTACTACTATTTGATCAAACCGCTGCACACGCTGTTCCCCAAGCCGCGGATGCTGAACAACACGGTGCAGTACGCGCTCACCGGCAAGCGGACGACCGACATGGGCCTGTTTCAGGGGGACCTGTCGCAGCAGCGCGAAGACCTCGATCCTTGGCGGCCGGTCTGGAGCGGGCTGGCCTTCGTCGGCGTTATGCTGCTCGTCTCGTGCATCTATATCGAGCGGCACGAGTTTTAGGCCGCTATGGTTTCGGCACGCGGATTTGGTGCAGCGTGAACGGCGCTAATGTTGTCAGATAGATCGTGCCATCTTTGGCGGCGCAGATGCCCATGATCGTATAACGCGGCAAGAGCGTGCCGTCCTTATACTTATAGAATCCATGATGCCAGGGCAGCGGTTTGCCGTCCGCGTCCGTGAAAGTTGTATAGTCAGGATTCTTCACAGCGATCGGCCCGTGATCGACGCACTGCTTGGCGCCTGGCTTATAACTAATGAGTCTCAACAATGACTCCTTGTTCTCATAGGTGGCATTGACGCCTGCCCATACGGTGCCGTCGGGCGCGACGCACATGGCCCGGCAATCGGTCGTAACGGCAGTGGGCACGAGCTTCCAGTGGCTCTTGCCGGGCAGCGTGTCGCCTTCGGCCGTCAGATCGTAGCTATACAACTCGTTGCCGCTCATGGCGACGGCCCAGAGTGTTTTGCGATCGGGAGAAATCTCCCAGTTGATCGGATGGGCGTGCTCGTCGGCCAGGTGCGATTCCTGGCTGGGAGGCAGTCCATAAATCGTTTGCTTGAGCAGCTCCAGCTTGTCACTCCGTGGATCGTAGCGGGCGATCTGGCCGCCCAGCACCGGATGATAGGCCCGGCCCAGATAGTCGATGATGATAAACGCATACATGTGCCGCGCGTCGAGCAGGTCGCGATACTTGCCGGTCTCCAGATTCAGGATCATGAAGTGCGTGCTCTCGATCGGCCGCTCGTCGCTGCACGTGCTGATGTAGGCGACGCCGCGCGTTTCGTCGGGCGTAACACTGATAATGCCCTGATGCGGGACCGGAATCTCATACACACGCGTCTTGCCGGTGGCTGGGTCATAAACCATCGGATAGCCGCCGGGATAGTCCGTCCGCTTCTCGTCTGAATTCGGCTTGGGATAGCCTTGCTTCGTGCCAAAATAGATCTTGCCGCTCTCGCCGATGTTATTGCGAGTATGAATCTTGGCCTGGGCCGCAAAGCCGGTGGCAGTGCTGCCGATCTCTTTCATGCAATCGACGGCCACGCTCATCTGCTTCTTGGCCGGATCGAAATCGACCAGATAGGCATTGGAGCCATACTTGGCCGCCCCGACATAGATGTGTCGGTTGTTTCCCTCCAGGATCGAGAAATAGCCGCTGCCTTCGCTCGTCGTCTCTTTGGGAATTGCGAGCGCGGTGGACCACAGCCACGTCGGCTGCTCGTCGAGCATCACGCGGGCGACGCCATAGACCAGGAGCTTGGGCATCGTGAACTTCAAGCGCCCTTTCTCCACGGTGAAGGCGACCGCTGCCGGCTCCGGCTGCTCAGGCGAAATCGCCGCGACCGACGCTACCCGGAATCCGGCCGGCACGACCACGTCGCAAGCGATCGGCGGCGTCTCGATCGGCTGCTCATCCTTGATCCCGCCGCCGGGACTCGGCTTGCCATCGCGCCCCTTGGGCGGCTCGATGCGGTTGTAGTTGACGAAATGGATATCGAGCTCGTTACCCTTCGCCGGTCGGCTGGCCGATACGCGCACTGTGGCCGGCGCGTCGAATCGGCTCCGCGTTGGATCATCTTGGCGCAGCCACGAGTCGAGGACCGCGCCGGCAGCATCAATGCCGGAATGAACGTCTCGTTCGAGTTGCTCCTTTCCCTCGTCCGACTTGACGCCAAACAGCACGTGAGCATTCAGGAATCGTTTGCCGAGCGACTTGAATGCCTCGACTCGCTCGACCGCAGCCGTTCCACCCCGGAACACTGCCTTGCGCGGATAGACCAGCGTGACATCGGCGTGCTCTCGATTTGCTCGATAGAGAGCGTCGTAGCGCTTGAGGAACTGATAGTAGCGGACGATCTCCTTGCGGGCCTCCGGGTCGTTGAAGCGCGTGTAGAAGCCCATCGGCGCGCCGCCGTTGGCGGCTAGCTCGGCAATGGCGACGCGCGTCCGCGTGCTCTCGTATTTGCCAAGCGTGAACGGCTTGTCGTCGAACATCCCGCGGATGTAGCGGGCCTGCAGCGTGCCCTCGCCGAGATGGCCCGCCGCCAGGTCCGTTGCGGCGGCGCTCGCACCGGTGCTGTACCACAGGTAGTCTTCGCCCTTGCCCCACATCTCGGCCGGCAGCAGGCAGCGTTCGTCGCCGCTGATCTGGCTGAAGTCGCCCAGGTGGTCCCACTGGGCGACGATCAGATCCTTCTTGAGCGAGCGGCCATAGTCGATGAAGACCTTGTCGAATACTCTCTTGTTCGAGATTTGGGCCCAGCGGAGCATCTCCAGCTTCAGCGGCGTCGATTCCTCCGGCTTGTGCCAATAGGTCATCTCTGCAAACTTGTGCGTGCCCAGGTCTTCGATACCCAGTTGCGCGAGCCAGGGCTTCCGGTTGCGGCCCGTGAATCCGCCAGTGACTTCCTTCTGCCGCAGGGCGAGGTACTCGCGAAACTCCCGCTGGCAATGCTCGCAGTGGCAGTTGTGCTTGTAGAAATAGTTGGCGATATAGCCATCGACGCCCCGCTCGATGCCGCGCTTGACCCAGGCTTTCAAGACAGTCTGCCAGGCCGGATTTCGGAGGCAGCCCCAATACTCTTTCATTTTGCCGATGCCGTAGCCGTCTTGCGTGATCGGCTTGCCGTCCGGGCCGCGTTCCAATAGCTCCAGAGGATCGGCGACCGGCTTTGGCCCCAGCTCCTTTTCGTCCCACAGGTCGCGATAGAACTTGAAGAAACCGGTCGGGCCGTTGGGGCCGTCTGGATCGCCGACCAAAAACTCGACGTTGAAATGGCCCACGACCTTGATCTTCTTTTCGTGCAGCCGCTGGTTCTTCTCCTCGAACCATGCGCCGCATTCGTTCAGTCCCTGCACGGGAAAGTGCGCCGGATAGCCCTTGTAGGAGGACGTATGGGCCAGGCTGTAGAAGTGACCTCCATAGAATCCTAGCTGAACCAGCTCCGGCTCAGCCTCGAAGACGAACGGCAGGTACGCAGGATCTCCGTATTCGGCCCAGTGGGCCACCATCCGCGTAAACTCCAGCCTTGGCTCCGCGCAGTTTGCCGGGGCTGTGAGAGCAACCACGAAAAACACGAAAAGACACGAAGAGATTAGTGCCTCGGATATCGCGGATGACGCGGATTTGCAGGAAGTCATTGGCTCGCTCCTATCCGTACTACAAACGGTGAGGATCATTTCCGTTTCGAGTATTTCGTGTCTTTTCGTGGTTGCTCACGTCGGATCCGGCTGTGCCTACCGGTGTTTCTGGGGGGCTACATCGTCTGCATTCTCTCACGCCGCGTCGAAGAGCTTGCTCACCAGCTTTTCGTCCGGCGGCCGCGTGATGAGGCTCACGAGGATGCCGGCGACGAGCGACGACGACAGACCCCAGAGCAGCGGCTCAAAGCCGAGCAACTCGTAGGCGTGGAAATCGGACGGCTTGCCCTTCTGGATGGCGATGACCAGGCCGGTCAGCGTCAGCGCCGACGAGGCAGCGGCACCGGCCAGCATCGCGGCGATCGTGCCGGCAGCCGTTGCCCGCCGCCAGTAGCACATCATGATGGTCGGCATCAGGAACGCGGACGCGGCGCAGCCGGAGCTGAACACGACGAACGTTTGCAGGTGTTTCACCGGAAACACGTTGAGGGCCACGGCGATCGCGCCGATGGCGATCATCACGACATAGGTCAGCCGCCGCAGCTCGTGCTCGGTGGCCGCCGGGCTGATAAACCGCTGATAGACGTCCCGCACGAGGCCCGAAGCGATCACCAGCAAGTAGCTGCTGACGGTGGCCATGATGGCCCCAAATGGCGCGGCCAGGATGATGCCCGACACCCATGAACCCAATCCCAGCGGGAAACCTTCGGTCAGCACCAAGGCCATCCGCGGAATCACCTCGTCCGGCTTGGCCAAACCGGGCATCATCGACTTGGCGCAGATGCAGATCATTATCAGCGGCAAGTAGATGCACATGTTGTAAATGGCCAGCAGGAAGATCGACTGCCGCAGCACGCGGGTGTCTTTGCAAGCCATGATCCGCACGACGCTGGCCGGCGAAGCCATGCCCGCGTACGGCCAGAAGCAGAAGAACGAAAAGGCCATCGTCAGCGGCAGGAACAGCGTGCCGTCGGCGCGCAGGCCCGGCCCGGCGGCGTACTGCGAGGCGATGGCGTGAGCCTCGGCTGGCGACTTGCCTTTTTCGAGCGCCAGCCGCTCGACGTTTTCCACCGCCTTGCGGGCGGCCGGCTCCAAACCGCGCGTGGCCACGAGCGCGAGCACGACGAGGATCATCACGCCGATGAACATCATTACGCTCTGCAGCAGGTCGGTCCAAACAGCCGCGAGAAACCCGCCGATGAGCGTGTAGCCGACGACGGTCAGCGCGAAGATCGCCAGGCCGATCAGATAGACCTTATCGACCTCTTTCCATTTTGCTTTCAACCAGTCCCCAGAGCCTTTGCCCTCGGCATCCGGTTTCGCGGCAGCGGCCGGTTCTGGCTCCACCGTTTCGGAAATGGCCAGCGCGCCCGTCCCTGGCCAGGCGATCTTCATCACGATCGCGCCGGCTTTGAACTGGGCGAACATCATGATGGTCATGAAGACGATGATCAATAGCGACGTGACCAGGCCGGCGGCGGGGCTGCCGTAGCGGGCGCGGAACAGATCGGGCATCGTCACCGCCCCGGTCCGCCGCGAAATCTGGGCGATCCGCTTGCCGATCACGCCGAAGCCGGTGAGCGGCACGACCATGTAGCTGCCGATCCAGAGGACGACGATCCAGCCGTGGGTATAGACCAGCGACGGAAAGCCCATGAAGGTGCCGCCGCTTTGCACGGTCGCGGTGAGTGCGATGGTCCACGCGCCCAGGCCGCGGTTGCCCTGAAAATAGCCCTTGATGAACTGGCTGCGCTCGACGACCCGCTGAGCGATTGTGCCCAACCAGACCGAGGCCGCGATGAAAGCGATCAGCGCGACGAGCGCCCCGATGCCGGGCGAGGGAAGTTTATCGGCCGCGGACGCCGATTGGGCCAGAAGCAGCAGCGGCTCAAGCACGTTTGGCCTCCTGCGCCGGACTGGCCGCGTCCAACGACGTCTCGGCCTGTTCCTCACCCAGGTCGTCGTCGGCGATGACGAAGTTGGCCATTACAAAACAGATCAGCGTGCAGCCCGACCACGGCACGACCACACCCCAGAAGATCCAATCGGGAAAGCCCAAGACGTAAGTCAGCGTGGCGGCGTCCCGTTCGTAACCCCACGCGTAACACACGCCAACCGAATAGCTGGCCGCCAGCAGCCAAATCACAAAGACGAGCAGTGCTTCGCGACGACTGCTGGTTAGAACGGGATCTTCGGGGCGGACCTTCATCAGCAGCGGCCAAGGTGGGCGGGAGGGAGGCGGGAAAGGCAATATAACCCCGCCCGCTCGGCCGCTGCAAACGGAAAGTGGGGCGGGCATTCTTGCCTGCCAATTCCACGGCAGACAAGAATGTCTGCCCCACTAGGCGCCGCCGAAGGCCCGCATTGCCGCTTCATAGACGTCCTTCAGCGGCACGTTCTTTTCCGTGGCGATGCGGCGGCAGGCTTCGAACTCCGGCGAGAAGCTGACGCCACCGTCAGGCAGCACGGCCAGCTTCCCCTCGATCGGCCCTAGCGGCGTCTCGATCGTGTGTGGACGCCGTTCGAGCTTGTGGCGGGCGGCTTGCCAGCGGCGGATGCCCAGCGTGCTCGTTTCCTTGAAGATGATCTTCTCCATCTTCGCCAGCAGCTCGGCCGGGCAGAGCACCGAGAGCAAGACTCCCGGCCGGTTCTTTTTCATCTGGATGCTGGTCGTATAGACGTCGAGCGCCCCGGCCTCGAACAACCGGGCCGTCGTATGGCCGATGATTTCGCCGCTGATATCGTCGAGATTTGTTTCCAGCACCCAAATCTGGTCGCTGGCGATTCCGCTGGCTGCTTCGCCGACGATCAGCCGCAGGATGTTCGGCTGCTCCTTCATATCGCGGTCGCCCGCGCCCAGGCCGATGGTCTGGATCGTCATGGCCGGCAGCGGGCCAAATTCGTCTGCCACGGTCTTGACGATCGCCGCGCCGGTCGGCGTCGTCAGCTCGAACGCGACCGCCGACGGCGCGAGTGGCACGCCTTTGAGGATCTCCGCCGTCGCCGGCGCGGGCACACTGACGCGGCCGTGCTCGATCTCGATGTGGCCCGTGCCGGTCGGCACCGGCGAACAGACGATACGATCGACGCCCAAGAGCGACAGGCCGACCGCGCAGCCGACGATGTCGGCGATCGAATCGACCGCCCCGACTTCATGAAAATGGACCTTGCGGATCGTCGTGCCGTGAACCTTGGCCTCGGCCTCGCCGATGCAGGTGAAAATCCGCTTGGCCAGGTCCTTTTGTGGCGGCGTGAGCACGCTGCTGGCGTCGATCTTCTCGGTGATGTGGTGCAAGTGCCGGTGCGCATGCTCCGGCTCATGCACCACCTTCACCTTCGCCGCCCGGAAGCCGCGGCGCTTGACCTCTTCGCTGGTCAGCTTGATGTTCGGAAAGCCGAGGGAGTCGATGCCGGCCTGTAGCACCGAAAGCTCGATGCCGCAATCTACGAGCGCCCCGAGCGTCATGTCGCCGCTGATGCCGCTTAAACAATCGAAGTAGGCGAGTTTCATGGTGCGATCATATTTACTAGCCGGAGGCCAACGGCCTCCGATGTTCTTCGTCTTCGGGCGGTTCACACGCCGGAGGCCGTTGGCCTCCGGCTATTGGGTCATTTGGTGCGTCACCGTGACGCTGGTGCTGATCCCGCCGCGTGGCGTGAACGACGCGACGAGCTTCAGGCGGCGAGGGGCGAGGGCGGCGATCAGGTCATCGAGAATGCGGTTGGTGACGTGCTCGTAAAAAATGCCTTCGTTGCGAAAGCTCTGCAGGTAGAGCTTGAGGCTCTTCAGCTCGACGCACTTGCGGTCGGGCGTGTAGGTAATCGTCAACGTGCCGAAATCCGGCTGCCCCGTCATGGGGCACACGGATGTGAACTCCGGGCAGACGATCTCCACCACGTAATCGCGGCCGGAAAACTGGTTCTCAAACGTTTCCAGCGCGGCAATCGGCACAGCAGGCATTCGCACGGTCCTTTCCAGCACACCGCCGATTGTGCCGCGCCTTTCCGCCAGCGGCTAGGGGCCGCTATCGGCGTTGATCTGGGGCGTTGGGCCAGCCTAATTCATAAGTGCAAGACAAAACGTACAACGCCTGCAGGGCGCCGACGAGGTGCCTGCCCCAATGATATTCAAAGCCAAACCGCCAATCCCAAGCTGCCGCCTCGCACTCCCCTCTTTGCCATTTGCGCAAACCTGCCTTAAGGTCCCCGTAGATGTCCGAAAGATCGTCGGCAAGAGTGCCGGTGACTTCGCTTTCGGACGGCGGTTTGTAAGGATCGAACACTTTTCGATAGCAATCCCAATCGCCCAACAGCGCGCCTAGCGAAGTAAACAGTCGATGCCAGTCTGCGTGGTCCGCGCGATCGCGATCCGCGACTGGATTGGACGAAGTTCCCGTTGTATCGAGTTCTTCCCCATGATCTCCCGCCTCATTTTCCGCTGCATCGATTCCAGGAAGCACGAGTGCAGAAGAGTAGAGTCTTGGCAGGAGGGCATGCACCTCGCCCAAGAACGCCTGACGGTCGATCGAGCGATGTCGCTCAATCAGCGCACAGTAATGCTCGGCAAGCTCGGCGAATTTGCTATCTGCATCAGCCGCCACGCCCCGAGCCTCCTGTGGTTCAAGACACCGCACGGTTGAGGGCGGTTCGCCCGCGTCTTGCTCGCTGGACAAGCAAGCTCGCCAGTGACCCGACGCTGCGCTCGAGGGGCTCAGGATAAGGACGCCGCGAACGATCCGTCCTTGAAGGCGCACGGCAAGTCCCACTGCACCGGCTGGGACTGAGTCGTAATTCCCACCATCGACCCGTATGACTTTTCCGCGGCCGCCTGAGACATTTCCTTCGTATTCCAGATAGTCCAGCCTATGATCGGCGAGTCGCTCGGCGCGCACCGCTTCGCCGCCGACTTTCGGCAAGGACTCCAGCACCCACGTCCACAGCACGCCCGATTGCTCCAGCATCAGGTCGTAATGCGTGGGCCGCGGGTAGCCGGGCGGCGTTTCGTGGCGCAAGACGACGAAGCGGGGCATCCCGCCAGTCTATCGCCGTTCAGGCGCGCCGGCCTAGCGGCTGACGCCGCCGACGCTCCAGCCCTTCGCCGGGGCGGCCAGGGCCGTCTGGCAAAGGGCCTCGAATTCCGGCGGGCGGACCTTCACCCGCTGGCGGATGCTCTTCAGGAACTCGCGCTCCGGCTGCCGGATTTCGCGGTCGCTATAGAGCATCTTGAGCAGATAGAATTGCTCGCTGGGCTGGATTTCGCCGTCTTCCAGCAGCACGTCTTCGAGCACCTCGAAGAAGAACTCGTCGAAGGCCGCACAGTGGGCATCCGCCTCGCAATACAGCTCGATCAGCAGCTTGACGTCGTCCAGGTTGGTCTGGCCGTCGGCATACACCCGCTCGCGGATGAGGGGCACCTCGGCCTCGCAAATCTTGCGGTCGGTCAGCTTTTTGGCGACAAAGTCCTGCAGGCGGGTCATCGACGGGTCTCCGGCGAAGGGAAGAAATGCTTGGAAAACCTAGCTCACCGCAGAGGCGGCAAATGGAGATTGGGTAATGGAGAATGGAGATTGCAGATGTGGGGCCGAATCGTGGGAATCGTTGCAAATGGAATAACCCTGCCGGTGGGCGAAACGCTCCGCCGCCCTGCTTCGTCTAGACTTGCGGCTCAATCAAGAGGCGAATTATGACGCGTGCGCCCTGCGTGGCTTTGCTAACGGCGGCTGTGTGGCTGGTGGCGGTACAGAGCGGGCTGGCGTATCCGGTGGGCCCGTCGCTGACGCTGGATCAGCTCATT
>Ga0184625_10001063_pt1 | contig 11230 bp, 9 predicted proteins | sample PLM3_30_b1_FD_133151 | JGI IMG/M metagenome (GOLD analysis project Ga0184625, IMG submission 133151) | Groundwater sediment microbial communities from an aquifer in East River, Colorado, USA - PLM3_30_b1 | ecosystem: Environmental > Terrestrial > Soil > Riparian zone | place: USA: East River... | reverse complement strand
CTGAATTCGTCATTGTTCAAGGAGGAACGACCCGTGAACCACATGGAACTCGATCTGCAAACGCTCGTCGTCAAAGGCCGCGGACAAGGGTATCTGACGTATGACGACGTCAATGCTTACCTGCCCGATCAGGATGTGACGCCGGAGAAGCTCGACAACCTGCTCGTCGCCCTGGACGAGATGGGTATCGAGCTACTCGATAAGGCGCCGGTCGTGCCGGGGCAGCCGCAGCTCAAGATTTTCAAGCCGGACGAGGACGATCAGCCGATGCTGGTCCTGAAGCCGGACGAGTCGGAGAAGAAGCTCAACAGCGATCCGATCCGGCTGTACCTGGCACAGATGTCGGAAATTCCGCTGCTGACGCGGGCCGAAGAAATCGCCCTGGCCAAGAAGATCGAGGTCACGCGAAAGCGTTTTCGCCGGGCGCTGCTCACCTGCGACTACGCCATCCGGGCCACGGTGGAGACGCTAAAGCAGGTTTACCGCGGCGAGCTGCCGTTCGACCGGACGATCAAGGTTTCGCTGACCGAGCAACTGACGAAGGAGCAGATTCTCGCCCGGATGCCTCACAACCTGGCGACGATCGAGAAGCTGCTGGAAATGAACCGCCGCGATTTTGCCAGGCTGATCCGCAAATCGACGCCGGTGGCCGACAGGCTGGCGGCGAGGAAGCTGTTCCTCCGCCGCCGCCGCAAGTGCCTGCAGCTCGTCGAGGAGCTGAGCCTGCGGACGCGGCGGGTGCTGCCGCTGATGAAGCAGCTCGAAGAGTTCTCAGAGCGGATGGACGAGATTCAGGCGCGGCTGGCCGCGATTCGCGGCGACGCGACCTGCGCCGATGAACGGGCCGACCTGCGGCGCGAGCTGCGCGACCTGATGCTGATGACCCTCGAAAGCCCCAAGAGCCTGCGGCAGCGGTCGCGGGCCGTCCGCAAGCACTTCATCGAGTACGAACTGGCGAAGCGCGAGCTATCCAGCGGCAATCTGCGGCTGGTCGTGTCGATTGCGAAGAAGTACCGCAACCGCGGGCTGACGTTCCTGGACCTGATCCAGGAAGGCAACACGGGACTGATGCGGGCGGTCGATAAGTTCGAGTACCGCCGCGGCTTCAAGTTCAGCACGTACGCAACGTGGTGGATTCGCCAGGCGATCACGCGGGCGGTCGCCGACCAGGCCCGCACGATCCGGATTCCGGTCCACATGATCGACGTGCTCAGCAAACTGCGAAACATCCAAAAGCGCTTGCTGCAGGAGTTCCGCCGTGAGGCGACGACCGAGGAAGTCGCCGCGGCGAGCGGCATTCCCATCGAGGAAGTGCGGCGCGTGCTGGACATCGGCCGCCACCCGGTCAGCCTCGACCGGCCGGTTGGCGACAGTGAGGACAGCAGCTTTGGCGAATTCCTCGAAGATCAGACCAGCGACAACCCCGTCCACTCGGCCAACCACGTCATCCTGCGGCAGAAGATCGACCACCTGCTCAAGACGCTGACCTGGCGCGAGCGGGAGATCATCCGCCTGCGGTACGGCCTGCAAGATGGCTACACCTACACGCTGGAAGAGGTCGGCCGGATTTTCAAGGTCACCCGCGAACGCGTGCGGCAGATCGAAGCCAAAGCCGTCCGCAAGCTGCAGCATCCCGTGCGGAGCATGCACTTGGAAGGATTTTTGAAGCAGTTGGCGGGGTAGGTCACGAGGATCTCGTTCCCACGCACTGCGTGGGAACGCACGGATCAGACGCTCCGCGTCCCGGCTCCTCGGCGAGCACGACGCAGAGCGTCGAAGACTGGGTTCCCACGCAGGGCGTGGGAACCAGAATTTGGCGGCCGCCCGTCCAAGACCGGCGGCTGTTCTGTATAATTCGGTCATGCCCACGCTGACCGAATCGCTCGCCACGCTGCACCGCATTCATCGGCAGCTTGCCGATTTGCGGGACCGCTTGGAGCGCGGGCCGAAGCAGCTCAAGGCCGTGGAGGCCAACGTCAAGAAGTGCGAAACAGACCTGACGCAAGCCAAAGACGCCTTCAAGCATGCCAAGATGGCGGGCGACGAGAAGCAACTGCAGCTCAAGAGCCGGGAGGTGAAGCTGGTCGATCTGCAGGCCAAGCTGAACATGGCCCAGAGCAACAAGGAGTACCAGCTCCTCAAGGACCAGATCGCGGCCGACAAGCAGGCCAATAGCGTACTGGCCGATGAGATTCTCGAGGCCCTGGAGCGGCTCGACCAGCTACAGGCGGCCGTGAAGACCGCCGAGCAGAACCTCGCCAAGACCAAAGAGGATCAGGGCAAGGTTCGCCAGCGGATCGACTCGCAGCAGCAGGGCTTGGAGACGGAGCTGGCCCGCGTCACCGGCGAGCTCCAGGCCGCCGAGGGTTTGCTGTCGGGCGAGTTCAAAGACAACTACATGCGACTGTCGCGCTCGATGGGCGCCGAATCGCTGGCCCCGGCCGAAGGCGGCAGTTGCGGCGGCTGCTCGCAAACGTTCACCACGCAAACGCTGAATCTGCTCAAGCTCGACAAGCCCGTGTTCTGCAAGAGCTGTGGCCGGATGCTGTATTTGGTGTCCGACTGATACATGGGGCAGACATTCTTGTCTGCCATGAATGACGGCAGACACGAATGTCTGCCCCACTGCTAGCATCTTCACCCAGTTTTCACTTGCCAGCGTTGACCTTTTTCGCACGCGACCATTAGATTGATCCTGCGGCAGGCGGAAGTTCGCGGGCGGCTAGCACGGAGGGTGCAAGGATGGTCACGACGCTGGCGGTGGTGGAAGTTCACCCGGCAGTAGAGGATCTGCGGCCCGGTTCGCCGCTGGCGGGAATCGCGCGGCGGCGGTTCGGCGGCAAGTCGCTGCTGGAATGGGTGGTGCGGCGCGTCTCGGAAGCCGAGCGGATCAGCGGCATCGTGGTGCTAGCCGGCGACGATTCGCTGGCCAAGAGCCTGTGTGCCACCTGCCCACCCGATGCTCGCGTCTTTCACGCCTCGGCTGACGACGCCCTGGGTCGGCTCGCCGAAGCCGTGCGGATGTTCCCTAGCAAGGGCCTGGTGCGGCTGAACGTCAGCAATCCGTTCATCGATCCGGATTTGATCGACCGCCTGGTCGCTTCCGCGGTCAGCTCCGGCTGCGACTACGCCAGCTTCACGTTCAGCGACGGCCGACCCGTGATTCAGTCGAAGTTGGGCGTGTTCGCCGAGTGGTGCCATCCTGACGCCGTTTTGCGAGCCGACCGGCTGGCCACGCATTGGAGCGATCGAGTGGTTGCGACGCGGTATCTCTGCTCACGACCCGATCTGTTCTCGCTGCACATGATCGCCGTGCCCCCGCAGCTCGACCGAGACGACGTGCGGCTGGCGATCCACGACGAAGAAGACTGGGAAGAGGTGCAGGAGATTCTTGACGCTCTCGGTCCCGAGTCCCTCGATTGGCAATACATCACGGCCCTGCTCGACCGGCAGCCCACCATGCGGGCGCGGATGGCCCAGCGCAATCGTACCGCAGCTGGGGCTTGTTGACTCGTTGCCGATGCTGCCAGCATCGGTGTCCGACGCTGGCAGCGTCGGCAACGTCAGGCCGCCTCTTCGCAATCCGCGCCGCGATGAATCGCGGGGTCGGGATAGCAGCCGGGCAGGTCCTCGGCGTACCACTGGGCAAGCACCGCTTGCCAATCGGCCAGGCACTTGACCTTCGCAAACGCTTCGCGGACGAGCAAATGCTGCGGATGGCAGGCGGCGTATTTGATACCGAACTTGCGCATGTGCGGACCGGTCCGTTCACCGCCGTAAATGGACTCGGCCAGGCGGAAATGCTCGAGCATCGTGCCGCGCTGCTCGAAGAGCGTTGGCGGCGGAAGTAACGGCTGGCCGTCCGCCAGCGCGCGGCATTGCTGGAAAATCCACGGGTTGCCGATCGCGCCGCGGGCGATGGTCACGCCATCGACGCCCGTGCGGCGGAGCATGTCGAGGCAATCCTGGGCGGTGAACAGATCGCCGCTGCCGAGGATCGTCCGCTCTGGGCCGACGTGCCGCTTCACTTCGGCCAGAAATTCCCAGCGGCTGGGCCCGATGTAGCGCTGCACGACCGTGCGGCCGTGGACGGTGATCGCGGCAACGCCGGCGGCAAACGCGCCGTCCAGGATCGTATAGAACTTCTCGCGGCTCTCGGGCGAGTCGTCCAGTCCGCGGCGCATTTTCACAGTGACGGGAATCTGCGGCGGCACGGCGTCGCGCGTGCGGCGGACGATTTCGAGAGCCACCTCGGGCTGACTAAGGTGAAAGCCGCCGCGGCAGCGGCCCAGTACCTTTTTCACCGGGCAGCCGAAGTTGATGTCGATCGCGTCAAAGCCCGCTTGCACTAGCTTCGTCGCCCCCGCCGCAAACTGCTGCGGCTCCGCGCCCATGAGCTGTCCGCCCACCGGCCGTTCGTCGTCGCTGAGATGGAGAAAGTGCCGATTGCGGTGCCGGTTGTCCTTCACAGTCACGAGAAACTGGTCGAGCAGCACCTCGCAGAGCGCGTATGACGCGCCGTGCCGCCGCGCGAGCAGCCGCATCGGCCAATCGCTGTAGCCCGATAGCGCTGCCTGCACGAAAGGCGAACCGATTTCGATAGGGCCGATTTTCAGTTGGGCGGGCATCGTTTCATTTCCGCAGCACCAGCACGGGGCAGTGCGCGAGCCGCACGACGCGCTCCGCGACGGAGCCGATCAAGAGCCGCGTGATGCCGGTGCGTCCGTGCGAGGGGATGACGATTAGCTCCGCGTGTTTCTCTTGAGCATAGTTGGCAATGCCGTGGGCCGGCTCGCCGAGGAGCACGGCAGTGTGAACGCCGACGTATTTGGGACCGGATAGCTTTTCCTTGAGGAGCTTGCTGACTTGTTCGATGCGGGCCTGCGGGTCCATCACGCCCCACACCTCGCCAGCCTCCAGCGGCGTGATGTCGATGAGGACGTGGACGACGTGCAAATGTTCCGGCGAATCGACCAGCGTCAGCCCCACGTCGAGCGCCGCCAGGGACTCCGGCGAGAAATCGACCGGTACGACAACGAACCGCTTGGGAAAGTAAGTCATGAGAGGTGTCCTCCTCGTTCGTTGTACTCCACTACCCGGCGCGAGAATAGGGAAGACGGGCAGGGATCACGGCGAGACAGCGGGCCAAGCTAGCAGCCTCAATCTTTTGCCAGCTTCACAAATCGCCGCAGGCCGCAAAGTCGATTCAACCCGCAAGGTCACGCGCGCCGATACCTGCCAGCGCGATACTCGGTTCGGGTTTTCGTTCGCGGGGAATGCTATGTCTCGCACTGCAATGTTGGCCGTGGCCGGGTTGGTGGTCGTGGGGACCGTCGTCGCCATTTTGCCCGCGCAGGAGTCGTCGCGCCGTACCGCGTCGAAATACCGGTCGGGGGCCCCAGCCGCCGCTCTGCCAGCCGATCCCACCGCACTGCTCCCGATCGCGGTGCCACCGGGATTGGCGCCGATCGTGACGCCGTTCGACGCGCCCGCGGCCACCGCACAGCCTGGTCTGCCGCCGACTTCGATGCCGTCCGCCGAGAGCTACCAGCCCGCCTCGCCGCCGGCTGGCGAGATCCGCGGGTCGGCTTTCGTCCCTGAAGCGGCTCCGCTTCCAGTTGAGCCGGCAGCACTAGAAACCACAGCAACGGCTGGTGAGCCGCCGACCACTGAGCCGCCAGCGGGCGATGAAGGCCCGCTCCGATCGGTGCTCAAACGCACTCGGCCGCCGATCGTCGCGGAGACGCCGGCCGCATTGCCGCCCTCGAACGCGATTCCGGCGGCCAGCCCAAGGCCGAACACGATTCCAGCAGCCAGTCTGCCGCCGAACACAATGCCCTCAGTCAGCCCGCCGTCGGCGCGGCGTTCATCGCCGACCGCCGTGCCCGCCCCTCGCACCGCGGCCACTCCTGCGATTGCCCCCAATGGCCGTTCCATTCAGGATCTGGCCGTCGCTGGTCGCAGCCCCGCTTTGCGCGTCGAAATTGCCGGTCCGCAGGGAATCACCGTCGGCAAGCCCGCGACCTACGTCGTCACGCTGGCCAACGAAAGCGACGCTGTGGCTGAGGAAGTGCTGCTGCGGATCGCCCTGCCAGGTTGGGTAAATGTCAGCGGCAGCCAGCCGTCGCACGGCGATGTCGCCTTGCAGCCGGCCGAGGGCGGCTCGCGGCTGGTTTGGACGTTGCCTCGTGTCGCTGCCAAGAGCCAGTCCCAGCTTCGTTTGGCCCTGATCAGCAGCAGCGGTGAATCGTTCGATTTGTCGGCCGAATGGACCTGCCGGCCGACGGCCGTCCGCGCCGCCATTCGGGTCAAGCAGCCGCAATTGGAGTTGTCGCTCGCCGGCCCGGCGGAGATGACGTTCGGCGAAGAAAAGACGTTTACGCTCACGGTGAGCAATCCGGGTACTGGCGATGCAGAGCAGGTGCGGATGCAAGTGTCGTCGGGCAATGCTCCGGCCCATCCGTTTGAGGTCGGCACACTCCCAGCCGGCACCAAGAAGGAGTATCCGCTGACCGTCGTCGCGTCGCAGGCCGGCGAGATGATGCTGCGGGCCGTGGCCGGCGGCGAAGGCGGCCTGGAAGCACAAACGTCGGGCAAGATCGTCGTCCGCAAGGCGGAAGTGAGCCTGGCCGTCGCCGGTCCGCCGCTCAAGTACGCAGGCACGGAAGCAGTTTACAACGTGACCGTCACAAACTCGGGTAGCGCCGCGGCCGACAATGTGAATTTGTCGCTTGCCTTGCCGCCCTCCGCGAAATACCTGGGCGGCATCGACGGAACGGCCGCGGCCGGCGGCAGCCTGAAATGGAAGATTGCCACGTTGGCGGCTGGCACGCAGCGGACCTACGACGTGCGGCTGCAACTGCTCGCGGCGGGCGCTAACCGCATTGCCGTCCAGGCACAGTCGGCGGCCGCCGGCGAGACTTCCGCGATGGCCGAAACCGAAGTCGAAGCGATCTCCGACCTGAAGCTGGTCGTCAACGATCCCGCGGGGCCGCTGCCGCTCGGCGAGCAGGCGGTCTATGAAGTGCAAGTGATGAACCGCGGCAGCCAGGCCGCGCAGCGGGTGAAAATCATCATGCAGTTCGGCGACGGCGTCGAGCCGGTGGCGTTCGAGGGCTGCGAGGCGCGGCTCGTGCCGGGCCAGGTCCTCTGCCAGCCGCTAGCGCAGCTCGGCGCCGGCGAGCAGGTGACTCTCCGAGTGCGGGCCAAGGGGCAGAAAGTCGGCACGCACCAGTTCCGCATCGAGGTCACGTCGAGTGACGGCGACACGCGGCTGGTCTCGGAAGGCACCACGCGGTTCTTCTCCGAAACGGGCCGCACCGGCGCAGCCGCCACGACTGCCCGCAATCCAGCCGAGCCCCGGCCGATTCAACGCTAAGGTGGGGCGGGCCTCTGGCCTGCCCTGGTCAACTCATAAAGCACGACCGCTGCCGCCACGGCCACATTGAGCGAGTCCACGCCGAGCTGCATCGGAATCGTCACGCGCCGATGACACAGCGCCAGATGCTCCGCCGCCAGGCCGTGGCCTTCGCTGCCAAAGAGAATGGCCGCTGGCGAGCTGGGCCGAAAGCTCCACAGCGGCTCTGCCGCAGAATCGCCCACGACGGTCGCCACGAGTTCGAATCCGGCGTCCTTTAATCGCTGCAAGTCTGCCAGGAGTGCCGACGATTCGACGATCGGCAAGTGTAAAGCAGCGCCCATCGACACACGCACTACGCGGCGGGAGAAGGCATCGGCGCAACTCGGTCCCAGCACAATCCCCGCACAGCCGAAAGCCGCCGTCGTGCGTATGACGCTACCAAGATTCGTGGGATCCTGCACGACGGGACAGACGACGAGCGTCGAGCGCGCGGCGGATGATTCCAGTAGTGCCGCCACAGTCATCTCGCTGCTGCGCCTTCCGCACGCGAGAACGCCGCGGTGGAAGTTGAAACCGATCGTCGCCTCCAGAAGCGATCGACTCGCCACGTAGATCGGCACGTCCGTTGCCAATCGCTCCGCGTAACGCTCCGCATGAGCGGGCTCGGCGAGGATGCTCGCCACTTCGAATCGGCTGCCAATCAGCCGCTCGACGACTTTCTCGCCTTCCGCAATGAACAGGCCCGACTGCCGCGTCAGATTCCGCTCATTGAGCTGACGGTACGGCGCCAGCCGCGGATCGTCGATGCTCTCGACCGGGACGAGCGTCATGAGCGGCTACGCCGTGAGCGGCAGCGGCTCATCTACAAATTGTCTGGCCAGCTCGACCGCCGTCGCCAGATCATTTTCCGCAGGCAGGAACCAGCCGCAGATTCGCCCACGCCGAATCACTCCTTTCTCCATCCGTTCGGGAAACAACACGGACACCGAGGACCTCAAATGAGCATCGTTGGAAAAGTGCTGCGCGCTGACGAAGTCCGTGGGATGAACCATCTCGGCGTAGCTTAGCCCGATTTCGTCGTTGCGAAACAGCGTCAGATGCTCGCGGGAATCAAGGGCTTGAAACTCGATTCCCGGATAGTCCACAGCTTCCAGCTCGCCGAATCGTCCAGCACGCAGGTCTTCGCAGTGAAATACGCGGGCCGGAGCGATGTGCGTTTGAATCATCTCGATCGGATTGCTGTCGAGTAAATCGGTCTGCGTCGAGCAGACGAGCTCCAATTGCACCGAATCGACCGCCCGATGAAAGCTGGCTCGCCAGATTGCCTCGTTCGAGATCCGCGCGGTGAGCTTGGGAAAAACGTCAACTAGGTCACGACCGCGAATGTGCCGTTCGACCAAGTTGTAGTCGTAGGGCTCACCCGCCGCAGTCAACAGCACAAAGAAATTCCTGACGGAAGTGCCGCGCCATAGCGTTGGCCGAAAGCGCTCACCAAGGACCGCAGGTTCCACATGCCCCGCGAGCGGCCCGCAACGCAGCTTGCCGCAATAGCCGTCGATTTGCCACTGCACGGACACGTCGCTCATCGCCAATGTTCCTTCCCTGCCGCTTCGTCGCACGAGCAAGAAACAAAAAACCCCGCCGCTCACTTGGCAGTAAACGGCGGGGCCGGAACAGAGAAGAGGCCGATAGTGACGAATCGTGCGAGTATGAAATTATGAGTCCGAATCAACCTGATACACTACCGGTAAACCCCTTTCGCACGCGTTCATCCTAGCAGAACCAACCGCTCTGTCCATACTTTTGGAAAAAATCTGGCACTTTTTTTCCGCTTCCCGGATTGCGAGCCGTTTTGCCGGTGTTCGGCCGATCGCTGGCGGTCTAGAATGTAGGCCCCGCCTTCCTGCCTGACCCGCCAATGCCCGACTATCTCTCGGTTTGCCTGGACGCCGCCCAGCGCGGCGGCGCGCTCCTACTCGACTGGCAACACCGGTTCCGCGCTAAGGAAAAATCGCGAAAAGATCTGGTGACCGAGGCCGATCTGGCGTCGCAGGAAGCCATCCGGCAGACGATTCATAAAGCCTTTCCAGATCACGACTTCCTGGGCGAGGAAGACGCGGCAGAACGAGTGGCCAAGGGGCTGCCGACACTGGGCTCGCGGTGGTCCCGCTTCCGCTGGATCGTCGATCCGCTGGACGGCACTGTCAACTACGTTCACAAGCTGCCGGGCTACGCCGTCTCCATTGCCCTCCAGGAAGAAAACGATCTGCTGGTGGGCGTCGTGTTCGACCCGCTGAGCGGCGACTGCTTCATTGGACAGCGCGGACAGCCGCCGACCTTAAACGGTCAGCCGATTACCACCAGCCGCTGTGACCGGGCGGACCAGGCCCTGATTGCGGTCAGCTTTTCGGCGAATCTACCGCGCGGCTCAATCGAAATCACCCGCTTTGTCGAGGCGCTGCACGCTTGCCAATCTGTGCGTCGAATGGGTTCGGCCGCGCTCAACCTGTGTTACGTCGCCTCGGGCCGTTTGGATGCTTATTGGGCCACCAGCATCGCCATCTGGGACGTCGCTGCGGGCCTGCTCATAGTGCAAGAGGCCGGCGGCGGAATTTCCGCGCTCGATGGCTCGCCGCTGAATTTGGATCAGCCCGAGATGATTGCGGCGGCATCGCCGGGGCTGCAAAACGAGCTGGTCGAAGTATTGGCCCGCGCGGACCGAATTCATCGTCAAGGTTTGTGCGCCGCGAATGCGGCCGAGATTCCCCTAAAATAGCCGGATGCGGCGGCACTTTCAGCGCATCGCAAGTGATTAAGAAAGGAACCCTATCTCGTGTCGGCCGGTGTGGTATTCATGAACGATCGCCGGGGAGTCAGACGCAGCATCGGCGCTGAAAGTCGCGGGCGCGCGGGCCAGTATCTGTGGCTGGCCCTGTTGATCGTGCTCTGCGGCTCGGTGTTGCTGGTGCTGGCCGTGCAGACGGCCTTCTCAGCGCCGCCCACTGCCGACCAGGCCAAGACGGCGGCGGCTCTCGAGCGTGCGTTTCGCCAGGAAATTGCCCCGTTTCTGCAAAAGCACTGCGCCGAGTGCCACGGACCGGACCTGCAAGAGGCGGACATCGCTTTCCACAAGTACGCCACTGCCGCCGCGGCTCAAGCCGACGTGAAGACCTGGGAGCGTGTCCTGCAAATGCTTCGCGCGGGCGCCATGCCGCCGGAGGATGTTCGCCAGCCGAGCGAGGCCGAGCGCCGCAAGATTGCCGGGCTAATCGAAAAGACGATCTACAACTTCGACTGCGACAATTTGACGGACCCCGGCCGCGTGACGATCCGCCGGCTGAACCGCGCGGAATACAACAATACCGTCCGCGACCTGCTCGGCGTCACAATTCGCCCGGCCGATGATTTTCCCTCGGACGATGTTGGCGGCGGCTTCGACAACATCGGCGACGTGCTGACCTTGCCGCCGCTGCTCATGGAGAAGTATCTGACGGCAGCCGAGCAGATTGCCGAAGAGGCCATCGTCACCGATCTGGCCGCGTTCGTGAAATCGGTCCATCGCGATCGCCGGCAGTTGCGGGGCGACGGCGCGGCGACCTTCACGACCGACAACAACCGCTGGACGCTGCAGGCCGGCGGCAGCCTGCGGTGCGAGTTCGATTTTCCCCGCGACGGCGAGTATCAACTCCGCATCACCGCCCGTCCGCCGCGCGGGAGCAAGTACGTCGTGCCGCTGGAACTGCGACTGGATGGCGAAAGCGTCGAGCAGTTCGAGGTCAAAGCGGTCGAGAGCGGCGGCGGGAAATACGAAATCAAAACCTGCGTTGGCCAGGGCACGCATCGGCTCAGCGCCCATTTTGTGTCGCCCGG
>Ga0184625_10001062_pt1 | contig 11234 bp, 12 predicted proteins | sample PLM3_30_b1_FD_133151 | JGI IMG/M metagenome (GOLD analysis project Ga0184625, IMG submission 133151) | Groundwater sediment microbial communities from an aquifer in East River, Colorado, USA - PLM3_30_b1 | ecosystem: Environmental > Terrestrial > Soil > Riparian zone | place: USA: East River... | reverse complement strand
TATTTACTTTTTTATTGTTATGGAAGGAATTCAAAGGCCTTGAGTTCAACTTCAACACGAAGCTTTGGAAGAAAATAATGGAGTACAGTTATCCATTGATCATTGTTGGGCTGGGTGGAATGATAAATGATATGCTGAGCCGTTTAGTTTACCGGCATGTTGTTGATGTATCGGCAGCACAAGCCGATAAAGAACTTGGAATTTTTGGAAACCTGTACCGTCTTGCAGTTTTGGTAACGGTCATGATACAGGCATTCCGAATGGCAGCAGAGCCATTCTTCTTCAACCGTTCAACAGAAGAAAATGCACAAAAGACTTATGCCAGGGTGATGAAATTTTTTGTGATCGCCTGTTGCTTTATGTTTTTATTTATCGGGCTTTATCGTGATGTGCTGGAATGGGTCATCACCTTAAAATCAGAAGAATGGGGCGAGGGAATTTATATTGTCCCGATTCTTGCTTTAGGAAATATCTTTCTTGGCATTTATTATAACCTCAGCATCTGGTATAAGCTGACAAATAAAAATATGACTGGCGCCATGATCACTTTAGCCGGAGCAGTAATTACAGTTGCTTTAAATATTATTCTTATTCCAAAACTCCATTATCTCGGTGCTGCTATCGCTACTTTCTGTTGTTACTTATTTATGATGATAATAAGTTATCTACTTGGACAGAAATATTATCCTGTTCCTTATGCAAAGAAAAAGCTCATCTCCTATCTTGTTTTGGTTGTATTGATCTATCTGGTTCATCGTGGTTTGCTGATGCTTTACAATAATATCTGGTTTAGCATTGGTACGGCTACTTTGTTATTGTTATTATTTGCCTTTTTTGTTTCAAGGATTGAGAAGAAAGAGCTGCAAAGGCTTCCTTATATCGGCAAATACTTCGCTGCAAATCCAGTATAATCTTCTGACTTAGAATCGAAAACGGTTCGATCATTTCTCAGTTGCATTTTCTGCAAATCAACTTTTTCGAATGCAAAATTCGCCACGGAATGGGCATGCTGTCATAATAATTTAGGACTGTTAAATGAAATGTCTAACCTCTAAACTCCTTTATTATGAGACAGCTTATTATTCTGATCACTACGACTTTAATACTTTTATTTACTGCTTGTAAAAAAGAAATAGAAGTCGAATTACCTCCACTAACATATGAAGGCAAAAATACTTTTGGTTGTAAAATTGATGGCGTTTCATGGGTTCCCAAAGGGATTTACGGATGGGGTTATACCGAATATCCAACCGACGGCGGTTACTATGGGGAATATAATTTTCCTTTAGTTCACGTATGGATAAAAACAAATGATCCGGCTGGCTATATCGATCTATATATAAAGAATTACGATAGCTATAATTTTCTTAAGCCCGGAACTTATTTATTAAATAAAAAAACTTCCTCTCTTCCATTTGGATACGGAATAAAACATAGCTACGGGACTTATTGGACAAATGAAAAGGAATATATTACTGACAGCCTTCACACCGGCTGGATAGAGTTGGTAAAATCAGATAGTGTTAACTCAATCGTCTCTGGTCGTTTTGCATTTGATGCTTACAATGAAGTAAATGGAAAAACCTATAAAATTACGGATGGACGATTTGATTATAAAACTCATTAATACAACTTCACAAACGGATTATTCATTTTCTCAAGCCCTACGGTTGTCATTGGTCCATGACCGGAATAAACTTTTGTTTCATCAGGCAAAGTGAATAGCTGGGTTTGAATACTATTGATCAAAGTTTTGAAATCGCCGCCGGGCAGATCGGTTCGTCCGATGCTGCCATTAAATAAAACATCGCCGCCAATAACAAAGCCACCGGGTTCGTGATAAAAACAAACACTGCCGGGTGAATGGCCGGGAGTGAAACGGATCTCCATTTCATCATTTCCCAGTTTAATGTTTGTTCCTTCTTTTAAATAGATCAGCTCGCCATCATAATTTTCAAACGGCATTTGCCACATTTCGCCGCTTTGTGGTGCAAAATCCAGCACTGGTTTTTCTTTTTCATGAATATGAAGCTTGAGATCCCAAACTTTGGCAGCCCATTTGTTGCCAAATACATGATCGAGATGGCAATGTGTATTAAGCAGTAACTTTGGTTGAAGGGCCTCCTCTTCTATAAAGTTCTTTAGCTCATCCTGTTCCTGCTGAAAATAACAACCCGGATCAATAATGCAGCATAACCCTGCTTCGTTATACAAAACGTAGGTATTTTCCTGGACGGGATTAAATGTAAATGTCTTAACGCTTAACATCGAGGGTTTTCCGTACTTTAGAACCGCAATTTCGTGAATTGTGAGACGTGAATAGTGAAAAGTTTCCGATGTCGTCAATCTCACGACTGACGATTGACGACTCACGAAAAAGCTTAATAGAATTTCATTAGTTAATCCGCCTGAGGCGGACGCAACAGAAGTCTCATGAGAGCTTCGTTGCAGACGATATAAAAACAAAATTTGAGGAGATTGCTTCACCTCGCAACAAAAACTTATAAGTCTATAGCAGCAACTATACATTATTTAAATCCGATTTTTAACTACTAGACGAAACAGGACAGATCTTATGAAGAAAGAATTCAGACTTATCTTTTTTACAGTGGTTTTCTTCTCCCTGAAAACTAATGCACAGGTGAATACGGTGGAATTTGGAAAGAACCGGGTGCAATACCAGAAGTTCAACTGGAAATTTTACCAGACAGAGAATTTTAATACTTATTTCAGCCAGGATGGACTGGCCCTGGGCAAGTATGTGGCACAGGTGGCAGAAGAACAGTTGACCAGTATTGAAGAATTTGTTGAATATGGTTTGCAGCGCCGTGCCAATATTGTAGTGTATAACAATTTTGATGAGTTTCGGCAAAGCAATATCGGTTTGGGTATTGACTGGCAAAATACAGGAGGGGTTACCAAACTGGTCAATAACAAAATTGTTTTGTACTTCGATGGCAACCATGAAAACTTAAAGAGACAAATTAGGCAAGGTATTGCAAAAGTGCTTGTCGATAACGTATTGTTTGGCGATGACCTCGGTGAGTTTGCCGCTAACCAGGCTTTGCTTGATCTCCCGGAATGGCTTACCAATGGCTATATTGCTTATGCCGCAGAAAACTGGAGTGCTCAATTAGATGACGATCTCAAATCTGCTTTATTAAGCGGTCGCTACAATAACTTCTACCAGTTTGCTCATGAAAAACCTTTGCTGGCTGGTCATGCTTTTTGGCGATGGGTGGGTGATAAATATGGCAAAAGCAAAACAACGTACATGCTTTACCTGGCCCGCATCTATCGTAATATGAATGCTGCGTGCAACCGTGTTACCAAAAAGAAAAAATTTAAGATGCTGTTGACTGATTTTATGACCGAAGAAAGTCAGAAGTACTTAAAAGATATTCGTGGAAGAAGAGTGGCGCCGAAGGGCCAGTTGTCAGTGAGTGAGTTCATCAAGAAAAAGGATTATATCCGTTTTAATGCAAACCCTGTTCCCCGGAATATGAGTTATGCGGTGGTTGAATTCAAACAAGGGAAATATTATGTTGTCCTGAATGAGAATTTTACTAACCGTAAAGTGTTGCTGAAGTTCGGCACAAGAGCAAGAGAAAATGAAAAAAATCCTAACTACCCGATAATGGCATGGGATGGTAAAGGAACAAGACTTGCAGTATTGTATTGGGAAGCAGGAAAAATAAAGTTGTTTGTATATGATATTGTGAACCGGGTTAAGATCTCAAAAACAGATCTCACACAGTTCAGCCAGGTGGAGGATATGAAATATATGCTGGATGCAAACACACTTATTTTCAGCGCTGTGAAAAGCGGGCAAACAGATATTTTCGTTTATAAAATTGATAAAGGAACTATAGAACAAATTACCAATGATGTATATGATGACCTCGATGCATCATTTGTAGCGTTTCCTAATAAAACAGGTATCATTTTCTCCAGCAACAGGCCATCTGCAACTGCGGCCAACGCTGATGATTCTTTGCCACATAACCGTTATAATGTTTTTCTTATTGATAACTGGAACAAATCTGAATTCAAACAGGTTTCTCAATTAACTGATATGAAACAGGGTAATGCCCGTTACCCTTCTCAATACAACTCTTCACATTTCACATTTGTAAGCAATGAAAATGGGATTGCCAATCGTTATGCAGGCTTTTTCAGAACTGAAAGAGCGGGGCTTGATACATTAGTATTTATAGGAGGCGATTTTTTACGAAACCCTACATTGGCTGAAGTTGATTCTTTATTAAAAGAATGGGACAAACCGGATATTGATTCAGTTGGTTTTGTTTCTGTAACCCAGGATTCCACATATGTGTTCCCGATCACCAATTATCAAAGCAGTTTATTAGAGACCAGGACTGCGGGTGATCAGCAGCAGGTAAGTGAAGTGGTAAGACAGGGCGATTATAAATTCCTGTATCGTCTTCGTGTTGATGAAAATGCATTGCGCCGTCGAAATGTATCTGCAAGACCAACTGAATACATGAAGAAGGTAATGGAAGAAGAAAAATTTGAGCAAGGTAAGCTTGAAATAGATGTTCCGGGTGCTGCTGATTCAAGCGGTAAAAAACAAGAAGACTCATTTGAAAATGAATTTAATAAAGAAGAGAAAAAAGATTCAACCCAGATCGGGAATGTAGTGGAATCTGTAGAAGTGCCGGTAAACGAATCAGTATTGGCAAAGGCAAAGCTGTTTGAATATCGTCCGCCTAAATTTTTTAATGATTATGTAGTAGCCGGGTTTAATAATAATGTGCTTATTACCCGTTATCAAACCTATGCGGGGGGATCAGGTCCCATTCAACTTGGTAATGGCGATCCATTCAACGGCATGATAAGAGTGGGGACTTCCGACCTGATGGAAGACTGGAAATTTTCCGGTGGCATGCGCCTGAGCACCGACCTCAAGAACAATGAATATATAATGAGTGCTCAATACCTAAAGAAGAGACTTGATTACAATACGACTTACTACAGAAGTACTCAAAAGGTCCTTGTTACTGATCAAAGCGGAAATCCTTTTAACAGCAAGCTATTTACTAATTTATACCAGTTAGGTGTTTCTTATCCATTTGATCGTGTAAGAAGTATTCGTTTAAGTGGAGCGTTCCGTTCTGATAGAATTGTAATTCTCGCAGATGATCTGAACTTTCCGCCGGCAACCCTGCAGATAGAAGATATTAAAAAGCAATATGCCATCGCACATGTGGAGTATGTATATGATGATGCCATTAACCCTGCATTGAATATCTGGTATGGCCTGCGTTATAAACTTTATTTTGATTTTAATTCCAAAATAAATAAAACAGCTGGTTCCGCTGCAGAGAATCCTTATTTTTTCAATTTCGGTGGCGATGGAAGATTGTTTATTCCTATCTATCGTAATTTCATTTGGGCATTGCGTGGAGCATTTGATATATCATGGGGTACGCAAAAAATTATTTATTATGCCGGTGGTGTTGATAATGACCTGTTTCCAAAATTCAACGATGCCAACCGGCCAGACCCGGATATTGATTATACATTCCAATCCCTGGCTGTTAACCTGAGGGGCTTCAATCAAAATGTGGCTAATGGAAATAATGCAGCGGTTATCAATAGTGAATTGCGTTTGCCATTATTCAGCACATTATTTAATAAACCGATCAACAATGCCTTCTTAAGAAACTTCCAGTTGGTGCAGTTCTTTGATCTTGGTACAGCATGGAATGGCAAATATGATAAAATAGAACGGCCGTCTGTTTTATATAGCCAACCAGGAAATCCTGTTGTGGTAAAAATAAAAGCTGGTGGTATTGGTCCTTTTGCCGGTGGTTATGGTTTTGGAGTACGCAGTACAATTCTTGGTTATTTCCTTCGTCTTGATGCTGCCTGGGAAATGAACGGGGTATTTAAAGGCAAACCGATGTGGTATTTTGCAATGGGATTGGACTTCTAATTTGAAATTTGATATTTAAAATTTTATAGACCTCTCTTAATGGGAGGTTTTTTATTTTATTAAGTCAGCATTTGTAATTCTTGTTATCGCTTGTTGCGTCGCACACTTTTACTATATCAATTCTATTCAGCAATAAAAAATGAAAGCCCCACAACTGTGAGGCTTTCCGAACTAAAACCAACTCCAACAAAAGGTTCATGGCTATTATATACTTGAAACTATTTTCTTCTTTAATTCTTCAGTAGGTTCTTTTAATAGCTCATTCCATTTCCATGGATGAATTGGATCACTTTTCTTTCCCTGGAGAAAAGCTTTTTTCATTTTACTCCAATATTCCGGCATTGTAATAAAACTATAAGTTACTGTTGCCAGTACCGGGAATGAAATACGGCCATTGCCAAACATAAAACTTTGCAGGCATGCTTCTCCTTCTTCCGTTGTATCATACCCAAGCAATACATGCTTCAGATCATGTCGTGCATAATGTTTGAGCAATGGCAGGTTTCTTTGTTTCAAAAAAATAACCAGGTCATTACCCAATGTTCCGGCCGGAAAAGATTTCAACTCATCTTCACTATATGTAAATTCATTGGGTCTTCTTACCAACTTCAGCATTGGCAAAGCGATCTTATGCGTTAAAAACACAAGGATGGTTTCTCTAAATTTTAATAATCTTCCTTTCATAAATTATTTTTAAGAACTACCATTTCAATTTTCTTGAGAAATACATGATGATGCCAAGGGCAAAGAACAGGCCGATGCTTCCCATCAATAATGAATAGTCCTGCAATTGTATGATCGTGAAAATATATCCATATACAACAGCAAGCACAAGGCCAATGAATATTGCCAGCTTTGATGACTTCATAATGCTGCCAACAAACCAGGTTACAAGCCCGATCGTCGCAATTCCGGCGATCAAATAAGCAAGATTGAATCCCGTGTATTCTGAAATAGATAATAATAAAGTATAAAACAACACGAGCGCAAGTCCCGCCAGCCCGTATTGGATCAGGTGCAGGTTTCTTTTATATATAGTTTCGATAAGAAAGAAAGCTGCGAATGTAAGAATGATGCAAAGCAGCGCATATTTTACTGAACGTTCTGTTTTATCATACTGGTCAACCGGGATAATAAGGTTAGCTCCCATTGCCGAAGTTTGGAGATTAATGAACTGATCGTTCCAAACCATTGGGTAGTTACGATTCAGGTATTTCCATTTTACATCGATGCCGCTATCCGGTGGATTGGGCGTTTCAGGAATTTTTATACCCGTAAAGCTTGGATCCGGCCAGTTTCCTTTCATTTCTATTTTTGTTTCTCTTGCTGCCGGGGAAAACATTAATTGCTGCGAGCCATGCAAAGAAAATTTTACCGTAAATACATTTTGTGTATCGGCATCTTCTGCTCTTAATGGAACGGCAGCATACAATGCATCTCCCATGTTTGCATTTGTTTCAGACCATGGCTGGCAAAGAAAGCTGCTGTCTTTCCATTTCATATATATTTCTTCGTTGATACCACGACTCAGGTCGGAGATCTGCAACAAAAGTTTTGCTTCCGACCACAAAAGATTTGAAGGAGCAACGTTCAATTCTCTAAACTTAATATCGTTGAATTTTGCAGTAATAGAAATATCACCCTGGTAAACCACTACTTCATAAATACCGCGATGACGTTTTTGCGGCGATACCGAAGAACTGATATCCAGCTGATCGGCCATGAACCAGGCATACTTTTTTTGATTAACCAGTCCATTAGCTGACCCGGTATAGGGAATCATTAAGATCGGCCCGGTAATAGTTTGTTTTCCCGCCCATTTACTGCTTACTTCTTCTATCGCTTCCTTTTGCCTGTCCTCTCTTTCATTGATCACCTCACGAATAATATTAGTAGGTATCCAGAGAAAAAATGCCATTACAAAAATTATTACGGCTTTAAAAAAGAGCTTGCCCTTGTCAAGCAAAGAATAAACTGTCGTTTTCGATTCGGTCGTTTCCATTTTATTTAAAATTGATTTGGTTTATGATGAATAAATTTTTTTATTGAATAATACATTACATAAAAAAAGCTGCCGAATAAAACCGTTACGGCCCATGTGCTAAAATGATCGAACGGGTTAAATACCCTGTCTAAAATATCGGCCGCCACATCACCGGGATTAACAATAATATCCCAGCTGTTCCAGCGCAGGTACCGGCCTATATAAATTCCAAATGAACAGAGAAAAAAAGAGCATAGAATGATGATACCTGAAATTCTATTTCCATAACGGTTGGCAAGAAATTTTTCAACTGTAAGAAGTGACACAAGACCCAGTAATAATCCATTTAATGCGGCGCTGAACAAAAGAAGAATATCATACCAGTAAGGAATAGGGAATCGTTGTTTTAAATGTAAAAAGTCGGTGATGATATAAGGAGCGTTGGGCAAAAACAAGAGCCACAGGCCAATCAGGAAAAATAATTTCCAGCGATTCTTTACATCACCTAACTTTTGACTCAACGCAAAAGGTATCCATGCAAGAAATAAATTCCAGGCAAGAAAAATATAGGTAAGCTCATTGCTCATTATTATTCTTATGATCAGTAAGAATAATGTAAAGGCTAAAGGGATAATGATTTTTTTACTGAAACTCATTTTAAAAAATTTAGAAACTGAACTAATGCTGGAATAAATATTATAAGCCCGATGATAAGACTTGTGATCGATGCGACTAATACGGCACCAGCCGCCACATCTTTGATGACCTTGATTCCCGGGTGAAAATCGGTGGTGACAAGATCACAAAATCTTTCTATGGCGGAGTTGATCATCTCCAACGAAATGACTAACCCAATGCAGAACAATACGAGTAACCATTGAAAAGAGGTTAGTGAAACGGTAAACCCGAGTAAGATCGCTGTCACACCGAACACAATTTGAATTTTACCATTCCTGTCCCTGGAAATAAATTGTTTTATTCCCTGTAGCGCAAATAGCACTGCATTAAAAAACTTTTTCATGAGTTAATTGTTTTTGGGTACACAAATATTTTAAACCATGCTGTTTTCATTTTCAACTGATTTATAGTTTAATTGAAAAGCAAAAAATTGTTTGTACCTTATTAAAATTGACAATACAGCAGCGATAATAGGAGGAGTTATTATTTCATTTATATCTTCGCCCATATAATCCCTGAACGTCAATTTCAAACCGGCAAAATTTATAAAGATGGCCACCACAACTGAAATGATCCATGCTATAAATTTTTCAATGGAAGAAAAGTTGGTGTTTGTTATTATATATTGTAAAAACCAGGCAATAAATAAAGATGGGATCGATGCGAAAAATGAAAATATACCTATGAAGAAAAACGCAAAGCCCCAGTTATTGCCTTCTGCATGATTTCGCAACAGAAAATATATAATGAATATGACCGGGTGGAATAAATGAGCCACCAACCATGTATTAAGCGTATGAATAAACATTTTCATAAAATCTGCATTAACAATTACAATTTTCACCAAGCATATAAAAAAATATAAATGCCAATACTGCACCACTAACGGCAGTTACAAGGATCGGGAACCATCTTTTCTGTATGCTGAAATGCAATAAAAATTCTTCTTTTGTGAAATGAAATTCAATTTTTACAAATTGAAAAATTGTTAGAAGGATCGCTACTAATGGACCGCATAGAATAAGAAGATTGATATTCCATCCAAGCGGTTCTCGGCCCCCGGCGCTTTCAAAAAAAGAACCAATTAAATTGTAGGGCCCAGGAATACCCATTTCATTCAAAAGATTGGCGATAATAAAATAGACAGTTGGAAATGCAAGCAATGCGGCTATTATTGTCAGCGCATTACTTTTAAATGTCATTGTTTTCATGATCTTATATTTTTAATGGTTAAGCAATTAACAGGTCAAATGCCTCTTTGGTTTCTGATTTCTCTTTCTCTTCAACTTCCAAACGTTTTATATTTTTTAAACAGATCATCAATGGGAACAATCCAATAATGCCAAATGAACAATCAACAAGCCTCCACCAAAATGGCATGCCACGGAAATGCCCGGCTATTAATGCAAATGGAATGATCAGGATGCAGGCAATAATACCAAACTGGATCACCCATTTATTTTTTACGGGATCTCTGAAAGGCCCGATAAAAAGAATGGCAAGGACAAAATGCGCAAAGGCAAGCCAATCATATCCATAAAAAAGAAAAGGATGATCTTTCGAAGTATGTTGTATCCCTATTAATACCTCCTCCAGCCATCCTTTAATACTTCCTTCAAAGGGAAAATGAGCTACGACATAGGTAAGCTCTTGTTCAACTGGTATGGCGGTAAGCCCACTGATGAATAGTGATGCTATAAATACTTTCAGCCAGTTGCGAATGATCTGTTTTTCTTTATTCATAAAAAGTGCTTTGCATTTCAAAGTGTATGTACAAAAAAAATTATTTAACTCCTTTGATCATATTTTCCAATGCCGCAATATGATCGGCAAATGCTTTTTCTCCTGCTTTCGTTACAGAATAAGTTGTATTAGTCTTTTTTCCCACAAATCCTTTTTTAACTTTTAAAAATCCGTTTTCTTCCAAATTCAATAAATGCGTGGCAAGATTCCCGTCCGTTACTTCCAGCATTTGCTTCAGGTCGTTGAAATTTATTTCTTCATTCACCATCAGCACACTCATAATGCCGAGGCGAATGCGATTATCAAAAATTTTATTTAACCCAGTTATCGGATTCTTCATAAGCCCCTCCAAAACCTCTCCGCCAGAGGCGGAAGGATTGCCACTCACAGCCCTGAAAGCTGTAGGTGCATTATTTGTTTTAATTTATTAATTAAAGAACAGAACGTTGAAAAGTTCGACTAATCCTGATCAACAGAATTACTATCAGCACAAGTGAGTGACACAACAGAAGCTGATCAGAACTACTTCTGCTGGTAGCACAACTATCAACTTATTTTTAAAGAACTTTACTAATAATAAGCAAGCAACTACCTAAGTTCTCCGCCTTAGGCGGAGACAGGGGTTGCGTTTCTTTCATATTTCCACCACATCACAAAACCATATATGATATGCAAGACGCCAAAACCGGCCGCCCAAAAATACAATCCATAACCTACATACTGTGTATTGATCAATCCCAATAATATCTGCAGCAAACCAAGATATTTAACGTCTGTAAGAGTATACTTGCTTGCATTCACCAGGGCCAGGCCGTAAAAGATCAGGCAGGCCGGCGCTATAAATATCCATTCATTATATTGATACATGGC
>Ga0184625_10001061_pt1 | contig 11236 bp, 8 predicted proteins | sample PLM3_30_b1_FD_133151 | JGI IMG/M metagenome (GOLD analysis project Ga0184625, IMG submission 133151) | Groundwater sediment microbial communities from an aquifer in East River, Colorado, USA - PLM3_30_b1 | ecosystem: Environmental > Terrestrial > Soil > Riparian zone | place: USA: East River... | reverse complement strand
CGGATGTTCCTCCCGCAGGTGGTCAAGAGCGCCCGGGTGATGAAGAAGGCCGTCGCCGTCCTCGTGCCCTATCTCGAGGCCGAGCGGGCGGGGACTGGGCGACGCTCCGGGACGATCGTCACCGCCACCGTCAAGGGCGACGTCCACGACATCGGCAAGAACATCGTCGGGGTCGTCCTCGGCTGCAACGACTACGCGGTGGTCGACCTCGGGGTGATGGTCCCGGCCGCCCGGATCCTCGAAAAGGCCGTCGAGATCGACGCGGACCTGATCGGCCTGTCGGGTCTGATCACCCCCTCGCTCGACGAGATGACGCACGTCGCCTCCGAGATGGAGCGCCAGGGGTTCACCATCCCGCTCCTCATCGGCGGGGCCACGACGTCGCGGACCCACACGGCCGTGAAGATCGCCCCGGCCTACTCGGGGCCGGTCGTCCACGTCCTCGACGCGTCGCGGGCGGTCGGCGTGGCCGGTTCGCTCGTCCAGCCAGACCGGCGGGACGCGTTCGTCGCCGGCATCCGCGACGAATACGAGACCGTCCGGCGGGAACGGGCCGGGCAGCGGGCCAAGGAGCGCCGCCTGACCATCGCCGAGGCTCGCGCCAACCACGTGCCGATCGATTGGTCGACGATCGAGCCACCGCGGCCGTCCTTCGTCGGGCCGCGAACGATGGCCGCCCATCCGCTCGCCGACCTCGTGGGGTGCATCGACTGGACGCCGTTCTTCGCGACGTGGGAGCTGCGCGGCGCGTACCCGGCGATCCTCGACGATCCGCGGCTCGGCGGCGCGGCGCGAGACCTGCATCGCGACGCGCTCGAGCTCCTCGACCGGATCGTCCGCGACGGTCGGCTGACGGCGAACGCGGTCGTCGGCTTCTGGCCCGCTAACACCGTCGCGGGCGACGATATCGCCGTCTGGCGCGACGAGTCCCGGCGAGAGGCGCAGGCGACGTTCCGGACCCTTCGCCAGCAGATGGCCAAGCCCGATGGCCGCCCGAACGTCGCGCTGGCCGACTTCGTAGCGCCGATCGAGACCGGCGTGGCCGACTTCATCGGCGCCTTCGCGGTCACGACCGGTCACGGCCTCGAGGAGATCGTCGCCGGGTTCGAGGCGGCCAACGACGATTACTCGGCGATCCTCGCCAAGGCCCTCGCCGACCGGCTGGCGGAGGCCTTCGCCGAGCGACTTCACGAGATGGTCCGTCGCGACCTGTGGGGCTACGCACCCGACGAGGCCCTGTCGAACACCGATCTGATAGCCGAGCGCTACCAGGGCATCCGGCCCGCTCCGGGGTACCCGGCTTGCCCGGACCATACGGAGAAGGGCACCCTCTTCGACCTGCTCGAGGCGGAGTCGCGCGCCGGGATCCGCCTGACCGAATCCTTTGCGATGTGGCCGGGCGCATCGGTCTCCGGGTATTACCTCTGGAACCCGGACAGCCACTACTTCGGGGTCGGCCGGATCGGTCGCGACCAGCTGGCCGACTATGCCGCGAGGAAGGGCGTCCCGCTCGCCGAGGCGGAGCGCTGGCTGGCCCCGAACCTGGCCGACGAGTGAGCCGGGCCAACGAGTGAACCGCGCTGAACGCGTCGCGGCCTTCGCAGTCTTCCCGGAGCGGCTCGCCGCCCCCGTGCGGGCGGCGTCGGAGCGGGGGGTCGAGCCCGGTGAGTGGGGCGCGGCGGAGGTCGTGCGCCACCTCATCGCCGTCGAAGACGAGGTCTGGCAGGGCCGCCTGGCCCGCGTCGCGGTCGAGGGCGACCCGCACTGGCCGTGGACCGAGCCCGGCCTCGCGCCCGGGTTCGACGGGATGCCGATCGACGCCGTCGTAAGGGCGTTCGCCGTTGCGCGGGCCACGACCGTCGCGACGGTCCGTGCGCTCGACGAGGCGGGCTGGGCGCGGTTCGGGACCCACGCCACGTATGGGCGGCTCGACGTCGAGGGGCTGCTGGCGCTGGCCATCCACCACGACGAGGAGCATCTCGCGGGTCTCGGTCCAGGCTAGAGGGGTCGCCGCCGCCGCGGCCGGCGGCGGTGCCCGGCCGCGGCGGCGGCGATGTCCGGGCGCCTCGGGTATCGTGCCCAGCGTCGTCCAGCGCAGCGCGGAGGAACCGATGGGGTTCGTGGCCTTGACCGTAGCCGTCCCCGGGGGCGAGATCTTCGCGACCCGACGAGGTGAGGGCGAAGGTCCGCCGACACTGCTGCTGCACGGCGGTCCTGGGATCGGCGCCGAGCAGCTCGTGAGCCTCGTCGAGGAACTTGACGGCCTCATCGACGGCGTCCTTCCCCAGCAGCGCGGCCTCGAACCGAGCACGCTCGCCGGACCGCGCAACGTGGAGACCCATGTCGCCGATGCGATCGCGGTCCTCGATCACCTCGGCTGGGAGCGCGCCTGGTTGGTCGGCCACGCGTGGGGCGCGCACCTCGCGATGCACATCGCGGGCGCGCATCCGGAGCGCGCGGCCGGGCTCATCGGCATCGAGACGCTCGGGGCGCTGCCGCCCGACGGCGGGAACGGACACCTCGTAGCCAACCTCGTCGCACGTCTGACGCCCGACGAACGAGCGAAGCTCGACGAGCTGATGGCTCGCCAGGCCGACGGTGACGATGACCCGACCCTGATGCACAAGATCTACATGACCCTCTGGCCGTCGTATTCCTACATCCACGGCAATGTCCTGCCGCTCGAGACACTGCGGCTCGAGCGTCCCCTCGACGACGAGCCGGACACGATGGCGTCGGTCCGAGCGCATTTCAAGGCTGGCACCCTGGAGCGCGGTCTGGCCCGCCTCGAGCTGCCCACGCTCTTCCTCCACGGCGAAGGCGACCCGCTGCCGGCGAGCGCCTCGATCGACACCGCGGCGCTCATCCCTGGCGGCCGCGTGCAGCTCATCGAGGAGGCCGGCCACTACTCCTGGCTGGAGCGCCCGGGCGTCGTCCGCGCCGCCGTCGAGACGATGCTGCGCGAGGCGAGCTGAGCGAGGACGACGGCGCGAAGCGTCAGGCCTCCGCCTTCGCCGGGCTCGGCCTGAACCGGAAATACGACCACAGGCCACCGGTCGTCAGGACGAAGGCCGCGAGCGTCCCGAGCACGACCTGCACGTTGGTCTGCTCCATGGCCTCGACGTAGGCGTGGTCCTGGTTCAGCAGGAGCTGCCACCACAGGAACGTCACGGTCCCGAAGGTCAGAGCCCAGGCAAGCCGGCTCCAGCCCATGACCGTAGCGCCATCCAGGAACCGCAGCGGGATCATCGTCACGAAGAGCGTTTCGAGCCCGCCGATCACGATCATCGCCAGGATGGTCTCGGCCAGGCCGGGAATCAACGCACCGTTGGCAGCGGCGGCCCGGACCGGCCCGAGCAGGAGCCAGGCCAGGACGCTCACGACCAGCAGGCCGAAGGTCGGGACCAGGACGAGCGTGGCGTCGTCCCGGCGGTCGAGGGCGACCGGCGCGACGATGACCGCCGAGGCGATGAATCCGTAGACGAGCCCTGGCTGGAAGTCCACCAGACGCGAGATGACGACCGCGACGATCGAGACCAGGACGGCCGTGCCGTAGAGCTTGATCGACGCGTTCGCCCGGTACCGTCGGGCAGCGAGCCGCGTCGATGAGCCCTCCGAGAAGAAGGTCAGGAACCCGAGCCCGACCACAAGCGAGACGAACAGGACGAGGGTCTGCGAGTTCAGCCCGAAGTCGGGGCTCAGGAAGCTGTAAACCAGTCCGAGCAGGCACAGGACGCTCAGGACGCGGGCGATGCTGCCGATCCGCCCGGTCCCGGCCAGCCGTGTCAACGAGGTGCCCGGCACGGTCAGCGAGCCGAGGATGCCGAGCGGGCCGCCCATGAGGCGAAGCCACCATCCGTGGATCTCGGTCCGATTCGCGTCCATCGTGCTGTTGAAGATCTCTGCCGTCAGGGCGAACAGGAACAGGATGAGGATCGTGAGGAGCAGGTTGGTCGCGACGACCCCCGGATCGATCGACCCTTCGTCCGGGCCGCCGAGATACGAAGCCATCGCCGGGACGTAGTCACCGCCGCCGGTCAGCGGTCCGCCCGTCGGGTTCGTGACGCCGCTGGCGCCCTCTGACGGCGTCGGCCCCTGCGGCGGTGCGCTGGCCGACCCGGCCGACGCGGACGCGGACGCGGACGCCGACGGCTCGGCGTTGGGCGAGGGCGACAACGACGGCAAGGCGCTCGGTCCGATGCCGGGCGAAACCGAAGGTGACGGCGACACGACGGGTGTGGGCGTGGGCGCGGCCGTCGCGGGGGCGGGCGTCGGTGTCGGCCCAGTCGCCTTGGGGACGGTCACCGTGTATGGGGCGGTGGCCCGCGTCGCCGGGTAGCAACCGGATCGGTTGCAGGCCTCCCCGGTCACCTGGTGCACTCCGGCGCCACTCGGCGCCGGCGCCACGCTCAGGCTCAGGACGGCGGTGCACGTCTTCGGATCGAGCGCGACACGTGAACCGAGTAGAGATGCGTCCCAGGAGAACTGGGCCTCCGTGAAGTTGCAGACGGCGCTCCCGGTCGAGTAGGTCGCCTTGAACGGGGCCGTGGCCAGACCGCCGGTGGGCGCGAGCACGATCGTGGGCGTCGGCGTTACGACGTAGGGCTTCCGAGCCTGCGTGCTGCCTGGGCATTGCTTCACACCGTTGCCGTCGATGAAGCAGGCGATCGCGGACACGTCGTGGCTGCCGAGGATCGACGTGGGCGCGCCGCTGAACACCTGCGTGGCGCTGCAGTAGGTCGGATCCTTGGGATCGAGCGGATCGACCTTCGCTGTCGCCACGAGCTTGCCATCCCAGCTGAATTGGACGGTCGTCAGCGGGCATTTCGCACCGCTGCTCATGACGAACCAGTACCTCGCGGTGAACGAGGCCGCGGCCCGACCCGACGTCGGGGTGAGCTGCAGCAACGGCCCTACGGTGCCCCGCGGCGGCGGGCCCGCGAGTGCCGTGGGCGACCCGACGGTCGCGACGACGGTCCAGACGAGCGCCACGGCGCCGATGGTCAGGAGGAGGCGACGGGCGCCCGACGTGCGCCGACGCGGCCACCGATCCAGTGCCCACATCGATGCGTTCCCCTTCCTCGCCCGCCACGGATCGCCTCGCGCTGCGCGGCTCCCCGCGACACCAGCGCCAGGCCGGGAGGCAAGCTTGGCTGGCGTCAGGGGCCTGTCAACCGGCCCATCCGTCCTATGGGCGGGGACCCACCTGCGGCAGTCACATCGCGATTGACGCCTCCGCGGCCCGGTCCTACACTCAATCCCGACGAAATCACTCGGATATCGAGGACGACCCACTGAGCGCCACGACCCAGGCCCCCGCGACGCCGCTGACCCCCCCGACGGCGACGGCGCGCCCAGCCTTCCATGGGAGCGGCGCCATCGCCTTCAGCACGAAAGGTGAGTACGGGGTCCGGCTCATGGTCCAGCTCGGGCGGCACGTCGGACAGGGGCCGGCCAGTCTCGCGGAGATCGCGGCCGAGGAGGACCTCCCGCGCGCCTACCTGGAGCAGCTCGTGGTCAGCCTCCGCGAGGCCGGACTCGTGACGAGCACACGCGGCGCCCACGGCGGGTACGAGCTTGCCCGCGCACCGGAGACCATCTCGATGGCGGAGGTGCTCCGAGCCCTCGAGGGTCCCATCGCCCCGATGATGTGCGCCAGCGACGACCCGGAGCATGCGATCGTGTGCGATCGCTCGGCGCGCTGCACGGTCAACATCCTGTGGGTCCGAGTCCGCGATGCGGTCGCCGGCGCGCTCGATTCGATGACGCTGGCGGACCTCGTGCCGCCGCGCATCGCCATGCCCGCCCAGCCGACACCCCGCCAGGGAGCCCTGACCGAACCGTGACGACCGACACCGACCAGCAGCTCATCATCCGCGGCCTTCGCGTCGCGCCGGCGACCGCGCTCGACAACGAGATCCTGCAAGGGATCGACCTCACCGTCGGCAAGGGCGAGGTCCACGCGATCATGGGACCCAACGGCTCGGGCAAGACGACGCTCGCCTATGCCCTGATGGGTCACCCGGCCTACGTCGTCAAGGCTGGCGAGGTGATCTGGAAGGGCCGCAACATCCTGAAGTTGTCGCCCGACAAGCGCGCCCGCCTGGGTCTCTTCCTCGCGTTCCAGTACCCGACCGCGATCCCCGGCCTGAGCGTCGCGAGCTTCATCCGTTCCGCGCTCAACGCCAAGCTCCAGGGCATCGACAAGAACCCCGACGTCGACCCGACCGACCCGATGCGTGGCGGGATCTCGATGCGCGACTTCCGCACGAAGATGCGCGAGAAGATGGCGCTCCTGCGGATGGACGAGGGCTTCGCCAGCCGGTACGTCAACGACGGCTTCTCCGGCGGTGAGAAGAAGCGCCTCGAGATGCTCCAGATGGCCGTCCTCGAGCCGGAGATGGCGATCCTCGATGAGACCGATTCAGGGCTCGACATCGACGCCCTTCGGATCGTCGCCGAAGGCGTGAACGCGATGCTCAACCCCGAGCTCGGGGTCCTGCTCATCACCCACTACCAGCGGCTCCTCAACTACATCACCCCCGACTACGTCCACGTCCTGGCGCAGGGCCGGATCATCACGTCGGGCGGCAAGGAGCTCGCGCTGCGCCTCGAGGACGAGGGGTACGGCCCGGTCATGCGCGAGGCTGGCTACGCGACCGACCTGCCCGACGAGGCGCTGCTCGTCCCGCGGGCGCCTGCCGGTGCCGAGCTCGAAGCGGTGGAGGCCGCCCGCTAGGCGGGCTCCCGACCATGACGGTGACGTCGCAGCCCGTCGACACGGCGGTCACGCCGGCCCGCGCCATCGACGCGGACGCGCTCCGCGCCGATTTCCCGATCCTCGCGCAGGAGATCAACGGCTATCGCCTGGTCTATCTCGACTCGGCGTCGTCGAGCCAGAAGCCCAGCGTCGTTATCGACGCCGTCGCCGACTACTACCGCGAGTACAACGCCAACGTCCACCGCGGCATCTACACGATCGGTGAGAAGGCGACCGCCGCGTACGAAGAGGCCAGGGCTCGCGTCGCGCGCTTCGTCAACGCCCCTGACAGCCACGAGATCGTGTTCACCCGGAACGCGACCGAGGCGATCAACCTCGTCGCCTACTCGTGGGGACGGCGTCACATCGGCCGTGGCGACGTCATCGTGCTGACCGAGATGGAGCATCACGCCAATCTCGTCCCGTGGCAGCTCCTCGTCCAGGAACGCGACGGCGACCTCGAATTCATCCCGATCACCGACGACGGCGTCCTTCGCCTCGACGTCTTCGAGGTGCTCCTGCGCCTCAAGCCGAAGCTCGTGGCGTTCACCCACGTCTCGAACACCCTCGGCACCATCAACCCGGTCGCCGAGATGATCGCGATGGCCCACGCGGCGGGAGCACTCGTGCTCATCGACGGCGCCCAGGCCGTCCCGCACGTCCCGGTCGACGTGCAGGCGCTCGGCGCCGACTTCTACGCCTTCTCCGGCCACAAGATGCTCGGGCCGATGGGTTCGGGGGTGCTCTGGGCGCGACGCGAGCTCCTCGAATCGATGCCACCGTTCCTCTCCGGCGGCGAGATGATCCGCGAGGTCCACCTCCGGCGGAGCGACTTCAACGACATCCCCTGGAAGTTCGAGGCGGGCACTCCGGCCGTCGCCGACGCGATCGGGCTCGGCGTCGCGGCGGACTACCTGGCGGCCCTCGGCATGGACGCCGTCCGCGACCATGAGCAGGCGCTCGTCGCGTACGCGCTGGACACGCTCGCCCGCGAGGTCCCGGACATCGCGCTCTACGGGCCGATGGATCCCGCGCTGCGCGGTGGCGTCATCCCGTTCAATCTGCCGGGCATCCACCCGCACGATGTCGCCCAGGTCCTGGACCGGTTCGGGATCGCGGTGCGTGCCGGCCACCACTGCACGATGCCGCTCCACGAGCGCCTCGATCTGGCGGCAACGGCGCGCGCTTCGTTCAACGTCTACTCGACGCGCGACGACATCGACGCCCTGGTCACCGGCCTCAACGAGGTCCGCCGCATCTTCAACGGCTGACGCCCCCGCCGGCCCTCGATACTGGTCAACCCGGGGCGAGCGACTTCCAGATGTCGATGGCCCACTGCCAATCCGCTGGATCGTCGAACTCGATCCTGATCACGGCACCGGAGCCGACCACGGCCGAGAACCCCTCGAGGATCCCCACCTCGACACCGGACGTCGCGTCGCTCGCCAGCGTGGCGCGGCCCATGACCCCGCCCGCTCGATGGTCGATGGCGTCGGGGCCCATGTCCCCGCCGAATTGCTCGATGAACGCGTGCGCGCTCATCGCACCCTCGTCGGTCCCGGTCTGGACGGCGGCAAGCGTGATCGCCCGGCCCGTGCCCCCACCCCACCATTCCTCGGCGCTCCGCTTCTCGGCGAACGATCCCGGGACGGTGAGCGCCCAGCCCTCGTGGCTGATCGTGACTGGCGCCCGTCGGTAGCCGATTTCCACCCCGCCGTCCCGCTCGCGCATGGCCCGGCTGACGACCTGGCGAGCCATCGGGTCGGAAATGCTGCGCAGGGCGACGACCTCTGCCCACGCTCGCCACGGGTAGGCGAGTGACGGATCGAGCGGGAACGCGCGGGACAAGAGCCGATGGACCTCGTCGAGGACGAGCCCTTCCGGCTTGAGTGCCGGCGGGCGCCAGCGGACGTCGAGCCACATCAGGCAGAGTGCCCGGTTGAGCATACTTTGCGCGTCGGTCGCGTCGGCCCACCACGGCGTGACGTCGATGGCGACCCGGGTGTCCGCGATGGCCCGCTCGAGCCACGCGTCGTCGCGCGGTCCGAGTGCCGTGGCGATCACCCCGTCGAACGTGAACTTTACGCCGGCGGGCGCCCCGACCTGGATCGGCGGGCCGCCGGCCGCCCGGGCCGCACGCGCGCCCACCAGCATTCGCCCGAGCCAGCCGAGGTAGGCGCGCTCCGTGGCGACCCGATCGGAGAACGTCGCCGCGGCGGCCTCGTCCGGCTCGTCGAGGCGATCGGGGTGGACGCGACCCCATTCCACCGCGAGGTCCATCTCCATCCGTTCGAGGATCCGGCCGACGAGACGGTGATAGCCGGGCCCGACGGCGACGGTGTCCGCCTCGGCGCCGACCCGACCGGCATCCGAGGCGGTCAGCACCAACGGGGTCGCGGCGGGGTGGAGCGAGACCTCGAGCCGGGCTTCGCCCTCGCCGGGCGTGGACTGCTGCACCGACCGGACGAGGTCGGGGTGGTTGGTCGTCAGCCAGGCCTCCACGTCGGCGAGGAGCCGGTCGCCCGTGGGTACGCGCGGGATCAAGCCACGCCTCGAGGCCTGGCCTTCGACGCGGGCGGCGAGTGAGTGCACGACCATGGGTACCACTGGGCGTCCGACGATACCGCACCGGGCGGTCCAGGCGACCAAGCGGTTCGTACCAGCGGCGGGGCAGGCAGGAGTACCCCTCGGCGGCATATCCGACCTCTATGGTCGGGATTAGACAATCGCGCTACACTCGAACGAGCATGGACGACCTCTACCGCGACTACATCCTGGAGCATTACCGGCGACCCCATAACTTCGGGGTCATCGAGGACGCCGACGCGTCCTACGAGGGCGCCAACCCGCTGTGCGGCGACCGGATCACGCTGATGCTCGGCGTGAAGGACGGGGTCGTGGATCGCGTGGCCTTCACCGGGCGCGGCTGCGCGATCAGCCAGGCGAGCGCCTCGCTGCTGACCGACGAGATCAAGGGCAAGCCGCTCACGGACGTTGCCGCGATCCGCGCCGACGACCTGCTCGACCTGCTCGGCATCGAGATCAGCCCGGCGCGTCTCAAGTGCGCCATGCTCAGCCACGACAGCCTCCAGCACGTGCTCGGCGACCTCGGCGCCGCCGAACCCGCGGAAACCAAGGCATGACCCGCCACCTGAGCCGGATCGGGCGCCGCTGCAGGTGTCTGCGGCCGGCCTGACGCCGGCTCGACGCCGCCGCGGATCAGACCGCGAACCCGCCCTCGCCCTGGCGACCCTAGAAGGCGCCAGCCTGTCGAACACCGGAGCCCCACCCATGCCGAAGTCCTACGCCGACCTCCTTCGCGAGGCCCGCGCCCAGATCAGAGAAGTCAGCCCGCAGGAGGTCGACGCCCTCCCCGCGGGCGCCGCGACCATCGTCGACGTCCGTGAAGCGTCAGAGTGGGAGCAGGGCCACCTGCCCGGCGCCCGCCACGTCTCCAAGTCATACATCGAGCAGCAGATCGAAGGCGCGGCGCCGGACCGCGACGCACCGGTCGTCCTCTACTGCGCGGGCGGCGTTCGCTCGCTGTTCGCGGCCCAGACCCTCGCTGAGATGGGCTACACGGACGTCGCCTCGATGTCCGGCGGCTTCCAGGCATGGAAGGGTGCCGGCCTCGAGTTCGAGACGCCAGTCGTCCTGACCGCCGAACAGAAGCAGCGGTACAGCCGCCACCTGCTCATCCCGGAGGTCGGTGTCGCCGGCCAGGCCCGCTTGCTCGAGTCGAAGGCGCTGCTGATCGGGGCCGGTGGCCTCGGTTCGCCGGCCTCGCTCTACCTCGCCGCCGCCGGCGTCGGGACGATCGGGATCGTCGACTTCGATATCGTCGACGTCAGCAACCTCCAGCGCCAGATCGTCCACACGACCGACCGGGTCGGGGAGCGCAAGGTCGAATCGGCCCGGGTGGCGATCAATGCGCTGAACCCCGAGATCAAGGTCGTCGCCCACGAAGAGATGCTCGTGGCCGAGAACGTCGAGCGGATCATCGCCGGTTACGACGTCATCCTCGACGGCACCGACACGTTCGAAACGCGCTACATCCTCAACGACGCGGCGGTCGCGGCCGGCATCCCGGTCGTCCATGCCAGCGTCTTCCGCTTCGAGGGTCAGCTCACCACGTTCGTCCCGTTCGAAGGCCCGTGCTATCGCTGCCTCTACCCGACGCCGCCGCCGCCGGAGCTCGCGCCCGGTTGCTCGGTCGCCGGCGTCCTCGGTGTCGTGCCCGGGATCCTCGGCATGCTCCAGGCGAACGAGGCACTCAAGGTCCTGCTCGGGATCGGCGAGACGCTGTCCGGTCGCCTGCTGCTGTTCGATGCCCTCGAGACCGAGTTCACCGAGCTCAAGCTCCGGCGCGACCCGAACTGCCCCGTCTGCAGCGATGCGGCCGTCGAGGCTCGAGCCGCCGGTCGACCGCTGGCCACGGCCGCTGTGGGCGGCGATGCGCCGTTCCTGCTGGGCGGG
>Ga0184625_10001060_pt1 | contig 11246 bp, 10 predicted proteins | sample PLM3_30_b1_FD_133151 | JGI IMG/M metagenome (GOLD analysis project Ga0184625, IMG submission 133151) | Groundwater sediment microbial communities from an aquifer in East River, Colorado, USA - PLM3_30_b1 | ecosystem: Environmental > Terrestrial > Soil > Riparian zone | place: USA: East River... | reverse complement strand
GACGAGCAGGCCGCGGTCGAGCAGCATCCGCACGGTCTCGACGGCGTACAGCGGGATGCCCTCGGCGCGCGCCAGGATGCGGTCACGGACTTCCGACGGCAGGCCGGGCACGAGACCGGTCAGAAGCTCCTCCATCGCCTCCTGCGAGAGCGGCTCAAGATAGAGCGAGGTGAAGCTCCGCTGCCCGGCGCCCCAGGTCGGCCGGCGCTCGAGCAGCTCCGGCCGCGCGAGCGTGACCACGAAGATGGGATGGCTCCGCGACCAGTCGAGCAGATACTCGACGAAGTCGAGCAGGCTCGCGTCCGCCCACTGCATGTCCTCGAAGGCGAGCACTGTCGGGTAGGTCTCGGCCAGGCGCTCGAAGAAGAGACGCCAGGCGGCGAAGAGATCCTGCTGGTCACGAGCCTTGTGCTCCGCCAGTCCGAGCAGATTCGCGAGCCGCGGCTCCAGGAATTCCCGCTCCTCACGATCGAGGATGTGCTCCTCGAGCGTGGCTTGCAGCTTGCCGAGTGCGGACACCGGCTCCTCCTCCTCCGCGATGCGGCAACGCATGCGAACCATGTCCGCGAGCGCCCAGTACGTGACGCCCTCCCCGTAGGAGAGGCAGCGCCCGCGGTGCCAGTAGACGGTCTCGGCGATCCCGTCGAAGTACTTGTAGAACTCCCACGCGAGGCGTGACTTGCCGATGCCGGCGATGCCGGTCACCGAGACGAGGTGTGCCTTCTTCTCGTCGGCGCAGCCATGGAAGAGGTCCTTGATTTGCCGCAGCTCGCGGTCGCGCCCTACGAACGGCGCCTCGAGCCCCTGCGATTTGAGAGAGCCGCGCAACCCGGAGACGACGCGCTGCGCCTTCCAGAGCGCGGTCAGTCCCTCCTTGCCCTTGAGCTCGAACGATCCCGCCTCCTCGTAGACGATCGTCTGCTCCGTCGAGCGTCGCGTGGACTCACCGACGAAGACCGTCCCGGGTTCGGCGGACGATTGCACGCGAGAGGCGGTGTTGACGAGATCGCCCGCGACCATCCCCTGGCCCTCGGCTCCGATCGTGACCGCGGCCTCCCCGGTGAGGACTCCTGCTCGCGCTCGGAGCTCAGGGGCACCGACCTCATCGCCCAACGCGGAGACCGCTGCGACGAGATCGAGGGCTGCCCGTACCGCACGCTCGGCGTCGTCCTCCGTCGCCGTCGGCGTGCCCCAGACGGCCATCACCGCGTCGCCGATGAACTTCTCGACGGTGCCCCCGTACAGCTCGATGAGACGACGGCTCGTGTCGAAGTAGCGGGAGAGCAGCTCGCGCACCTCCTCGGAGTCACGGCTCTCCGAGAGCGTCGTGAAGCCGACGAGGTCGGCGAAGAGGACGGAGACGAGGCGTCGTTCGGCGGCCGGAGCGGCCTGTGCTGGGGGCGCTGACCTGGGTGTCGAGGTCGAAAGCGCAGCTCCGCACTCGCCGCAGAACTTGACGCTCGGCGCATTCGACGTCCCGCACGACGGGCAGGCGCGCGCCAGAGCCGTTCCGCACTCGCCGCAGAACTTCCGGCCGGCCTCGTTCGCCGACCCGCACGAGGGGCAGAGAGGCTCGTCCGTCACGGGCGCACTCTATTGCGCGCTATCGAGTTGCTCAATCGACGCGGCTACGCTGCTCTCATGGCGTCCGTCGAGACTCGTGCCGAGCTATCGCCCGATCGTGCGTGGTGGCTTCGCGTGCCGGCGGTGTTGCTGAGCCCGAGATCGGTGTTCTTCGCGTTGCGCGAGGACGATCCTGACGACGTCGCTGCGCGGTCGGAGCCGATCCTCCTCGTCGTCTGGATGGCGGGCGCGGCCGCGGTCCTCGCGACACCAACCGCCGGCGCGCTGCTCGACAAGCCGGACTACGACGCGGCGCTCGTCGCGGTCTGGGCGTTCGTCGCCGGTGGCCTCTACGGCGCCGTCGGATACTTCCTGCTCGGGTTCGGGCTCTACTTCGGCACACGGCTCCTCGGGAGCCTCGGGAGCTTCCGCCGCGAACGGCAGATCGTCGCCTTCGCCGTCGTACCGCTTGCGCTTTCGCTCGTCGTCCTGCTCCCGGTTCGGCTCGCCCTCTACGGCGGAGATGCGTTCAGAGGGGGTGGGGCGGACGAGGGCGCCGGCGAGACGGCGCTGCTCGCCGTCCAGCTCGGTTTCGTCGCGTGGTCGCTCGTGCTCCTCGTGATCGGGGTCCGCCTCGTCCACGGGTGGACATGGCTACGAACTCTCGGCGCGCTGGTCGCGGGGCTGGCCCTGCTAGCCGCGATCGTCGGCGTGTTCGCGCTGATCTGACGTGGCCGCCGCGAAGAGCGCGAGCTCGTCCGCCGGCATCGCGTACGTGTGCTGCTCCTCGGGGAAGCGGCGCTCGCGGACGTCCTCTGCGAAGGCACTCAGGGCGTCGCGGATGGCGTCCCCGATCTCGGCGTAACGCTTGACGAAGCGCGCAGATCGGCCGTCGTAGAGCCCGAGGAGGTCGTGCCACACGAGCACCTGTCCGTCGCACTCGGCTCCTGCCCCGATGCCGATCGTCGGGATCGAGATCTCCTGCGTGATGCGCGCTGCGACAGGCGCGGGAACGGCCTCGAGGACGAGGGAGAAGCAGCCGGTTGCGTCGAGCGCGCGGGCGTCGGCGAGCAGGGCGAGCGCCTTCTCGGCCGAGCGGCCCTGAGCCTTGTACCCGCCGAGCATCGTCGCGGACTGCGGCGTCAGCCCGATGTGACCCATCACGGGAATGCCGGCGTCTACGATCGCCCGAGCACGGGGCAGCATCGGCCCGGCTCCCTCGAGCTTCACGGCATCGGCGCCCGCCTCCTTCACGAAGCGGATCGCGTTCCGGACGGCGTCCTCGTCCGAGACCTGGAACGTCCCGAACGGCATGTCCGCGATCACGAGCGGGCGCCGAGCTCCGCGCGTGACGGCGCGCGTCAACATGAGCATCTCCTCGATCGTCGCCGGCACCGTCGAGTCGTGCCCGAGCATGGTCATCGCGGCCGAGTCGCCGACGAGAACGAGGTCCGCGCCGGCCTCGTCGGCCAGCCGGCCACCTGGGGCGTCGTACGCGGTCACCATGACAATCGGCTGCCGGCGCACCTTCATCTCGGCGAGCTCCGTGATCGGGAGCTTCCCTGGTGCCGGAGTAGCAGGGACCGGTGCCTGGGGGCGAATGCTCACTTTGGCTCTCCTTCGAGGACGACGTTGTCGATCAGTCGGGTGGAGCCGACGCGCACGGCGCCGGCGAGCACTGGTGGGTCGAAGTCGGCGGCCTCCACGTAATCGATCACGAGGCCGTTCGAGGATCGGAGTTGCTCGAGCGCGGCGTCTGGGTCGCGGGTGGCGAGCGCCTTCGAGAGTGCGAGCGCGCGCTCGCGCTCCTGTGGCGAAAGGAGCGCGTTCCGCGAGCTGAGCGCGAGACCGTCTTCGTCGCGAACCGTCGGGAGGACCCGGAGCTCGACCTCGAGAGAGAGGTCACGGATCATCTGGCGGATCACCTCTGCCTGCTGCGCGTCCTTCTGACCGAAGTAGGCGCGCCGAGGCCGCACGATCTCGAAAAGCTTCAAGACGACCGTGGCGACGCCTCGGAAATGCCCGGGCCGGAAGCGCCCTTCGAGGATCGCGCCGAGCTCGGTCACGTCGACCCACGTCTGGAATCCCGGCGGATACATCTCCGTCGTGTCCGGCGCGAAGACGATGTCGACACCCGCCTGCTCCGCGAGCGCGAGATCGCGGTCGTTGTCACGCGGGTAGCGCGCGAGGTCGCCGTCGTCGCCGAACTGTGTCGGATTCACGAACAGGCTCATGACCACCGTCTCGTTCTCCGCTCGCGCCGCGCGCAAGAGCGACAGGTGACCCTCGTGGAGCGCACCCATGGTCGGTACGAGGCCCACCGGCCCGGATCGCCGGCCCGACAGGCGCTCTCGGAGCCCGCTGATCGTGCGCTCGACCTTCAGAGGGCTTTCCGTCCTTGGGACACCCTGCAACTTGGCAGTGCCGTGACCGGCGACGGACGCGGTCGCCTCGGCGAGCGCGAGGTAGAGCCGTTCGAGCTCCGGGCGCTCCGCGCGGATCACGTCCAGGTGTCGCTCCACGGTCTCCCAGTCCCCGCGCGCGATCGGGCCGGTGAGCTCGAAGCCGCCGTCGACGACGCCGCGGATGAGCGGATCGAGCGCCTCCGGTGGCGCGCCCGCAACCTCGAGCAACGAGCCAGCCGCAGCGCGCAACGTCACGAGGTAGTTGGACGCGAAGGCTGCGCCCGCGTGGTACGCGGCCCGGTTCGCGTCGTCGAGCTCGAACGGCCGCAGGCCGAGTACCTCTCCGAGCCAGAAACCCACCGTCAGCGCCTCGTCGCTCTCCGCGGTGACCGCGCCCCACGCGCCGTCGAGCTGCTCGGGACCGCGGGCCTTGGAGAACGACTGCAAGGGGTGCAGTCCGAACCGTCGGACGTGCGGGTCGAGCGCCGTGAGGGGAGTGGCTCCGCTGACGTGCGCGATCCACGGGCCGAGTTGGAGCTCGCCCGCGACCTCTGCGATAACCCGGTCCGGGACGCAGAGGAGGACGAGCTCGGGATCGTCCGCATCAAGGAGGACGCCTCGCTCTGCGAGCCGAGCGCTCACCGCCGAGCCGACGCGACCACCCGCGCCGATGATTCTCATGGACTCGATCATTCTTCAGCTCCAGTTCCGTCGCCGGATACCGGGCAGGCGCAGTGTAGCTCCCGGCTACTCCTTCTCCGCAAGCCTCGTCTCGAGGTGCTCGCGGACCCCGGGCCAGTCGTCGTCCGTGACGCTGTACCAGGCGCTGTCGCGGTTCTCCCCGTCGCGTACCAGCATGTGCTTGCGATGGATGCCCTCGAACGTCGCGCCGAGTGCCTCGAGGGCTCGACACGAGCGGTCGTTGAGCGCGTCCGTCTTGAACTCCACGCGCCGACAGCACCAGGTCTCGAATGCGTGGCGCATCTGGAGCAGCTTCGCCTCGACGTTGGCGCCCGTTCCCCACATGTCGGGGTGGAGCCACGTCCATCCGATCTCCACCGAGCCGTGGTCCGGTCGGAGCGCGAGGAACCGGGTCGAGCCGACGACGTCCCCGCCGTGGGTCGTGACGAGCGGTATCTCGATGCCGGCGGCGGCTGCGGCGAGCGCCTGCTCGATGTGCTCGCTCCACTCGGCGCGGGTCTGCGGCTGGACCGTGCTGAGCCATTGCCACGTCCGCGCGTCACGGGAGGCACGCCAGAGGCCTTCCTCGTGCTCGGCTACCAGCGGCTCGAGCCGGACGATGCGGCCCTCGAGGGTCGGAACGCTCCACCGATCCACGGGTCCCGACAGTACACTCGGCGCATGCCGATCTACGAGTACGCGTGCATGGAGTGCGAGTCCCACTTCGAGGAGCTCGTGCGCTCGAGCGATCAGGCGGTCACGTGCCCGGAGTGCGGTGCCGCGAAGGTGCTGAAGCAGCTCTCGAGCTTCGCCGTGCACGGCGCCGTGTCGAAGCCGAGCTTCGCGGGTCCGACGGGCGGCGGGGGCGGCTGTTGCGGCGGCTCCTGCGGCTGCGGGCACTGAACCGCATCCGGGCCGCGGCGTAGACTGCTCGTCGATGGACACCGTCGAGCGCGCCGCGGCGCTCCGGGAGTACGCGGAGCAGACTGCCTCGTGCACGAAATGCGCACTCGCGCAGGGGCGCACGCAGGTCGTGTTCGGCTCGGGAAGCCCCGACGCCGACCTCATGTTCGTCGGCGAGGCGCCCGGTTTCCATGAGGATCAGCAGGGCGTACCGTTCGTCGGGCAGGCGGGCAAGCTCCTCGACAAGCTGCTCGGCGGAATCGGGTTGACGCGTGCGGACGTCTTCGTTGCGAATGTCCTGAAATGCAGGCCTCCGGGCAACAGAGATCCGCTCCCCGAGGAGATAGCGGCCTGCGAGCCGCATCTTTTTCGGCAGATCGAGCTGATCGAGCCCAAGCTCGTCGCCACCCTCGGAAACTTCGCGACGAAGCTCCTCTCCGGTCGCCCGGCCGGGATCACACGGGTCCACGGCCACGAGCAGGAGGTCACGCTCGGCGCCAGGACCGTACAGCTGTATCCGCTCTACCACCCGGCCGCCGCCCTCTACACACCGTCGATGCTGAAGGTGCTCGAGGAGGACTTCGCGCGCATTCCCGCGCTGCTCGAACGCGTTGCGGGAGACATTAGCGCCGCACCCGAGCCTGCCACTCCGGTCTTCGAGCCGGAGCGCGAGTCCGTCCAGCTCGGCCTCTTCTGAATGGGGTCAGACCCGTGGGGTCTGACCCCCGCCGACGACGTGGGGTCTGACCCCCGCGTGCTCGAGCTCGCGACGGACGCCGCGGCGCAGACCGAGGCGGTTGCCGCGCAGCTGGCGGCAAGGCTCGAGACCGGCGACGTGGTCACGGTCTCTGGAGAGCTGGGGTCGGGGAAGACGACGTTCGTCCGCGGTGCCTGTCGCGCCCTCGGCGTGGTCGCGCCGGTGACGAGCCCGACGTTCACGATCGGCCACCGCTACCGCGGGCGCGTCGACGTCTCTCACCTCGACCTCTTTCGCTTCGAGGCCGTTACCCTGGCCGACTGGGGAGACCTCGAGCCCTACTTCGACGACGCGATCGTCTTCGTCGAGTGGCCGGAGCGCGGCCGGGGAACGCTCCCCTCCCCGTGTGTCGAGGTCTCGATCGAGCACGCCGGGGAGGACCGGCGTCGACTCCGGCTCGCGGCGGCGGAGGCGGCACTGCTAGAAGGCATGTAATGCTCGTGCTCGCCTTCGACACTGCGACGGACGTTGCCACGAGCGCCGTTCTGCGCGACGGGGAGGTCCTCGGCGAGCGAACGTCCAGGCCGAGGACCGTCCTCGAGGATCTCGATGCGCTGCTCCGCCGAATCGACGCCGTGCCAGCCGACGTCGACACTCTCGTCGTAGGAACTGGACCGGGCAGCTTCACGAGCACGAGGATCGGACTGGCGATCGTCCGAGGGCTCGCGCTCGCGCTCGAGATTCCTGCTGCAGGCGTGTCGACGCTGGACGCACTCGCCGCCGCTCGAGACGGAGCGTTCCCGATCATCGACGCGCGCCGGCAGGAGGTGTTCGTCGAAGGCCCGCGGGCACTTGAGCCCGACGACCTCGAGCTCGAGCACGGCGCCCTGTGCGTCGGGAGCGGGGCGATTCGCTACAGGGCGACGATCGAGCGCATGGGCGCGTGCGTGCCCGCCGACGACGACCCGCTGCATGTCCCACATGCGCGCCTCCACGCTGCCCTCGCGCGCGAGTTCGGCCCTGCGGAGGAGATCCAGCCGATCTACGTCCGTGCGCCGGACGCGAAAGTCATTCCGAGGTGAAGATCGAGCTCCGCCGGATCGAGCCGCGTGACCTCGACGCGGTCGACGAGATCGAGCGAGCGTCGTATCCGACGCCGTGGTCGCATGCCATGTTCGTCGCCGAGCTCCGAAAGCCGAGCTCGCTCGCCCTCGGCGCGTACTCCGCGGAAGGGGAGCTGGTCGGCTACGCGTTCGTCTCGCGGTACGTCGACGCCTGGCACGTCATGAACGTCGCAGTCGCAACCGACTACCGCCGCCGAGGCATCGCCACCACTTTGCTGGAACGGCTCTTCGAGATAACGGCGACCGATCCGCGAAGCGGGTACACGCTCGAGGTTCGGGTCTCGAACCTCGGGGCCATTCGGCTCTACGAGCGGCTCGGATTCGAATCGCGAGGCATCCGCCGCGGGTACTACACCGACAATCGCGAGGACGCCCTGATCATGTGGCGCGAGCCGGCCACGACCGAGCAGGCCTCGTGATCCTCGGGATCGAGACGTCGTGCGACGAGACGGCGGCGGCGGTCGTGACGAGTGACGGCCGGGTGCTCTCGTCTCTCGTCTCGTCGCAGGCCGATCTCCATGCCCGGTACGGAGGGGTCGTGCCCGAGGTCGCATCGCGGCGGCACCTCGACCTCGTGGCTCCTGTCGTGCGCGAAGCGCTGCACGCGGCCGGAGTGTCGCTCGACCGGGTCGAGTGCGTGGCCGTCACGCAGGGGCCAGGGCTCGTCGGCGCGCTGTTGGTCGGGGTGTCCGCGGCGAAGGCTCTGGCCTGGGCCCGCCGGCTCCCGCTCGCACCCGTCGATCACCTCGAGGGGCACATCGCGTCGCTCTACCTCGAGCCCGATCCCCTCGAGCCGCCGTTCCTTTGCCTGCTCGCGAGCGGAGGCCACACGTTGCTCCTCGCCGTATACGAGCGCGGCCGCTCGGAGCGCCTGGGGACCACGCTCGACGATGCAGCCGGCGAAGCCTTCGACAAGGGCGCGCGCCTCCTCGGCCTCGGCTACCCGGGAGGTGCCGAGATCGAACGGATCGCGCGCAACGGAAATCCGGACTCCTTCGTGTTCCCCGTCGCCAGGGTTCCCGGGCTGGACTTCTCGTTCTCCGGGGTCAAGACGGCGTTGCTGTACGCGGTGCGCGATCTCGGCGTGGACGAGACCGAGCGCCGGAAGGCCGATCTCGCGGCGTCGTACCAGCGCGCGCTCGTTCGCGCGCTCGTCCAGCGCATCGACGCCGCTGTGTCGGGGACGAGCTTCGATCGTGTCGCCGTCGTCGGCGGCGTCGCCGCGAACTCCGAGCTTCGCGCCGCGCTTCCGAACGCCCGCTTCGCGCCGCTCGAGTTGTGTACGGACAACGCCGCGATGATCGCCTCTCAAGCGCGGTACGTCGAGGCGCTTCCGTACCCTCGCTACCTTGCGCTGGATGCATACGCGTCTCTCTCGTAGCGGCGGCGTCGGCCTGGCGGCGGCGGCCGTGCTCGTCCTCCTGCTGACGGCCGGTGCGCGGGCCCAGGAACCGCCCGTCTCGTCGCTCGACGAGGCCGGATGGCAGGGAGTACTGGGGGTGCGTACCGCCGTCTCGACGGCGCAACGCTACGTCGTGCTGCTCGAGGCTCCGTCCCTTGCGGACCGCGTGCGGGTCGCGGGCGGCGGCGCGTCGGAGGTGGAGATGCGCGGGTGGACGGCCACCGCCGTGGCGCAGCAGGAGCAGTTCCTGGCCCGCCTGTCCGCCGCCGGAGCGCGTATCGCGCCCGAGCACCGCTACGCGAAGGTGCTCAATGGGTTCTCGGCCCGCCTCGACCCGACCTCGCTCGCGCTCCTCGACCGGGATCGCGAGGTCGAGGGCGTCTTTCCGGTGAGAATCGCCTATCCCGCGCAGGCGGACGCCTCCGGAGGTGTTCTGCCGTCCTCGGTCGCAGACCTCGAGATCTCGGGTCTCGACGGCACCGGAGTCACCGTCGCGTTGCTCGACACTGGGGTCGACCCGTCACATCCGTACCTACGGCGGAGCGTTCTCACAGGCGTCGACGTCATCAACCCGGGCAGCGGCGGGATCGCGCAGCCCCATCCGACGATTCCCGGCCGTCCCGAGCGCCACGGAACCGAGCTCGCCGGCATCATCACCGGATCTGAAGGGCCGGACGGGCTCCATGGTATTGCGCCCGGAGCCTCGATCCTCCCGGTGCGAGTCGCGGGCTGGCAGGCGAATGCGGAGGGCGGGTACACGGTCTACTCCCGAACGGACCAGATCCTGGCCGGCCTCGAGGCCGCGGTCGATCCGAATGACGACGGAGACGTCCACGACGCGGCACGCATCGCGCTGATCGGCGTCGTGGAGCCGTACGCCGCGTTTCCCGACGGGCCTCTGGCACGAGCTGTTTCCGGAGCCGCGACCCTCGACACCCTGACCATCGTTCCGGCGGGCAACGACGGTGACGCGGGTCCGGGGTACGGGAGCATCGCCGGCCCGGGAGGCGCGCCGGCCGCCGTGACCGTCGCAGCCGCGGACGGCCGTCTTGCCGCCCCGACCGTGCGCGTCCACGTCCGAGCCGGGCTTCGGGTGCTGTTCGAGGACGTCGTTCCGCTGGGCGGCGCGCCTTCGGACACGGTGACCGCCGGAGTCGTGCTCGTGAATCGCGCCACCGCGGCGAAGGGGATCTCCGGCCTCTTCTCGACGGACGGGGTCTCGAACGTCGCGGGTAGCGCCGTGCTGCTTCCGCGTCGCGTGCTCTCCGACGACACGGTCGAAGAGGCGACCGCGGCGGGTGCTCTCGCTGTTCTGGTCGACGGCCCTCTTCCGGCCGGGGCATTTAGCCTCGACGTTCCGGCCGGCGTACCGGTCGTCGGTCTCGAGAGTGGTCTCGTCCGCGAGATTCGCGGCTTGATCGCCGCGGGCGTGCCGGTGACGGTCGCGGTAGGTGGCGTCGACATCGCAGAGCGCGAAGGCGGTGGGTCGATCGCGGCGTTCTCGTCGCGTGGGCTCGCGTTCGACGGCGGACTCAAGCCCGATCTGGCTGCGCCAGGCGTGTCGGTCCCCACATCCGAGCCCGGTCGCGGCGACGAGGGCGAGATCCGGTTCGGAACCGTGAGCGGGACGAGCGCCGCTGCGGCGGTGACCGCGGGCGTCGCGGCGATCCTGGCGCAGAGTCGGCCGGACGTAGGGGCTGTCGGGCTCCGAGGACTCCTCGTGGGCTCCGCGCAGCGCGCCGATCTCGACCCAGCCGCGTCGGGCGCGGGACTCGTCGACCTCCGCGCAGCGGCGCAGCTGGAGGTCGTCGCAGATCCAGCGGTCGTCTCGTTCGGCACGGTGACGAGGAGCTCGTCGGGAATCGAGCGCATCGTCCAGGTCCGCAACATCTCGACACGCCGTCTCGTCGTCTCGATCGGGAATGCGTCTCTGGCGCCGAAGGGCGTCGAGATCACCGTGGAGCCCGAGCGCGTGCGGTTGCGGCCGGGGAGACGGGCCGAGGTGGTGGTTCGCGCGGACACCTTCAATCTGTCCGACGAGGCCGGGATCGCGACGGGCGAACTCGTTCTTCGAGCCGCAGGCGCTCCTGAGGTGCGCGTCCCGTGGGCGGTGGCGGTGCCTGCGCCTGTCGATCTCGTCTCGCGGGTGACACTCGTCCCGACCGATGAGCGGGTGTCCGATGCGACACCGGCGGTACTGGCACTCGTCGTGGGCGCCGTGACTCCGACTCCGCATCCTCAGGTACGGGCGGTCGAGCTCCTCGAGGTGCAGCTCTGGCGCGGCCAGAAGCTCCTCGGCGTGCTCGCGAGACGCCGCGAGCTTCTCCCCGGTCGCTACTCGTTCGGTCTGACCGGAAGGTCGGCAAGTGGCGAGCGGTTGCGGCGAGGCTCGTACTCCGTTCGCGTCGTCGCCTGGCCCGGGGACGGCACGCGCAGGCAGTCCGAGACGGTCGAGTACCGCGTGCGCTAGG
>Ga0184625_10001059_pt1 | contig 11249 bp, 10 predicted proteins | sample PLM3_30_b1_FD_133151 | JGI IMG/M metagenome (GOLD analysis project Ga0184625, IMG submission 133151) | Groundwater sediment microbial communities from an aquifer in East River, Colorado, USA - PLM3_30_b1 | ecosystem: Environmental > Terrestrial > Soil > Riparian zone | place: USA: East River... | reverse complement strand
TCTTCGAGCTCGAGCAGACCCGGTGTGCGCAGCTTCGTCCGCCCGGCAGACGACCCGGTGGACCCGCTCGATGAACCGGCCCGGCCGTTGCGCTGACGGACGGCCTCCTCGGTGTCCCGCACCGACAGCCCGTCGGTAGCCACGCGCCGCGCCAACGACTCCTGGAACGCCCGGTCGGGTGTGCCCAGCAGCGCCTTGGCGTGACCCGCCGACACCCGGCCCTCGGCGACGAGCCGTTGCACCTGCGGCGGCAGCTGGAAGAGCCTCAGCAGGTTGGCGATCGCCGAGCGGCTCTTCCCGACCTTGTGGGCGACCTCCTCCTGGGTCAGGTCGAAGTCCTCGACCAGTTGCTGGTAGGCGGCCGCCTCTTCGAGCGGGTTCAGGTCGTCGCGGTGCAGGTTCTCGACCAGAGCGTGCTGGAGCGTGAGCTCGTCGTTCACCTGACGCACGATGACGGGGAGGAACTGGAGCCCGGCCCGCTTGGCCGCACGCCAGCGGCGTTCGCCGGCGATGATGGCGTAGCGGTCGTCGCTCACCTGGCGGACCAGGATCGGCTGCAACACGCCCAGCTCGCGGATCGAGGCGGTGAGCCCCGCCAGCGTCTCCTCGTCGAAGCGGTTGCGCGGCTGGTAGGGGTTCGGGTCGATCTGGTTGATCGAGACCTCTTCGATCGTTGGACGACTTGCCAGGCGCGCGGCCGAGGACGGTGCGACGTCCGACGGGATGAGTGCGCCGAGGCCCTTACCCAGTCCGCCGCGCCGCTCCACCGCTGACCTCCGTCGCCAAGTTCCGGTACGCGATCGAACCCCTGGAGGTCGGATCGAACGTAATGATGGGCTGGCCGAACGAGGGTGCCTCGCTCAGGCGGACCGTTCGCGGGACGATGCTGTGGCAGACCTTCTCGCCGAAGTGGTCGCGCACCTCGCGCACGACCTGGTCGGCCAACTTGGTCCGGGCGTCGTACATGACGAGGACCATGGCGCTGAGCTCTAGCCCCGGATTGAGATTGCGCTGGACGAGCTGCACGTTACGCAGCAGCTGGCCCAGGCCCTCTAGCGCGTAGTACTCGCACTGGATAGGCACGATCACCTCGCTGGCTGCCGCGAGGCCGTTGACCGTGAGCAGCCCGAGCGAGGGTGGGCAGTCGATCAGCATGTAGTCGTAGTCGTTCCGCACCGCATCCAGCGCCCGGCGCAAGCGCATCTCGCGGCTGAATGCCGGGACCAACTCGATCTCCGCCCCCGCCAGGTCGAGCGCCGCCGGGGCCACGAAGAGGTTTCGGACCGCTGTCCCCTCGACGCAGTCTTCGAGTGGAAGGTCATTCAAGATGACGTCGTACATCGAGGACTGCAGGTCCCGGATGTTGATTCCCAGCCCGGTGCTGGCGTTGCCCTGAGGATCGAGGTCGACGACGAGAACGCGGTAGCCGAGCTCGGCCAGGCACGCACCGAGGTTGACCGCTGTCGTGGTCTTTCCGACACCGCCCTTCTGGTTGGCGATCGCAATGGTGCGGGGGAGCGGTCGCTCGAAGGGCGTCGACGGTAGCGTCGGCACTTCGGCGACTTGAGCTTCCCGCGATGCATGACGACCCGCGTCGTCGAACCTGGTCTCCAGCACGGCCGATGTGGGGATGCCGCCGAGGCCGCTGTCTTGGGTACTCATCGCCGATGCTCCCAGCCGTCGATGCCGGGGCGGACTCGACCCGGCAAGCTGAACGCGGTTGTGGTCCAAGAGGGACTATGTGACCGCCGCCCGATCGGCGCCATCACGAGGCGAACCACCGGCCACCGGCACATACTTTCGGGCCGCCAGGTCCCGGTCAAGCCTGGTGTTTTGGGCCCCACAGCGGGCGTTTTTTGCGGGCCGCTTCCGCGTCTGTACCACGTGGAACGCGCCCGGTGCGTTGCGTTTCCCGCTCCCCCACTTTGCGATCACGCAGATCTACAACCTCGCGCCTCGGTCTCCTGCGAGATCGGCAGCAGACCACGGCGGGACCCGAGGCTGCTTGCCACGCGGGCCCGGCGCGCGTTCCACGTGGAACAAGCGTGGGAGCCGAGTGTCGCCGGTGCTGCGCATTCGTGACGAACACCGAGCGACTGTGGCGCCGTGTGGGTGTTCCACGTGGAACAGCGGAACTTGACGAGCGCACGGGACAGGGCGTTGTGCTCTGGGAACCGACGGGTGTTCCACGTGGAACAGCCGTTGCGTTCAGAAGAGGGGCCGTTTGGCGGGGATTCCGGGATTGCGGGCATATCTCGGGGGACAGGGCTCGACCTGATCGAGCGCCTGGTACCGATACCCATCAGTCCAGGCTCGACCTACCGCCAAGCCAAGTCGGGCCAGGCCCGCGGGTACCCACCGGTCGGACGCCTCGGGGGGAGCCCCGGCTTCGCCATCCTCCGGCGGTTCGCTGACCGCCAGCGTTCCGCCCACACGTAGGAATGGCGCCCCACACTCTGCCGTCACCGCCGGTGCTCCGAAGCCCCGCGCCACCACGAGGTCGAACACCCCACGCAGGTAGTCCCGGTGACCGGCCTCCTCAGCCCGCGCCCAGACAACGACCACACGCTCGGCGAGGTCGAGGTCGCGCACCGCCTCGCGTAGGAAGCCCCATCGCCGTTCGCGGGCATCCAGCAGGACCACCCGGCTCTCCGGCCACGTCCGGGCCAACACCAGTCCGGGCACGCCGCCGCCGCTACCCAGGTCCAGGAACTGCACCGGTGCACGCGCGATTCCCGCCGCGAACCCGGCGGCGTGGTCCACATGCACGCGTACGGAGCCGGGCCCGAGGAAGCCAAGGTCCCGGCTCCGCTCGAGGACCTCGATCAGGCGGGTGTCGTCCACCCGAACTCAGGCGGGGCGGATCACCACTCGGCGAGCCGCCTCCTCGCCTTCGGAGGCCGTGCTTACGCCTTCGATCTCGTTGACCGCGTCGTGGACGACCTTGCGGTCGGCCGAGCCCATCGGATCCAGCGCCTTGGCAACGCCGCTCGCCTTGACCGACTCCGCGACCTCCCGGGCGAAGCGCTCGAGCGCCACCTTGCGGCGGGCGCGATAGCCGGCGACGTCGAGGCGCACCCGCGCATGCGTCTGGCCCACGAAGCGGCGCTGCACCATGCTCCGCACCAACTCCTGGACCGCCTGGAGGGTCACCCCCTTCTGGCCCACCAACAGCCCGAGCTCGGCGCCGTCCACGGAGGCATCGATCGCCTCGTCTTCGCTCAGTGTCACCGTCACGGTGGCGTCGGGCCGGCCGAATGCCGCCAGCAGATCGATGAGGAAGCTCTCGACGGCCTGGCGTTGACCCTCGATGTCGAATTGCGCCGCTGCCGGCGCCTGTGTTGGCTGCGTGCTCTCGCTCACCGCATTCGCTCCCTCTGCTGTCGGGCTACCTCGGCGGCGACGCGAGCGCGTCGAGGCTGCCTGGTGTCCTTCCACCGCCCCTGGCCCGTCGTCACCGGCCACGTCCGCCTGCGCCATCACCACGGAACCATCGCTGGCCCGGTCACCATCGCCCTGTTCGGCCGCCGTGTCCCGACGCTGCCCACGGCCACGACCGTTGCCGCCCGCGCCATCGCCGCGGCCGGCCGATTTCGCCTTGCCCCGATTCCGGTCACCATCGCGGTCCCGCCGGTCGCCACGCCGGCGGTCTCGCCGATCGACCTTTGGACGGGGTGTGGTCGGGCGGACCCGCGCCCGCACCTGCGCCTCCGCCCGCAGGCGCCCGAACAGTCCCTTCTGCGGCTCCTGGACGACCTCGATCTCGGCGTCCTGCTCGTCGACACCCAGCTTGTCGAGGGCCGACTCCACGGCCTCGGAAACGGTCCGACCGGTAGTCACGACCCATTCCACGGCGCTACTTCCTCTTCCTCTTCTTGCGAGAGCGCGGGTGCGGCTTCGGGGCCGGGGTGCCGCCTCCACTGGACGACTTTGCGGCGCCGCCGGCACCGCTCCTGGCCTTGGGCGTCTGCTGCCCCGACTTCTGGTCGCGGGCCCGCCCGTTGCCGCTCGGCGCCTCGGTCGGCGCCTTCTTCGCCGGCGGGCGGCCGCCCTTGGCCCCGTTGCCCTCCGCCTTGCGCGACTCGCGCAACTCGGCCATGGCGCGCTGCGCCTGCCTGCCGACCGACTCCTCGCCTCGATAGAGCGAACGGGTGATGAATGCCTGTTGCCCCACCCGCCACAGCGTCGAGACCAGGAAGTAGATGCCGATGGCCAGGGGGCTGACGAACGCGAAGAACACGTAGAGGAGCGGGCCGATCCGCATCATCAGCCGCTGCTGCTGAGTGACCTCGGCCCCGGCAGTGCGGCCCATGATCTGCTTCTGTTGGTACCAGCTCAGGAACGCTATGACCACGATGAGGAGGAGGTACGGCAGCGCAGTGAGGAAGCCCTGGCTTAGGGCCGCACCCGGTGAAATCGCCAGGTCGACACCCAGCGAGTTCATCTCGTGCTTGCCCAGCAGCGACTGGTAGAGCTCGGCGTCGTGGTGCAGGTACTTGGGACGGAACCCGTCGGTGACCGTGGTCGTCAGACCGAGCTCCTTGGTGTACTCCTGCAAGCCCACGAACTTCGCCTGTTGCGTCAACCCCCGCACGACGTAGAAGAGGATCGAGAACACGGGCGCCTGGATGAGCAGCGGGAGGCACCCGCCCACCGGGTTGATCTCGTGCTCCTTATAGAAGCGCATCAGCTCTTCGTTGAGCTTCTGCCGGTCGTCCTTGTACTGGACCTGCAAGCGGCGGATCTCGGGCTGGAGCCGCTGCATCTCGATCATCGAGCGCGTGCCCTTGAGCGTCAGCGGCGTCGTCACGATCATCACGACGCATGTCAGGAGGGCGATCGCGACTGCATAGCCACCGGGCACGTTGGCATAGAAAAAGTTGAGCATGCCCGAGATGAGCTCAAACAGGCCGTCTAGCATCAGCGGTGCTTTCCTTCAGGAACGGGATCCCACCCGTGTCCCCCCCAGGGGTGGCAGCGGAACAGACGCCGCAATGTCAGCGCCGAGCCGCGTGCCGCGCCATGCCGCTCCAGAGCGTCCAGCGCGTAGTTCGAGCAGGTCGGGACAAATCGACACGGCGACGGCCGCCCGTCCGTCACCCTCTGGTAGAGCCTGACCAACCAGTGCAGCACGCGGGCGATCGGGCTCATGGGTCCGTGCTCCGGGTGGACTCTTGGCACGCTTCACCCAGCGAGCGCCGCAACTCTGCGTACGGCGTGGCCCCGGCCTCGGGGCGGGCGAGTACCAGGTAGGCACCGGCGCTCAACCCGCCACCCTCGCGCTCGACGTCGCGGATCGCCGCGCGCAGGCGGCGCCGGACGCGGTTGCGCTCCACGGCCGTTCCCACCCGCCGTCCAACGCTGTACGCGACCCGTACGTCACCGGCGGCACCCGGCCCCGGCTCGGGAAGGAACAGCACCGTCACTGGATCCCGCCGGGCGCGGCGTCCATCACGTCGGAGCGCGTCGAACGTCGCACGATCGCTGATCCGTCCGATCAGGCCGACAGCCGGACGCGGCCCTTCCGGCGCCGTGCCCGGACGATGGCCTGGCCGGCGCGGGTCCGCATCCGCAGCCGAAAGCCGTGCCGCTTGGCTCGCCTCCGGTTGTTGGGTTGATACGTGCGCTTCACCTTCTGCCTCCTCGAGCACGCGGCCTCCTCGCAGCATCCGCGGGGCCTGCGGCGGGGTGTTGAACTCGTCCGCGACGCGCGGATTCCACGCGCGCCGCTTCGGTGCGCGGACAACGGTAGAGCCCCATCCCCCGAATGCGCCAACCCTGCTGGGTGCGACACCATTCATTCACCTTTGACCGCCCTGGTCGGCCACCATCGACGGTGCTAGCTTTCCCCAACCCACTCCCCTCACCGGAGGGTCAGGCAGCGGCACTGGCGCCTGGTCCATTACCTGACGTCGGGTTGTTGTGCAGTCATCCACATTTGTGGATTGCTTGTGGACGACTTCGGCTGCCAGCAGGAAAGGCTCGGGACCGTGATCAGCGACGCGCACCACCTGTGGACGACGTGCGCAGCGCTGCTCCGGGCCCAGGTCTCGGACCTGGTGTGGCACACGGCCTTCGACGGTGTCCGGGCGGTCGACTTCAACGGTGAGGTCCTTACGCTCGGCGTTCCCAGCGCGCTGGCGAAGGAGCGCATCGAGGGCCGCTACCTCGGGCTCGTGCGCGACGCGATGGCCGAGGCGGGTGCGTCCCACGCCGAGCTCCGCCTCCGCATCGATCCCGCCGAACCACCACCGCTGTGGACCGTTCCGACCCCCGACCACGGCCATGTGGCCCAGGTTCCCGACCTCTCCAGGCCCGGCTCCACGGGCGACGGCCAGGCCGGCACGCGATCCTCCAACGGTCCCCTCCGCCCCGCCGACGAACTCGGCGACGAAGAGCTCAATCCCCGCTACACCTTCGAGAACTTCGTCATCGGTGGATCGAACAGCTTCGCCCACGCTGCCGCGCTGTCGGTGGCCGAAACGCCGGCCCGCAAGTTCAACCCGCTGTTCATCTACGGCCACGCCGGGCTCGGCAAGACCCACCTCCTCCAGGCCATCGCCAGCTACGTCAGCCGCAACTACCCAGCGTACCGCGTTCGTTACGCCACGTCGGAGACGTTCCTCAACGAGTTCATCGACTCGATGCATTCGGACAGCCGGGACGCGTTCAAACGCCGTTACCGCGGCATCGACGTGCTGCTGGTCGACGACGTCCAGTTCTTCGAGGGCAAGCAAGAAACCCTCGAGGAGTTCTTCCACACGTTCAACCACCTCCACCAGACCAACCGGCAGATCGTCCTGTCGTCCGACCGGCCACCCGACCAGATCGGCATCGAGGACCGCATGCGGAGCCGCTTCCAACAGGGGCTCATGACCGACATCCAGCCGCCCGCGTTGGAGACGCGAATGGCGATCCTCCTCAAGAAGGCCGAGCTCGAATCGACGCGCATCCCCAACGACGTCCTCGACCTGATCGCCACCAACATCAAGGACAACATCCGGGTGCTCGAGGGTGCGCTCATCCGGGTGTCCGCGTTCGCAAGCCTCACCCACGAGCCCCTCACCGTCGAGCGCGCCACGCAGGTGTTGGCAGACCTCCTGAGCGAGAACCAGCCACGGCCGATCACACCCCAGCTGATCCTCGAGGAGACCGCCAAGCAGTTCGGCTTCACGGTCGAGGAGATCATCAGCAAGCATCGTCAGCGACCACTCGTGACCGCCCGGCAGATCGCCATGTACGTCATGCGAGAGCTGACCGACCTGTCGTACCCCAACATCGCGCGGGAGTTCGGCGGCCGCGACCACACCACGGTGATCCACGCGGTCGAGAAGATCGGCTCGCTCATGTCCAAGGATCGCCAGATCTACGACCAGGTCACTCGGCTTATGAAGGCCGTCCGTCAAGGTGACTGACGGGCGCCGAACCATCGCCGTGGAGAACCCTCGGGACGCGCTGTGGATCGGGACCGTGGGTCGGTGGACGAGGCACTGCCCTTCCCCAGGGGGTCACGCGCGTGGCCTCCGACCTGTGGGAGCCTGGGGACATAACGGGGACGACAAACGGGCCCCTGACCTGCGGCGACAAGCCATCGTCCACAATCCACAGGCCCTACTACAACTACTGGTTCGAGTACCTACCACGAAGGCAGAGAAAGCGAGCGACGGCGTGAAGTTCCGATGTGAGCGAGACGTTCTCGTCGAAGCCCTCGGCACCGCCGGCCGAGCGACCGCCAGCCGCGGTGGCGCGCTCCCGGTGCTCTCGGGCATTCGCACCGAACTGCAGGGCAACACCCTCACCCTGACCGGCCACGACCTCGAGCTGACCATCGCCGTCGTCATCGGCGATGGGGTGAAGGGGACGACCGATGGCGTCGCGGTCCTGCCGGCACGCCTCACCTCCGACGTCGTGCGGTCGCTCCCGCCCGGCGCGGTCGAGATCGATGTCGACGGGGAGCAGGCGCGGATCACCGCCGGCCGTTCCGAGTTCACGCTGCGCGTGTTCCCGGTCGACGAGTTCCCGCGGCTGCCCGAGACCACCGGTGAAGCCGTGACCCTGGATGCCACTGAATTGGCGGCAGCGCTGCGCCAGGTGGTCCCGGCGGCCTCGAGCGATGATGCCCGCCCCATCCTCACGGGCGTGCTGTTGTCGGCCGAGGCGGGGGGCTTGCGCCTGGTGGCCACCGACTCGTTCCGGCTGGCGGTGCGCGACCTTCCGGGCCCGACCGTGTTGGCCGAGGGTCAATCGGTGCTGGTGCCGTCGAGGGCGCTCAACGACCTGACCAAGGTGCTCGGCGGTGTCGGCGAGCTCACTGTGAGGTTGGGCGAACGCGACGCCGGGTTCGAGGCCGGCGACGTGAGCTTGACGACGATGCTGATCGAGGGTGACTTCCCCAACTACCGGGGCCTCATCCCATCGTCCGCGCCGCCCAACCGGCTGGTCGTCAGCCGCGAGGGCCTGCTCGAAGGGCTTCGCCGTGTGAAGCTGTTGGCACGGGAGGCGACGCCGGTACGGCTGGCGATGTCACCCGAGGGCCTCGACCTGGTGGCGGTCACCCAGGACGTGGGCCAGGCGCACGAATCGCTGGACGCCAAATACGAGGGTACGGAGCTGACGGTGGCGTTCAACCCGGACTACCTGTTGCAGGGCGTCGAGGTGCTCGAGGGCGACGAGGTGCTGGTCGAGACGGTGGACTCGCTGAAACCGGCGCTGGTGCGGAGCCCGGAGCACGACGACTTCCTCTACCTGCTCATGCCCGTGCGCGTGAGCTGACCGGGGCGGGGCACCGAGGCGTGCACGTCCGCACGCTGTGGCTCACCGACTTCCGCAGCTACACATCCATCGAGGTCAACTTGTCGCCCGGGCTGACGGTGTTGGTCGGTGCCAACGGCGAGGGCAAGACCAACCTGCTCGAGGCGCTGGCCTGGCTCGCGACGCTGGTGTCGTTCCGAGGCGCTCCCACGGACGCACTGGTGCGGCGGGGGGCGTCGTTCGCCGTCATTCGGGCGCTCGCGGAACGGGACGGCCGTGAGCTCCTCCTCGAGGCTCAATTGCAGGCGACCGGCCGCAATCGCGTCCTCGTCAACCGCCAATCGCTGCGCCGGGCGCGGGACCTGCTCGGGTCGCTACGCGTCACCGTCTTCACGCCCGACGATTTGGACATCGTCAAGGATGGACCGGGGGAGCGGCGGCATTTTCTCGACGACGCGCTGGTGGCGCTGCATCCGCGGAACGACGCCTTGAGGGCGGAGGTGGACAAGGTGCTCAGGCAGCGCAACGCGCTCCTGCGCCAGGCCGGGGGTCGGCTCGACGAGGCGGCCGCGTTCACGCTCGACGTGTGGGACGCCAAGCTGGCGCAGGCGGGCGAGGCGCTGGCGGCGGCCCGGGCCGCGCTCGTCGATCGCCTGACGCCCCTCTTGTCGTCGACGTACGACGCGCTGGCCCGCGAGCCGGCACAGGTGACGGTCACCTACGACGCCGCGTGGCGGGACCGGGGTCTGGCGGCGGCGCTGGCGGCGGCCCGGGTCGACGATCTGCGGCGCGGCGTGTCCACGGTGGGGCCGCACCGCGACGAGATGGCCTTGAGCCTCGCCGGCAATCCCGCCAGGACGCACGCCAGCCAGGGTGAGCAACGAACGCTGGCGCTCTCGCTGCGGCTGGCGGTGCACCACGTCGTGACCGCGGACACCGGAAGCACGCCGGTCCTGCTGCTCGATGACGTCTTCAGCGAACTGGATCCTGAGCGCAGCCGGGCCCTGGTGGCCACCCTGCCGTCCGGCCAGACCGTGCTGACCACCGCCGGCAACGTCCCACCCGACACCCATCCGGACATCGTGCTGCGGCTCCGGGACGGCGCGGTAACGATCGCAGGCGACACCCAGAACGTGGCGCCCGGCGCGTCGCCGGGTGGTTGACTGTCGCCATGGGTTGGCAGCCGCTCCCCGGCGCGTCGTCGCCGCCAACGCGGCTGGCCGACACGCTGGATCGTGTCCTGGGACGGCTCGGCGCCCCCAGCCGCGCCGGGATCGAGGCGGTTTTCGACCGCTGGCCCGACGTCGTCGGGGAGGGGATGGCCGGCCGCACGCGGCCGGTGGCGATCCACGGCGAGTCACTAGTGGTGGCGTGCGACGAACCGGCACTGGCGACCCACGTGCGGTTCCTCGAGGCTCAGCTCGTTGCCCGCGTCACCGAGCTCGCCGGGTCCCGCCAGATCGCACGGATCGAAGTGCGGGTAGACCGCGGTCGCCGGGGACCACGCCCGCCGCGCCGGGTCCCCAGGCCGGGGTGAGCGCCCCCGCGCAGGTCGCCGTGGACGACGCCGAAACGGCCCCGGCGGGCGCCCGCGGGATGAGCGGCAATGTCACCCCCCTCTGGTAGACTTGCGTTGTTGTGATTTGCGGCTCTGACCAGGCAAAAGGCCACTGGGCGCCGGTCATCCGCCACTGAGAAATCGACCTTGCCGAAAGGGCGCGTCTTGCCGCAGGGAAGCACCTCGTACGGAGCCAAGGACATGCAGGTCCTGGAGGGCCTCGACCCGGTCCGCAAGCGGCCAGGCATGTACATCGGCTCCACCGGTCCGTCCGGTCTCCACCACTTGGTGTGGGAAGTCGTCGACAACTCCGTGGACGAAGCGATGGCCGGTGAAGCCGACCGCATCGACATCACGTTGCTGGCCGACGGTGGCTGTCGCGTGGTCGACAACGGGCGTGGCATCCCCACCGACATCCACCCGATCCACAAGATCTCCGGGGTCGAGATCGCGCTCACCAAGCTCCACGGCGGGGGGAAGTTCGGCGGCGACGGCTACAAGGTCTCCGGCGGGCTCCACGGCGTGGGCGTCTCCGTCGTAAATGCCCTGTCGCGCCGGCTCTTGGTCGAGGTCGACCGCGGCGGCAAGCGCTACACGCAGACCTTCGTCAAGGGGGGCCAGCCGCAGGGCAAGCTCAAGGTGACGGGGGACGCGCCCCGCAACGGCCGCTCCGGTCCCCGCCGGGGCACGACCGTCACCTTCTGGCCCGACGACACGGTGTTCGAGACCGTCGAGTTCTCCGCCCGCACGATCCTCGAGCGCTTGCAGATGATGGCGTTCCTCAACAAGGGCCTGGAGATCCGCTTCCGCGACGAGCGCGGCGCCGGCGAGAAGGTCGAGTTCCAATACAAGGGCGGCATCGCCGACTTCGTCAAGCACCTGAACGAGAGCAAGGACCCCCTCCACCGCAAGATCGCCTACTTCGAGGGCGAATCCGACG
>Ga0184625_10001058_pt1 | contig 11250 bp, 7 predicted proteins | sample PLM3_30_b1_FD_133151 | JGI IMG/M metagenome (GOLD analysis project Ga0184625, IMG submission 133151) | Groundwater sediment microbial communities from an aquifer in East River, Colorado, USA - PLM3_30_b1 | ecosystem: Environmental > Terrestrial > Soil > Riparian zone | place: USA: East River... | reverse complement strand
GTCGCCGCGTTGGGTGGCCGGTCCGGGTCCAGGGCCGGGATGAGATCAGACCATGCCGGACCAGGATCCGGTACACCGTCATCCGCGACGGCACCGGACCCGGGCAGCCGTCCTTGCCCAACTCGAACGAGATTCGCAACGGACCCCACCGAGGATGCTCCGCCTCGTATCACACACCGCGGCTCCGGCCGCTTGCTGGCCGGAGCGGGCGTGCGGTCTACGGATAAGGTCGGCGTGTGGCCGAATCGTGTTACCAGCGCTACCCGCACGTTGCACGCGATCTCATCACGTTCACGGCCGAGGATGATGTCTGGCTCGCCGCGCTGGGTCCAGCGGCGGACGGCCGTGGCACCCAGGCGAGGCGGCTGACCGCTGACCGCGCCCCGGTGCTGCATCCGCGGCTGAACCCGTCAGCCACGCACGTCGCCTGGACCTCGACTGGCGACGGCAGCCGGTCGCTCCGTCGCGGCCCGCAGGAGGCGTATGCGGTGTCCGTGGACGGCGGCCCGGTAAGGCGGCTCACGTACTGGGGTGACAGGTTCGCGGCAGTCCGCGGCTGGGTCAGCGACGACGAGGTGCTCGTGCTCAGCCGGACCGGCCAGCACGCCAGCATGAAGACCTGGGCGTTCGCCGTGCCGCTGAGCGGACCGGCCCGTCGGCTCGACTACGGGCCGGCGGGCGACGTCGCGGTACGCGACGGTGCCGTACTGGTGGGCAGCGCGATGAACGTCGAGCCGGCCGAGCCGGCCCAATGGAAGCGCTATCGCGGCGGTGCCGGCGGCAAGATCTGGTACTCGCCGGACGGCTCGCAATATGCGCGGATCTTCGCGGACGTGGGTGACAACCTGGTGAATCCCATGTTCGTCGGACCCCGCGTCGTGTTCCTCTCAGACCACGAGGGAACCGGTGCGCTGTACTCCGCGCTCCCGGACGGCACGGACCTGCGCCGCCACACCGACCTAGGCGAGTACTACGCTCGGCACGCGACGACCGACGGCCAGCGCGTGGTCTTCCAGCAGGCCGGGGAGATCTGGATGCTCGAGTCGCTCGACGCCGAGCCGGTGCGCCTGGACATACGGCTCGGCGGAGACCGCTCCGGGCGTACCCCCTATCCGGTGTCTGCGCGGTCACAGCTGGGCTCGTTCACGCTGGATTCCACCGGCCGGGTGCTTGGCGCCGAGGTGCGCGGCACTGTGCACTGGCTGCCCGGCCGGGACGAGTCCGCCCGGGCACTGCTCGCCGAACCAGGCGTACGCGGTCGGATCCCGGTGGTGATCCCCGGCACGGACGCTGTCGCGTGCGCGTCGGACAACGGCGGCGAAGATGGTCTGGACGTGATCCCCGCTGATGGCTCGGCTGCCAGGCGGATCGGGCACGGCGAGTTCGGCCGGATCTTGGAGCTGGCGGTGGCGCCGGACGGGCGTACGGCAGCGGTCGCGTGCGCCGACGGTCGGCTGCTGACGGTTGCGCTGGAGGGCGAGCCGGTCATCACCGAGATCGCGCGCAGCACCAACGCAGAGGTGGCGGGCCTGGCCTTCTCTCCCGACTCCGCGCTGCTCGCCTGGTCGCAGCCGTGGCGGCCGGAGCGCCGTGGCTCGCACATACGGCTGGCCAGCCTGGCCGACGGCACTGTCATCGACGTGACCCTGCCCCGCTTCGACGACACCTCGCCGGCGTTCACCCTGGATGGCAAGCACCTGGCGTTCCTGTCGAACCGCGCATTCGATCCGGTACGCGACACGCATACCCCTGATCTCGGGTTCCTGCCCGGGGTCCGGCCGTATCTTGTGCCGCTGCTGGCCACGACGCCGTCGCCGTTCGCGCCGCAGCTGAATGGCCGTTCGGTAGAACCGAACGGTCCCGCAGAGGTCCGCGCGACGTCGGTCGGTCTCGACGTCGCTGGGCTGGTCGATCGGATCGTGCCGTTCCCCGTGGAAGCCGGACGATACGAGAAGCTGCGCGCAATCAAGGACGGCGTGGTGTGGCTGGTACTTCCGCTCGCCGGCGAGTTGGGTGAGGCGGCAATCGGCGCGGCCGAGGAGCACCCGACCCGGCTGGTCCGCTACGACCTGGCTCAGCGCTCACGCTCGATCGAGATCGAGGCCTTGGACGACTACGCGGTCTCCGCCGACGGGAACCGGCTCGCCTACCGGACCGCAGAGACGGTGGAGATCAAGCCGACGGGCTTGGACGAGGTTGTCAACGTCGAACTGGACCGGATCCGAGTGATTGTCGAGCCGGCGGCCGAGTGGAGGCAGATGTACCACGAGGCGTGGCGGCTGATGCGGGACAACTTCGAGCGCGCGGACATGGCCGGCGTGGACTGGCCCGCGATGCGCGAGCGCTACCGGCCGCTGCTCGACCGCATCGGCTCCGCGGATGACCTGCACGATGTGCTGTGGGAGCTGCACGGCGAGATGGGCAGCTCGCACGCCGGGTTGCTGCCGCCGGGCGCGGGTGGTGACCCGGCGCTGGCTCAGGGCTTGCTGGGCGCCGATGTCGACCATACCGAGGACGGGGCCTGGCGGATCGCGCGGATCCTGCCCGGGGAGTCGTCGGTGATCGGCGCGCGCTCCCCGCTGGCCGCCCCGGGCGTAGCCGCGGCGCCGGGCGATCTCATCGTCGCGGTGGACGGGCGGCCGGTGGACCCGGACCTCGGCCCGAACGCGCTGCTCGTCGGCACGGCCGGCAAACCGGTCGAGCTGACTTTCCGGCGCGACGGAGCGGACCGGCGGGCCGTCGTGGTTCCGCTGGCGAGCGAGCACGCGATCCGTTACTACGACCTGGTCGCGCGGCAGCGGGCCGCGGTCCGCGACGCCTCCGGCGGGCGCCTGGGCTACCTGCACATGCCGGACATGATGGCGCGGGGCTGGGCGGAGTTCCACCGGGACCTGTACACCGAGTTCCAGCGGGACGGCCTGATCGTGGATGCGCGGGACGTGGGAGGCGGCGACGACTCGGTGCCGGTGATCGAGAAGCTCGCCCGGCGCATCATCGGCTGGAACGTGTCCCGATACGAGGAGCCGTTGAGCTACCCCCTCGAGGCACCGCGCGGGCCGATCGTTGCGATCGCGGACGAGTACGCGATGTCCGGCGGTGACATCGTGGTCCAAGCGCTGAAGTCCTACGGCATCGCGACCGTAGTCGGCACCCGGACGTGGGGCGGCACGCGCGGGGTTGACCTCAAGTACCAGCTGGTCGATGGCACGCTGGTGGCGCAGCCGAAGTACGCGTGGTGGTTCGCCGGCGTCGGCTGGGCGGTGGAGAACCACGGCGTGGATCCGGATGTCGAGGTGACAATCGCGCCGCACGACTGGGCCGCGGGCCGCGATCCCCAGCTCGACACCGCCGTTCGGCTGGCGTTGCAGGCCCTGGAGCAACGCCCGCCCGCGGCTCCGCCTACCGTCTGACCAGGTGATTTCGCATCACTGCGTGTCGTTGAGTGCTCCGGACATGCGCGTCGACGGCTGCCAACCGCGGTCACGTGGGCTGCAGGATGATCCCGTCCGCGTCGCTGTCCGGCGCCTGGTCCACACCGCCGAACTCGAGCTACGCGAACTCCTGAAACGCCGACCACGCCGCTCGCACATCGCACACAGCGGTCGGATCGGCGCCGTGGCAAGCCAGCAGGGGTTCAAGTTCGGTCCGCGCCGACCGCCACCACATCACCGGCTCCGTCACGATGGTGACGGTAGCCGCCGTTCGACAAGGTGGAGAACCGCTGTCGCACGCCCGTTCGCGACAGCCCAGGCGTCCCCAGGGGATACGTAGCCGCTGTGTTGTAGATCGACGGCGCCGAACGCCGCGGCCGGCCAACAGAGTGCACCATGTTGTGCGCTCGATCATGGCATTTGGCGATCGTGGGCGAGATTGATCAAAATACCGGATCTGCCGATGCTCGTGCGGGTTCGCACTCATGCCGCGCCGGGGTAGCGTTTGGCCGTGGACGATCGGCTGCGGGCGGCGGTCGCGGCGTCACACCTGCGCGATCTTCCCGACGAGCTCTTAACGGATCTGCTGACGGACGCGCAGCGGGTACGCGCGCCAGCGGGCCAGGCGTTGCACCGCGCGGGCGAGGATCAACGACATGTTGAGCTGGTGCTGTCGGGCCTGGTTCGGGTGTACGCGAGCGCGCCCGACGGCCGCACGTTGACCATGCGCTACTGCCGTACCGGCGCGCTGATGGGGGCCCTGTCGCTATACACCGAGGCCTTCGTCATGCCGGCCACGACCCAGGCAATCACGGACGCCGAGCTGCTCGCGATTCGTCCAGCTGCCGCCCGGCGACTCGCTGACCGCGATGTACGGATGGCCCGGGCCTTGCTCATCGAGCTGAGCGAGCGCGCGTCGACGTTCGCGGCCGAGATCGGGCGCTCGACGTTCTCGAATGTGCGCCAGCGGGTCGCGCGCCATCTGCTCGACCTGGCTGCCGAGGGGCAGCGCGATGAGGTACTCGTCGCGCGGATCACGCAGCAGGACCTGGCCGACGCCGTTGGGACTGTCCGGGAGGTGGTGGTCCGGACGCTGCGAGAGCTGCGGCACGATCGGCTGGTCGAGACCGGCCGCGCGGGCATTGTCGTCTGCGAGCCGGAACGGTTGCTCGCCGTGGCGTACCCAGGGTGGAACACAGGTCCCTGACACGAACGGCATTGCGACCTACGTTGCCCGTGTGTCGCTGGACTGCGTTGTCGTCGGTGCCGGGCCGGCCGGGCTGGCCACGAGCCTGGCGCTGACCCGGACTGGCGTCGACCACGTCGTGCTCGAACGCGGCCGCGTCGGGCACACCTGGCGCACCCAGCGTTGGGATTCGTTGCGGCTGAACAACCCGGGCTGGATGAACCCGATGCTCGGCCCTCAGCCGAGCGGCACGTACCTGTGCGCTCGCGAGGTGACCCGGCGACTGGAGCACTTGGCGGCGGGTTGCCCTGTGCGTGAGTCCGAGGCCGTGACCGCGCTTCACCGTCGCCGTGGCGGCTGGCTGGTCCGAACGGGCGGAGATGAGCTGCGCGCGCGAACGGTGGTCATCGCGACAGGCGGCGAGAATGTACCCCACATTCCCGACCTGGCCTCCCGGCTTCCCCGGCGCATCGCACAGTGCCACGCGGCGCAGTACCGCGCACCGGCCCAGTTGCCAGGTAACGGAATCCTCGTTGTGGGCAGCGCCCAGTCGGGATACCAGATCGCCGAAGAGCTGCTGGCGGCTGGCCGACGCGTCGTCGTGGCGACCAGCGCGGTAGGCCGCGCACCGGCGGAGCATCGCGGTCGGGCCACTGTGGAGTGGCTTGTGGACCTGGGGTTCTTCGACCAGCGGCCCGAGGATCTGCCGGACCCGTCGGTGCTTCGCGCGCCGCAACCCCTACTCGCCCCCGGCGGTCGCAGCGCCAGCCTGCAGTCATTGGCGCGGGCCGGTGCCATGCTGGTGGGACGGCTCACCACAGTGGACGGTGAACGGATCGGCCTCGACGCCAGCGTCGCGGCGAATATCGAGTTCGCGGACGCATTCGCCGACCGTATCCGTAAGACAATCGACGATGCGATCGTCGCCAAAGGGCTGGACGCACCTGCGAACGGATTCGACGACGACATCGCACTCGCCGACCTTGGCCCGCCGAGGACGGTCGACCTTCGCGCCGATGGTATCGATAGCGTTGTGTGGTGCACCGGCTACACCGGCGACTTCTCGTGGCTCGACGCCGCGTTCACAGACGCCGCGGGACAACCTGTCCGGGACGGCGCCGCGGCCACCGCGCCGGGTCTGTGGTACATGGGCCTGCGCTGGCTGACCCGCCGCGGTTCCGGCAACTTCATCGGCTTTCCCGCGGATGCCGCAGCAGTTGCCGGCGCGGTCGTGACCCACCTGGATCGTACGAACCAACGGTCCGCGCACACGTGAGGAACAGACGTGACGGTGACATGGCGCATTCTCGTCGTCGGTGCCGGTATTGCCGGCCTCGGCGCGGCCCGGGCTCTGCGGCAGCGCGGACTTGCCGTCGACGTGGTCGAGCAGGAACCTCAGTGGACCCAGGTCGGTACGGGCGTCTACCTCCCGGGCAACGCGGCGCGAGCGCTGCGCGGGCTCGGCTTAGAGTCCGCGGTCGCCGAGCACGGCGCGGTTATCGACCGTCAGCGCTTCTGCGACCACCGGGGCCGCCTACTTTCCGAGATCGACGTGGCCAACCTATGGGGCGATGTCGGTCCTTGCCTCGCGGTGCACCGGGCGGACCTGCACGAGATCCTGGCATCCCACGGCGAGCCGGTGCCGGTCCGGATGGGCCATGCGGTGCGGCGGCTTAGCCAGCACGACGACACGGTAGCCGTCGGGTTCAGTGACAACACCAGGGCAGGCTACGACTTGGTCATCGGCGCCGACGGCATCCGCTCCACGGTTCGCCAGCTCGTCGTCGGCTCGGGCGCAGTCCGTCCGGTCGGGCAGCTCGCCTGGCGATTCGTCACCGAATGCCCGCCGGAGGTGACAACGTGGACCGTGCTGCTGGGGCGGGGCGTCTCATTCCTGGCGGTGCCGATCGGCCGGGGCCGTGTCTACTGCAACTGCGACACACGAACCGACGGCAGTACCCGGCTGCCCGGCGACGACACGGTTGGGCGGCTGCGCGAGCTGCTGAGCGGGTTCGCCGAACCGGTACCGACCATCCTCGACACGCTCGGCCCGGATCGCACAGTGCACACCGGGCAGATCGAAGAGGTGAAGCTGACCAAGTGGTCACGCGGATCCGTGCTGCTCGTCGGCGATGCGGCACACGCGACGTCGCCCAACATGGCCGAAGGCGCCGCAATGGCCCTCGAAGACGGCCTCGTGCTCGCCGAATGCCTTAGCTCGGAGTCAGGAATAGCGCAGGCGGTGGCCAGCTTCGAAGCCCGACGCCACCCCCGCAACGAATGGGTCCGCGCCCAGACCCACCGCCGGGATCGCGCGCGCAACCTGCCACCCCTCATTCGCGACCTGGTGTTGCGCCGATGGGGACGCAACATATTCCACGCCAACTACCGCCCACTGCTCGAGCGACCGTGACGGGCCGCCGCTGGCGGCCCATGAGTCGCCAGGTTCATCACACAAAGACCATCGTGCGTCCCAGAGCGCAACCGCCACCTGCCCGACATCCTCTGCAGCGGAGCCAGCCCAGCGCGGCCGAACGAATCGGTCGACGAGACAGGCGACCTGGTCGGCGCGCCTGGCCATGGACAGGAATCCACGGTTGCTGACCGGTGCAGTAAGTCCGCCACCGCCTTGGTCGCGCTGTAGCCGTTACTCCAGCCTGCGGCGTGGTAGGAGAAGCGCCCGGCTCAGGTGTTCCGCCGGCGGACCGAGGCTCCAGCAGCATGTCGGAGGTGGGCGTGGTGCCGCGTGGCACACTCGGACCCTCACCGGTGGACAAGCCCCGCCCCAGGGCATGGGTTGACAGAGCTACCGGATCTGCCGAGATGAGCGCGTTACACGACGGTGGCATGGACAGCATTCATACCAAGTCCGCCGGCGCCAGCGATGACCCTCCATCGACTTGATCTAGCTCGATTTGGTGCTACGAAACGCTGCGGGGTGTTGCGACGCGGGCGCAGGCCCATCGTCTTCTCCCGCGCCTGGACCTCGATCACGGGCGTTGACGCCACGCGGCCGTCAGGTACAAGTGAGTGGGGGGCGAGACGGCAGGATCTTCAACCGCATGGGAGCCGTTCGAGCTGCGCCACCTGAACGGTCTCGCCCCTAGACAAAGGCGGCCTACTGGAGATTCCCCCCACCGCATCTACCTCATGTAGTTGTAGACCGGCCAGTACTGCGGCTCCGGAGGCGGGCCCGAGAATCCAACTGCCTTGAGGGCGGGGCCGAAGCGCTCCTTGAGGAATCGGCTCGCATCGTCTTCGGATTCAAACACCTCGATCACACGCCAGCCGCCGTTTGGGCTCGGTCCGGCGACGTGAAGGATGCCGCCAGCGGGCCGCTCTAAGCCAAGGTGCTGCCGAATCTTGTCGTAGACCTGCTGAGAACCTGCGGGGTTGTCCACCAACATTACGATTGGCATGTCTGCCTCCTCCTTCTGTGCCCTGCACGTTTCTGCGGTGGGCTTGTACGGCCGACGTTAGGGGTCTTGGAGGAGGTGGTGCATCGCTAGAAGTACCCAACTTTAGCGAGGCGGAGGCGTGGGTATTTCCTGTCATTGGTTGTCAGATGAGCTGGTGCTCGTAGGCGTAGGCGGTGGCCGCCGCACGTGAGGGCACGCACAGCTTGATGAAGATGTTGCTGACGTGCCGATCCACCGTCCTCTCGCTGAGGACCAGCTCAGCGGCGATGTCCCTCGTGGTTCGGCCGGCGGCGACCAGTTGCAGCACAGTTCACGTGGTGTCAGTCCTCTGCGCGCGTCGACGGAAGCCGCGCGACCGGTGAGTGAGTCGACGCGGGCGAGGTCCGGCGCTGCTCCTAGCTGTACGAAGGCGCCGCGGGCCGCGTCCAGCTCCAACGCGGCCGTGTCGTGGTCCCCGACCGCACGGCAGGCCAGCCCCAGTTGCACACGTGCGCGGGCGGCTTCGTGTGGCGCCTGGAGTTGGCGAGCGCGCATCCGCCGACAAGCCCAGCGAGCAGAGCGCTCCCACCGTGGCTCTGGCCATCGTGACGAGGATCAACGCACCGACGGCGACGACGGTTGCGATTAGTCCGAGCCCGGCAGGAAACGGTGCGCCCGACAGCCAACGCGAATTCCTGTGATGATCAGGGCTGATCCGATCAGTAGGCCGGTCGGAAGGTGGAGAAGCGGAACGAGCGGTCGCTCCTCGTTCACCGCGACAGCAACCCCTGCCGCGAAGGCGCTCAGGCCGATGATCACGGACACCGGGATAGCGCCACGCGGCCACGCGCGGTCATCGTGGGGAGTCGGATCAACACCGGCCACGGTGGCATCTTGGCAGCCGAGGCAATCGGTCGTCTAGACAGCGCCCACTCGACCCCGACCAATGGTCGGTCAATCCCACAGGACATGCCCTTGCGGCGTTTCGCGCGTGCCGGAGTCCAGGTGGCTGAGGGTCATGCGCTGCGTCCGCCCATGCCGCGATCCGCGCACTGCCGATGACAGGGCGCTTCCTGCGACGGCGATCATGACTGAGGCCTGGCCAGATCAAATCGTCACGTCGGTTCGTCGAGTGGAAATCCGACGCTCGTGTCGGCATTCGGATCGTGAGCAACCGCAACAGCTGCCATCTCCCGCTCAATCTCGCGATCGGGGTACGTCGGCGCGTCGACCGGCTCGGCAAACCAGCCACACCTGCACACCGCGCTGTAGTACGGGACGTAGTCGGCCCTCTTGTCCAATACATAGACGACCGCGGGGTTGTGTTCCTGCCCACGCCTGAAGATACCCACGACCAGATGCTAGGCGGCGGCCGGTCTGTCCGACCAGCAAGGCGCAATCGGGGCACGTACCGCGTCCTGATTCAGGCCGCCCGATAGCGGCTATACCCTTCTGCCGCTGATCGCGCGGCAACGGGAGGTACGTTAGAGGTTCTTAACACTAGAAGTTCTAACACTCACGTCCTATCCCCAGGAGGAACGACCATCGGCATCAACAGCATCGACGAGCGGGCGCCCGTTATCTCCAGGCATAGCGCCGTGATCGGCGCCCCGATCGAAACTCTGTGGCGGCCGCACACCGACATCAACGCGTGGCCGACCTGGCAGAAAGCGATCGATCGGGCGCACCTGGAAGGCGCGTTCCAACCCGGCGCCGCCTTCTCGTGGGAAACCTACAACCTCACCATCACGTCCACTGTGTACCAGGTCGAGCCGCATCGGCATACACCTTGGGGCGGGCCCAGCGAGGGCATCACGGGAATCCACTCATGGACATTCACCCCGGTCGGCGACGGCGTACGCGTCGACACCGAGGAGTCCTGGAGCGGCGACCCGGTGACGGCCGATGTGGCGAGCATGCAAGCCGCCTTGGACGGATCGCTAACGGCCTGGCTCGGGCACCTCCGGGACGCCGCGGAGCGGCTCCGCTGACCTACCTAGGCAGATGCACAGCGATGCCCAGTCGGCCCGGAACGAGGTTCCGACAGTGAACTCCCGTCCGCGTTGAACCGAGGCGATCGTCGCTGGCCGCTGGGTCGTCATGCCTGGATGACTTCATCGAAGCAGCGAAGGCCAGGCAGATCGCGGGAGGCGGGACGTCGGCATCAACGGCGGCGAGATCGCTCGCCAGTGCTTCGACGCGGGCCCGCTGGACGAGGTGCACGTCGATCTCGTGCCGGTGTTCTTCGGCCCGGGCATCCCGCTGCTAGGCCCGATCAAGGACGCGCCGGTGGACAGGCGGCACTGGTCCATCGCCGTGGCCGACGCGGCGGCCGCGCGTCGGGACGACGTCGTGGCGGCTGTGGTACCGAGGCGCCGATCGGCGGTCATCGGGGCGGCCGAGCGGCCGAACGCACCGACCTGGCCAGGCAGACGTGGGACGTGGAGGCCTTGGCCGACGCGGGCACGCTGGCAGTGGTCGTTAGTCTCCTCGGAGGTGCCAGCTCCTTAGATCATCGGCGCCGCGCACGCGGGGCAACCCGGCATAGTTACCTGATCCCCGGGGTCGGCAGCCAATCAGCTGACTCCGGGGGGAACGTTTACCAGGGGCGACGCCCGCTGTGCGAGGTACCACACCGCAGGGCCGTCACACGCCCGGCCGGTACCCCGTCCTCACGGGTGAGACCTCAAGAAAGGGACCGACCATGAGAGTACTGCTCGCCGGCGCCTCGGGCGCCGTCGGTACACCGCTTACCCGGCAGCTCATCGCCGCCGGCCACGAGGTTGTCGGCATCACCCGCAGCCAGGCCAACGCCGAGCGGCTGCGCACCGCCGGCGCGGAGGCCGTGGTGGCCGACGCGATGGACCGCGAGAACCTGCTCGCCGCCGTGCGCGACGTGCGGGCCGACGCGGTCATGCACCAGTTGACCGCGTTGGGCACCACGAAAATGCGGCAGGCGATGCAGGGCACGAACGCCCTGCGTACTACCGGAACTGCCCACCTCCTCGCGGCCGCCCGCGCTGTCGGCGCCCACCGCTTCCTCACCCAGTCGATCGTGTTCGGGTACGGCTACCGGGACCACGGACCGCGTGTGATCACCGAGGACGACCCGTTCGCCGAACCAGTCAGCGGCAACCTCGCAGCCGCCGTCGCGGCGATACGCTCCACCGAGGAGCAGGTGGTCTCGGCCGACGAGATGGAGGGCATCGCGCTGCGCTACGGCGCCTTCTACGGC
>Ga0184625_10001057_pt1 | contig 11252 bp, 12 predicted proteins | sample PLM3_30_b1_FD_133151 | JGI IMG/M metagenome (GOLD analysis project Ga0184625, IMG submission 133151) | Groundwater sediment microbial communities from an aquifer in East River, Colorado, USA - PLM3_30_b1 | ecosystem: Environmental > Terrestrial > Soil > Riparian zone | place: USA: East River... | reverse complement strand
GGTTTTGGCAGCCTTGCCAAGCCGGAGCATGTATTCAACCGGCGATGGAAAGTGAAGCCCGGTGAGGCCCCGCCCAATCCGTTTGGGGACACCGGCGACCTCGTGGTCACCAATCCGGCAGCGTTGCAAAGCGTTTTGGAACCGGCGGGCACCGTCGATTCGGAATTGAGCGTCCTCAGCGTGCAGCACGCCGATGGCCGGCCACTGGCGGTGCTGGCCAATTATGGATTGCACTATGTGGGCGGCTACTCGGCCGGCAGCGTGAGCGCGGATTACTTCGCAGTGTTCGCCGAACGGCTTGGGCAGTTGTTGGGCGGCGAAGCTGGCGATACGCCGTTTGTTGGCATGATGTCGAACGGCGCGAGCGGGGATGTGAATAACGTCAATCGCAGCCAAGCCCCAGAACGCAGTCCGCCGTGGCAGAAAATGCAGGCGGTCGCCGAGGAACTCGCCCAAGCGGCAGCACGCCTTTGCCGACAAGTTCCATATCGCGATTCGGTGGCTTTAGCTGTCGCCACGCGAGAATTGGAACTATCCGTTCGTCGTCCCGATGAACCACGACTACGCTGGGCGCGCAAGGTCGTCGAGGGCATTCAGGATCGCGACAAGCTGACTCGCCCGCAGGTGTATGCCGACGAAGCGATCGCGCTTGCCGAGCTTCCCGAGCGAGTCTATGTGCCCTTGCAAGCGATACGGATCGGAGACCTCGGCATCGCCGCAGTCCCCTGCGAAGTATTCGCCGCGACGGGTTTGGAGATCAAAGCCAGCAGCACCTTAAAGCCGACGTTTCTGATCGAGCTGGCCAATGGCTACAACGGCTATCTGCCGACGCCTGAGCAGCATGCTTGGGGAGGCTATGAGACTTGGCCCGCCCGCTCGTCCTATCTCGAAGTCGAGGCCGCTCCCAAAATCCGCGACGGAGTGCTCAAACTGCTGGCGAGCATTGCCCGCTGACCATGCATAGTGGCAATTAGTCGCAGACTTCAGTACGTTGGCGCGAATCGACGACGGGCTTTGTCCATTGCGACTCGGACATTTTTGCTTATACGCCGACTTCGGGGTAACCGTAGTCGCCTTAGAAGGACGGCTCCCGTGGCTCAAAGGTTCCGCGCGAACCCGGCCAAAAGCACCCTCCTGGCCCTCCTTTACCATGTCTGCTGCATCGTAGGTGGACAGCCTACTTATTGACCCGGCCAACCGCCTGAATCACAGCCAACAGAAACGCTTTCGCCGCTTCAGGCAGTTTTCGCCATTCGGCCTTGGTCACGACGCGATGTTCCCATTTAGCTTCCCCTTGGCGCGCTTTCATGCGTTTTCCCCGTGTTTTTCGCACTATTTCGAGTCCTACCGGGGGAGCTTCTGCGGGTTGGTCCCCCGTCACATTCGGACCACCGGGCGCTGCAGGCGAATGACTCCATCGCCTTTTTCATTCGCGAGGATGGCCGCGTAGGCTGCGGCGTCGATTTGGTCGGCGTGCTGTCGCTCGTCGCCGGTCCACGAGAGCCATTCGGCTTCCAGGATCGGCCGCCAACTGTTCTCCAGGCGCGGCAGGAAGATCTCGCCGCGTTCGAGTTTCACGATCAGCTTTCCGGCGCGGGTGGCTTTGTCCTGCACGCCGATCGGCAAACAGGAGATCGGCAGGTCGCGGCCGAGTTGATCGACCACGGCCCGGCCGAGCTTCTCGCCTTCGATGTAGAGGCGAGTGGGGCTCCATTCGCGATAGACTCTCTCGACGAGGCCGCACAGCTCGCCGAAGCCGACTTGCTTTCGCTCTTGATGCCGCAGAATCAGGAACTGCGCCCACTCGCGGCCGGGCTGATCCCAGACCTGGGCCACGGTCCAGCTTGCGCCACGGCCCCGCGCCTCGCGCGTGCGGTCGGCTGAGGTTCCCGCGGGATCGATCGTGACGAAGCGATGGCAGGAACCGTCGGGGATCGCCGCGAGCAGCTTGCCGCCGGGTTCGAGCAGCTCGAGCTGTCCGGCGACTTCTACGTAATACCGCAGGAACTCGGCGCGAATCAGGCCGGTCTCTTGAATGCTCCAGTCGCCGTTCATCAGCCGCTCGCGAACGACGCTCGGCAAGTGCGCCAGCGTTTTGCGATACTCGGCTTCGTCGAGTGCGGGGTTGTCGGCGATGCGGGCCGGGATGTAAACGCGGCCGTGCGTGTGGATCACGCCGCCGGCCGCGTCTTCGGTCGCGTCCGATTCTTGAACGACAAACCGCTGCTTGACCCACAAGTGGCCCACTCCGCCGGGGTTGCTCGCGCTGCGAATCCGCAGCGGCAGGCCCAAGTGCTTTGGCTGCCGCAGCCGACTGAAGAGGAACAGGTAGTCGTCCTCGTCGAAGTCGGTCAGCTCGTCGAAGGCGATGTACTGAAACTCGCTGGACGCGTAGCGGTATTTGTCGAGCGGGCGGGCCAGGTAGCCGAAGGTCAGCGTGGCATCCGGGCCGTCCGTGGCAAACCGCCACTGACGCCGAGCGCCGCTCCACTCGGCCTGGCCTGCGAGCCACTCGTGCGACCGCGGAATGAGGCCGCCGGGCAGCGCGAGCCGCGGCAGGTCTTTGCGGATGATCAGAGCGGAGTAGCCGGGCACGGCGACGTGTTGCAGGGCGCCCATCAACAAGGCGATGCTCTTTCCGCCGCCGGCCGCTCCGCCGAAGAAGACTTCGAGCTCGGTCTGCCGGAGAAACAATCGCTGCTTGTCGGTCGGCTGCAGCGGGCAGAAGGGGATGTCGGGTGAGTGGGGCATGTTTTTAGCCGGGACCAAACCTGGTCCCGGAGTGCAAGGAATGCGGGTCGGTCTTTGGAGTACTCGTTCCCAGGGTCAACCTCTGTTGGGCGCGAGTCTCCTGACCCCGCACACTCGGTTCACCGCAGGACTCCGGCAACGCGGGAGACCTGCGGTCGGCGGGGTGTCACGGTCGGGAGACCGTGACACAACAGGAAGCCCGGGAAACCAATTAGGCAGACAGGAATGTCTGCCCAACTGGCGACACTCCGGGACCAGGTTTGGTCCCGGCTAGGAACAAAACTCGAACGAGGCGACGGCGCGGCCGGTGGAGCAGCGGATTTGGCGGCCGGCCAGTCGCTGCGGCGTGCTGCCGGTTTTTTTGAGGCCGAGGTAACGCCAGCGGGGCGAATGCGAGCAGTGGGTGACGATCGCCGGGTGGCTGGCGGTGATGGTGACGCGGTGGCCCTTGGCGGATTCAATCGCCGCGACAGACTCAGCCAGGCGCGTGCCGATGCCGAGGCCTTGGAATTCTGGGCGGACGACGAGTCGCGTGATGCGCTTGGTCTTCTTCCAGCCGAGGGCGGCGACGACGGCGCAGAAGGCGATGGGCGCCTCCTCCGCGCTATAGGGAACGCCTTCTACGGCATCGGCGCTGTAGGGAACGCCCTCCGTGGCGTTCCCAGACCCGCGAATCGATGCTCCATCCCGCTGCACGGATCGCCACAGCGGGCGATCCCTACAGACCTCACCATCCCACGTCGCGGCGTAGCAAGTGGCCGAGGCGGCCAGGCCGCCGGCCAGGTAGTGCTGGCCAGAGAACTCGCGCCACACCGCTTGCGGCACGCGCTCGATGCGGAGCGGAATCTCGTGACGCTGTGGCTGGCAGCGCGTCAATTGCGGCTGATTGCTGCCGAGGCCCTGGATCCAATCGGGTGCAAGCCAGGGCAGGATGTCGTCGTGGCAGGTGAGGACGACGAGGCGGGGCGAGCCTCCGCGACGCAGCAGGCGGGACAGCGCCGCGCTGGCGGTCTTCGCAATCGTGCGATCGAGAGTACTGGTGAATTCGTCGAGGACGAGCGGCACATCTGACTCCTGCCCCCTGACTCCTGACTCCTGGATTGCTCGCGCCACATCCGCCCTGAACCGCTCGCCGGTCGAGAGCACGCGGTAGGGCTTCAGCCAGGTGGGCACGCTGCCCAGGCCGACGGCCGTGAGCAGGCGGGCGAGGTCTTTGATCGTGGGGCGGGCCTCTGGCCGGCCGTTGTTGTGTAGGGCCGGCCAGAGGCCCGCCCCACTGAGGCACTCAATAATCGACAGATCGTCGGGCCAGGGCGACGGCTCATGGATTGAGCCGAATGCCGCACGGGCTAGCGTGGTCTTGCCGCTGCCGGACGGGCCGACGATCGCGCCGACCGTCCACGGCTCATCTAATCCCGGCACTTCCGCCGTGAGCGAGTGCGTCACGCGCTCGGCCAGCGGCACGTCGAACAGCCCCGCGAGCTGTTCCACGCGGAACGTTCGCGCCAGCGGCGTTTTGAGTTGGACCGTGATCATGGGCATGTTCTTAGCCGGGACCAAACCTGGTCCCGGAGTGTGGGGCAGACATTCTTGTCTGCCGTTATGCAGGCCCAATGGGCCGACCTTCGTTAGCCCTGGGCGCTGCGGCGCAGCCGCGAGCCCAGGGTTCGTGGACGATGTGAAATCCGTCAGCCCCGCAGGCCCGCAGGGGCGGAATTCACCGCGGGGACGCCGGCCGGGAGCAATTTCGCCCCGTTGGGGCTGAGCACCCTTTGTGTTTCGCGATTCCGTGGGCTGCGCCCACGGCTGACGAATGTCGGCCCGTTGGGCCGCACTCGCAGTCGGGCGCTGATTGCTTGCGATGCACGCGGACAACCTTTGTAATGATGGCTCTATGGCATCTTTTCAGTTCTCACTGCGGCGGCTGCTGATCGGCGTGAGCATCGTCTGCGTGGCAAGTGCTCTGGCAGCGGCGTTTCCGGAACTGGCCTTAATGCTGGGTTTCGCGCTGGTGTTGCTCGGACCGGGACTCGTTGTCGCGGCGGGAGCAAGCGTACTGGCAGTCCAAAAGATCAGGACTTTTTTTGTGGTTCTCGCAGGTGCGTTCGTGGGCGGAATCCTGGCTCCCGAGAGGACAGGAGCAGGGACGGCGATTGACGGCGCTATCGATCGCGTGATGTTGGCGCTGCCCTGTGTTACCGGCGGCGCCGTCTTAGCGGCTGGCATGGCTTTGTTCATCGACTTCCTGGCACGGCCACGGACACGATCGCGCCGGTAACTCCGTGACCAGGTTTGGTCACGGCTAAAGGCAGAGCAGGCGGACTTTGAAGCCTTCGCGGCGGAGGCGGTCGAAGAGTTCGCGTTGCTGGGCTTCGCTGGCGCACTCGATGACGACCTGGTAGAGGTCGGGCGGCGGGGATGGCTTGCGCGGCGGATGGGCAATTGGTTCGTGCGTCTTTGGCAATGGAGCGCTCATCGAGTTTCTCCGGGACCAGGTTTGGTCCCGGCTAAAAACAGGGTTAGGCGGCGAAGATGTCGGGCAGTTCGTCGCTGTCGTCCTCCTCTTCCACGGGCGGGGCGATGGTGGGCGTAGAGACGCCCTGGCTGCAAGCGATGCAGGGCCAGAGATAAACCATCGCCCCGCAGCCTGGGCAGCGGCGGAGGTTCTGGGCGGCGTAATCGGGCGGGGAGTCGTCCTCGCACAGCTCTTCCGGAGGCAGCTCACTTTCGTCCAGTATCTCCGGCAAGAACCGCCTGCGGTCGGCGACGTGGGCGACTGTCCACACCGAGAGGTTCAGCTCGCGGGCGATCTGCACGTGCCGCCAGCCCTCCCGCAGCAGGTGGCGGATCATGAGGAATTCGGCGGGGGTTAGGGCTTGGGACATGGGCTGGCTGTCGCAAATGACTAATGACCAATGACCAATGACTAATGACTAATTTGTGATGAATTCTGGAGATTGACTTGCACTGTCTCTTGCCGCGGTTATCATCTTTTCATCTTGAATGGCTCACGAGTTCTGCTGCTTGATTGGCACCGAGGATCAGCGATGGGCAAGAAGAAGATGGTCAAAAAGGCGGCTTCCGGCCGCGTTCCCCGCAAGCAGCCGTACAGCGGCCAGCGGCTGGAAGTGGTGGTCGAGCGGGTCCGCGACCAGGCAGGCAAGCTCTCCACGCTGGCCCGCACGATGGAGGAGGCGACGCTCGAGCACGTGGTGATCGACGGCCATGCGATGCTCCTGCGGGGCCTGAACCAGATCGACAACTTCATCGACAACGCAAACCGGGCGGTGCGCGAAGCGAAGATGGCGAAAGAAGGGTTCTGACATGTTCTTAGCCGGGACCAAACCTGGTCCCGGAGTCCCACGAGTTGATGATGGATTGCCGAACGAGCTTCACCGGGACCAAGTTTGGTCCCGGCTAGTGGGCGGTTGGGCGGCCAAACATCTCGCTGTACGTCTCGACGAGCGATTTGGGGTGAATCTGATACTGCGGCTGCTTGCCGAAGTTGAGCTGGGCGATGGGGCGGAGGATGTCGCGATCGACGCAGCGGATCAGCTCGGCCAGTTCTTGATGCACCGCGCTGAGGGCGACGGCGAACGGAATCCAGCGGCCGCTGTAGCCACTGCCGCTCGATGATGCCTGAATGATCTCCGGCGGCACTTCGAGGGCCTTCCAGATTTCCAGGTCGAGGTCCGCCTTCCAGCGGAAGATTTGGGTGTAGCCGCTGGTGCCTTGCGGCGGCGTGTAGTCGAGCAGCTTGTTGCCATTGGCGTCATAGATCAGCGGCAGCGTCAGCGCGCCGCCGCTGGCCCGCGACTCGACGATCTCGCGAGCCAATTCGCGATAAGTGATTTCGCGGCCGTCGGGTAGTTCAAAGCGCCGATCGGGCGGGTACCAGAAGATGTCGCCCTTGTGGTCAATACCTACTCTTACAGTTTTCCCGCGCTCCTAGCCCTTTATTCTTGACAATCGAGGGCCGTAATCGGCTGCCGCACGCTCTAGGGACCGCGTTCTGCGCGTTCTCCACTCCGATACGACCTCAACTAGGTTTTCTCCTGTCCAATCGCTTTAGCGAGCGTTGCACGCATTCGGCCATTTTCTGGCTTGTCGCGCCGTTCTTGAGGTCATTCCAACCGCCCGACGTCATTCCATCACTCTTTAATACTTACTCACTATCTCTTGACCCCGTCCATTCTCTGCATTTCCAGACGCCATAGCTTCTGCAAATCTGTACAGGCCGGACCTTCGCGCACTGTTGGGCATTGCAAAACCGTGTCGCAGTCAATCTAACCGCCTTATGTCCTAAATCATTATTCCATATCTCTTTACGTTTATCCTTTCCCGCTGCCCAATAAATCCGACAGGCGAATTCGGCAAGTTTTTCCAGAAAATGCGTATAAATAGATAGAGAGACAGTTTGTTCATATCAATAGGAATTCCTGTCGGCGCAGACTATCGCCCTTTAGCTGTTCCGGGGACGAGAATCTGAGGTAGGAATAGGCGAGCGGCATTGGCTGTTTCTCCTAGCAACTGTAGGTGTCTGAATCGGAATCAAGCAAGAGGCAGATAAGCCTAGTTGCTGTCCCCGATATAGGCGTCTTTGATCATCCGCAGCCGCAGAGTGCGTTTGGCTCCGCCGGGCATCCACTTCTCAAACCAGGCGGGATAGGCCCGCGCGAGCAGGGCACAGCCGTAGGGATTGCTGCACTCGGCGTCGAAGGTGCAGACGAGGGCCTGGGGCGCGAGGAGGTCGATGCGGCGCTCGCCAGCGTCGTTTGACCCGGAGCCAGAGGCGACGGCGTTTTGCTGGGCCGACGCGCTCGGCTGCGGCCGGCCGAGCAAGGCGTGGCGGAGTTTAGAGAAGATATTCATGTTTTTAGCCGGGACCAAACCTGGTCCCGGAGTGCGGTTGTGTTGAGATGTGGGTGTGGGATGGACGGGGCGATGGAGTGACAGAGCGAGGGAGGGATGGAGTGACGGCGTGAGCTTGACGGTCTCTCTGTCTCTCCTTCACTCTTTCCCTCCGTCGATGGACTCCGGGACCAGGTTTGGTCCCGGCTAGTGCGGAAGCTCCCGATTCATATTCACCGCGAAGTTCGTCACGCCAGGCGTCTGGTCGAAGCTCTCGATCGCTTCGGGGACCTTGAGCTCGCCAGCGGCGATGTCGGCCAGGTCGGCGAGGTAGGCCGCGTATTGCTGCGTGAGCTGCGCCGGGGCGGCATCGCCGCGGCGGGTGGCGAGCCAGTAAGCGGCAATTGCGGCGTTGGCGTCGCGGCACCACTTGTTCGCGGCCAGGTCGTCCAGCGAATAGCGCAGCTCGAGGCGGGCGTTCATCAAATTCGCGGCCCGCTCGATGGCCCGCGTGATGTAGCCCTCTTCGGTTGCCGAGAGCGTGCCGCTCGTGTCGTCATCGACGCTGGCCAGCAGGTCGGCCGGCGGCCAGATGGCTTCGATGTCGGCCTTTGTGCAATAAGTTTGCGTCATGGGTTGCTCCTAGCCGGGACCAAACCTGGTCCCGGAGTGCTGCAAGTGCGGATGGTCGGTCGGTGGCCGTGCGAGGTTCGCGAGGCTAGCGCCTCGGGGTAGTGCGTTCCCAGGGAGGACCCTGGGAACGAGAAGTCAAAGTTCAAATCTCAAAGTAAGGAGCCGGAGCAGAGATCAGTGCAGCTGACGGCGTTTCGCCTTGGTCCTGCTGACGACTGTTCCCTTGCTCCTGGCTCCTTGGACGGACTCCGGGACCAGGTTTGGTCTCGGCTAAAGGCAACTAGTACGAGCCGCCGGTGATCAGGCCGTAGGCGATGGCCGACGGCGTGTAGAGGGCGGGGATGCCGTTGAGGACGGCGCACAGCTCCCAGCCGCTGGGGTCGTGCGTGGGATAGGCGTAGGCGTAGAAGCCGAAGCGTTCGTGCTTTGGTCCGCCGGGGCCTTCGGTGACGACCTCGGAGCCTTCGAGGTACTGCACCCACCGCGGGCTGGGCTCCGGCAGGAACGCGGCATGGTCGTTCTCGATCAGCTTGGTGAAGGTCTGGGTCGTGCCGTTCCAGATTTCCAGGCCGTAGTCGATGACGTGGAACGTGAGCCACGGCAGGCCGCGCAAGGTCGCGGTGAACTCGCCGGGGCTGGTTCGCTTCAGCGATTCGAACACGGGGCCGGCCGAACCGCCCTGCTCCTGCACCTTGTCGTTGTTCACGATGTGTTGCCAGCCGGTGCTGGTCAGGACGACGTGGGCCAGGCCGAAGCCGGTGAGCTGGATCATCGCGGCGTTGATGGCGTGCAGATGAGCCGGGATGTTGGTGCTCGCCGTGGCCCAGTCGGCGGCGAGGATGTTTCCGCCGCCGAGCATGTTGAGCTGCGTCAGGTTGCCCGTCGGCACGCGGAAGTTGACGGTCGTCTCGCCGCCGCTGAAGCCGTGCCGGAGCAGGTCGCCGTCGTCGTCATACGTGTACAAACCGCGGAGCATGGCGGCGGTTTGAAACTCGATGACGTTGGCGAACCGCTGGGCGAGATACGCCTCCTGCCGCGTGATGAAGACCTCGCCCCCGCGGTCGAGGCCGCTATCGGGGCCGCCGATTGCACGGCGGTTGAGCAGGTCCTCGTCGAGCAGCGTGATCTTTTCGGCCGATCGCGGGAACGTGGAGCCCACGTTCTTGACGGCCTGCGGGGCGGTCTTCGACATCGACTGCGCCGGCACGCGGCCGGTCGCGATCTGCCGCGAGACGTTGAAGATGTCGTACGAGAAGCTGCGGCCGGCCTGGCGGGCGACGTTGCTCCCGCCGAGGCCCCAGCCAAAGAGGTTTTGCAGGCTGGTTCCCGGCAGCTCGAGCTGCGAGATCGCCTTGCGGATGGTTTGCGGGGCGAGGAGTTGGGCGGTGGATAGGGTCATGCGTGGTTCTCCGATGAGGTTGAAATAGCCGTGACCAAACTTGGTCACGGAGTGCTGCGGTTGATGATGGATTGCCGAACGAGTTTCACCGGGACCAGGTTTGGTCCCGGCTAGGAACAACTACGCCACGGTCGCGGTCGTGCCGCCGAGGTTCGTCACCAGCCACTTCAGCGTGCTGGCGGCGGTATAGACGCACTCCACGAGCACGTGGCTGCCGATCTTTTCGCTCGACGTGCTGAAGGTCACACTGCTCGCGCCGGCGTTGCCCTTGTGAATGATGTCGCTCGAGCCGCTGATGACGAGATTGGCGTCGGCGGTCTGGGCGAAGCGAAACGCCAGGCCGTTGGCCTTCGTCGGCAGCGTGAACGTCGCGGCGGCCGTCGCCAGGAAGAGCAGGCCGTTGTCGTCGGCCGTCACCGTGTAGTTGGTGCTCTTGCGATAGATGCCGCGAGGGTGCATCAGCACACCGGCTTGAGGCGAGGTTTCGCGGTCGAAGACGAACCGCTGGCCGAGCTGCTGCCGGGCCCGGGCGTCGAGGTTGAGCAGGTCGCCCTCGCGGACCAGGCCGTGGACGAGCATCTGCGTGAAGCGTTCGGTCGCCACGCCGGCGACGAGCATGTCCTGGGCTTTCTCCAGGATGCCGACGGCGATCTGCCGGCCGTCGGTGGCGTCGGGCGAGTAGGTATCGACCTTGCCGGTGGCGGCGACGATCGCCAGCAGGTTGCCGCCGCGGAGCGTGGTCGTGGGCGTATTGCCGCTATCGACCGCGGTGCTGACCAGCGCGATCTTCTTCGTCGCGACCAGGTCTTGACCTTGCCGGCCGCTCCAGGTCACTTCGCTCTCGGCCGCTTCGCGAGCGGTCTCGAATCCGGGTGCGTTGCCAGTGGTGAATTCGGACATGGGGTTCTCCTTGGTAATGTGGGGTGAAAACGATCGCCTCTCGCAAACTCGGACGGAGGGAAGGAGCGAATGAGGGACAGAGCGAGTGAGATCGAACAGGCTCGCTGTCTCTCATTCCCTCTGTCTCTCTGTCTCTCCGTCTCTCCATCCCTCCGTCCCGCTGCCCGGATCGCCACAGAGGGCGATCCCTACAGCGCTAATCCGCGACGCGGACGCGTTGCCCGCGGAGCAAACCGCTACGGGCCAGCTGCCCGCGGGCAATTTCTTCGGCTTGCTGGTCTGACAAGCCGCTCGGATCGCCGCTGAAAAACGCCTCGCCCGCGGGATGCTCGGGCGAAGCCGCGCGGCGGCGATCGACGCGGAGGAAATCCGGCACCGCCTCTTCGACGGCGCGAACGAGGTCGTCCACCGGCACGCGCGCCTGCCCGCCGGGCGATGTGTCGCTGCTGGCCAGCGCCACGCGGGCCAGACAATCGCGGATCACGGGCGGCAGCAGCGCCGACGAACGAATCCGCTCGGCCGCTTGCTCGCGCTGCTGCTGGACCAGCGCGGCCTGTTGCTCGCTTGCCGCCTGAGACGGCGAGATACTCGCCTCTGGGGCCTCCGTCGCCTCATCCAAGGCGACGGCTGCACTCACCTCGGTCGCCGCCTCCGCGACCGCGACCACCTCGGACTCGCTGCTCGCCGCCTCGGGCGGCGCAGCCACTTGCGCAGTTTC
>Ga0184625_10001055_pt1 | contig 11255 bp, 9 predicted proteins | sample PLM3_30_b1_FD_133151 | JGI IMG/M metagenome (GOLD analysis project Ga0184625, IMG submission 133151) | Groundwater sediment microbial communities from an aquifer in East River, Colorado, USA - PLM3_30_b1 | ecosystem: Environmental > Terrestrial > Soil > Riparian zone | place: USA: East River... | reverse complement strand
TGGAACCGGCGCTCTCGGTGCATCGGCAGCCGCCCGGCGAACGAGCGCTCCTCGAGGCCGAACCGCTCGCGCGGGACGCCGACGCCGCCGGCGCCGAGCCATTCCCCGAGGTGCGGGATCGATCCGGGCCCGAACGCGACGTCCACGAACGGATACAGCGAGAAGAGGCGCTCGCGCTGTGCCTCGGCATAGCAGCCGCCGACCGCGATCACCTTCTCCGGCTCTCGCTGCTTCAAGGCACGTGCCTGCGCCAGGTGCGCCGCAAAGCGCTGGTCGGGCTTCTCGCGAATCGTGCAGGTATTGAAGACCAGCACGTCGGCCTCTTCCTGGGCCTGCGTCTCCCCCAGGCCGAGCTCCTCGAGCATGCCCTTGATGCGCTCCGAGTCGTGCGCGTTCATCTGGCAACCGAAGGTCGTTACGTGGTAGCGCTGCACGGCGAGAAATCGTAGCCGCGCCTGAATAGTGCTTTCGATTTCGCCATGTCCGTTGTAGGCTGGTCCGGCACGAGTTTCGGGGTCTCTCTGCCGTTGGAGGTCACATGCGCTCGTTCTTCATCGCCGTCGCCGCGTCGTTTGCCCTGCTCGCGCTTGCCGGAGCCCGGCTCGAGCCCGCAAAGGCATTGAGCGCCGACCTGTTCCTCTCCGAGTACATCGAAGGCTCGAGCAACAACAAGGCGCTCGAGATCTTCAACGGCATGGGCTCGACCGTGGACCTCGCTGCCGGCGGCTACCAGGTGCGGATGTACTTCAACGGGAATCCGGCTGCAGGCCTGACGATCAATCTGGTCGGCTCCGTGACGCCGGGCGACGTCTTCGTGCTCGCCCAGAGCTCGGCCGATCCGCCGATCCTGGCGCAGGCCGACCAGACGAACGGCGCCGGGTGGTTCAACGGCGACGATGCGGTGGCCCTCACGAAGGGTGGCACCGCAGCAGATCCTGTCGACGTCATCGGCCAGGCCGGCTTCGACCCCGGTACCGAGTGGGGCACGGGCCTCACGAGCACGGCCGACAACACGCTTCGGCGCAAGAGCGGGATCAGCGCAGGCGACACGAACGGCGAGGACCCGTTCGATCCGGCGGTCGAGTGGGACGGGTTTGCGACCAACACGTTCGACGGGCTCGGCTTCCACGTCTCGGGCGGCGACGCTCCACCCTTCGTCAGCTCGACCTCGCCGGCGAACGGCGCCGTAGAGGTGCCGGAGAGCTCCAACATCACCGTCAACTTCTCCGAGCCCGTCATGGCGGCGGACGGCTGGTACACGATCTCCTGCTCGACGAGCGGCACGCACACGGCTGTCCAGAGCGGCGGGCCACAGAGCTACACCCTCGATCCGGACACCGACCTCAACGCCGCGGAGATTTGCACGGTGACCGTGGACGCTTCGAAGGTCACCGACGTCGATCTCGACGACCCGCCGGACCAGATGGCGGCGAACCACTCGTTTAGCTTCACGACGATCATCCCGACCGTGACGCAGATCGGACAGGTGCAAGGCGCCGGACATCTCTCACCGTATGCCGGCCAGCTCGTGAAGGTTGAAGGCGTCGTGATCGCGAAGCGTGGTTCGAACACGTGGATCGAGGACGTGACGCCTGACGCGGACCCAGCGACGTCCGAGGCCGTGCTCGTCTTCGGTTCGTCAGTCGCGAACGCCGTCGCCGTCGGCGACCTCGTTCAGACGACCGGGACGGTCAGCGAGTTCCGGGCCGGCTGTACTCCGTCGTGCGACCCCACGAGCAGCGCCTTCTCGAACCTGACGATCACCGAGCTTGCCTCCCCCGGCCTTGGCGTGACGAAGCTGGGCACCTCGGCGCTCCCGGCGCCCACGGTTATCGGTGCAGGCGGCCGCGTGCCGCCGAGTGCGGTGATCGAGGACGACTCGGGCACCGGCAACGTGGAGACGGGCAATACGTTCGATCCGGCCCAGGACGGCATCGACTTCTACGAGACGCTCGAGAGCATGCTCGTCGAGGTCCGAAATCCCGTCGTCGTCGGGCCGCGGAACGCCTTCGGCGAGATCCTCGTCCTCGCCGACGACGGCGCCGGCGCGTCGATTCGCACGGTTCGCGGCGGCATCGTCATCCGCCCGACGGACTTCAACCCCGAGCGAATCATGCTCGACGACCTGTTCGTCGCCACCCCGACAGTCGACGTCGCCGATCACTTCACGGCGGCGGCCGGTGTCATGACCTATGACTTTGCCAACTACAAGATCGCGGTCACCAGCATGCTGCAAGAGGTTGACGGCGGCCTGCAGCGCGAGGTCACTCGGCAGCCGACTGAGGACGAGGTCGTGGTGGGGACGTACAACGTCGAGAACCTCGACCCGGGGGACGACTCCTTCGCCCGCCACGCCGATTTGATCGTGAACCACCTCCGCGCGCCGGACATCCTCGCTATCGAGGAGATCCAGGACAACGACGGCCCCGCGAACACGCCCGTAACGGACGCGTCGGCCACATGGAACGGGCTCATCGCGGCGATCCAGGCCGCCGGCGGGCCGACGTACCAGTACCGACAGATCGACCCGGTCGATGACCAGGACGGCGGCGAGCCGGGCGGAAACATCCGCGTCGGCTTTCTCTTCCGTACCGACCGGGCGGTCGAGTTCATCGATCGGCCCGGCGGCGCCTCCGCGAACCCGACAACGGTGATCAAGCGCCCCTCGGGGCCGCAGCTGTCGTTCAGCCCCGGCCGCGTAGATCCGGGCAACCCGGCCTGGTCAGCATCCCGGAAGCCGCTCGCGGGCGAGTTCAAGGCGAACGGCAAGACACTGTTCGTGATCGCGAATCACTTCAACTCGAAGGGCGGCGATCAGCCCTTGTTCGGCCGCTTCCAGCCACCGACCCGCAGCAGCGAGGTCCAGCGGCACGCGCAAGCCCAGGTCGTGAACAGCTTCGTCGACTCGATCCTCGCCGCCGATCCGAACGCGAACGTGATCGTGCTCGGTGACATCAACGACTTCGAGTTCTCGGAGACGGTGCAGATCCTCTCCGGGGGCGTCCTCACGAGCCTGATGGAGACGCTCCCGAAGCCAGAGCGGTATTCCTATGTGTTCGAGGGCAACTCGCAGGTGCTCGACCAGGTGCTCGTCAGCGACAACGTCCTCGACAACTTCTTCGTCGATTACGACCCCGTGCATGTGAACTCGGAGTTCGCCGACCAGGCCTCGGACCACGACCCACAGGTCGGGCGGCTCGACCTCCGCGGCCGCCCGAAGCCGAAGTAAGCGGCGCTGCTTACTTCGCCAGCTCGGTAGCCCGTGACTCTCGGATCACGGTGACCTTGATCTGCCCGGGATACTCGAGCTCGTGCTCGATGTCCCGGGCGATCTCGTGCGAGAGCAAGACTGCAGCGTCGTCGTCGATCTCGCCGGGCTTGACGATCACGCGGATCTCGCGGCCTGCCTGCAGCGCGTAGACCTTCTCGACACCGTTCCTCCGCGCCGCGATGTCCTCGAGCGCCTCGAGCCGCTTGATGTAGTTCTCGAGCGTGTCCCCGCGCGCTCCGGGCCGTGAGCCTGAGATCGCGTCGGCGGCGACCAGGAGCACTGCTTCCACCGTCTGCGGCTGGACCTCGTAATGGTGAGCGGCGATGGCATGCACAACGGCCTCTGCTTCCCCGTACCGGGCCGCGTAGTCGGCGGAAATCTGCGCGTGCGAGCCCTCTACCTCGTGCGTGAGCGCCTTGCCGAGGTCGTGGAGCAGCGCTGCGCGCTTGGCGGTCCGCGCGCTCGCCTCCAGCTCGACGGCCATGATCCCCGCGAGATGGACGACCTCGAGCGTGTGCTTGAGGACGTTCTGACCGTAGCTCGTCCGGTAGTGAAGCCGGCCCAGGACCTTCACGAGCTCCGGATGGAAGTCGCCGCAGTTGGCCTCGAAGACGGCCTGCTCGCCGGCCAGGCGCATGTAGTCGTCGATCTCGGCCTTGGACTGGTAGTACATCTCCTCGATCCGGGCCGGCTGGATGCGCCCGTCCTCGATCAGCTTCGTCAGTGTCAGCTTCGCGATCTCGCGGCGGATGCCGTCGAACGAGGACAGGACGACGGCCTGCGGCGTGTCGTCGATGATGATGTCCACCCCGGTCAGGTGCTCGAGGGTGCGGATGTTGCGCCCCTCTCGGCCGATGATCCGGCCCTTCATGTCGTCCGAGGGCAGCTCGACCACCGATGACGTCGTCTCGGCAGCGTGGCTCGCTGCCACCCGCTGGAGCGCGTCGGCGACGAGGTTTCTGGCGCGTCGCTTGGCATCGACCTGCGCCTCCTCCTCGAGTTGTCGGACGCGCTTGGCCAGATCGTGGCGGATCAGCTGCTCCGAGCGGTCAAGGAGCTCGGTCTTGGCCTCGTTCACAGTCAGTCCCGAGATGCGCTCGAGCTCGTGCAGCTCCTGATCCTTCGCCTCCTTGAGCTGCAGCTGCAGCTCCTTGATGTGGACCTCGCGGTCCGAGAGGCCCTGCTCGCGGCGCAGAAGCTCGTTGAGCTTGGCCTCGAGCTCGTCCTGGCGAGCCAGCACGCGCTCCTCGAGCTTGGCCATCTGGCCGCGGCGTTCCTGGAGCGTCTGCTCCTCTTCGGCCCGGAAGCGCATCGCCTGCTCGCGCGCCTCGACCTTGCTCTCACGCCTGAGAGTGTCCGCCTCGCGCCGTGCCTCCGCGATCAGCTCATCGCGTTGTCGTGCCGCCTCGCCGAGGCCTGAGCGGTGCTGGAGCTTGAGGACGAGCGCGAGGAGCGCCGCTCCGAGAATCAGGCCGATGGCGATGCCGACGACGATGAGCACGTAGCGCTCCTTGGGGTCGAGTCGGGCCGGAGCCCGACCGGATGGTCGGTTGTACCGCTCGTCGAGCGGGAATCACCCGCCATCTAGCCCGTGCAGAGCGTTCCTGAATGCGCAGCCGGTGGCCGCGCGTGGTCGTCACCAGCGAGCTGCCGCTAGGGCCGTGTCCTCCTTCGTCTGGGCTCGTCCGGTGGTCAGAGTCGTCTCGAGTTTCGCTCTCGTCGTATCAGAAAACGCGTCTGTGCAGGCAAAATGTCGAATGAATCGCCTCTAGTCTACCGGAAGGTCACTACCGATGCCCTCGAGCGTCTCTCGGCTGAAACCCTTTCCAGCCAGGTAGCGCAGGGCCTTTTCATCGCCGCCGCGCCGTTCGTGGAGCTCCGCGGCGCGCACCTCCTCGGCCTCGAGCTCGGCGATTGCCCGCTCGACCGCGTCAGAGGCGACGCCCCGGCGGCGAAGGTCGGTTCGGATCAGATCGTTCCCCGCTCCCCGCGCGGCGAGAGACCGGGCCCGGCCCGCTGCGAAGCGCTTGTCCGAAACGAGGCCGGAGTCGGTGAGTCGGTCGAGCGTCTCTTCCCGCTCACCGACCTCGATCCCCGCTTTCGCGAGGCGCTGGTCGAGCTCCCGCCGAGAGCGGTCCCGGTGCCGGAGAGCGCGGAGCGCGACGTCCGTCGCGTCGGGCACTACTTTGCCGCGGTCTCGACCTCGGCCGCCGGCTTTTCGACCTTGACGTCCGCCTCCTGGGCGATCGGCAGCAGCCGCGCGGAGGCGACCTGGTCGGGGCCGATGTCGGTCTGGATCCGCTCGAGGATCTTCTGCGTGACGTCTGGATGCTCGCGGAGGAACGCGGTCGCGTTCTGTCGTCCCTGCCCCAGCCGCTCCTCGTCGAAGCTGAAGTACGAGCCCGACTTCTGCACGGCCTTTCGCTCGAGCCCGGCGTCGAGCACCGTGCCCTCCCAGGAAATGCCCGAGCCGTAGATGATGTCGAACTCGGCCTGCTTGAACGGCGGAGCGACCTTGTTCTTCACGACCTTGACGCGGACGCGGTTGCCGATCGCCTCGACGCCTTCCTTCAAGGTCTCGATGCGCCGGATGTCGAGGCGGACCGACGAGTAGAACTTGAGCGCCCGGCCGCCTGGAGTCGTCTCCGGGTTCCCGAACATGACGCCGATCTTCTCGCGGAGCTGGTTCGTGAAGATTGCGATCGTGTCGGTGCGGTTCAACGTGCCGGCGAGCTTGCGCAGCGCCTGGCTCATCAGCCTGGCCTGGAGCCCGACGTGGCTGTCCCCCATCTCGCCCTCGATCTCGGCGCGTGGGGTGAGCGCGGCGACCGAATCGACGGCGACGACGGCGAGGGCGCCGCTGCGGATGAGGAGCTCGGCGATCTCGAGCGCCTGCTCGCCATTGTCCGGTTGCGACACGAGGAGATCGTCGACGTTGACGCCGATCCGACGCGCGTACTGCGGGTCCATCGCGTGCTCCGCGTCGATGAAGGCGCAGATCCCCCCGCGGCGCTGGGCTTCGGCGATCACGTGGTAGACGAGCGTCGTCTTGCCGGAGGACTCCGGGCCGAAGATCTCGACGATCCGCCCGCGCGGAAGACCCCCGATCCCGAGCGCGAGGTCGAGCGCAAGCGAGCCCGTAGAGATCGATCCGATCGCCACGTGGGCGTGGTCGTTCATCCGCATGACCGCGCCCTTGCCGAACTGGCGCTCGATCTGTCCGAGAGCGGTGTCGAGTGCCTGCTCGCGACTCATTGGCTCATCCTCCTAGCGGTACCGATTCGAGAACGTCGTACTGCGCGCCTGACCGTCGCAGACGTGAGATGTAAACAGCCGCATCGGACGGCGAGAAGGTTCCAAGTTCCGGCATCCGTGGCTCAAGCTTAGGCCGCGTACGGAAGCGTAGGACGGTGACGTGCGGCAGCCACGGCCGCTGCTCGCGCTCGTACACGCCGAGGCCCTCGAGACCGGCGAAGAGCCGGTCGGCGAGGAGCCCGGCTTCACCGGTCTGGTCGTCGAAAACGAGCATGCCGACGCTTCGCGTCTCGCGATAGCGGCGGGGCGCGAAGACGATCTCGCCGACCCCGCGAGCGGCGTCGGCGAAGGCGGCAGCGATCGCGGGAAGCTCCGTGGCCGGGCGCGAGCCGAGGAACGCGAGCGTGGCGTGGAGGTTCTCGCGGGAAACGATCCGTCCTGAGAGCTGCTCGGCCTGCCAGGCCTGGAGCCCGTCGAGGACGTCCTCGGGCAGTCGGAGGGCACAGAAGAGACGTAGGCGCTCATCGCCCCCGACGCTACCGGGAGAGGTCACACGTGATCGTCGCGACTTTGTGTCAAGACGCGCCGGAGCAGGTGCAGGGCGGATGCGGCCGCGCGGCGGCGCACGGCATCCCGGTCGCCGGGCAGACGCAGCTCGACGCCGTGCGAGAGCTCCGGCGTCTCCGCGTGGAGAAAGACCAGGCCGACCGGCTTCTCGGGCGTCCCGCCGTCAGGGCCGGCGACCCCTGTCACGGAGACTCCGACGTCGGCGCCCAAGGCCCGCCGGGCTCCTGCGGCCATGGCCGCAGCCGTCTCGGCCGAAACCGCCCCGTACCGCTCGAGCAGCTCGCGCTCGACGCCGAGCCCATCCATCTTCACGGAGTTGTCGTAGGCCACGATCCCGCCCAGGAACACGTCGCTCGCCCCTGGAACCGAGGTCAGCCGCGCGGCGACGAGCCCGCCGGTGCACGACTCGGCCGCCCCGAGCTTGAAACCGCGCTCACGGGCGAGCTTCAGCACGATCGCCTCCAAAGCCTGCTCGTCCTCCGCAAAGAGCTGGCGTGGATGCGCCTCGCGCAACGCCGCGGTCAAGCGCTCCCCCTGCTCTTCGCCGCCGGGAGGGACGACCAGGTCGACCTGCACCTCGAGGTCGTGGGCGCAGATCGTCGCCTCGAGGACGCCCGCCTCGCCCCCGGCCCGTTCCATCACTCCGGCCACGGCGGATTCGGGCAGGCCGAAGAAGCGCAGGATCCGGTGCTGAGGGCTCTGGGCGCGGCTCAAGAGCTCCTGCAGCTCTGGACGCTCGAGCGCGCGCCGCCAGATGCGCTGGAGCTCCCCCGGCGGCCCGGGAAGCGAGATTGCGAGCGTCGAGCCCACCTGCAGCAGCACGCCCGGGGCGGTGCCGGCGAGGCCGAGCGACTGACCGCCTTTGGGAAGCGTCGCCTGCTTGCGCACACCGGCCTCCAGCTCTGCATAGGGCCGTCGGAAACGCTCGGCGAGCCCTCGGACGACCCCCTCGATCTCTTGTTCGAGCTCGGGGTCGACGACAAGCTCGCGCCCGGCTGCGCGCGCGAGCAGCTCGATCGTTCTGTCGTCGTGCGTCGGCCCCAGGCCACCCGAGGTGACGACGAGGTCGAGCTCGAGCGCCTCGCGGAGCGCAGCCTCCAACTGCTCGGGCCGGTCGCCGATGATGCTCACGCGCTCGGGCTCGATGCCGCGGGAAGACAGCTCGCGCGCGAGAAACGGGCCGTTCTCGTCGACTCGCCCGCCCCGGACGAGCTCGCTGCCCGTGACGAGGACGGCTGCTCTCGGAGGCACTACGCCCGAGGGGCGGCGAGCGTGACCCGCTTGGCGGTCACGAACACGGCCTTCTGCGAGCTCGTCTTGGGGAGGTTCACGACGCGCCCGTTCACGGTCATCCGCAGGTTCCCCGGCCGTCGCATAAGGACGAAGTAGCGACGGTAAGCACGCTCGGTCCCAAAGCGGACGCTGTGCGCGGCGTCGAGTGTGCCCTCGTAGAGCTTCTTCCCGGCAACTGAGCCCGCATAGACCTCGAGCCAGGAGCGTCCGTACGCGCCGGTCACGGTCATCCTCGCCCGCGCAGGCTTACTGGGGCGCGTCCGCCGCACCGGCGCCTTGGGCGCGGCCGCGGGAGGCTCCGTCGAGAAGTCCGGGATCCCGGTCGAAGGCGTGTTGCCACCGTACTGCCAGGCGGCGATCACGAGCAGGGCGAGCACGCCGATGGCCGCCACGGCGATGAGGACGACGCTCGTCTCGAACCGCGGGCCGGCGCGACTGAGGGACGACGTGCTCCGCGTCCGGAGCGGCGTCTCCTCGTCGACGTGGACGTACCGAGAGTTGTACTCGTCGACGTAGAGCTGGCCGTCGAGGCCGAGATACTCGGCGTACGTCCGGAGGAAGCCCTTGACGTACGTCTGACCCGGAAGGATGTCGAACTGCTCGTCCTCGAGCGCACGCAGGTATTTGGGGCGAATCTTGGTCGCCTGTTCGATCTCGGGAAAATCGAGGACCTGGCGCAACCGCGCCTCGCGAAGACTGTTGCCGATCTCGAACATGTGGCGGCCGGTTCAGTCTAGACAGGTTCGCCCAGAGCCCTCACGCCGAGGCTATTCGGTGAAATGACGGAGGACGTAGTACGTCGCGACGGAGACGGAGGCCGTCAGCGCGACGTAGAGCGCGAGGTAGCCGAGGATCCGCCCGACGAGGGCCAGCTTGTAGCCGCGGACACGACCCAACGTCCGCTCGATCGTCCGTCTGGCGCGCCGGCCGAGGAAGATCGCCGCAAACGCAAGGACGTAGGCCGGCACGATCGCAACCGAGCTCTGGAGGAGCGTCACGTACTCGAAGACCTCGGACGCGACGATTGCCGCGGGAATCGCCGCGAGCGCCGCCAGCCCGAGGAGCACGGAGAAAATCGCGCTCCAGCTGATCGGACGGTCGTTACTGCTTCTCGTAAGGCCGGCCAACCGCGGCGGGTGGTGTCGAGCGGCCGATCACTCCCGCGACCGCGATCAAGGTCAGGACATACGGCAGGGTCTCGAAGAGCAGCGCCGCCTGCTCGGAGTACTCCGGAAGCGCACGCGCGAGCGCGCTCGAGAACCCGAAGAGCAAAGCGGCCCCCATCGCCCCAAAAGGCTTCCACATCCCGAAGATCAATGCGGCGAGAGCGATAAACCCGCGACCCACGGTCATGTTCTCGCCGAACGAGCCGACGAAGCCGATCGAGAGGTAGGCGCCGCCGAGGGCCGCAAGGACCCCGGACAGCGTCACGGCGCCGTAGCGCACCCCGTACACCGAGACGCCGGCCGCATCCGCCGCGCCGGGATGCTCTCCCACCGACCGAATCCGCAACCCGACGGGCGTCTTGAAGATGACGATCCAGGTCAGAAGCACCGTGGCCAGCGCCAGCCAGATCATCAGGTTCATCCGGCTGAAGATCGGCCCGATGAAGTAGACGTCGTCGAGGAAGGCGAGGTGGACGTCGGGGATCTGCGAGAGCTCGCTCGGGGTGCCCTGCTCGCCGTAGATCTTGATGTAGAGGTAGCCCGTCAGCCCGAGCGCGAGGAAGTTGATCGCCGTCCCGCTGACGATCTGGTCGGCGCGAAGGTGGATGGAGAAGAAGGCGTGGACGAGCGCAAGCGCGGCTCCGGCAGCCATCGCGGTGAGCAGGCCGAAGGCCCAGTGTCCGAAGCGCACGGACCCCCAGATCCCGAAGAACGCGCCCATCAGCATCATCCCTTCGAGCGCGATGTTCACCACGCCGCTGCGTTCGGAGAACAACCCGCCCATCGCGGCGAAGATCAGCGGCGTCGCCCAGCGCAGCGTCGCAGCGATGAGGCTCGACCACACGAACACGGCCTCGTGGTGCGTCATGCTTCCCCGCGCCGCTGCGACGCCGAGGACGATGCCGAGGACGCCGGCGAACACGGCCCCCCAGCCCCAGCGCACCTCGCCGCGTGTGAGCGTCCAGATGCCCGCGGCGACCGCCAGGACGCCGAGGAACGCGGGGATGATCTCCACCGCGCCGACGTGCTCGCGCAGGTCGGCGCCGAGCGGCGGCAACATCAGCCACACGCCGAGCGCGGCGAGCGCGACGCCCGCGATGCCGATCTGACGGTTCCGCGAGGGCGGTCGCAGCCAGGCGGCCTGCGGAAGCAATGCGCGGCCGGTGCTCACGGTGGCGCCGCCTTCGGTCGACGCAGCTTCCGCCGCGCACGCCAGACGGAGAGGACAAGGAGGTCGGCCCCGACGAACAGGACGACGAGCCCCTGGATGATCAGCGTGAGGTTCCCGGCCAGCTCGGGATCGAAGACGTCGGGATTCAGGTTCCTCGTGCTCGTGCCGGTCAGGAGGGCGCCGAAGAGGAGCGACGAGAAAAAGATCCCGACCGCGGTGTTGCGGCCCAGCAAGGCGACCGCGATCCCGACGAAGCCGATGTCCGACCCCTGGATGTCGATCTGCCCGTACCGGTACTGCCAGCCGAGGATGTCGATCGCTCCGGCGAGGCCGGCGAACGTGCCCGAGATCGCCATCGCCAGGAAGTAGTTCCGGGCGACGTTGATCCCGCTGTACCGCGCAGCTTCGGGGTTGTAGCCCACGGCGCGCACGCTGTAACCGAGCGTCGTGCGGTTCATGATCAGCCAGAAGGCGACGAGGGCGCCGATGGCGATGAAGAAGCCGATGTCCAGCCCCTGCACGCCGCCCCAGA
>Ga0184625_10001054_pt1 | contig 11258 bp, 10 predicted proteins | sample PLM3_30_b1_FD_133151 | JGI IMG/M metagenome (GOLD analysis project Ga0184625, IMG submission 133151) | Groundwater sediment microbial communities from an aquifer in East River, Colorado, USA - PLM3_30_b1 | ecosystem: Environmental > Terrestrial > Soil > Riparian zone | place: USA: East River... | reverse complement strand
GAATCACGTGCCCACTTGGCAGCACGTGATGCGTGCAGCACTTCATCACGCGGCGGACATCGAAGTTGTAAGCGTCGAGAAAGCTGGTGATCGTGATGCGGAACAGGTTCTCCGCGCCGAGCTTTTCGGCAAGGACACCGCTGAAGAAGTCATCGCCGGCATTGGGCAAGGACGGAGGGAAGGAGGGAAGGAGAGACGGAGCGACGGAAGTGGTCTCCGTCGCTCTTTCTCTCCCTCTCTCTGTCTCTCCGTCGCTACGTCCCACTGTCTCTCCGTCCCTCTGTCTCTCCCTCTCTCCGTCTCTCCGTCCGTCCCCGCAGCCGCCCCCACAGCACGCCTGCCGCGCCAGGTACTGCCGGATCAAGTCCCGCGCCTGGGAGCGCGTGAAGCTGATACCGTTGGCCAGCAGGTCGAAGTTGGCCTGCGCGTCGATGAACCGCGTTACGGGCGTGGCTTTGCCGTCCTGGCGATAAGCGATGGCGATCTGGTGGCAGTTCGGATGCGCGCACGGCAGCGGCAGAAAGTCGTCCTCAGCAAACATGCCGCGAGTTTGGGAGGCAACGCCCTTGATGACGTCGGGAAACGTGATTCGCTGCTCCAGCGTTTCAGGCAACACGTGCCTGCCCGAATAGGTCGCCGGTTGAAAGCTGATGCCGGTAATCCAGGGTCGCGCGATGCCGAATTCGAACAGCGGACCCATCTGATCCCCGTTCACCCCGCCCTGCAGCGTCGCCACCAGCGTCACGTGAACGCCCGCCTGGCCCAGCGCATCGAGAGCCGTCAGCTTGGTCTCGAGCAGTTCCTCACCGCGCAGCGCGCGATAGACATCGTCAGAGAGGCCGTCGAACTGAAAGTAGATTTCCAGCCGGTCCTTGTGCCGCGCGGCCAGTTCGACCAGCGCCGGGTCGCGGGCGAAGCGGATGCCGTTGGTGTTGACCATCACATAGTCGATCTCGCGCGACAGGGCGTATTCGACCACGTCGGCAAACTGCGGATGCACGGTCGGCTCGCCGCCCGAAAGCTGGCAGACCTCGGCCCGCCCTTCGACTTCCACCAGCCGATCGATCTGTCGTTTGCAGTCTTCGAGCGATAAGTGTTTGCCTCCCGGGCTGCTGCCGGCGTAGCACATCGGACACGTCAGATTGCACGACCCGGTGATCTCCAGCACGCCGACGCAGGTGTGCTGCTCATGCTCAGTACACAGGCCGCAATCGAGTGGGCAGCCTTTCTCTGGCTCCGCACCGAACATCGCCGGCATTCGCGCCGGCAGCGCGAACTCCATCCGGTCGTACCACTTCACGTCCGAGCAGACGAAATCGTTTCGCGTGCCGTGTTCCGGGCAGGTCTTGCGAAAATAGACGCGGCCGCGCTGCTCAATGATCTTCGCCGGCACGACGGCCAGGCACTCAGGACAGAGGCTCTGCGTCGTGCCGAGAAAGGCGTAGTTGCGGTGACTGGTGGATCGTGCCATTGGTGTTATTCGCTAAGAACCGATTTACATCCCACGCACGGCGATGGCGCAGAGCACGAAAAGTCCAATGACGAGAGCCACGCAGAACAATGCTCCCAGCATGATGATCCCAAAGCCGATTCCCAAACCACTTTGGAATCCGATCTCGGGGTAGTGCGATAGGCGACGCGCGCCGGCGGCGAAAGCGATCACTCCCGTCAGCACCACGACGCCGGCGAACGAGATCCCCAGCAGCGCGTGCCAGCGAATTAACTGAATGGACAGGAGCAGCGACGTGGCTGCCAAAACGCACCCGGCGACAATTCCGATCGGAACCGACAACGGAGAATACCGCCCACGATCATTCACCACGGTGGCCAGCACCACATCCCCGCCCATCTCGGAGTCGCAAGCCCGGCAACTCCCCCTGCCTCCTGCATTGGGGCTGCCGCAGACGGGGCAAAACGCGACCTTCCACACGGTGTTTAGGCCTTGGTCGTTGCCAGTCGATCTGCATAACCGTCCGCAAGGCTGCGAACGCGCCGCACGACTTGTCCGATGACGATCCCTGTCAACCCCAAGCTCAGCAGCGTGATGAGCTGCGTCACCGGCGGCACGGCGTGCTGGGCGTCGAACCAGCGGCTGGTCTTGGCGTCTTCCAGGCCCACGAGCAGCCAATAGCCGGCCATCGCGCCGAGCGTCGTGAACCACACCAGGCCCAGGTTGAACCGCAAGGCCGCCAGCGCGATGATCAGGAAGTACGCCAGGACCAGCGGGCTACCCGGCCCAGCGGCCAGCGACGCCAGGGCCGTTAGCAAAAGCAGATCGCAGGTGGTGGAGACATACTTGAGCGCGGCCGGAAAGATCCGCAGCCGCAGGGCAAGCAGCACGGCGAGCGCGACGAGCGTCCAGGCGACGGCGACGGCGGTGGCCCGCTGGTGAAAGGCGGTCGATTCAGCGGTGGGCTGCGCCAGCCAGAATCGCTGCACCAGTTGCACGCCGTAGAACGCGCCGACGGCGATGATGCGGAGCAGGTTCGCCCGCGCTTCGCCGCCGAACTCCTCCCAGCGGCCAACGATGTACCACTGCCGGTCATCGTGTGCCGTGTGTGCGGCTGTCGCCATGAGAATCCTCCGACGGCGATTGTCGCCGGAAGATGGATGGCATAGCAAGCCGGAACGCCGCTGCCAGCGTCGGAGGGAAGACCGCGACCACTGGTCGAGGCTTTGGCTAGTCGTTGAATTCGCGGTGCATCGGCTCGAGCACTTTGGTGTTGCGCTCGACGGCGATGACGATCGTCCGCTGCTCGACGCCGTCGGGCGTGCTGGCGACAACGGGCAGCACCTGTCGCTTGTCGGGCATCGCCAGGCGGACGGTGAACGAACCGTCGGGGCGGAGCTTAATCGGCTCGCCCGCCAGCGAAACTTTGGCATCGGGCTTGGTGCGGCCGTAGAGGATCATCTCGGCATCGACGTGGAAATCGAGGTCGCGATTCCGGTTCAGCACCCGCTCGGCCCCGCTGCCGAACTGCGACGAAGTGTTCGGCGCCATCGGTCGGCGAAGCCGCTCTTCAAACAGCTCTTGCAGCTCGCCGCTGTTGTTATCCTCGGTGTAGCCGCCGCTCAGCGCGAACACTCGCTCATAATTCTCGGCGACGTCGGTCCAGTTCTCGTCGATGATGTCGCTGCTGTCCGGCGCGGGCGTGCGGACGACGTTGCTGCGGCAGATCGAGAAGAACTTGCCTCCGGCCGACTTGTAGCCCAGCTCGACGCGGAATCCGTGGGGCGGGTCGGAGACTTCGATGTACCAATTTGTGACGCCGCCGTGCACGTCGATCTCGCGGACGACGCGCTCGGACGTGCTCGTCGTATGGCCGCCATCGACCTCCATCAGCCGCAAAACGGGGTGCGCCGTGTGCCAGTGCTCGGCGAGAGCCGCTTCCGCCCGTTTGACGCTCAGGCGGGCCACCGTCCAGCAAGCCTGCAGCCAGTACGGATCGCGGACCATCAGCACCAGGCGATCTTTATCGGGCGCTTTGCGCTTGCTCTTCGCCAGGGTGAACGTGCCAGAAAGGTCCTTCAAGCGCTCGCGCTCGACGTTCACCCGATGAATCCGTTCGGCGATTCGCTGCTGCTTCGGCGAGAGTCGCTCTGGCGTTGGCGCGTGTGCGATCTTGCCGTTGCTCTTGGCATGCGCGCCCTTGTCGTGCGCGCCCTTGTCCTTGTCATGGGCGCCATTGACGACCTTCGCGCCATTTGTATGGGGAGCGTGCGCTTTGTGAACGGGTTTGAGCGCCTGCCCGCGGCGGGCGCTCTTCGCCGCCGGCGATTTGCTCGTCTTGGCGGCGCGGGCCGCGGCCTGCTTCTTCGCCGCGCGCAGCAGCGCTTTGACCAATTCGTCTTTGCGCATCGAGCTGTAGCCGAGCAGTCCCTTGCTCTTGGCCATTTCGGCCAGGTCCTTCCAGCTCTGCGTTTTTAGGGTTGCCGTGGTAATCAAGGGACGGTGTCCTCCGCGAACGGGCGCGCGGGCACGAACGGTTCCCGCGCAACAACGAATTGGAGCCGTCCATGACGCTGCGAGTTACGGCGGCACGGCTGCTTAGCCAGCGCTACCGCCAACGGGCGTCTTCAGCAGACGCACAAGCTGCCGTTGATTCGAGTCCTGTGGCCGAATCCTGCGACTTGTGCTGCTCGCGTCCGAACCAAGTCAAGTCACGCCCAGTTTCAATCCTAAAACCAGTAGGAGCGGTCACTTACGTCCAACTTCGATCCGAGGCTCGTATCAGGCTGCGTGCGTCAAGCTGCTTCGTCCGCGGGCATTTGCTGGGCCTCCTATGCGACCAACAACGCCAGATTCAATGTAATCAAAGGGCTGCCAAAACGCAACACGCCCCCTGACCTGCGGAGTACTTTATGGCGAATAATCCGCCGCAACCGCCCAGTATTGGCAGGAGCTTGTCCGCTTGGCGCGGTCGGCCCTTTCGATTCCTGCAGCGGGGCCTGCTTTTCCTATTCTGGGTGCAAATACGGCTGCCAATGTCGCCAAAAGCCGTTTCCTGCCAAGCAGTTAGGTGCGGCGGCTGGACTTTGTGAAAAAAAACACGAATTATGCCCCTGGGTACGTTGACCGGCAATTTTCACCTGACTACATTACCGCTTCGCAAGCATTTTACCGTGCGTAGAGTGCCATCCGCGAGCGGTGCTTGTAGCCAATCGTGCGAGTCCGGCCGCTGTTTGTTGGTCGCGTAAACGATTGCTCGGCAATCATTTACCGCAAACCGTGGCTGTGCCTTTGCACCCGACGTCCGTGACCGAAAAACCTACCGGCCCACCACCAATGGCCTTGGCCATGGAGTGGGTGGCGAAGATCACGACGGTGGCGTTCGAGATGTTCCTTCCGGCCGTGGGCGGCGGGTATCTCGACCGGCGTTTTGGCACAAGCTATTGGGCGCTCGCGGGCGTGGTGTTGGGTTTCGTCGTCGGCATGTGGCATCTGCTCCAAATGACGCGCAGCGCGAATCGCCGCAACGGCAAACCCATGGGCGAAGGATCAGCAAGTGGACCGCAAGACGGCTAATTTGCCCGCTTCGCGTCCATCTTTGATGGGCCTGGTTCAATCGTGCGCGCTGCTCGGCGTCGGGCTCGTGCCTGTATCCGTCGCAATCGCCTGTATCGTGGCTGGCGACGTTTCGTCCGCGGCGTTGGCGAGTGCCGCGCTGGCCGGCGGGGTTTGTTGGGCGGCGGCCACTTTTGCCCTGACCGCAACGTTCGTAGGCAATTGGATTCACGCGCCGGTGCAAGGGATGTTGGCTGGCATGCTGTTCCGAATGGGATTGCCACTAGCCGCCATCATCGCTGCGAACTCCTCGGCCGCTTTGCCGGGGGCGGGAGCCACGATCCTGGGCGTTTACTTGGTGACATTGGTCGCCGAGACGGCGCTGTCCCTGCGGATGGTGCCAACGTCGGCCGCCTCACAAGCACAGTCGGTTGGCAGCCGCGAATCCGCCCTGGGCTAGGTTCAAACACAAATGGCCGATCCGGTTCTCCATATCAAGGACAGCTACTACTTCGAAGTGCCGAAGGTGCTGTACCCGTACGATTATGGCGGCCGGAAGCAGTTCCCCGATGTCTGGGTCTCGCTCGACCCGGAGTTTCAGGATTGGGAGTTTGAGCGTCTCTATCATGAGTTGTCGAGCGCCAACCTCCCTCCGGAAGAGCATACGAAGGACCAGTGGCACGAGTGGCGGGAGCACGATCACGCCAACTTCGCCAAGCCCTACGACGTGTTCCTGGACGAGAAGTACCAGGCGCACGTCGCCAAGTTCAACGAGTGGAAGACCGCGGAGGTCGCGGCAGCGGCAAAGAAGAACGATGGCTCGGATCAGACCGCCCGCCGGCTGACGTTCGACGATTATCTCAAACACGCTCAAGAGACCGCCCACGCCGACGTCGAGTACCTGGACTTCTTCGGCTGGCGGCATGGGCACGCCGATGCCTGGGAGCAGGCGAAGACAGAGGTGGGCAACGTCGCCAAGTGGCGCGAGGACGCGACCGTCGCCGAATGGGACAAGAAGAAGATTGACGCCTATAACGGGCAACTCTCGGGCAAGATTCTCATTCCGCAGCCGTTTGGACGGCTGCGGAATCTATATGAACCCGAAACGACGATCCTCGACCAGAACACTGGTTGGATCAACAGTCGAAACTTTGGACTGTGCATCTCGAAATACATGTTGATCGAGCTAGTCGTCGGCTTGATCCTTGTGTTCATTTTCGCCAGCCTGGCCCGCCGCATCGCGGGCGGAAAGCCGCCCAAGGGCAAGCTCTGGAACCTGCTCGAAGTGTTCCTCGTCTTCATCCGCGACCAGATCGCCAAGCCGGTCCTCGGCTCACACGATCACAGTCACGACGACCACGGGCACGCGCATGCCGATGCACACGGCGAGCATCACGACGACCACGGCCACACCCACAAGCCGCCCGTGCACAAACCTCATCCCGTCGCGGCCGATCCAGCGACACGTTTCTTGCCGCTCCTGTGGACGATCTTCTTTTTTGTCCTGGGCTGCAACCTGATGGGCATGCTGCCGTGGGCGGGAGCCCCGACAGCGGCCTTTGCCGTAACGTTTGCACTGGCACTAGTAACTTTTGGGGCTGTGGTGCTCTCCGGAATGCTCCAGTTCGGGCCGGTAGGCTTTGTGCTGAATCAAATTCCCGGCATGGATTTGCCATGGTATATGGCGATCGTCATCAAGCCGATGATTCTGGCTATCGAGATCTTGGGCCTGATCATCAAGCATGGCGTTTTATGCGTGCGTCTGTTCGCCAACATCGTTGCCGGTCACCTCGTTCTACTCGGAATTCTTGGATTCGCCTTTGGCGTGGACGCGGCACTCAAGTTTTCGGCGCCTGGCGCCTCGGGTTGGCAGTGGGCGGTTACGGCCGTGATTGCGGTTGTCGCCTCCGCGACGTTTAGTTGCCTGGAGCTGTTTGTTGCCTTCCTGCAGGCGTACATTTTTACGTTTTTGACGGCCCTCTTCATCGGCGCAGCGATCCACAAACACTGACGCCAAAAGAGACCACTTCCCAACGCTTACTCACCCACTTCAATTAGGAGATTCGATCCGTGAAGAACATTGTCCGCCTATGCAGCATGTGTCTGGTCATCGTGCTGGGATTGGCATCCACCGCGTTTGCCCAACCGGCAGGCACGTCGTTGATTTTGGCTGGTAGCGCCATCGGTGTCGGCTTGACCGTGATCGGCGCCGCGTACGGCATCGGCCGCCTGGCGGCGTCGGCCGTCGAGAGCATGGCCCGTCAACCGGAGGTCGCCGGAAGCATCCAGACGGCGATGATCATCGCGGCAGCGCTGATCGAGGGCTTCACGTTCTTCGCGCTGATCATTTGCATGAATAAGGCCGTTTGAAGTCGCTGCTTGCTTTCTCGTTTCCTGTGTTTCCTAGCCGAGAGTTCCTGCCGTGATGACGCGAGTTTCATTCGTCGCCTGCTTGCTCGGAGTCCTGTGGAGCGCCACGGCGTCGTTTGCGGCGGCCCAGGAGGAAAAGTCTGCCGAAAAGGCGAAGGCCACTCCGGCAGAGCATGCCGAGGCCCAGCCGGCCGCCAAGGCTGGGCACACCGAGGACGCCGCCAAGCATGACGCCACGGAGCACGCCGCCGGCGCAGCGCATCATGACGACGACCTGGGGCACGGAAATGCGACATCGAGCTTAGCCAGCCTGGTCGATCCGCGCTTCGACATGGCGATCTATTCGTTCCTGGTTTTTCTCGGGTTGCTGGCCGTGCTATTCAAGTTTGCTTGGGGACCGATTGCGGCGGCCTTGGAGCAGCGGGAAGAGACGATCGCGAGGCAAATTGCCGAGGCTCAGTTGGCTTCGGAGAAAGCCGCGCTGCAGCTTCGGGAGTATGAGGCCCGCTTGGCGGCGGCGACGGACGAGGCGCGGCAAATTGTGGCTCAGTCTCGCAAGGATGCCGAAGTTGCCAAGGACAAGATCGTGGCCGAGGCTCGCGAGGCCGCCGGCAAGGAACGGGATCGCGCCGTGGCGGAAATTGTGTCGGCCAAGAACCAGGCCTTGGACGAGATCGCCCAGCGGAGCGTCCACACGGCCATTTCACTGGCCAGCAAAGTCATCCGCCGCGAGGTCAAGCCGCAAGAGCACGAAGCGCTCATCGGCGAGGCTATCAACGAGTTTTCCAAGTTGAACTAGCCCAAAACCGCGACCACTGGTCGCGGCTTTGAAAGATATGGCCAAATCAACCCGCCACGACACACTCGACGCCGGACGCCAGCACTTGGGGTCCGTGTATGCCAAGGCGCTGCTCGGCGCGGCCAACAAGACTGGCCAGACCGACCAGGTCGTGGAGGAGTTGGAAGCCCTAGTCACCGACGTGCTCGACAAGCTGCCCACGCTGGAAGAAGCCCTCCGCACGCCCCGGCTGACGCACGAAGAGCGGCTGCCGATCCTGGAAAAGGCGTTCGGCGGCAAGATGTCGGCCACGCTGCTGACGTTTCTGAAAGTCCTCTCGCGGCACTCGCGGCTGGATTGCCTGCGGGCCATTGCCCGCGCGGCCCGCAAGCAACTCGACACCGCTCGCGGGCGAATCGAGGTCTTGGTCGAGTCCGCCGCGCCGCTCAGCAACCCGCTCAAGGAACGCATCGCCGGCCGCCTGACGCAACTGCTCGGCCACCAGGTAATCCTCAAGACGTCGCTCAACCCAGACCTCTTGGGCGGCTTGCTCGTCCGCGTCGGCGACACGGTCTATGACGCCAGCCTCGCCGCTCGCCTCAAGCGGATGGAAGAAGTCACGCTCGATCACACCAAACAACAGTTGCGGGAGTCGCTTTCTAGATTTGCGGTGTCAACTTGAGGAAGTGAGTGGTGAGTGGTAGGTGGTGAGTCGTCATCACCACTCACTACTCACCACTCACCCCCGGCAACTAACCACCACCGAACACGCCTGCCATCCATGAAATTCAACGCCGATGAAATTGCCTCGGTCATTCAGGCCGAGATTGAGAAGTACGAGAGCGCGATCGACGTCCGCGAGGTCGGCACGGTCCTGGAGGTGGGCGACGGCATCGCCCGCGTCTATGGGCTGTCGAACATCATGTCGGGCGAGATGGTCGAGTTCCCCAGCGGGGTCCGCGGCCTGGCGTTCAACCTGGAAGAGAACAGCGTCGGCATCATCATCCTCGGCGAATACCTGACGATCGAGGAGGGCGACGAGGTCAAAGCCCTGGGCAAGCTGCTGTCGGTGCCGTGCGGCGAAGCGGTGTTGGGCCGCGTGCTCGATCCGCTGGGCAATCCGCTGGACGGCAAGGGTCCTGTCGCGACGACGGAGTTTCGCCCCGTCGAATTCATCGCCCCCGGCGTCGCTGGCCGGCAGCCGGTGAAAGAGCCGCTGCAAACTGGCATCAAGGCCATCGACGCGATGACGCCGATCGGCCGCGGTCAGCGCGAGCTGATCATCGGCGACCGCAAGACCGGCAAGACGACAATCGCCATCGACACGATCATCAACCAGAAGCATTCCGGCGTGAAGTGCTTCTACGTCGCCATCGGGCAGAAGGAATCGTCGGTCGCCAACACGATCAAGGTGTTGCAAGAGCACGGGGCGATGGACTACACGACGGTGATTCTGTCCGGGGCCAGCTCGCCGGCGCCGCTCCAGTACATCTCGGCCTATGCCGGCACATCGATGGCCGAGTACTTCATGTACAAGGGCGAGCACGCCCTGATCGTCTATGACGATCTGTCGAAGCAGGCCGTGGCCTACCGCGAGCTGTCGCTCTTGATGCGGCGTCCGCCTGGCCGCGAGGCGTTCCCCGGCGACGTGTTCTATTGCCACAGCCGCCTGCTTGAGCGTTCGGCCAAGCTCAGCAAGGAGCACGGCGGCGGCTCGCTGACCAGCCTGCCGATCATCGAGACGCTCGAAGGCGAAGTCTCGGCATACATCCCGACCAACGTGATCTCGATTACCGACGGGCAGATTTATTTGCAGCCCGACCTGTTCTTCAAGGGCATCCGCCCGGCAATGAACGTCGGCATCTCGGTCAGCCGCGTGGGCGGCTCGGCCCAGATCAAGGCCATGAAAGACAAGCAGGTCGCCGGCGGGTTGCGGCTGGCGCTGGCCGCCTTCCGCGAGCTGGAAGCTTTTGCCCAGCTCGGCACCGACCTCGACGCGGCGACGCAGGCCCGCCTCGACCGCGGCGCCCGAATGGTCGAGCTGCTCAAGCAGCCGCAGTATCAGCCGCTGGACGTGTTCGACGAAGTGCTGATCGTGTACGCCGGGAATAGCGGCGCGCTGGACGACGTCCCGCTGAACCGCGTGCTGGCGTTCGAGACGGAATTTTTGCAGTTCGTGCGCGACCACAAGGGCCCGCTGCGGCAAGAGATCGTTGAAAAGCGCGAGCTGACGGCGGACATGAAGAAGGCGCTGAACGACGCACTGACGCAGTTCAAGACGAGCTTCAAGACGAAGTAAGCGGTGAGTAGTTGAATTGAGTAGGGTGGGCTGTGCCCACCACGGAAACGCATGGTGGGCACAGCCCACCCTACCGAAATGGCCAAAGCCCGGTCACTCGATAAACGCCGCAAGTCGATCCGCAACATCCGCAAGATCACGCGGACGATGGAGTTGATCGCCACTGCGCGCTACAAGAAGGCGATGGACCGGGCGACCGCGGCCACGGCTTTTACGCGGCGGATCACGCAGATCGTCGCCGACCTGGCCCGCGCGGGCCTGGAGGTCAGCCATCCGCTGCTCGACGCCCATCCCGAAACCAAAACGGCCGCGCTGCTCATCCTGACGGCCAACCGCGGCCTCTGCGGCGGCTACAACGGCAGCGTGCTTCGCACGGGCTTGCCGCGGCTGGACGAGCTGAAGCAACTCGCCCCGCAAGTGCTGGTCGGCGTTGCGGGCAAGCGCGGCGTCGCCGCTTGCAAGTTCCGCAAAATCCAGCTCGACCGAAGCTACACGCAGTTCGACGATCAGCCCAAATTCGAGCAGGTGGAAGAGATCGCCAACCGCTATCTCGAAGCCTACTCGACGGGACAACTCGACCGATTGGACGTGGCCTATACCAAGTTCCTCAGCAGCAGCAAGCAGACGGCCGTCGTCGAGACGCTGCTGCCGCTGGGCCAGCTCGAAGGCGCGGAGGCCAAGGGCAAGGAAGAGCCGCGGGGCGAGTCGATGTACGAGTTCCTGCCTTCGGCCCAGAGCATCCTGGAAGAGGTCGTGCCCGCCAGCTTCAAGGCCAAGCTCTTTAAGTGCTTCCTGGACGCGGCGGT
>Ga0184625_10001053_pt1 | contig 11262 bp, 11 predicted proteins | sample PLM3_30_b1_FD_133151 | JGI IMG/M metagenome (GOLD analysis project Ga0184625, IMG submission 133151) | Groundwater sediment microbial communities from an aquifer in East River, Colorado, USA - PLM3_30_b1 | ecosystem: Environmental > Terrestrial > Soil > Riparian zone | place: USA: East River... | reverse complement strand
GAGAAGCCCGCCAGCCCGAGTCCGGCCAGTGCCGTGGGAACGATCGGCAGCAGCAACGAGACCCCGAGGGTGAGCTCGCCGGCGCCAAGCAGCCGAGTGAAGGTCTGGGCGTCCAGCTTGCCGAGGAGTGGGTAGGCTGCGGTCGCCATGCCATGCAGACGCTTGGCGGTTTCCTCCCCTGCGCCCAGCTTGCTGACCCCGGCGTTGACGATGTATGCCCCGGTGATGAGCCGCGGCGGCAGGTGGCTCAGCTTCCGGTTGCCGAGCCGCAACCCCTTGCTGGCGTGTTCCAGTTCGATGCGTGCCATCCTGGGACCTCCGATCGGGACGAACTGGCGGGCTAGTCCACGTACGGGCCGTTGAACATCGGGAGCTCCCCGTAGGGCTGGCCGGTCATGAGCAGGAACCGGGCGCCGGGGGTGGCGTCGGTGACCGACAGCTCGGTCCCGGGACCCAGCAGCACCAGCTGGGCCGGCCGGGCCGGGCGGCGGTTGGCCCCGAAAGCGGCCTCACCGTCCAGCACGTACGCGAAACCCTGGAACCCGGCCGGCACCGGGATGGTCACCTGTCCTCCTGTGGGCAGCTCCACGTCCAGGATCAGGGACGGCGTCCCCAGCCGCACCGGCGAGCCCTCGCCGACCAGGGTCCGGACGACGGCCTCGCCCTCGCGGCGCACCGGAATCTGGTCGGGCTGCAGCACCAGGGCGCTGGGGGCGGCCTGCTTGTCCTTGCGGGCCAGGTTCACCCAGAACAGCACGCTTCGCCACTGGGTGTCGCCCAGGCCCTCCTCACGCTCCTCGGCGCCGATCCCCTCGGCATGCCAGGCGCCCCGCCCCGTCCTGAGCGCCAGGAGCGCGCCCTTGGGCAGTCGCGCCCGCTCGATGGCGCCGCCCGGGCCGGTGCTGTGGCCGGTGCTGGCCGAACCCTCCAGGATGTACCACAGGTTGTCGAAGCCTCGGTGGGGATGCCTGGTGTCCAGGCCCGACAGCTCGGAGAGACGGAACCGGCTCTCGTGGACCAGGAGGAAGGGGTCGACCCGCTGGTAGGGCACCCCCCGGGCGGGCAGCGCCTCCAGCACCGGCAGCCCCATCATCTGGATCTGTGCCGCGTCCTGGACCAGCACGGCGTCGCGTCCTGTGGTCTCGACCTTGGTGGTCATGGTGACCATTCCTTCCATAAACGGAGGTGGCTCTCCGGTCGACCTCTCGTCCAGCACAATGCGGAGGTAAGCCTCCGTATTCCCGGGTACACTGCTCCCATGACGACCTCCGACCGCCCAGCGCCACGGCCACTGCGCCGCGACGCCCAGCGCAACCGCGAGGCCATCGTCGAAGCCGCCCGGCAGGTGTTCTGCGACCAGGGCCTGGAGGCCCCGCTGGAGCAGATCGCCCGCCACGCTCGGGTCGGCATCGCCACCCTGTACCGCCGCTTCCCCAACCGGGCGGCGCTGCTGGACGCGGTCCTGACCGGCGACCTCCAGGCCCACATCGACGCCGCCGAACAGGCCCTGGCTACCGACGACCCCTGGGACGGGTTCGCCTTCTACCTGGAACAGAGCTGCCGGCTGCAGGCCACCGACCGCGGCCTGAATGACGTCATGGGGATGCGCTTCCCCCGCGCCACCGCCGTGGAGGCCGCCAAGGCGCGTCTGTTCGAGCTGCTCGGCCGGGTGGTCGACCGGGCCCAGCAGAGCGGGCAGCTGCGCGCCGACCTCACCCTCGAGGACCTTGCGTTCCTCAACTGGGCCAACACCCGCATCCTGCCGGCCGTCCGCGCCGCCGGCGCCCCCGACGCCTGGCGGCGACCCCTGGGCTTGCTGCTGGACGGCTTGCGGGCCGAGCGGGCCCACCCCCTGCCTCATCCGCCGCTGTCACCACAGCAGGTCCACCGGGCCATGGTCACCCTCGGCCGCCGCTCTGCCGGCGAGGCTCACTAGGCCGGCGAACGCCCTGGAACTACATGGGGCGGAGGGCCATCCAGACGGCCCTGGCCGGCTGGCGGCCCGGGTTCCGCCAGCGGTGGGGGCGGTCGGTGCGGAAGTGCAGGGAGTCGCCGGGGGAGAGGGTGAAGGTCTCGCCGTCGATCTCGAACTCCAGCTTGCCTTCGAGCAGGTGGACGAGCTCCTCGCCGGGGTGCTCCATCGCCTTCCCGCCGCTGTGCGCCTGGGGCTCGATGCTGGCCGACGCTCCGGCAAGGAAGAACCTGCCGTATGGGCCGGTGATGCTGTTGAGCTCCAGTCCCGCCTTGGAGGTGAACACGGGCCGGCGCTCCCCGGCCCCGATGAAGACGACCGGGCTGTCGGTGTTGGTGTCCTCGTCGACGAAGTAGGAGAGCGGCCGGTTGAGGGCGACGGCCAGCTTCATCAGGGTCGTGATGGTCGGGACCATCCCGTTGCGCTCGATCTTGTGGATCGCGGCGGCCGAGATGTCGGAACGCTCACCGAGCTGCTGCAACGAGAGGCCCTTGAGCTGGCGGAGCCGCCGGATCTTGGGCCCGATCGACTGGACGATCTGGCCGAGGTCGTCCCGCTTCGCGGGGGCGGCGTCGTCCGCGTGCGCCCCTTCCATCCCTGCCCTGGCCCTTGCCAACGGTGCCGGCCTCCTGGAATGCCCCCGGGGGTCGCCACCCCAGCTTGACGGTCAGCATACGCCTAGTAGTATAAGCGACGGCGCGTTCATCATCGTAAACCCTACTGGCAGAACCTCCGACCCCAGGGGGCAGGATGCCACCACGGATCGTCGTCGTCGGAGGCGGGGCCGCAGGGATCGGAGCGGCGGGGAGCGCGAGGCAGGTCGACCCCGACGCGCGCATCACCGTCTACACCGAGTACGAGGACGCCGCCTACAGCCCCTGCGGGATCCCCTACGTCCACGGCCGCGAGATCCCCGACTTCCAGTCCCTGTTCCTCCAGGGGAAGGAGGCCTACCGGCAGGCGGGCATCGACATCCACTACGAGCGGCGCGTGACCGGGCTCGACCTCGGTGACCGCCTGGTCCACGTCGACGGCGAGGCCAGCGTCCCGTTCGACCGCCTGGTGGTGGCCAGCGGCTTCGAGTACGCCGATCCCGGCGTCCCCGGCACCGACCTGGAGGGCCTGTACTACGTCAAGAACATCCGCCGGGCGATCGAGTGGGACAAGGTTCTCGACGATGTCAGGGTCGCGGTCGTGCTCGACGCCTCACCCCTCGGGCTGGAGATGGTCACCGCCCTCGCCCACCGGGGCATCGAGACGCATGTGGTCGACGCCCACCCATGGGCGCTGGCCGAGGTCGCCGACCCCGACATCATGCAGCCGGTCGAGGAGTCGTGGGCCGAGCTCGGCGTGAAGACCCACTTCAACACCCGCGTCGAGGCCCTCGTCGGCGACGGGAAGGTGCGCGCGGTCCGCACCTCCGAGGGCGAGCTGCCGGCCAACATCGTGGTCGTGTGCACCCACAAGCAGCCCAACAACCGGCTGGCCAAGCAGGCCGGCCTGGCGATCGGCTCCACCGGTGGGATCGTGGTGGACGAGCGGATGGCCACCTCGGCCGACGGCGTCTTCGCGGCGGGCGACTGCGTGGAGCTGCCCCACGGCGTCACCAACATCCCCGTGCAGGGGCTCTCCGGCAGCCACGCCTACGCACAGGGCAAGGTGGCCGGCGCCAACGCCGCGGCCGGCGACCGTGCCTACCGGCCGGTGTACGTCCCCTGGGGGATGGTGGCCGGGAAGTGGATGATCGGCGGCGCCTCCTTCGGGGAGACGCTGGCCACGGCCCTCGGCATCCCGTTCGTGATGGGGACCGCCGAGGGCATCTCCCGCGCCCGCTACTACCCGGGGGTCAAGAAGGTGCGCGTCAAGCTCCTGGCCGAGCCGGGCAGCCTCCGGCTCATCGGAGGGCAGCTGGTCGGGCAGGAGGGGATCAAGGAGCGGGCCGACTTCCTCGCCATGGCCATCAGGATGGGCGTGACGCTGGAGGACCTGGCCTGGATGGAGAACGTCTACTCGCCGCCCATCGGGGCGCTGAACGAACCGATGGCCGTGGCCGCCCAGAACGGCCTGGCCTCGGTCAGGGGGTGATGGTGACCTTTTCGCAGTGGCTCCGTGGCAACTCCGAGCGGTACCTGCTGGAGAGCGCGCAGGCCGAGATGGCCAGGCGGTACCTGAACCGTCCCGGCCCGCCGGCGGAACCGGGTCTGGGCCCGCTGTTCTGGCGGCGTGTGTTCGTCCCGGTCTACCCGCGACTTCCCTGGCGCCTGCGGCGCGCCGTCATCCAGGCGCTCCCTGGCAGCCACCGCCGCTCCTGGCAGGCCCGGGAGCCAAGTCGTCGTCCACCCGTCTAGCGAACCGGATGACCCCGAGGAGGAAGGGACACGATGCCCGAGAAGACCATCGACACGCCCCCGGCCGAGGAGGGAGCGTACCTCTACAACACCGACGAGAAGGTGTTCGAGGACATCAAGGCCAAGCCGGGTGAGAAGGCCTTCGTCTTCCTGCACACCGTCCCCTACGAGGGCTCCGTCGGGCTGGTGAACCTCCTCACCGCCACCCGGCTCGTTCGCAAGGGGTTCGACGTCCATGTCGTCCTGTACGGCCCGGGCGTGCTGATGGCCTCGGCCACCAGGGGGTATCCGTCGGTCGGCAAGGAAGGCTTCCCCGGGAACCTGGCGATCAACAACCAGATCAAGACCCTTCTGAAGGAGGGTGCGCACGTCTACGCCTGCCGCTTCGCGATGGGGGCGCTGTACGGGTTCCGGGAGGACGACCTGATCGAAGGGGTCAAGGCCTTCAACCCGCTCGACGTGCTGGACTCGGCGCTGGCGGCCTGGCGTGCCGGTGCGTTCCAGCTCAACACCTGGACGGTCTGAGGAGGGAGCCGAGGCCGGCGCCCGCGACGGCGCCGGCCTCGGCTCATCCCAGACGCCCGTCCAGCGCCAGGAGCGCCTGGCGGAAGCAGTCGAGCGGCGCCTCGGCGACCCCGGCGCCGACCTGCCCGGCACCGGCGCTGGCATGGAGGATGCCGGTGTCGATCGACGGGGCCAGCTCCAGCTCCACCACCCGGCGGGCGTCGACCCCCAACGGCGTCCCGCGGAAGTCGAGCAAGGGCAGGGTGAAGCGGCTGCTCCGGCCGACGCAGATGCGGTCCATGGCCTCGGTGGTCGCCACCGCGCCGGCCATCGTGCCGCCCAGGAAGGCGGCCACCGCCGGGGACGCCGCGGCCGCCGGGCCGCCGAGCCCGACCAGCTCCAGCACCGCGCTGTCGCCGATGTCGGGGGCGCTCGACTCGGGACCGAAGCCCGGGTGGTAGAGCGCCCGCCCGACCGGCGGGGCCGGGGCGACGAACCAGGTGTCGCCGGTGCCCGCGAGCCGGATCCCGAAGGTGGTGCCGTTGCGGGCCATGCCGACGACCACGCTCGAGCCCGGGACGGCGGCGGCCGACTGGGTGACCACCTTGGCCGCGGCCATGGCCAGGTTGAGGAAGAACAGATGGTTGCCGGAGAGGAAGCGCGCCACCTCCGCCAGGCCTGGCCTGTCGACGGTGACGAGCCCCGGGAGCAGGTGGCGGAGGAACAGGTTGGTGGCCGCCTGGGTCCGCATGTGGACGTCGTCGCCCATCTGCAGCCCCTGGACCATGATCGGGAGCAGCGCCACCGGCCCGGTCGCGGCCAGGGCGGCCTCCAGCACCGGGGCGGCGACGTCGCGCAGCCACACCAGCCGGTCGACCGCCTCCCGGGTGTCCCGCCCGAACCAGGCGGTCGCTCCCGGCCCCTGGTTGACTCCCGAGTAGGCCCGGCCGCCCGTCTGCGGGTCCTCGACGACCAGCACCGGGGCCGACGGGCCGAGCGTTGTCGCCATGGGCACGACCGCGCCATGGTGGTTGGCCGGCTCCAGCCGCACCCGACCGGCCGCCACGAGCCGCTCCGCCTCCTCCGGCGAGCCGGCCCAGCCCTCGGCCACGACCGAGGCCCGGACCGAGCGGCGCAGCGGGTCGCAGAAGTCCGCCCAGGCCAGGGGAGGCCCACAGTGCAGGACGGTGTGGTCGTCCATCCCGGGGACCACCCGCAGCGCGGGGGCGACGCCGACGAGCGCCGGCGTGCCCCCGTCGAGCCGCCGCAGCACCTCCCGGTTGGCGGCATCGACCCGCTCGGCGGCCACGCCGTACAGCCGCGCCAGGGCGGCGACCAGCTCCGGACGGCCCCCGGCGGGGATGCGCCAGTCGACCTCGACGGCCGCGGCTCCCTGGGCCCGGACCGCGTCGCCGAAGAGCGGCAGGCCGATGTTGACGACCCGCACCTCGGCCGGGAGCGGGGCCGGCGTCGGGCCGCCGCCGGCGTCAGCGGTCATTGACGTGGAGGTGACGGCCCGCTGGGAGGGGGGGTACCGGTGCCGGGTCTCGGCGCGGCGGTTCGAGCTGGCCGTGGACGAGCCGCTGACGCACGCCGGCGGCACCGACACCGGGCCCCAGCCGACCGAGCTGCTCCTGGCGGCCGCGGCGTCCTGCTTCGCCCTGTCGGTGGCCCACGTGGCCGGCCGGCGCGGGATCAGGCTGGCCGACCTTGCCGTGACCGCCACCGGCGAGTACGACGGGCTGCGGTTCGGCGCCATCCGGATCGAGGTCCGCTCGAGCCATCCGCGAGCCGAGCTCGCGGCCCTCGTGGAGCGGGCCAAGCAGCTTTCCTACGTCTCGAACACCCTGCGCGGGCACCCGGAGCTCGAGTACCTGGTCGCGGAGCCCTCTAGCCATGAGCCACCTCCCTCGCCCGGTTGAGCAGGTCGTCCTCGGCCTCGCGGAAGGCCAGCGCCTGGCCGCCGGCGGCGGCTTCCAGCTCGGCGGCGGCCAGGGAGCACGTGCCGGCCATCTGCCGGACCACCTCTGGCGCGGCGCCTCCCGACGCCGTCCGGGTGAGCACGATCGCCCGCGGGTCGAGGACCTCGCCGAGGTCGCGCCCGGCCAGCCCGAGCGTCCGGCCAAGGACCTCCCGCGCGGCCTCGTCCAGCATCGCGCCGGTGAGGTCGAGTCCGCGGAGGCCTTGCCGCCCGGCCTCGCGCACCGCCCTGCCGACCACCAGGTAGGCCGAGCGGTAGTCCACCCCGGCGGCCTGCATGACGAACTCCGCCAGGTCGGTGGCCTGGGAGAACCCGTTGCGTAGGCTCTCGAGCATCCGCTCGGCCCGCACGTCGAGGGTGGCCACCACCCCGGCCATGAGCCGGGTGACCTTGCCCGCGAGCTGGAGGGCGCGAGGGACCTCGCCGTAGGCGAAGATCATGTTGTCGCTGCGTGCCGACGGGCTCTTCACGACGGCCAGGAAGCCGGAGAGGCGGCCGATGAGGACCCCGGCCGCACCCCTGGTGATGGCCAGCGCGTACGGGTTGCGTTTCTGCGGCATGAGCACGCTGGAGCGGGTGTAGGGACCGGCGAGGTCGACGAAGTCGAACTCCTGGCTGTCCCAGATCTCGAGGTCCTCGGCGAGCTTGCTCTGGTTGGTGACCAGGCTGACCGCGGTGGCCAGCAGGTCGATCAGCCCGTCGATCTGCCACATGGCGTCGCGTGTGTGCTCGATCACCCCGGGGAAGCCGAGCAGGCCGGCGACGCGCGTCCGGTCGTCGACCAGGCGGCTGCCGTTGACGCAGCCGGCGCCGCCAGGGCTGCGGTTCACCCAGTCCAGCCCGCGCAGCAGCCGCTCCCCGTCCCGCAGGGCCGGGTAGGCGAAGGCCAGCACGTAGTGACCGAAGGTGGACGGCTGGGCCTGCTGGAGGTAGGTCTGGTCGGGCATGAGGCTCTCGGCGTGGGCCACGGCCTGCCCGGAGACGGCGTCGGCGAACCTGGCCGCGTCCGCCGCCAGCTCGACGACCAGGCCGCGCAGCAGCAGCCGGAGCGCGACCCGGCCGGCCTCGCGGCGCGGCCGGCCGGCGTGGAGCCAGCCGGCGTCGTCGCCGAGGCGCTCGGCGAAGAACCGCTCCCGGCAGTTGTACGGATCGCCGAAGACCGGGTCGTAGGGGAACTGGTCGGCCGGCATCTCCGACACCGTGAGCAGCAGGCCGAGCAGGCGGCGGGCGGGCTCCTCGGGCAGCACCCCGCGGGCCCGCAGGTCGAGCACGTGGGCGAGGTCGGCCAGGTTCAGCCCCCCGTGGAGCAGCGGCGCGTCGGCCACCTCGAGGCCGAAGCCCGCCTCGACCAGCTCCGGCGCGGGCGCCGCCTCCGATGGTCCGGTCACGGATCGCTGCACGGTCCACTCCCTTCCAGCTGCGCGAGGGCGGCGGGGATCCCGCCGGTGTGCCAGAACACGAGCGGGCCGCCGGCGCCCTCGGCGACCAGGCGGGACAGCAGGCCGAGCGCCTTGGCCGAGAAGACCGGGTCGAGCAGCAGCCCCTCGGTGGCGGCGGCCAGGCCGGCCGCCCGCCCGCCCTCGATCGAGGCGATCCCGTAGCCCGGCCCGCGGACGTCGTGCACCTCGACCTGGCCGGCGGCCGGGGCGGGCAGGCCGAGGAGGGCGGCGGCCCCGCGGGCGAGCGCCAGCACCCTGGCGGCGCACTCGGTGACCGGCCGGCTGACCGACGCCCCCACCACCCGCCACCGGTGGCCCCCGGCCAGCGTGCCGGCGACCAGGCCGGCCTGCGTGCCGCCGCTGCCGGTGGCGACCACCAGCAGCTCGGGCGTGACCCGCTCCGTCTCCAGCTGGGCCGCCAGCTCGGCCACGGCGAGGGCGTACCCGGCCGCCCCGACCGCGGTCGCCCCGCCCCGCGGGACCCGGTAGGGCCGGCACCCCGCGGCCTCCAGCTCAACGGCGGCCGCCTCCAGCGCCGGGTCGACCGACTCGCGCTCGGGACGGCCGGTGAACCGGACCTCGGCGCCGAAGGCACGGGCCAGCGCGAGGTTGGTCGAGGGAGGCGACGGCTCGCGGCCGTAGAGGACGAGGACGCAGCGAAGGCCGGCGACCCGGGCGGCGGCCGCCGCCGCCTGGCAGAAGTTCGATCCCGGCCCACCTCCGGTCACCAGGCTGTCGCAGCCGAGCGCGGCCGCCTCCCCGACCAGGAGCTCGAGCTGGCGGGCCTTGTTGCCGGCGAGGGCGAACCCGGTCAGGTCGTCACGCTTGAGGTACAGGGGCGGCGCCCCGAGCGCGCGTTCCAGACGCTCGGCCCGCTGCAGCGGCGTCGGGAGGGCGGCCAGCGGGACCCGCGGAGGCCGGCTCACGAGGGACCTGCCCGGAGGCGGCCGACGACCTCGTCCACCATCGCGCCGGCCGAGCCGGTGTCCGCCCCCGCGAGCAGCGCCCGGACCCTGCCCGCGTCCAGCCGGGCCAGCAGCTCGGGGCTGGCCAGCAGCGTCTCCTCGAGGCTCTGGCCGCTGGCCGCGCCCGGAGCCATGGCCTCCTGGAGCAGCGCCTGGGCGCGGTGCTTGCCGATCGCCGGCGCGAGCGCGGCCAGGACCCGCTCGGAGGCGGTGTAGCCGCGGCTCGCGGCCAGGTTCCGGGCCATCGCCTCGGCGTCCACCTCGAGGCCGGCCAGCAGCCGGCCGGCGAGGGCGAGGGCGGCCCCGGTGAGCAGGCAGACCTCCGGGAACGCGGCCCACTCCATCTTCCAGGCGCGCCCGTCGCGCTCGTGCTCGGCGACCATGCCCTCCAGCAGCAGGCCGGCATGCACCCGCAGGAGCCGGCCGAGCGTCACCAGGTGCTCGGACCCCTCCGGGTTCCGCTTGTGGGGCATGGTGATGCTGCCGACCACCTCCGGCCCGACCGCCTCGTGGAGCTCGCCGATCTCCGGTCGCTGCAGCTCGTAGACCTCGTTCCCGATCCGGGCCAGGGTGGCGGCGACCATCGCCAGCAGGTTGCCGAACTCGGCCAGCCGGTCCCGGGCGGTGAGCCAGGAGATGCCCGGGTCGGCGAGGCCGAGGCGGGCGCAGAACCGGGCGCGCAGCTCCAGCCCCTGGTCCCCGAAGAAGGCGAGCGTGCCGACCGCCCCCCCGAGCTGGCCGACCAGCCACCGCGGGGCGCCCTGGCGCAGCCGGGCCAGGTGCCGGTCGACCTCGTCGGCCCAGGAGGCCGCCTTGAGCCCGAAGGTGACAGGAGCCCCCGGCTGCCCGTGGGTCCGTCCCACCATGACCGTGTCCCGGTGGCGGTCGGCCAGCTCCACCAGCAGCCCCCGGATCCGGTCGAGGTCGCGCCCGACGACCTCGCCGACGCCGCGCATGGCCAGCGCCGTCCAGGTGTCGGTGACGTCCTGGACGGTCCCCCCGTAGTAGATGTGCTCGCCTGCCTCGGGCGGGAGCACCCGCTGGAGGCCGCGGATGAGGCCGAGGGTGGAATGGGAGGTGCGCCGGGTCTCGGCGGCCACAAAGCCCAGGTCGAGCCGGTCGACCGACGCCGCCGAGGCGATGGCGGCGGCCGCGCCGGCAGGGATGATCCCCAGCTCGGCCTGGGCCGCGGCCAGGGCGACGAGGATGTCGAGCCAGGACTGGAGCCGGCGCCGTTCCTCGAAGACGGCCCGCAGCTCCTCGGTCCCCCAGAGGTGGGCGTACTGCTCGGAGTCGGTCAGGCGGGCGACCACGCTGGCTCCGCCGTCGCGGCAACGCGTTGCAGCCCTTCCCGCACCAGGTCGAGCGAGGCGCCCCATGGGACCGTCACGGTGGTCCCGTCGCGCTCGATGTGCTCCTCGAGCAGGCAGCACTTGGTGAGCACCGGCATGGCGCCGCCGGCGCGGGCGGCCACCCGCCGCGGGCAGAGGTCGACCGTTTCCGCCTCCTCCCCGTAGAACCAGCGGTGGAGCTCGCGGGAGCGGTCGCAGCCGAGCAGCACCCAGCGCTCCTTCTCGGGCCGCTCGTCCAGGAACCGCACCTCGGCCCCGTCCAGCTGGATGCCCGATCCCCGGCAGGGCAGGAGGTACCGGGGCGACCGGTGCTCGCTGGCCAGCTCGGTGAGGTCGACCAGGGCCGGCACGAGCTCGATGGGGGGAAGGTCCTCGGCGACCTCGAGCACCCGCCGGGCCTGGTCGAGGAGCTTCGGCGGCTCCGGCGGCACGACCTCGACCACCTGGACCCTGATGGGGGCGGGCTCGAGGATGAAGCTGATGTGCCGGTACAGCCCCTGCACGACCACGCAGCGGGCATCCGGGGCCAGCTCCCGGGCCGCGCGGGCGAGCTGGGTGGGCACGCCGGTGTCGACCTCGGGCGCGTCGACCAGCGAGCACTCGCCCGGCAGGGCCAGGACGCGGACGCCGACGATCGGCGAGAACAGCGGCCCGTCGTCGGCCTTGGCGACCTCGACCACGGCGGTGTCGGGACCGCGGCG
>Ga0184625_10001052_pt1 | contig 11265 bp, 15 predicted proteins | sample PLM3_30_b1_FD_133151 | JGI IMG/M metagenome (GOLD analysis project Ga0184625, IMG submission 133151) | Groundwater sediment microbial communities from an aquifer in East River, Colorado, USA - PLM3_30_b1 | ecosystem: Environmental > Terrestrial > Soil > Riparian zone | place: USA: East River... | reverse complement strand
CGCCCAGCGCTTCGCCGGAAACTCTGATCGAATTCAGCGTGGATGGCGCCGGGCCGTACCAATTGGGAGCGACGTTGGCCACTCTGCAATCGTCCCCGGGTCTCGACGAGGTCACGTCCGGCGGCTCGGCCTGCCCGGGGAACACCAACGCACGCGGGACCGGCACGTGGCGGGACATCCGGCTCTCGTTCCGCAAGGACGGCATGCTCTATCTGGCGGTCAACAGATCACCGTCAATACCCACTCCGTCGGGTGCATGGCTGGGCACGACGCTGGCCCAGCTGAAATCGATCTACGTCGGCATCCCCGGTCAGGAGCTCAAACAGGGGTCAAGCACCGCATACCTGGTCACCACGCTGTCCGGGCGCGGCATCCTGTTCGACCTGGACGCGACCAAGAAGGTGATCTCCATGGCCGCCGGCGACGCCTCGTACCTCAAGGCGAGCTATCAAGGCGGCACCGACTTCTGCTAATGCCCACGGCGCAAACCCCCCAACCGTCATAGGCGAGACGTCAGGATCTGCCGCGCTCGGGCGACGAGGGCGCTGGGGTCATCGACGAAGAAGCGCAGCTCCGTGATGGGTTCGGCGCCCTTCGGCAATGGCACCGTCGTCGGCTGGTGTAACGTAATGTCGACGTTGGTCTGTTTCAATATGCCGATCTGAAGGATGAGGCCGGATCCGGAACGATCGATCTGGACGGTTCGGCCCGGTAGATCACGGCCCCGGTTTTGGATCGTGGCGATGGCATCCCAAGGGATCGTGACGTCGACGCCAAAGCCGTACCGGATGCGGAGGCCGGAATCGCTGACGACGTGAGGGTGGACTCGAATGCTCGCCAGTAGCCCCACCATCCAGAACAGGCCATAGGCCCCCAGCGCGTCTCCGATGAGCCGCGCCGTCTCCCACGGTAGGAGCAGATGGAGGATGGGGACCTCGATCGCGGACACTGCGATGAACGCGATGAAAAGCGGCGTCACGACAGCCGCGTACCCGAACGCCTCCGCACCTGCGCCGGATGCAACCGGCCGCCGACATATCCAGCGATACAGACTCCGCCACATGCCCAGCTCGTACCGGACTGCCTTGCGAACAAGTGGCAGTACGGCCGTTCGCCTAGTTCGCCGGTCGGTGACTGTCACTGGTCGTCCTCACGGATCTCGTACGAAAGGCCCTGGTCGCGGAGCCGGGTCAGGATCTCGCCCAGCCCGGCGACGAAGCAGTCGAACTGCTCGTCTGGCATCCCGGCGAACAGCAGGTGGGCGAACGTCTGCTGGTCGCGATCCATCGCGGCCACAGTCGTTGCCGCGTGCTCGGTGAAGGTGACGAGAGTCGCCCGACGATCGGTCGGATGTGGCTCGCGGGTCACGAACCCGGTCGCAACCAGCCCGTCGACAAGCCCGGTGATGGTACGGGCACTCACCTTCAGGGCGTCGGCGACGTCGCGCTGTGTCATCGGCCCTCGGTGGCGCAACTCCCACAACAGGTGGGCCCGCGAGACGGTCAGGCCGTCGCGAGCCAGGCTCCTAGTCATGTCGTCATCGAGCAGGACGACGAGCTCAAGTATCCGGTCGAGCGCCGCTTCATGCCGGTCTATGCTCATAATCGTGATGCATCCTCACTATGTGCCAGCATCACTATCATGGCACACCGACGAGGCTGGGATGCTAGCTCTCGTCAACTTGAGGTTGACGACTTAGCCGCCGTCAACCTATCGTTGACGCATGACGAATCCGATCCGAATGACGAATCCAGTCCGGCTCGACGACCTGATCGAGGCAATCAAGAAGGTGCACTCCGACGCCCTCGAACAGCTCTCCGACGCGGTCATCGCGGCGGATCACCTCGGCGATGTGGCTGACCATCTGATCGGCCACTTCGTCGACCAGGCACGACGCTCGGGCGCGTCCTGGACGGACATCGGCAGGAGCATGGGGGTCACCAAGCAGGCAGCTCAGAAGCGTTTTGTTCCGAAGGCCGCCGGCGAATCATCAGATCTCGATCCCGAGCAGGGATTCAGCCGGTTCACCCTGCGCGCGAGGAACGTCGTGATGGCGGCGCAGAACGAAGCCCGTGCGGCTGGCAACGACGAGATCCGCCCCGAACACCTGGTGCTAGGGCTTCTGAGCGAGCCGGACGGCGTCGCGGCAAGGTCAATCGTCGCGCAAGGAGTACCGCTGGAGACCGTCCGGACGACCGTGATCGCGACGCTGCCACAAGCGGCGGGCCAGGTGCCGGAGATCATCCCGTTCGATCCACGGGCGCGAAAGGCGCTGGAACTCACGTTTCGGGAGGCGCTACGGATGGGCCACAACTACATCGGGACGGAGCACATCCTCCTCGCGCTCCTGGAACTCGAAGACGGCACCGGCGTGCTCACCGGCCTCGGCGTCGGCAAGGCGGCCGCCGAAGTCGACATCACCGACGCCGTGGCCGCCATCGTGGCCGTCCAAGCGCAACAAAACAAGGATGCGGCCCAGGCTGCCGGCTGGGTCAGTTGATAGAACCGGCAGTCTGACGCGGAGTTGACCGGCAAATGGTGGTCGGGCAATGTGGCCACCATGGTCACGTGGGGTGAGTTCGCGGTGCGGCGTCCCGACCTTGCCGCCGCTGGGCGGGCGCTGCTGTACCAGCATGGCGTGGGGCTAGCCTTCCTAGCGACGATCCGCAAGGACACCGGCCCGCGCATGCACCCGATGTGCCCATTGCTCACCGACCGCGGCCTCTTCGCGTTCATCGTTCCCTCGCCAAAGCAGCACGACCTTCGACGCGACGGCCGATTCGCCATGCACTCGTTTCCTTGCCCGGACAACGAGGATGCCTTCTACTTGACCGGTCGGGCGCGCATCGTCGACCATCCCGAGGTTCGCGACGAGCTTGGCAGCCAGTTCGTCGCGGAGCGATCGCAGTTCGGGATCGCGCTTCCCAACCATTCCGACGCGCTGTTCGAGTTCCAGATCGAACGATGCCTGGCCACCAAGACGACCGGACACGGTGACCCGAACCCGAGCCACGAAGTTTGGTCAGTGGAACGAGACTGAGCGTTGCTCGTCGCTGCTTTCACAGCACCCCGAGTGAGTTTGCCGGCGAGACCAAGCGTCCAGCCGGGCCAGCAGCCTACCGGCCGACTGCGGCCCGGTGCCGGCGACAGGAAACGCTCATCGCCGAGCCGGTAACCTCGCGTATGGTAACCGTGGTTACGTCCCGATGGAGGTGTGATTGCCGGTCCTGGGTGACGACGAGCACACGTTGGCCGTCACGGCCGCACTGTTCGATGGACTGTACGAGTACCCACCGGCGAGCGATCCTGCTCGGCCACGAACCGGCCTGACCACGTCACCAAACGCCGTGAAAGGAGGGCCGTCTGCGATGAAATGGGTGACCCGTGCCCGGCCCAAGACCGACCGCATCGCCTGCCCGTGGCTGATCCGACGCTTCATCGACCCGACCGCCGAGTTCCTTTATGTCGATGCCGACCAGGTCCTCGGCACTGCCGCCCGTGAAGGCGGGCACTCCTTCGATGCGCCAGGAGCCACCTATAGTCACCGTCACCACCCGGATGGCACGCAGTGGTGCACCTTCGAGACCCTCCTCCACACCTACGACCTCGCGGCCGACGCGGCCCTCGTAGAGCTGGCGCGTATCGTGCACGCCGGGGACATCGCAGCCGACGTGGCCACGCACCCGTTCGGTGCAGCCCTGCGCGCGATCGGCGAGGCAGGTCCAAGCGTCGAGGCGGACGACCATCGACTTCTGGCCCGGGGTCTGTTCGTATACGACGCCCTGTACGCCCACTGCCAGCACACCACGCCCGCCACCTCGTAGTCGACCGGTTGGGCGCGCCGCCTGCCCATCTTGCAGTCGATCACGTGTTGTTCGCTACGGCGAGCACCAGCAGATGGTTGAGGCGGCTGAGGTCGGCCTGCGAGCGCAGGTGAAAGCTCGATCCGTTGTGTTCTCATCGGAACCAGCCACTCACCCCGCTGCACCAGTGCGCGCCGGCCTTGCCCGTACTCCTCGTAGTACATGTCAAGGCCGTTGATCGGTGCGTAGGCGCGCCAATGCTGGCTCTCCCGTCGTGTCAAGCGAGGCGTGTCATCAGGTACGGCGAAGCATCAGTGCTCAGGATTTCACAGGCATGGGTACGCGTCTCGGTTCTGTTAAACCGCTCGCTGACAACGGGCGGTGAGCCCTACAGTCCGCTCCATGACGATCACTCACGAGTGGCGCGGCAACTTCGACAACCCCGAAGTCAACGCGCTGCATGCGGAGGGCTTTGAGTACCCGCCCATGACGTACGACTGGTGGACGCAGGTGAACCGACACAGTCTTGGCTGGGTCTGCGCCCGAGAGGGCGGCGAACTCGTTGGCTTCGTCAACGTAGCATGGGACGGCGCCAGCCATGCCTTCGTGCTCGACACCCTTGTGACGGCAGCATTCCGGCGGCACGGGGTCGGGACCGAGCTGGTCGCTGTGGCTGCCCGAGAAGCCCGTGCTGCCAAGTGTGAGTGGCTCCACGTCGACTTCGAAGATCACCTACGGACGTTCTACTTCGATGCCTGCGGATTCGCACCAACAAATGCCGGCCTCATAGCCCTGTAGGCGAGCACCATTTTCAGCATGCATGATGAGCCAGAATATTCATGCCGGTTTATTATGGCCCGCGAATGGACCTGCCCTCGGACCCATCGCCGCATCATCGTTGCACATCAATACGGAGAAGAGTGCGCTGGGCCGGTCGGCGGCCGGACAGAGTCCAACTCCGGGCCATGCGGGTAGCCCCGGCGGGGCGGCCTGTCTACAGTTTGTCTGGTGACCTACATGCGCGATGCCGGGGAAATCAGTGCGGAGTTCCGTGCCCGCGATGACGTGGATAGCCTCACCTTCCGTACGTCGGGCACGCATGTGCGGTTCGTGGCGCCGGGTTCGGCGACCAGGGAGCAGTTCGGGCTGTTCGAGTGGAACATGCAGCCACGCACAGGTGGTGCGGATGCGAACTTCCACCGAACGTTCTCCGTACCGACGGGTGGCGTGCATGGATTCCGCGCGCTCAGCGACCAGCCCTCCTCGATGCTGATCTTGTTTGCTCCGGGTGCGCCGCGGGAGAAATACTTTCGGGAGCTAGCGGTAATCCGCGACAATGGCCGGACCCTGACCGAGGACGAATGGACCGAGTTCTTTGCCCAGCACGACCAGTACCGCGCCGAGTAACCGCACGGTCGATTGCAGCGTGAACGAGAAAGAGCTGTTGCGCGCGAGCCTGCAAGAGGTTCGAGACGCCATGGTATGGAAGCTCGAGGGGCTGAGCGACGCATCTGGCCGGCTTGGAGTACGGCTATCTGGGCGAGGTGTTCGGCCGCCCCGCGCCGGAGCGCATGTCGTGGATAGATGACAACAGCATCTCGGAAGGCGCGGACATGTGGGTCGTCCCGGGCGAGTCCACTGAGTACATCGTCGGACTCTATCGCCGGGCCTGTGTCCACGCTGATGACACGATCGCAGCACTCGGGCTCGACGACGTCGGGACGGTGCCGTGGTGGACGGAAGGGCAGCAGGAGGCGACGCTTCGCCTGTTGGTCCTTCGGATGATCGTGGAGACGGCGCGTCACGCCGGGCACGCCGACGTCGTTCGCGAGGTCATTGACGGCGCGGGCGGCCGCTTTCCCGGCGACTCATCGTATCCAGGAGACGCAGACGCCACCTGGTGGCAGGAGTACGTGGCGCGAATACGGGACGCGGCGGATCGTTAGATCTTTGCGCCGTGGCGCCGGCCGCTGTCGGTCCGGAGTAATACGCTGAGCGGGTGCAGTCGTCCCCGGCCCCGCTGCTGCTCGTGCTGGATGGCAACAGTCTCCTTCACCGTGCGTATCACGCAGCTGCCACGGGGCGCCTGCTGGACCAGGACGGCCGGCCGGTGTGGGCACTCAAAGGATTAATCGGGTACATCGCCCGCGCCGCTGCCCAACTGCGACCGGACGCCGTACTCGTCGGCTTCGACTGCCCTGATCAATCCGCCCGCAAAGCCGACTACCCGGCGTACAAGGCCCACCGAGCGCCCAAGCCGGATGACCTCGCCGAGCAGGTGGCCGCCGCCCCGGACCTGCTCAGTGCGACCGGTGTCTGCACGGTCGTGCCGATGGCGTATGAGGCTGATGATGTGCTCGCCAGTTCGGCCGCGCACGCGCGCAGTAATGGTTGGCGATCCGTCGTAGTGACCAGCGACCGAGATGCATTTGCACTCATCGACGCATCGACGTCGGTACTCCGGGTGCGCAACGGCGGGCTCGACAAGGCTGTCCTCGTGACGATGGCGTCCCTTCCCGAGATCTGCGGCGTTCACCCTTGGCAGTACCGCGACTACGCCGCCCTGCGCGGCGACCCGTCCGACAACCTTGCCGGAGTTCGCGGGTTCGGCTCCGCCACGGCCGCCAGGCTGCTGACGGCATTCGGCAGTGTGGATGCCGCGTGGGCCGCACTGGACGGCGGCGACGAGCAGGCCGTCCGGGCAGTGGTCGGCGACGGTGCGAGCGAATACCTTCACTCCCCCGCCATGCGGGAGACCGTCAACCGCAACCGGCGGCTCATGCGGATGCGTGTCGACCTTCCGATGCCCGACCTGGAGACGGCGCGGCTGCCCCTCGATCTCGCCTCGATGAGGCGGGCATTGGCCAGCCGCGGGATTAACCTCGGGCCGTCGCTCTGGGCTCTGACCGGCGGGGCACCGCCGCCTAGCGATGATGAGTTGGCGCTCATGCCGCAGCCATGGGTGTGGACGCGGAGATCTCGCGCTGGGCGAGCGCCGGCTCCCGGACAGCTCGCCCTCTTCTGAGGCGAACCGCGGGTTTAGCGCCTCTGCAGGACAATCACGGGAATCCTGCGGGTGGTCTTCTGGGTATATCCGTCGTAGCCCTTGTACATGTCCGCCATCCGCCGCCACAACTGCTCGCGCTGGCCGCCGGCAGCCTCGACGGCGGTGATCGCGTACGTCTCGCGGCCGATCTGCACCGAGGCGTCCGGCTGCGATCGCAGGTTGAGCCACCAGGCCGGGTGCTTCGGACTGCCGCCGTTGGACGCGATGATCACCCACCCGTCGCTGTCGGGCTGGTACATCAGGGGAACCGTCCACGACCGCCCGGACTTTCGTCCGGTCGTGGTCAGCAACAGCAACGGCGCGCCGAACATCTTGCCGCCGATCTTCCCGCCGGTGCGGCGGTAAACCCACACTGCCGTGCGCAGGAATCCTCGCGTGAGCGCCTTACCAAGTCCGCCGGACCGCTTAGCCATGCTCACTATCTACCAGAAATGAGGTCCGGTGGATACCTGCCGCCCTGCTGTGCCGCGCTCGCGCGTCCTGATTGCGACCAGGCGACCGTCACCGGGACACCGACGAAGTCGGCGTACCGGGCGAAGGCCGCCTCGACGGCACGTCGCTGCCCGGCGTTCGGTTTGATCGCCAGCGTCGGCTCGACCGTAATCCGGTCCCGATCCACGGCGCGTCGCCAGAAGCCAATCATCTGGCTATCGAGCACGATCGGGTGGATGAGCAGGTTCTCGTTCGACGTTCCCGCGGGCAGGCCGGCGAGGTTGACCACGTGCCTGCTTTCGGTGTACGCAACGAAATACTCGTCGTAGCCCTGCAGCACATGCACGGCGGGCGATGACTCGCGCCGCGGCGGGTCCGCCGGAGCGAACCAGTAGGTGCGCCCATCGACGACCTCGTGCGCCAGCGTCGACCCGGCGAGGTCGAGTCCGCGTTTGATCTGAGAGACGGTCAGACTCGACCACCAGGAGAAATCCTTTACGGTGGCCGGGCCGTGGCTGACGAAGTATCGCCGGGTCAGTTCGGCCAGCGCTTCGTCGGGCTCAAGCGTGATCGCACTTGGCGCACGCTCGTTGATCAATGCGTAGGTGTGCTGCTTGCCGCGCATCGGGCCATTGGTGATCAAGCCGTCAAGCTCGGCACGCATGACGATGTAGGCCAACCGGTTGCCGGTCGCTTCGACGCCGGCTTTGCCGAGCTCCTCGCCGAGTTCCTTACGGGTGAGGTGGTTGCCGCCGCGGAGCGCTTCGGTGAGCACGACATTTGCCTTGGCGGCCAGACCGTCATCCAGGCCATGGTGGCGGTTGTAGTAGGCGTTGAAGGCGTGGACCCGCGGGCCGGTGAGCGCCTGTATCCAGGCGATATCGGCTGCCGCGACAAAATGCCAGGTGGGCCGCAATGCATGGATACGCAGGATCGCGCCCTCGTTCACTGCCCGCTGCATCGCGGCGTCGTCAAAACCGCTGGTGCGCTGGGCGACCGACCACTTCGCCACCGCGTACTCTTGCGCCTGCATGGCGCCAAAATGCCGCACGACGGCGACCGGGTCGGCCAGCGGCACCGCGGACAGGTGCTGGTTGTGCAGCCGCCGGTGGGCGATCTCCAAGCCGTCCATGCCTCGGCATTCTATTGACGGTCGGACCGAACGGTCACCAGACGTCGCCGTCGCGCCAGTCGCAGACCAGCGCTCCGGTGACCTCTACTTGGACCTTCGCTGGCACGGGAAGCACGAAGGTGCTGTCGTCGTCTTCCGGCGTGCGTCTGATCCCGGCCGGAGTCAGTACGGAGGTGGGGCCCTGCCAGGCCAACCAGCCGCGGGAGAGGTAGAAGGTGTCGACACCCTCCGATGCGGACAATGCGCCAAGGTCAAAGGCGGCGCGGATTATTCGTTCGACCTCGTCCATGACCGCGGCGGCATAGCCGCGCCGTCGTCGGAGCAGGTCGACTGCGACGGCTTCCACGTAGCCGGTGCGGATCGCCCGGCCCTCGTACACCAGCCGCCGCTGGACAACGGCGGCGTGGGCCACCACCTGGTCGTCTTCGGACAGCACGACGTGCAGCCCGCCGAGCGCGTGATCCCAATCCGCGTCATCAAACCGACCGGCGAAGGCCCGGTCCAGCAAGCTGCGGATCTGTCCCAGCTCCGCACCCTGTAGTTGGGCAGTGTGTACAACCCGCGGCGGGATCACGGTGATCACCCTAGCCAGCGCCGGTACGCACCGGTGAACGGCTCGCGGTCGGCCAACGCAGCGGCGAGCCAGTCCGCGGAGGCGCGGGCCGCGTCGATGACCTCGGCGCGATAGGAGTACCTGACCTGGTGGAGGTCGAATTCGTCCTCATCGAGGACGCGTACCTCCCCTGTCGCCCGAATCCGGACCACATCGAGGTCCAGATCCAACGACGTAACGACCACGGCCGAGTCTGAGGTATGATCGGATCGCGGCCCGCACCGTTCTGCCTCGGGCCGCGTTCTGATGTCGATGTCGACCACCACGCGCCGCGACCGAGCTGGTCTGCGCCGGGCAGGACGACCCTTCCACGTTCGGAGACTTCATGGCGGCAGTCCGCCCCCGTACCACGCCCACGACGACAACCAGCTTTGCCCAACTAGGCCTTCCGGCCCAGCTCACCGATGTTCTGGCCGCCGCCGGCATCACCGAGCCTTTCCCAATTCAGGCGGCCACCCTGCCCGACTCCCTCGCGGGACGCGACGTGCTGGGCCGCGGCAAGACCGGATCCGGCAAGACGTACGCATTTGTCCTCCCCGTCCTGGCCAGGCTCGCGGCGAGCGCGAGCGCGGGCGCCCCGCGGCGCCAACCCGGCCGCCCGCGGGCGCTCATCCTCGCCCCCACTCGCGAGCTGGCGACGCAGATCCACGCGTCGATGGCTCCCCTGGCCGCGGCGCTCTCGCTGCGTACCATGACGGTCTTCGGCGGAGTGGGCGCCAACCCTCAAATCCGCGGCCTGCGTGCCGGCGTCGACGTCGTCGTGGCGTGCCCGGGCCGCCTCGAGGACCACGTGTCGGCGGGGCACGCGAGTCTCGACGCGATCGAGATCACTGTGCTCGACGAGGCAGACCACATGGCCGACCTGGGCTTCCTGCCGGCGGTACGACGGCTGCTCGAGCAGACCCCGCGCAAGGGCCAGCGGCTGCTGTTCTCGGCCACGCTCGACGCCGGTGTCGACGTGCTCGTGCAGCGGTTCCTGACCAACCCGGTCACCCACAGCGTCGACCCGGCAACATCATCGGTCACGACCATGAAGCACCACGTCCTGCACGTGCACGGCGACGACCGCTTGCCTGTTCTGGTCGACCTGGCCTCAGCGCCGGGCCGGACGCTGGTATTCACCCGCACCAAGCATGGCGCGAAGAAGCTGACCCGCCAGCTCATCGCCGCTGGCGTCCCCGCGGTCGAACTGCACGGCAACCTGGCCCAGAACGCCCGCGACCGCAACCTGCTGGCGTTCTCCGATGGAACCGCCAGAACGTTGGTGGCGACGGACATCGCGGCCCGCGGCATCCACGTCGATGACATCACGCTGGTCGTGCACGCCGACCCGCCGGTGGAGCACAAGGCCTACCTGCACCGGTCCGGTCGGACCGCCCGTGCCGGCGCGCACGGCACCGTCGTCACGCTGATGACCGACGACCAGGTCGCCGATGTACGCGACCTCACCCGTCGGGCCGGCATCGCGGCCACCACGACGCGGCTTCGACCAGGCGATCCGCTCCTGGCCACGCTCGCGCCGGGTCAGCGATCGTTTGTGGCTCCCTCGTCCGCTTCGGCCGGCCGGGAGCATGCGCCCATACCCGCGCCGCGGCGCGGCGGCCCGCGACGAAGCTCCACGCCACAATCGGCGTCATCATCGGGGCACTCGTCGTCACGGTCTGGCGTCGGTCGTACGGCACCCGCTCGCCCGTCCGGCGCGGCGGCCTTCTCGGCCGGCTCCCGGGTCAGCGGCCGGCGCCGCGGGCGCTAGTTTTCACGGCTGTCGATCAAGGACTTTTGGTTGTGGTCTGGAGATCAGAACACGACCGCAAGTCCTTGATCGACGCCGGTTAGAGTCGGGGCAGTTCAGAGAGGTCGTACATTCTCTGCCTGGGGGCCCTTCTGGCCCTGGGTTACATCGAACTCGACCTTCTGACCCTCTTTGAGTTCGCGGTAGCCGCTACTTGCGATGGCGGAGTAGTGGACGAAGACGTCCGAACCTCCACCGTCCTGCTCGATAAAGCCGAAGCCCTTATCGCCGTTGAACCACTTCACGGTGCCGGTCGCCATTGCATATCTCCTTCACGTGGGCGCCGAAGTCCGACCATCACAGACTTCGTTACACGATGGTCGCCCACACTCCATGACCCTATCGCCCCGGCCCGTCTCTTGCGGCATTGACCGGCCCTACGCCGGTCTCGGGGGGGTTGGCCGGGCGGGTTGGTGAGCCGTCGGT
>Ga0184625_10001051_pt1 | contig 11267 bp, 4 predicted proteins | sample PLM3_30_b1_FD_133151 | JGI IMG/M metagenome (GOLD analysis project Ga0184625, IMG submission 133151) | Groundwater sediment microbial communities from an aquifer in East River, Colorado, USA - PLM3_30_b1 | ecosystem: Environmental > Terrestrial > Soil > Riparian zone | place: USA: East River... | reverse complement strand
TTCGCACGGCGTCGGTGTCGGTGTCACTGTGGGCGTGGCTGTGACTGTTCCCGTCGCTGTGGCTGTTGCTGTTGGCGTAGGCGTGGCCGTGGGCGTCGGCGTTGGGGATGCTGGCGCTGCTGCCAGGCCGGACAGTTGCGCAATACCAGTGTTGAACAACAGCGTCTTGGTTCCGGTGATGGGATCGATTGTGTAGAGATCTCCAGTAGGCGAGCTGCCATAGAGGTTACCATCGGGAGCAAATACGATATCAGAGATCACGGCTTCCATCGGTCCAATAGGTGTCATTATACCGGTAACTTGATCAATTAGATCAAGATCTTCCAAGCGATTCGAATTCCCGCGCGAACCATATAAGACATCTAAAGAATCGAAGGCGATTCCGGCACAGAACGAGTTCCCGGAGCCCACAAGCGTCAGTGAGGTAAGGACCTGTGCGTCTGATGGATCGATTGTCAGGAGCTTTCCGACACCTGCGGTATTATCGAATGAGGATCCATAAAGGATGCCTTGCGAGTTGAATCGGAGCCCGTCAACAGCCGCGTTGGCATCAGAGAGCAACCCGATGACAGTCGCGGCGCCGTTCGTGGGGTCGATGGTCATCAAAGTGCCTTGGTTGTCGCTCCCGCCGGAGACGCCGTAAAGCGTACCGCTGCTATCAAACGCGATGCCGCCCAGGCGATCAAAACCAGTATCCCCGATAAGGGATGCGTTCTGGATTGTGACGTCAATCAGCCAGAGCCGCCCGCCGCCATTGGCATTATCGCCGCCGGTTGAGCCGTAAAGAAGGATATCCGAACCGGAGATAACATTGACCACGGCGGTCATGCCAATAGCGCAGTGCGCGAAACAGAAGTAACTATAGGTGCCGGCCTGGTCAAAGGTGTGCTCGTACACCGTTCCTTCGCCGGAAAGGGTGCCCTGGTCGCAGTTCGTATCATCAGGGGAACAAAACTGCTCATCGGGCGTGCATGGATCGCCGCTGGTGACGCTGTGGCCGCCCTCGGCCCAGGTCCATCGCACCGTGTCGCCCACGGAGATGTTGAGTGTGTCCGGCACAAACACATCGCCCCCCTGCCCCACCGCTACATCGAATATCTGACCGCCACCTGATGGGATGCCGCTCACCGCTGGTCGGCCGTTTTGATCTACAATATGGATAGCGTGGGCGGAGGTCTGCTTCTGTTGAGTCGTAATGACGTGTCTGTCATTCGACCCAGCTTGCGACGAAAACACGAGTGCAAACATAGCCGCCAGCGAAAAGGTCAGTCGTGCAACTACGTTTAATTGTTTCATGGTCTTATTCCTTCTTTCTGTGCGCCAGCATTCGGGATTTCGTTGTGTCGAAACCAGCTGACGCTCTGCGGTTCAGTGCCCTGATATTCCGCAGGCGACTGCGAAGAAGACAAGCAGTATCTTTGGCCGAGTGAAGAAATATTCGATCTATCGGTAATCAGTGACTGATTTTTTTCGAACTCCTCACTTTACGGGCGAGGCGCTGGAGTCGGACGAGGTCGCGGCGTCGGAGTACATCTTCCTTCGCACGGCGTCGGCGTTGGTGTCACTGTGGGCGTGGCTGTGACTGTTCCCGTCGCTGTGGCAGTCGCCGTGGCTGTTGTTGTTGCTGTTGCTGTCGCAGTAGCTGTGCCTGTCGCGGTTGCAGTTGGTGTTGGCGTTGGCGTTGGCGTTCCACCACCTTGGCAGAAGATTTCCATCGACGCCAGTGGTGTGAGGCCATCAACATCGTAGCCGCCTGACAACCAAATCCTCGTTGTTCCATCAGTGTCGGTGGGGAAATTCCGCCGTGCATTGCTAAATGGGTCACCCGTTGTCCAAGTGTTAGTGCCTGGATCGTAAATATCCACTTCGTTGGAGGGATTCGGCGCGACTCGCCCGCCGCCCATCACATACATTTGTCCGTTAAAGGTAAGCGCTCTGGTTTCCCCAGTAGCTCGCGGTATGGCCGCAATTGTGCCGATGGTATTGGCAACAGGGTCGAAGTTAAACGAGTTGGTGGTGTCTATTACTGTGAGGCCGACAGTGTCCCAATCCGACGCTCCTCCTACGTAGATGATGCCATCGATGGCACATGTGGGCGCATACATGATCCCTTCCGGCGTGTTCACTTTCTGTGTCCATCTGGAGCCCGCAGTGGCATTGGGATCAAACTCCCAGATCTCGTTAGTCGAAGATACGTTGATATTAAAGCCGCCCAGGATGTACAGCTTGTTGTTAGCCACTGTAAACCCGCCTGGCAGAATGGTGCCTGCAGCATCGCCAGGCCAGTCGTCGCTGCCAAGGAGGGCCGGGGTATCAGTGGCCGGGTCGTAGGTAAACACGCGAGCGGTGGCTGTGGTCTGGCCCGCGGCGGAACCACCCACGCAATAGATCGAAGGCGTCCCTGAAACGCTTAACACGCCGCAAGCCATGTTGTTCATCTGATTGTCCGGCAATGTCGAAGCCATCTGGGTCCAGCTGTTGGAGGTGGGATTGTACTGAAGTACGTGCTGGAAATCAGAACCTGGCGTGTCCGACGTGCGGCCACCCATAGTATAAAAGTTGCCGTCAGGCTGGAAATAAACGCCAACTGCTCTGACCAACACCGTTGGCATGTCCGGACCTGCTGACCAACCCGACGGCGTGCAACCACCAGAAACATTGACCACGCCGGTCATGCCCAGAGCACAGTGTGCGATGCAGAGGTACGAATAACTACCAGCCGTGTTAAATGTGTGCTGATAAACAGCGCCGGCGTTGGAAAGAGTCCCTGGGAAACAACTCGTATCGTTAGGCGAACAAAACTGCGAATCGGGGACGCAATGAGGACCACTACTGACGCTGTGGCCACTGTTTGACCAAGTCCATCGGACCGTGTCGCCTACCGAGATGTTGACAGTGTCCGGCGTAAACGTGAACCCGCTCTGTCCCACCGCTACATCGACGATTGTGCTGGTAGCCGATGGCACGCCGCTCACAACCGGCCGGCCGTTTTGATCGACAATACGCAAAGGCGCGCTCCTCGTGTTCGCAATATTTGCTCGCTTCTCGCCCGACTCAGCACGCACCAAAATTCCAATCGCAAAGATTGCCGCTACCCAAAAAATCAACCGTGCTGCATTAGATATTTTCATACTGTTGGTCTTCTTCTACGCGCCAGCGTTCGGGATTTCCTTGTGTCGAATCGCAGCCGACGCTCTGCGGTTCAGTGCCGAGGATATTGCGCAGGCGCTTGCGAAGAAGGCAAGCAGAATTTTTTGCCGACGAAGAAACGTTCGACCTATCGGTAATCAGCGACTGATTTTTTCCGAGCGACGCACTTTATGGTCGAGGCGCGGGTGTGGGACGCGGCCTGGGTGTCACCGTTGGCCGCGGCGTAGGACCCTGAGCCGCCGTCCTGAGAATGGCGCCAAATGCTCCTACTGCGTTTCCGGTGTTGGTTTCAGGAAAGGAGACTCCGTAGAGATCCTGATTTGTGCCGCTTTCCTCACGAACCCAGGTCTGTCCGCCATCGGTTGTTCTCAGGATTGTACCCAGTTGGCCAACAGCTGTTCCGTTATTGCCGTCGGTGAAAAAGACTCCTAAAAGGACATCAGTACCTGGATTGGCCTGGCTTATCCAAGTTTGCCCTCCATCGGTTGTCCTGAGAATAGTGCTGACCCCAAAATCACCACCAACAACAGTCCCAGTGTTCGCGTCAGTAAAGGAAACAGCCCGAAGCTGATTACTCGTTCCACTTGTCTGCGGGGTCCAATTTTGGCCGCCGTCTGTGGTTCTTAAGATCGCGCCATCGTTGCCCACGACCGTCCCAATATTGGCATCGACAAAATAAACTCCCAGGAGGCCCGTGGCGTCAGTGATCTGCGGTACCCAACTTTGCCCACCGTCGGTTGTTCTGTGGATTGTTCCATTTAGGAAGCTAACAGTGGCGCCGTGATTTTCATCGCTGAAGTGTACGGCATAAAGCAAGTCGGTGGTGTCGCTAATTTGCTGGACCCAGTTGTTTCCGCCATCGGTTGTCCTCAGGATTATGCCATCATCGCCGACGATGGTGCCGACATTGGCGGTCACAAAATAAACTCCGAAAAAGTTTATTCCATCAAACGGGTCGCTTAATCCGCTTGATTGCCGGAGCCAGGTATTACCGCCGTCTGTCGTTCTAAGAATCGTGCCATCCGGATTTTCGTAGCCTACCGCCGTGCCGGTGTTCGCATCGGTAAATGAAACTCCATATAAATAATTGAATGTGACCGTTGGCTCACTGCTCCATTGTTGGCCGCCGTCCGCGGTTTGAAGAACGATCCCGGCCTCGCCAACGATCAATCCGGTGTTTGCGTCGCTGGAGGAGACTGCAAAGAAACTGTTCGCGCCTTGAGGAAGTGAGTATGACGTTTGCTCAGCCCAGTGGTTTCCACCATCTGTTGTTCTAAGGATGATACCTGGCGCACCGAACTCGAAGCCGACAACCGTTCCGTTGTTCTGGTCGGTGAACGAAACGCCGTATAATGTCTTGGTTGTCCCGCTGGTTTGAGGGACCCAGCTATTTCCGCCGTCAGTTGTTCTCAGAATTGTGCCCTGATCACCCACGGCCGTTCCGTCGTTCGTGCCGGTAAACGAGACATCGAAAAGGAACTGCGTCCCTGGATTTGCCTGAGGAATCCAATGTTCGCCACCATCCGTCGTCCTGAAGATTTCGCTCTGACCAAACGTTCCACCGACAGCAGTTCCGGTGTTGAAGTCGCTGAAGGAGACTCCAAACAGAGTTTCCGCGGTGCCGCTTGACTGAGGCATCCACGTGCTTCCACCGTTTGTGGTTCTAAGGATGACACCACCCTCACCAACGGCTGTCCCACTGTCACTGTCGGTCAAAGAAACTGCGCGCAAATTCAGCACCGTTCCACTTGTTTGAGGGCTCCAATGAGCACCACCGTCTGTGGTTCTGAGGATCGTGCCATTTTCGCCGACAGCCGTTCCGTTGTTTCCACCTGTGAAGAAAACGCCCCACAAAATTTCCGTCGTACCACTAGATTGAATGGTCCAGTTATTTCCGCCATCGGTAGTCCTGACGATGGTACCGTAATCGCCAACCAGAGTACCGGTATTGGCGTCCACAAGCGACACGCCGCGGAGATTGTTCCCCTGTGGAAGAGGGTTTTGCCAGCGCCACTTTGCGCTTGAAGAGGTATCTGCGCGACCGTTCGCGGTGTGTACTGTGTTGCGGCTTTGTCCAAGCTCAAGATGGCTGGCCACTACCAGCCCGTACACGGCTGTAATCACCAAAAAAGACAATACTATCGTTAATCTTCTAGCGTTCATACCCTTTTTACCCAGTTAGCGTACTTGTTAGACCGACGGAGTGGGACGTGCCCTTGGAGTGGGTCGCGGTCGTGGCGTAGGAGTAACTCGCGGCGTCGGCGTCGGAGTTGGCCCGGATCCCGTCGTTCTAAGAATTGTACCAATGTCGCCAACCACAGTCCCTGTATTCGCATCAGCAAAAGAAACATCGTAAAGAGTTTCGAATGTGCCGCTGAAATCTACAATCCAGGTAGTCCCTCCATTTGTCGTTCTTACGATTGTGCCTCCCTCACCAACGACAGTTCCATTGTTTGTTTCAGAGAACGAAACGTCCCATAAATGGTCAGTTGTTTCGCTCGTTTCAGGTCCCCAATGGCTTCCGCCATCAGTCGTTCTAAGAATGGTCCCGCTATTTCCAACTGCTGTCCCCGTATTAAAATCTCGAAACTCAACTCCCCGAAGAGGCACTGTAGTTCCGCTGGCTTGAGGGCCCCAATTGGTTCCTCCGTTAGTTGTCCTTAAGATCGTCCCGCCAAGGCCAACGGCAGTTCCGGTGTTAACATCAGTAAATGAAACTCCGAAAAGAAAACTTGTTGTGCCGCTTGTTTGAGGTTGCCACTGATTACCTCCATCTGTTGTCTTAAGGATTGTACCCTCCGCCCCGACAGCAGCCCCGGTATTTGCATCTACAAAAGAAAGCCCGAATAGGAGGTTAGTGGTTCCGCTTACCTGGTCGTTCCACTTATTTCCGCCATCAGTTGTTCTGAGAATCGTACCGCCTTCACCAACTGCGGTCCCTGTGTTCGCATCGGTAAAAACAACCTCATTTAGTTGATTGGTTGTTCCGCTATTCTGGGCAACCCAATTACTTCCTCCATTAGTTGTTCTTAAGATCGTCCCGCCAAATCCAACGGCAGTTCCGGCGTTAACATCAGTAAATGAAACTCCGAAAAGTGTCTGTTTTGTACCGCGTGTTTGGATGATCCAGTTAGAACCCCCGTCTGTCGTTGTTAGAATCTCTCCCCCAAAACCGACTATGATACCGTTGTTCGCGTCCACGAAAGAGACGCCATAAAGTATTTGTAAGCTTCCACTCGTCTGACTGATCCAGTTAGTTCCTCCATTCGTCGTCCTGAGAATTAACCCCACCGGGCCGATAGCCGTTCCGGTATTTGTATCAGTAAACACAACATCGTGCAGGTCAGAAGGAATTGGATCGGTCTGAGGCATCCAATGATTTCCGCCGTCCGTCGTCCTGAGAATCGTGCTGTTTGATCCAACAACACTGCCGGTATTGGCGTCAGTGAAGGAAACTCCATTGAGGTTGTTTGTGGTATCGCTTGTTTGAGGAGTCCAATTGGTCCCACCGTTCGTGGTTCTAAGAATTGTGCCATTATCTCCAACTGCGGTACCGTTATTTGCGTCAGTAAACGACACATCATTAAGGAGGTTGGGGGTTCCGCTGGTTTGTGGAATCCAATTTGTTCCTCCATCTGTAGTCCTGAGAATTAGACCGTCTGAACCTACAGCAGTACCATTATTCGGATCCGTAAAGGAAACGCCAAAAAGAACATCGCTGATTCCTTCTCGCTGAATCGTCCAATGACTCCCTGCGTCTGTTGTTCTCAGGATCGCTCCAAAATTGCCTACGACGGTTCCGATATTTGAGTCAATGAAGGAAACGCCATAAAGATCGTCCTCCGTTTCGCCCGTAATGATCTCCCAGTTATTACCCGCGTCCGTTGTTTTGAGAATGGTACCTCGAGCTCCAACAGCAAATCCATTATTTGTGTCGACAAAAGAGAAGTCCTGCAATGTGTTACCCTGTGGTAATGGATTTTGCCAGACCCATTGCCGACTTGATGGACCAGCCGCGGTCGTGTTGACCAAATTGGCTGCTAGGCGGCTTTCAGCGTATCCATTGTTGATTGTGAGTATCAATCCCCAGGTACAAACAAAACTTAAGATAATTAATGCGATTTTCACACGTGTATTCATGTTGTTGTTCCGAAGTACGAGTAGCCCACCTTCAATCTAGCTAGGTAGGACGAGGCCTTGGCGTTGGCCTGGTCCTTGGCGTTGGAGTCGCTCTTGGAGTCGGGCTTGCGGTCGGCGAAGGAGTGGAAGTAGGCGTAGCCGTTGGTGTCGGAGTAGGTGTACCGCTAGGGCAATGGTTGAAAGCCATGTGCGCGCTGAGTGCGCCGTTCTGGGCGCCAGGCGTCGCCGGGTTCACTGTGCCAATATTGCCGTTTATCGCTGGCCACGCATCCATCGTCCCAAATGTGCCTCCGATCGGCGTGGGATCACCGCGACGGGCAGCGATCAGCAAATTGCCGTCAGTCAGCCCAAGCACAACGCGGTCGGAAGTCCCATTGCTATCAAGATTGGCCCAGAACACGACGTTCCCTGCCGCATCGATTGTTTGCATCGGATTACGGGAGAATGCCAGACCGAGACATTCACCACCATCAATGGGATCGAAGAACACGACGACTTTCCGCCAATTTCCAGGCGCTCCTGCGAACCAACCAGAGTTGAAGGTATTGGGGGTGGGACGGTAGTCCGCAAAGAAAGCAATTTGTCCAGAGTTGTTAATTGAAGCGGCTTGCATATCAAAGTAGGTCCCACCGATTGGCGTAGGATCGGGCACCTTAACGTACCATTCATCAACCTGGTTGGTGCGAACGACGATGCCGCGTCCAGTAATGCCACCGCTAACGATCGCGCGGAAGACAATCTGATCCGAATCATTGATATCAGGTACCGGACCAATGGGGATAGACGTTCCGTCGGGGAACCCCCCAAGGCTCTCAGTACCAAGGCCGGAAAACGTTCCACCTTCCGGCGCGGGATCGCCGAGGGCAGCCACCTTTGTGACCACGCCGTTGTCCCACATGAATAAGTTGCTGTTGACGGTGTCACCAACCTGCGACGCAAGGAACACGACCTTTCCGTTGTTGTTGATGGAGCCGGGACCAACCGCCCCGAATGTGTCTCCGATCGGCGAAGGATCACCAACGGCAGCTACCTTGACAATTTGTCCGGAAGCAGCCTGATAAAGGAACAGTGCTCGTCGTGAATCGCCGCCATTGACATCGCAGAAGAAGAGTACGTCGCCTGCATCATTGATGTCGGGTGTGAAGGCGGTGCCGAAAAAAAAGCCACCGAAATGTCCACCTATAGGCGAAGCATCACCGCACATTGAAGTTGTGTCTCCGCCACCACCTAGCCCGCCACAGCCAATAGCGATCGCACTAATTGTACCGTCTGAGTCAGCGACGAATACACCCTGGTTACGGTCTGAGCCATCGACCTGCGAGTTAAATGCGACGCGCCCGGATGCATTAACGGTGGTGGGATTGGCGAAAGCCACGGTATTCAACGTCCCACCATTAGTGTTAGGGGCGACCTGGCCGTGCGCCGCACGGGACTCCACGCCACAAATAGTACCGGACGGGGCGCGGGTAGTGGTGACGCTATAATTTTGTTGTGGCGACGCAATCTGCGTACGTTCCGAAGTATCGTAAACTCTTACGAATGTCTTTGCGCTGACGGAGCTGCGAACGCCGTTGGGTGACGTCTCGGAGTTGATCGAACTCTTGCTATTCTGTGGCTGTCCCTGCGCAAGCTGTATCGTCGGAATAGTGATAAACAGCACAACGATGAAAGACGCGCCTCGAAGAAGGTGCGTCACGATGGTAGTAAGCGGACTTTTATTCATAGTTGATTATCCTTGATATAGGTTTCACCGATTTCAGAACTTGATATTTATCGAGCCAAGCCCTTAGCCCGGTGGTGTTGGGCGCGGCGGCGGCGTCGGACGAGGCCTTGGGGTTGGAATAGGTCTTGGCGCCGGGGTCACCGTCGCCGTAGGAGTGGGACTAGGTGTTGCCGTGGGTGTAGGGGTAGGAGTTGGAGTTCCCGACAACGAGTTACCGTAGCTCCCGTGGTTACTTGCCAGTAGTAGTCGGGTAGTGCCGGCGAAGGCCAGATCGCGCGGGGCGGCCACGCCTTCCAGGCCGTTGGCGGACGGTGCAAAGCTGGCGCCTCCGTCTGTAGAGCGCGCCACCTGCGAACCTTCGGTCTGCAGGCTGATGTAGAGCGCTTGATCGTTCACCGGATCGCAGACCAAGTCACCAGAAAGACCGCTCCCTGTCCAACCGGTGGATTGCCACGTAACGCCGCCATCAGTCGTGCGAAATAGGAAAGTAGAACTGAAATTCGGCCAGGCAGAGAGATAGAACACCTGTGGGTCGCTCGACGACGCGCATAGATCAGGGTCGCGGAAGAACCCACCAGGCAGGCCGGTTGATGACGAGGCCCAAGTCGCGCCTCCATCCGAGGAGCGCAATGCGCCGCCTTCCTGCGTACCTAAGTCCGTGAATGACGCGAGCACGATCTGATCTGTCCCGTCCTCGACAATCTCGAGGTCAGTCACATTCTCACTTGTGCCCTGAGCGCTTTCGAAGACTTTTGTCCAGGTTTGGCCACCGTCGGTGGCGCGCCAGATCGTGCCTTCGAAGCCAGCCACGCCGAAATCGGCGCCGCCAAGTAAGATTAACTCTGGGTTGTTAATGCTGAAGCGTATCGCCGCTAGATCAGACTCATACAGCGTCCCCTGATCGGGGCCCAGAGGCGTCCAACTCCCATTATTCTCACGTCGATACAGGCCTTCCTGCGCTACCGTTGAAGGACCGCTAGAGATTGCGTAGAGGGTGCCGTTCGGCGCAAAACGCACGGCACTGTAGCGAGTCGGAGGCGCTGACTGCTGCTCCCAGGTGATTCCACCATCGGTGGAAGCGGACACGCCACCGTTGTTTTGACCTTGAAATGCGACCGCAATCTCATCCGGGTTGAGCGGGTTTGCGTCAATTGAGAAGAGATCCAGGTCAGAAATTCCTTCCGAGGACTGAACGAAGGTATCGCCGCCGTTTGTGGAATGAAAGACTGCGAGCGAACTCGTACCGAGGAAGAGCTCTTGCGAGTTCCCAGGCCGAAAGCGAAGCGAGCGCCCAGCCAGTGCCTGAGTACCTCCGATGCTGACCTGCCAGGTAGCGCCCCCGTCCGTGGTTCGATTGACTCCGCCGCCGTCTATAGCCACAAAAATTCTCGCGGTGTCATTGGGATCGACTGCGATATCTTCGACCACCAGGACCGGCCAGGTGCCGTCATGCAGTGGAGTCCAAGTAACACCTAGATCAGGCGACTCATACAGGCCGACGAACTGCGAGCCGAATAACAGCCCACCGCCAACGAGCAGACGTGTGCCGTCATAAACCACTGCGTTAAGCGGATTGCCAGGGAGGCCCGCCGAGCGATCGATCCAAGAGTCGCCACCGTCGGTGGTGGTCCACACCTGACCGCCTCCAAAATCTCCTCCGAAGACAGCGATCACCGTATTTGAATCGCTTGGATCGACTGCGATTCCACGGCACGAAATTGGCGCTGCGAGAGGCGGCGTGAGATTTGACCATGTCGCGCCGCTATCGGTCGAACGCATAACATTGACCGGCTGCAAGCCGGTGGCATCAGCTATCCCAGCCCAGACGGTTAAGGGATTCGATGGATCAAGCGCGACATCGAACACTTGGTCGTTCAGTCCAATGCCAAGGTTCAGCGTTACCCAGCTTAGACCGCCGTCAGTGCTCTTCCGGATACTGTCCTGAGTACCCAGGTAGGTGGTGTTATCGGGTGCCGGTGCAAACTCGATATCGAAGACACTGGTGCCGTCCAGAGCTGGCACCTCCGACCATGTGTTACCTCCGTCACTAGAACGGTAAAGCGTGCCGCCGATGCTGCCACCTGGCGCGAGGCCAGCCAGTACAACGTTAGCATCCACGGTCGAAGCTGCGACATCGGACGCATCGCCGCCCGGCGGCCCAAGCGAAGACCAACCTCCATTTCCAGCGGGTCGGAATGCACGAGTGTTTCGGGGGGGCATCGGCACGAATGACATGCCCCCTGGCCGATTTCCT
>Ga0184625_10001049_pt1 | contig 11282 bp, 6 predicted proteins | sample PLM3_30_b1_FD_133151 | JGI IMG/M metagenome (GOLD analysis project Ga0184625, IMG submission 133151) | Groundwater sediment microbial communities from an aquifer in East River, Colorado, USA - PLM3_30_b1 | ecosystem: Environmental > Terrestrial > Soil > Riparian zone | place: USA: East River... | reverse complement strand
TACACTTGTCGATTCTTACATCGCAGTGGAACAGGCCATGAGCCGGATCCTCGATGTCATTCCTGGAACGGCCGATATCATCGTGCTGTCACCAAGCAGCATGGAACCCAATACGAGTCGCTCACATCTGCTTCCTGGAATGCTCCAGGCCATTCTAGCCCGCAACCAATCGCATAGGGATCGTGCGAATAATAACCGGACCAGTTCCATATGGCGCGTGAGGGCTGCCATTCCGACGAGCGTCCGCACCGCAATGGCTCGCCTCTTGCCGGCGCCGCTGACTCTTGAGTTAGCGGCTCGGCTCGATCTTAGGGGGATCAACTGGAGAACGACGCGCGGCTTTATGGTCCCAAGTGGTGACTGCGGTTACGTCCGTCTTAATTTGGTTGGTCGCGAGCGGGAAGGGATTGTCGATTTCAAAGATGCCGAGACACTACTGGATGAGATCGCATCCGGCTTAATGACTTTTCGCGACTCCGATGGTCAGCCTGCTGTTCGAAAGGTCGAAAGGGGATCCAGTATCCTTGGTGATAAGCCTTTCTTTGATCGATATCCGGATCTTATCGTTTACTGGAGCGATCGGCTTCCTCCACACCTTGCAGGCGTTGACTCTGCTCAATTCGGAGAAGTTCCCTCGCTCGGGTGGGGGAGCGGCCGTACTGGAGAACACAGGGGTGGTGCATGGGCGCTCATTGTCCCCGGGACTTCAAAGTTGAAGACTCCGAGAAAGCCACCACACATCGTGGACATCGCTTCCACCGTGTGCAGCGCCTTGGGAGTCGATCCTGACGGTCTGTCCGGCCAAGCTTTATTTGAGCCTTACCCGCCGGCTGTATCTGCGTAAAGGTCGATTGTCATTTAGTAAGCGAACGTGAATGATTGCGGTTTTGCAGTTTGATGCGGCAAGTCTTACGCATATCGAAAGATTTATTGCAGAAGACTATCTCCCTAATTTCGCCGGGCTTCGAAATCGTGGCATTTGGTACCAACTGCAAACGCCTGCCACGCACTTTGAAGGTGCTACGGCGTATTCGCTGTATACCGGTTATAAAGTTGCCGAGCACGGCCTTTACTATCCGTGGCTCTGGACTGCGCGCGAGCAACGTGTTCGGTTTTTCGACGACTTTCCCGCTCCTGAGGCGGTCTGGGAGCGAATAGGCCGCGCGGGTCTGCGGTCTCTGGTCATTGATCCCTATGAGATACGACCGCCGCAGACGATGCGCGGAATTTTTCTGAGTGGTTGGCAGTTCAGAAATAGAGTGGTTCTGCGGACTCGGTCTGTTCCCCGCTCGATGCGTCGTTTGCTTGAGCGTGAGCTTGGTCGGCCGCCGCGCGGCGAGGAAATTTATGGACGTCCTGTAGCCGGCGATCTTCTGCGTCTGAGAAATACCTTGGTTACAGTGTCCGACCGCGGAGCGGATCTCTTGGACACAATTCTGAAGCGGGAACAGTTTGATTTGCTCTGGATTAGTTTGAACGCCGCACATCTTGGAGGACATCGCTTTTTTGACGTTTCGCAATTACCAGACGACGTCAAGCTTGAACGATGCGATCCCCTTGTGACGGCATTGAGAGATATTTATCAATCCGTTGATTGCGCTTTAGCTCGCCTTACAGCAGCACTGCCGGTTGGTTCAGACATCATTCTGCTCTCGCCTTCTGGTATGGGACCGAACACGAGCCGCTCGCACATATTGCCGGGTATGCTCGAAGCAATCTTGGCTGACGCTCCAGCGACGCAAAGCCAGAAGCGTTCACCTGCGGGAGGTTTGCTGTGGCGCATTCGCGCGGTCGTACCGACGAGCGTTAGAGCTCGGATCGCCAGCGCTCTGCCAGACCGTTGGGCCATTGAATTGGCATCTCGTTTGGAGTTGCGTAACGTTGATTGGGCTACGACTAAAGGTTTCATGGTGCCAAATGATGATGCCGGTTACGTGCGTCTCAATCTTCGAGGTCGCGAGTGCGATGGGATTGTCGAGCCTGGGGACGCCACTGCACTCTTGGACAAGATCATCAGCGGACTTGAGACGTTTCGAAATAGCGACGGTACTTCGGTAATTCGAAAGGTCTTTCGCACATCAGAGCTCGGTTTCGACGGCTCGCGCGCTGATCAGTTGCCTGATCTAGTTATCCATTGGAGTGATCAGGTCGTGTCTCCTCAGGCGGGGGTCAGCTCCCCATTTTTTGGAGCGGTTTCCTCGCCAGGATGGGGAACAGGTCGAACCGGCTGTCATACGGGTGATGCATGGGCGCTTTTGATTCCAGGTGTTTCACAACCGAGACCTCCGAAGAGACCGCCCGATATTATAGATATTGCTCCGACAGTCTGTGCGGCCCTGGGAGTTGACACCGACGGATTGGCTGGTCAGCCGTTATTACAAGCGGGTACAGCATAATAGTGCAGCTCGCCGTACTGGTGGGTTGACCGCCCGCCGCAACTCAGGACATGAGTTTGAATAAAATCGCACGGATCCTCTCTATCGTTCAGTACTACCGTTCTCGATTAACAGAGGCCTCAAGAACAGCGCTGCATACGAACGCAAACGCGTTACGGATTAGTGCGATCCAAGCTAATGCCGCGCTACGATCCGCTCTCACACGAGTATTCCTACTTGGCGGCGGCGCGCTGTTTATCATCCTTTTTTGGAGAAGCGGTTTGGATTCAATCCGTTTTCTAATTTTGAAGATAGGATGGGCCTTTCCGTTTTTGTTTTTACCGCATGTCTTGGTGACTATTTTTGAGGCCTCCGGATGGTGGTTTGCGTTTCCACCGAACGCGTGCCGCATTAATAAAATGGAGATTCTGCGCTTCAGCGTTGCCGCCAAAGCAATTCAGCACATTACTCCGTCAATTTCGCAAGGAGGAGAGCTGCTGAAATTTCATCTTCTCCGGCTGGGTGGCACAAGCGCGGATACCAGCATGGCGTCTGTGCTGGCCGCGAAGACAACTATCGCATTGGGGGAACTTCTGTTCATCAGTGTGGGGTTCGCGATAGTGCTTCACTACATTGAACTTGGATGGCTAACGGCCATTTCGGTGACTTTGGGAGTTCTCGTCATGTGTCTCACTGTCATTGGTCTGTTGGTCTGGCAGCGAGGGGGTTTTTTCCGCCTTTTGGTCTTGGCCGGGAGACGATTCAATGTATTGACGAAATTTTTCAATCGGCATGAAAATTTCCTGTCTTCCACGGACTCAATGTTAAGAGAATATATAGGCGAGGGGAGACGCTTTTGGTTGTCGACGCTTGTGTACTTTTTCGCCTGGCTCGCCGGAGCACTAGAAGCTTCCGTGTTCTTGAAGCTTACTGGTTTGCCCGCCGATCCAATCTCCGCAGTCATTGTTCAGACCTGGTTGGTGATTGTTAATCGGTTGACAGCCTTTGTGCCAGGAAATTTGGGAACTCATGAGGCCGGCGCAGTCATGATTTTCTCCTTTTTGGGCTTTAGCGCGGAGGCCGCGATGGGGTTTGCTCTCCTTCGGCGGGTGCGACAAATGTTCTGGATCGCGTTGGGCTTGGGCATCTTGGCGAAAACTCCACGCGCGAAAGATTTGTGGCTCTTCAACGATTCCTCGGAGGCATAATTAAGCACCCTTTTGACGCATGAAGCACACAGCGGCAATGATTGAAAGTGAGTTTAACGATTTTAAATTCGTGTGCCAGTGCAAGCTATGAAACCGCAAGCGATATTTCCCCAGTATCGCGATTCTGTACCTAACGCGAGGTACGCATGAACCAAGCCGTACAGCGCAAAAGGCCCGCCGCGAGTACTCGAAGCACGGGCGTACAACACTGAAAAATCCGATTAACATCTCACGGATTATCGGAAGCACGGACTTTTTGCGCTTGTTGATCAGCGTCGACTGGTGAGCAGCCACACGTCGATCGACTCGAGCAGCAGCTTGCACTTAACGGCCATCAGATCTTCTCGCTACCGTTTTCCAAAGCTTTCCCGGTGACGGAGCGGCGATCTGTGAGCCTGTTACGTGCTGTAGAGAGCAGCTCGCCGAGGTCTCCCAAAGGTATCTCGCCCTGTTGGGGAGGATCGTAGTCTAAACAGGTCAGCTTTAAGGACTACGTTCAACAAAAGTACCTTCATAACTAATTATAGGGCATTCGGCGCGGAATGATCTGGGTTTGAAAATACCGATCTGATAAAATTTCTTCGCCTTACATGCATGGCGGGGATTATACGGACTTTTAAGAATCACTTCGGCAGGACTTTCCCGATGGGCTCGTATGAGCGTCTAGCGAGTGTTTTCATGAATCCATCGCCCAAAGAGTCCAGGCTTAAGGGGAGTGTTGGATCCGCAACGGTTCGCTCGTGAATACGAAGCGGAGTCTGCGTAGAATCTAGAGAGCTTTCTTCCGACGCTTGGTCGAGCAAGCACTATTACGAAGCCGACATGAACTCGCTCCCGTTGCGGGTGGTGGCAGCGTTGTGCTCCGGGTACGGGCGCCCCAGTAGTTTTACTGACCGAGCCCCGGCCATTGCTCGGGCCTGTGAGAACATGCCAGCCGATACTCTCATTGATGTCGAGGTGATCGTCGTCGACGAGAATGAACACTGCCCGCGACCGTGCCAATGACGACAACACTCTTGGATTCGAAACAGCCATGTTAGGTGTTTTCAAGAAAACGTTATGGAGAAAAGTATCCGCTTCAGTTTGTGGTGGGTCCACACAGAGAGATAGCTGCCGACGCTCGAGAGGTAATAAATGAAATGAAGCGGTACGCAGCCGATCGCGAACCGCCTCCCGCGGTGGCGGGCAAAGAAAAGATAAAGATCGCGATTCAAGATGATGACACTCAGCTGAAACGCCGCTGACACGGCCAGCAGCGCAGGCCGGAGCCACGAAAGCGCCAGACAAATGGAGGCAAGGACGATCAGGATAGCGCTGAACCGATGCCGCCAACTGAGATTCAAGTCGTTGGGAATGTGTTGGCTCTCGAGAATAAGGCGAGACCAGGGTATCGCGCGCTGCATAATGTCGTTCTTGATCATCGAATGGAAAGTCCAAGCCTTCATGTGCTTTCCCTGCAGCGAAGGGACGAGCCAGATACGATGACCCGCTTCGCGCAGCCGGTAACCTAGCTCGATGTCTTCGATCGACGGTTGAGGAAACCTTTTCTCATCGAAGCCGCCGATCTGCCGGAAAACTGATTTCCGAATCGCGCCGCATCCAGCCCAGAAGGTGGATGCCTGGCTGCGACCGTTTTGATGCACGAAGTAATGGAGCAGGTTTCGGTATTGCGATATGAACCCGGGTGCCGCAGGATCAGCGTCGTAGGACCCGAAGATGGCATCAATCTCAGGATGCCGCCGAAAAATTTCCGAGACCTGCTCGACAGATCTAGGAGCAATGGCGACGTCGCAATCAACAAAGAAAAGGATGCTGCCGCGAGCAACGGCCGCGCCTCTGTTTCTCGCGTAGGCAGGCCCCAGCGGCCCCCCCTCCACAGTCACGATACTCGTTGGAAATCGCGCCGCAATACTCGCTGTTTCGTCCCCGGAACCGTCATTTACAACGATACAAGAATAGCTTGGATACACCGAAGCCATAATGCTTTCGAGGCAGCTTTTAAGATGAGCCGCGCCATCGTGAACAGGCACAATGACCGTGATCTCCGGGAAAACTGCTTCGCATGATCTCTGCATCGCGGCTCGGGCGCTGCTGCTGTCATGTGTAGGTTTGCTATCATGCGACAGAGTTTTCGGCTTCGAAGTCATGGGTGCCGAAATGCAGTGAGTCCCGCCTCCTCGGGTACTACGTAGCCGCTACCTCAGGAGTTTCGCGGTTTTTTGCAACCGTCCAAATTTTTTAGTGAGTCCGTATGGCAGGACCTTCCCTCGATTGGTTCGGGCTCTCGGTCCTGCGGCCCCAGCAGTTAAGCTCAGACAGTTGGTTAGAAATTCAGCCTATCTCATTCGAGAGTTAAAAAACAGCATTGTTTAGGAAAAAAATGAAGCGCCGATCTAAGCCGACCACGGCTCCGTCGAGTTCATTACACACTGCGCCGCTGTCATCACGACTGATCTGGAACTTTGCCATCACTTTGCTAGAAGAAAATGATGATGAAATTCGAATCCGTTCACGTCTGACAATTCGAATACCGCCAGCATTCGAAGCGGAAAAAAGACTGCGAAGCCTCATATGACAATGGCCCGGATCTAAGGATGGTTAACCGGAAAAAAAAAATTGCGGCCTATGGGCAATCCTGCGAACATAACAAATAAAACATTTGAGGAAGCGGCCAAAGCTATGAAGCAGTCTTCAGGAAAAGCTGAAGGCTCTCTTGCCTTACTGGCAAAATGCGCATGCGCATAGGACAGAATATCTTCTCAGCACACTCGTCGTCTGTGATCGGTGCAATCATCGCTACGTCGGGACTGCTGCCAAAGGCGGGCGCTTTCATTACTACACATGTCAGTCCTACCTAAAGAGGGGCAAGCGAGCCTGTGATTCACCGCTTTTAAACAAAGACAAACTAGAAACGGCGGTTTTGAATCGGGTCCAAGAACAAATTCTGACTGCGGATAACGTTAGAAGTTATATAAACTTGGTATTGGAACAAGCTCGCTCCGATCAAAACCGAGCGCAGAAGAAACCGCTATTATAACGGCCCTCGCCGCTACCGACGCTTGACGACGCCGCCCATCGAATTAAGGCGCTTCGTCACGAGAGAGCAGCGCTGTTAAAAACAAAAGCCGACTTGGCGGGTAAATCCCGGTCCAAAGGCAAGATTCTACCGATTCCCACTCAATTGATGGATAGATAAATCCGGGAAATGCAGGAAAGGCTTAGGGCCAATAAGATCGGCTACAAAAAAGAGTTTTTGAGGGAAATTATTAAAGAAGTTCGGGTACGGGGCAGGGAGATCACCCTGCTATAAGATACCGCTGAACCCACCCAAAGGCCCTGGCGGAAGCGGTGGGGGAGAGTTCTTTACACTATCGCAAATGGTGGTCCCAACGGGAATCGAACCCGTGTTCCCGACGTGAGAGGCCGGTGTCCTAACCGCTAGACGATGGGACCTTGGCTGAGGAGGAAGGACTCGAACCTTCAATCGCCTGATCCAGAGTCAGGTGGCTTACCAATTAGCCGACTCCTCAAAGTCGCGAGTGATAAAACTAGAAGAATTAGTTAGGCGAGTCAAGTTGCGGGATATATTCTAATGCCTTTCGCAGCCGGTCAATCGTGCGCTCTTTCCCGAGGACCGCGATGACATCGTGAATCCCGGGACTCACGGCGGCGCCGGTCAAGGCGACTCGCACAGGTTGAGCGAGTTTGCCCATCTGTATGCCGTATTCGTTAAGCGTATTCGTGAAAGCTTGCTCGATCGCCGCCTCAGTGAATTCGCTTAGCATCGCGAGTTTCTCGATCAAACTCTGAATCGGCGCGGCGGCGTCTCTGGTTAAAAACTTTTTTGCCGCCTTTTCCTCAAGAACGATTTCGTCGGACAAATAATAATGCGCCGCATCGACCAATTCGGTTAGCGTTTTCGCGCGTTCTTGCAGCGTCGCGAGCATTTTTTCCAGCCATTTCTTGTCCTGCGGCACGGGATAACCTTTGGTCTGAATATAAGGCACGATCTCATCGGCCAATTGCGCGAGCGGCCGAGATTTTAAATAATGAAAGTTGACCCACAAGAACTTTTCCGGATTGAAAACTCCTGCGGATTTGCCGACGTTTTCAAGGGTAAACTTCTCGATCAATTCTTCGTGCGAGAAGATCTCCTGGTCACCATAGGACCAAGCTAGACGAACCAAATAGTTCACCACCGCCTCGGGAAAATATCCCATGTCGCGGTAAGCGGTGACGGAGGTCGCGCCATGGCGTTTGCTGAGCCGCGCTTTGTCGGTGCCGAGGATGAGCGGCACGTGGGCAAACTGCGGCAACTCATGCCCAAGCGCTTGGTAAAGCTGGATCTGCCGCGGCGTGTTGCTTAAATGGTCGTCGCCACGAATGATGTGAGTAATCTCCATGTCGATATCGTCGACGACGACGCAAAAATTATACGTCGGCGTGCCGTCCGAGCGGGCGATGATGAGATCGTCCAATTCGCGATTGTCGAAAACGACATCGCCCTTGATCAAGTCGCGGACTACGGTCGAGCCCTCGGCCGGCGAGCGGAACCGAACGACATAGGATTTGTCAGCCGGCAGCGACGGGATCACGCCTTCGGGCGGACGACAGGTGCCTTCGTAGGCGGGTTTGCGTTTCTCTTTCTGTGCCAACTGTCGTTTGGCATCCAACTCCGCTGGTGTACAGGTACACGGATAGGCTTTACCCTTCGCTAATAGCTCTTTGATCTTGTCTTTATAGAGCGAATAGCGCTCGGTTTGATAAAACGGTCCTTCGTCATAGTCGAGCTCCAGCCATTTCATTGCGTCTAGGATGGCTTGGATTGCCTCCGGCGTCGATCTCTCGCGATCGGTGTCTTCGATGCGCAATATGAACTTGCCGCCGTAATGGCGAGCGAAGAGGTAATTGAAAAGCGCGGTGCGAGCGCCGCCGATGTGCAGATAGCCGGTCGGGCTTGGCGCGAAACGAGTGCGGACTTGAGCCATGCCGTAAGCTAACAGGCAGGCAAAAAGCCGTCAACGGCGCGTTAAAATTCTGTTTTGATTATGATATTATCCAGTCATTCACAGAGGAGAATGGGCCGTTGGAAACAAAAACAAATGAAGGGGGCGGAGGAGCGACGATGGGTGCGGCTGATACCGCGCCGTCTCATTTTATTCGAAATATCGTTGCGGAAGATCTCAAGCACGGCAAAAATCAAGGAAGGGTGCACACGCGATTTCCGCCGGAACCGAACGGCTATCTTCATATCGGCCACGCCAAATCGATTTGTCTCAACTTTGGATTGGCCGCCGAGTTCGGCGGACTGTGCAATCTTCGTTTTGACGATACCAATCCGAGCAAGGAAGACATCGAGTACGTCGATTCGATCAAAGAAGACGTCCGCTGGCTCGGTTTCGATTGGGACGACCGGGAATTTTACGCATCAGACTACTTCGAGCCGCTCTATCAGTTCGCGATTCAACTGATCAAAGCCGGTAGGGCTTTTGTTTGCGATTTGAACGCGGATCAAATGCGCGAATATCGCGGAACGCTAACAGAGCCCGGCAAGAACAGCCCCTATCGCGATCGCTCAGTGGAAGAAAACCTCGATCTGCTTCAGCGCATGCGCGCGGGCGAATTCGCCGACGGCAGCCGGACGTTGCGCGCGAAGATCGATATGGCATCACCGAACATCAATATGCGCGACCCGGTCATGTACCGGGTGTTGCGTGCGACGCATCACCGGACCGGTGATACGTGGTGCATTTACCCAACGTACGATTTTGCCCATGGTCAGTCGGATTCGCTAGAAGGGATTACTCATTCGCTCTGCACGTTGGAGTTCGAAGATCACCGTCCACTCTACGACTGGTTTCTCGATCAGCTTGGCATTCACCATCCACAACAGATCGAATTCGCGCGCTTGAATCTCACGTATACCGTATTGAGTAAGCGCAAGTTATTGCAGCTCGTGCAGCAGAAACATGTCACCGGTTGGGACGATCCGCGCATGCCGACGTTGGCCGGCTTTCGCCGCCGCGGCTACACTCCGGAAGCGATTCGGACTTTCTGTGAACGGATCGGCGTGGCTAAAAGAAACAGCATCGTCGATATCGCCATGCTCGAGCATTGCCTGCGCGAAGATCTCAATAAACGGGCGCCGCGGGTCATGGCGGTGCTGCGGCCGGTCAAAGTCGTGCTGGAAAATTATCCAGAAGGCCAGGTCGAAGAGTTAGAGGCGGTCAACAATCCGGAAGATCCAAGCAAGGGAACACGCAAAGTTCCATTCTCACGCGAGCTTTATATCGAACAGGACGACTTTCGCGAGGATCCGCCAAAAGGTTTTTTCCGTTTGTCACCGGGCAAAGAAGTGCGGCTGCGCTACGCCTACATCATCAAATGCACTGGCGTGGTGAAGGACCCGAAAACTGGCGAGATGACGGAATTGCGCTGCACTTATGACCCAGAGACCAAGAGCGGTTCGTCGCAGAGTAAGCGCAAAGTTAAAGCAACGATTCATTGGGTCTCTGCCGCGCACGCTCTACCGGCTGAGGTAAGACTCTACGATCATTTATTTACGAAGGAAGACCCCGACGACGTGGCCGAAGGCTCGGATTGGCTCACGAACATCAATTCGAAATCATTAGAACGCTTGGCATTCTGTCGGGTCGAGCCCCATCTGGCGGACGCGAAGCCCGGCGAACGATTCCAGTTTGAGCGGCTGGGATACTTCTGTGTCGACGGCATAGATTCCTCGCCAAACGCGCTCGTTTTCAATCGAACAGCCACGCTGCGCGATCCTTGGGCGAAAGTGGAACGAACAGGAAAGAAGCAGTAATTACAAATAGCAAATGCTCAGTGCGGCGTAAATTCACGCTTTGCTTAGTGGTGCTGCATTCACGTCTGATTTGAGGTCGGCAGACTCATAAAGCTGTATTTTCCAGAGGCGGTTCCAAGCATCTCCAAAACTGATTCGGTTATAACGATTTCCATAATGCTTCATAAGGAGATGACTTACATTCGGATAATAATCAGAATTCATTCCGGGAAAGACGTGATGTTCTATGTGGTACGAAAAATTTAGGTGCAACCAGTCGAATATTTGATAAACGATTATTGACGTGGTATTGGCGAGGGGATCGCTACTCATAGTGAGAGGATTTAGGAAATGATTAGTGAAAATGTACGACATGACAATACTCGACGTTACTAGTGCCGCAAGGAGAGACGCAAAGGCGAAACGTTTAAAATCAGCACCGACAAGATAGAAAATGACGCATTGAAGAACTATGATTGCAATTATCTCTTGCGCGACACTCAACCGGTCCTGCCTCGTATAAGAAGGCTTTGCTGGAACTAGAATGGGCTTACTCTGGTTGGGGTAAAAACTGGCGACTGTATTGCGAAATATATATGGCCAGAAGTGGAAGCCGACAATGAGATTCCAACTCGAGGATTTGTTATTAGGATAAAAAATTCGTGAATACCACGAAGTAATTCGGGACGCTTCTGAAGTTAGGAACCGTCGATCAGGATCGCTAAGAGTATTAGGATAAAGATGGTGTGTGTGGTTATGTACGCGATGCCATACAGTCGGTGGTACAAGGTTTAGTCCCCAACAAATGATTTCGAAGAAATATCGTATTCGAGAATTCCTCAAAACCGCGTTGTGACTAAGCTCGTGCGCAAAGAAGCCAGTACACGCAAGGCTGTG
>Ga0184625_10001048_pt1 | contig 11284 bp, 4 predicted proteins | sample PLM3_30_b1_FD_133151 | JGI IMG/M metagenome (GOLD analysis project Ga0184625, IMG submission 133151) | Groundwater sediment microbial communities from an aquifer in East River, Colorado, USA - PLM3_30_b1 | ecosystem: Environmental > Terrestrial > Soil > Riparian zone | place: USA: East River... | reverse complement strand
TACTGACAGTGGTCCGATAAGTCACAGGCTTCCCGGCCAACGAACCCGTGACAATCACCTCACCGCCAGTGGCGTTTCGCTGCGGCAGATAGCGGCCGAGCACGATCTGCTGGGTGCCGGCGGGAATGTTCGGCAACGTCCGCGGATAGACGCGGGCCGTTTGCAGTCCCTTGAATTCGAGTTGAATGTTCCGCAGCGCTGGGCGTGTGATTTCTGCCAAAAGATCGCGAGCTGTCGGCTGCGGGCCGTTCTCGCCCGAGATCGCCCGCAAGGAACCGCCGCCGATCGACGCAATGCCGCGAAGCACTGCCTGGTCGAAGCTGCTGCTCACGGCGATCGCATGGCAAGTCACGTCTTTGCCGGCGGCAGCCGCGGCAGCCCGCTGGGTGAACGCCAGCCCGCTGGCGCCGACATTCGTCACGACGCCATCACCGACATAGACGATCTGCGTGCCGGGCGTTGCCCGCTTGAAGGCTTCGTCAAACGCCTTGGACAGATCGGTCCAGCCGAGCGAGCGCCGCCGGGCCAGAAAATCCCGCGCGGCAGCGACCGACTTTTCGTCGGCTGATTGCGGATCGCCATTGGCCCAGACGCAGTTCACGTCGCAGGCCGCGAGCTGGAACCGGTCTTTTGGCGCGAGCGAGCCGAGCAGGGCCGCGATGACCTCAGCCTGATTCCGCCGCGAGGCCTTGTCCATCGACGCACTGGTGTCGGCCAGCACGATCAAACTCAGCGGCGAACCGTCCGGCACTACGTCGCGCCGCCACGCGCCGCCCTCGGCCGGCGGCTGCAACATAAGCAGGAAATAGCCGTCTTCGCCGCGCTGGTGCGGGATGAACGTCACGTCCTGCGACTGCCCAGCCAGGGTGACGACCGCTTCGAAGTCGCGCGTCGGGGTGTACTTTTGCGCCGAGAACTCCAGGCGGGCCGAATGCTCGGTCAACTGGCCGCGAGCCAGATGCGTGGGCGACTCGACCTTGGCCAGCGGCTGCGTGCTGGCCACCGTCACTTCCAAATCGAGCTGCCGCAGCGGATTGGCCCGCAGCAGATCGCTTTGCAGGGCGTAGCTATAGCGATAACTGTCGCCTTTGCGTGGCAGCACTTGCGTATAGACGATCTTGATCCGCTTCTCGCTGTTGGGCTCGATCGGAAAAACGCGGGCCTTGAAGATGTTGCCGCCGGTCCATTCGAGGAGGCCCGGATCGCGCTTCTCGCGGAGGATGGTCTCATAGATTTCCCGCGCTCTTTGCTTTTCGACGATGTCCGCTTCGACCAGGTTGTTGCCGATCCACATGCCAAAGCCGCTGATCGAAGCGTCGGCCGGCAGCGGAAAGTGGAACTGGCCCTCCAATCGCGAATTGGTGTGGTTGACGAACGACTCCTCGATCGTCGTGCGGGCGATCTGGTCGCGAATCTCGACCGCGACCTTGTGATAGCCGACGGTGAGCGGCACTTCGCGGCCGTCGATTATCGTAATCAGCGAGCCCAGTGACTCGGGGGCGGCCGCGCCCTTGTAGCCGGCGAGCCACGGCGGGTCTTTCCTCAGCCGCGTGAGCCCCCGCTCATCGGCTCGGACCAGCGTGAAGGCGTTAACGTCGAGCGGTTCGCCGGCTGGGCCGGTGAGCTTGACGGTTCCGCTAAAGTTCTCGGCCTTGGCGCTGGGCGAGATCTCGGCGATCCCGGAATAGAGGCGGAATTGGTCGGGCTTCGCCAACTCAATGAGCGAGCCGGGGCCGAGGATCAGCTTCGTCTGCGGCGCCAGTTGCACCGTGACCGCGTTAGCGCCCTGAAAATCGGTCCGCAGCCAGTCGCCCGGCCGCAGGATCGTCTCGCCGCAAATCGGCGTCCACCGCGCGACATTCAGCGGCCGCAGCGAAACCAGTCCCTGATGATCGGTGACCTTGCCGATCCTGCCGTCTTCGGTAAGCGTGGCAGGAAATTGAAACTTCGCCGGATCGGCAGGGCGCTGCGCGAACGCGATAAACTTCAAGTCGCGCACCCAGAGTGGCTGGTCGTTGTGCAAGGCAGCCATGTGAAACGAAACGGGCAGTCCCGTTTGTGCATCGACGACCGCCTCGAATTGATGGTGGCCCTTGCGGAAGGGTGTCTTTTGAAAGACGAAGTACTCGCGCCCATCCTGCACACGCCTGGCCGTCGGGTGATTCTTGGCGACCTCTTCAATCCCGACACTGACGAGGCGAAGCGGATCGACGGCTTTGAAATCTTCCGAGTAATGGTCAGGCTTCATCGCCGGCTGCGCCCGATTTTCGGCTTCATCGACATTCCACTCGCGCTCGCCGTCGGTGACGGTATATTGCGTCGGCGATTTTTCGACTCGCAGGCCGCTCGTGCCGCGGCCCCAGACGTTTTCGATGCCAAATTCCCCTAGCGAAAGCTCAGCCTGATACGATTCGATCTCGCTCAACTTGGTGAATACGTCGCCCAGCGTTAGCTCCGAAATGGCTGGCGGCTCAGGCGGCAATGGACCAGGTAGCTGACTCAGGAACATTGCGCCGATGACGGCAGCGGCGGTCGCCGTCAGGGCTACCAACGCACGAGTTAGGAACATCGTCGATCTTTGCTGATGAGAGAGGACCGGCTCCTGGCCGGCAGCGGCGAATTCGGCTGCGGCACGGTCGCGAATCGCGGCCAAGGCGGCGCGGTCGGGCGCGGCGGCATCGACTTCGGTCGCGGACAGCAGCCTGGCCAGGCGGTCTTCGGGTTGTGGACGTGTGGCAGTCATGCGGTTCGGGCGGACGCGGGGACTTCCGCGCCGGCAAGTTGCGTGAAGGTCTCGCGAAAGGCCCGCCGGGCACGGGCCAGCTTCGAACTGATGGCTTCGGCGGTGCTCTCCTCGGCGTCGGCCAGTTCCTCGAGCGACAGGCCGTCGAGGTACTTGCCGACGAGGAGCGTTTCGTATTCGACCGGCAGCTCGCGAAGCGTTTCGCGGACCGCCGCGGCCGTTTCGGCGGATTGGAGCAAGTCGGCTGGGTCGTCGGCGCGGTTATCGAGCCAGTCGACGAGCCGAATGGCCGCGCTGTAGGGAACGCCCTCTGTGGCGTTCCCCGAACTCCCAGAGGTCGGAATGCCACGGAGGGCATTCCCTACAGCGCCGATCGGCCGGGTCTGCCGCTTGCGGAAATGCAGGGCGGCCTGGCGGCGGGCGATGCCGCTGAGCCAGACCCACAGGCTGCCGCGCGCAGAGTCGAACGACCGCGCCGAGCGGGCGGCGGCGAGGAACGTCTCCTGCACGATGTCGGCCACTTCCGCCGCGTGCGGACCGACCCGCCGGGCCACACACCGCCAGACCGCCTCGGAATAGGCGTCGTACAGCATGCGCCAAGCATCGGCCGAACCACCCACCAGCTCGCGGGCCAGGCGTTGGTCGTCGCTGGTCATTCGCCTATATCTTTGCGCGCCTCGGACACAATCTGTCGCACCATCTTCCGGCCCAGCGCGCAATTCAGCTCAAAGCGTCTTGAGATACTCGAGAACGGCGTGTTTCTCACTTTCAGTGAGCGCGTCGGGGAAGCTGTGACCGCTAGAGGATTTTCCGAAGCGATGGGTATCGAAGTGCTCCCGTTTTTTCCAGCCGGTGAAGACGGCTTCCGAGGGCAGCCGCTCGAAGGTCTCGATTTGCCAGCCAATTCTCGCTGTGTCGTAGGCATCGCCTGTGCGACGCCAGACCGCTGGGCGATCCTTGGGGTGCAGCACGTGCCAGAGGGTCGGAACGCTGCCGTTGTGGAAGTAGGGGCTGCTGGCCCAGATGCCGTCCAAGGGCGGGGCGACATAGCCGCCGGGGTCGGCCTTGTTGGCCTTGTGGCCGAACTCGGCGAACCAGCTTTGGCCATAGGCGTCGCGGTGTGCCGGCGTGAGCGCGTCTAGCCGCACGCGGTCGGTGCCAACTTCGTCGATCGGCACGAGTCTTTCGGGATAGCTGCCGCCCTGGCCATAGCTGCCGTGGCAGTCGGCACAAACTCGATCGAAGGCGGCGCGGCCGCGCTCCGCCAGCGGCTGATCGATGGGGTACGGATATTTTGGCGGCTGAACCGAGCTGATGTACTGGTACACGTCTCGGAACTCGACTTCCCAGGCGCGGAACTTCTCCGGTCCGTTGGAGCGGACGAGCATGAATTGCATCAGGCCGCGGTGCCCTTTCTCGGCGAAGCCGTCGATGTAGAGCATCTGCTTGCGCTGAAAATGCCACCAGGGCGGCGCGTCCATATCGTGGTTGGTCAGCTTCGCCACCGGCCGGTCGGCGTGAAACACCAGATTCGCGTCGCGGAACCCCATCAGCACGACGCCGAACATCACCGCGTTCGTGGTGCCGTTGGTTGAGCCCAGCGGCACGAAGACGCCGCCGACGTCCATCCGCGAGAGCGACTTTTTCAGGTCCGCTTTGACCAGCCGCGTCTCCTCGGTCAGCGTTTGCAGGGCAAACCGCGAGTTGGGGGCGCCCGGCCAGACGCGCGTCCCGCCGTGGCCATCGGGAATCAAGCCGCCGTGGCAGGCGAAGCAATTCATCGTCCAGCCCTGCTCATCGACGACGTATTGCAGCGGCTTTTTCGGATCGTCCGGCCGCGGCGTCAGGCCATACCGCTCGAAGGCCATTCGCCGCCGCTCGTCGGCCGTGGCCTTTTCGCCCTCCGACCGCAGCGGCTCGGGCCACTGACGCCAGACGTTGTCGAACGTTTCCTGATCGAAATCGGGCGGCAGATAGACTTTTTGCGTCAGCAACTCGTAGCCGTGCCTGGCCGCGACAGTAGGCTCAGCCGCCGGCAGCGGGCCAGCCACCATCATCAGCAGCGTTACAAACAGGAATCCGCGCATGACGTTGCTCGTAACCGCAGTATAGTCGCCGGGACAACACTCATCCCGAACCCGGTTTCGATGCGGTCGGCGGCTGCTCATTCGGTCGTTTGCGGGGCGGGATGAAGCCGGTGCAGAACGAGAGCACCATGAGCAGCCAAAACGTGATGCTCTCCGGCCGCCAGATGTTGTGGAAGTCGAGCAAGTGGGGCACGTGGTGCGGCTGCGCCTCGGGTGCCTCGTCAGGCGATTTGATTTGGAATATCCAATTCTCCTCAAGCCACTTCTCGTACCCTGTCGCCCAGCCCTGCCGCCGCTTCTCGAATTCCTCGAACGATTGTTTCCAGCCGCCCAGCCGCTGCGCCGCCCATTTGGGCTGATCGAAGCTCCAATCGGAATTCAGCCCCCAGTCGCCGAGCAGCTTGAAGCCGATCACGATCACCAGCAGGTAGGCCGAGAGCTCGAACCGCGGAAAGCGCTCCATCAGCTTGATGAACATGCCGGCTGCGAACCGCAGGATGATCACTCCGAGGGCACCGCCGGTGAACACGACCCACAGCTTGGGATGGTAGGCGGCGGCGTTGGGTGGCGGACCGACCAAGGCGATGGCCGCCAGGATCGAATCGACGGCAAACGCGATGTCAGTGAGAGCGATGCTGATGACGGTTGGCCAAAAGGCGGAAAGGCCGGCTTGCTTTGCTCTTTCGGGCTTCACATAGACGGGCACGCGCTCGCGGATTTCCAATTCCGATTCCGCCTCGGTCAGCTCATCGCCGGACTTCTCCACGAGCTTGGGATGTCCATGCTCGTCCAGCACGAGCTTCTCCTCGTTCTTCTCCTTCGATTCGAAAAACAAGTGGCGGACGGCGATATAGACGAGGTAAGCCCCGCCGAGAAACTTGACGATGGTCCAGCGGAGCAGCAGCGAGGCGGTGAAGATCGCAATGAAGCGGAACACGATGGCGGCGATCAGCCCGAACGTCAGGGCGTTGGCCTGCAGATGCTTGGGCAGGCGTTTGGCGAGCAGGCCGAGCACCAGCGCGTTGTCGATCGAGAGGACGCCTTCCAGAATCGTCAGGATGAGCACGACGACCAAATCATGGCTGCCGAATGTTTGGCTTGAGAAGAAGGCATTAATGGGAGCAAAGAGCGTTTGCACAATCGGTCAGTGGACTGGAGCGCGAACAAATCCGTGAAGCGTCAGGCGGCTGGCGCACGAACCCGCCATCCTAGCCGATGCCGCCGCGGGGCAGAATGGGCCCCATCGCGCTCAGGGCTCATACCCCAAATTCGGCGCGAGCCAGCGCTCGGTTTCGGCCACCGACATGCCCTTGCGACGGGCGTAGTCTTCAACCTGCTCGCGGGTGATGCGGTCGAGAGCAAAGTAGCGGGCCTCAGGGTGGGCGAAATAGAGCCCGCAAACGGCGGCAGCCGGCCACATCGCGTAGCTTTCGGTCAGTTTGAGGCCGGTGTTTTTCTCAGCCTCCAAGAGGTCGAACAGCGTCCGCTTCTCCGTATGGTCGGGCTGCGAAGGATAGCCGGGTGCTGGGCGGATCCCGCGGTATTGCTCGTCGATCAGCTCGTCGTGGTTCAGCCGCTCGGCCTGGCCATAGCCCCAGTCGCGGCGGGCCTGTTGATGCAGCAACTCGGCAAAGGCCTCGGCCAGCCGATCGGCCAGCGCTTTGACCAGAATCGAATTGTCGATTTCGTGCCGTGCGTCGAAGCGGGCACACAGCTCGTCGCAGCCGACGCCGGTGGTCACGGCAAACGCGCCGATGTAATCCTGCCTGCCGCTACCGACCGGAGCGATGTAGTCGGCCAGAGCGCGGAAGTCCTTTTGGCCCTGGCGCTCCCATTGTTGGCGGAGCGTGTGGAATTTCAGATCTCGGATTTCAGATTTCAAATTTCCTGAACCCTGAACCCCGAACCCTGAACCCTCGCCCACTACGATGTCGTCCCCTTCACTGTTCGCCGGCCAGAAGCCATAGACGCCGTTCGCGGTCAGCAGCCGCTCGTCGATGATCCGGCGGAGCATCTGCTGAGCTTCGGCGAACAGCGTGCGGGCCGTCGGGCCGGCGTGGGGGTCGTCGAAAATCTTCGGGTACTTGCCCTTCATCTCGTAGGTCAGGAAGAAAGGCGACCAGTCGATGAATTTGGCGATCTCGGCGAGCGGATAATCGCGAAGCACGCGCACGCCGGTGAGAGCCGGCGTCGGAATATCGACCGTCTGCCAATCGGTCGTGAAGCGGCGGGCGCAGGCGTCGGCAAAAGGAACGAGCTTGACGTCCCGCTGGCGGTACGACTCCGTGAGCTGCTTCTGCAGGCTGCGGTTGTCTTTGTCGAGCTTGGGCTTGTGTTCCGGGTTGAGCAGCTTATCGACGACGCCCACGCACCGCGACGCGTCCAGCACGTGGACGATCGGCTGTTCGTACTGCGGGGCGATCCTGACGGCCGTGTGCTTGGCGCTGGTCGTCGCCCCGCCGATCAACAGCGGCAGGCACATCCGCCGCCGTTGCATTTCCTTGGCGACATAGACCATCTCGTCGAGGCTGGGCGTGATCAGCCCGGAGAGGCCGACGATATCGACGCCTTCCCTGACGGCCGTGTCGAGAATCTTCTCGGTCGGCACCATCACGCCCAGGTCGATTACTTCGTAGTTGTTGCAACCGAGCACGACGCCAACGATGTTCTTGCCAATGTCGTGGACGTCGCCCTTCACCGTGGCCAGCAGCACCTTGCCGCGGGCCTTTTGACTTTCGGCCCCGGCGGCCAGTTTTTCGGCCTCCATGAACGGCAGCAGATAGCCGACGGCCTTCTTCATGACGCGGGCCGACTTGACGACCTGCGGCAAAAACATCTTGCCGGCCCCGAACAGATCGCCGACGACTTGCATGCCGGCCATCAGCGGCCCTTCGATGATCGACAGGCAGCGCTTGTATTTCGGCCGGGCCTCTTCCGTGTCGAGCTCGATGTATTTGTCGATGCCTTTGACCAGGGCGTGCTTCAGCCGCTCTTCAACCGGCGCGTCGCGCCAAGCGAGGTCTTCAGTTGCGGCGGTTTTGCCCTTGCCTTTGACTTTTTCGGCGAGCTGCAGCAGCCGCTCGGTGGCGTCGGGCCGGCGGTTGAGCAGCACATCCTCGACGTGCTCCAGCAACTCCTTCGGCACTTCTTCATACACGGCGAGTTGGCCGGCATTGACGATGCCCATGTCCATGCCGGCGCGGATGGCGTGATAAAGAAACGCCGAGTGCATCGCCTCACGCAGCAGGTCATTGCCGCGGAACGAAAAGCTGATGTTGCTCACGCCGCCGCTGATCTTGCAGCCGGGACAGCGCTCCTTGATCAGCCGCGTGGCCTCGATGAAGTTGACCGCGTAGTTGTTGTGCTCGTCGATGCCGGTGGCGACCGTGAGAATATTCGGATCGAAGATGATGTCTTCGGCCGGGAAACCGACCTTGATGGTCAGCAGGTCGAATGCCCGTCGGGCGATCCGCACCTTGTCCTCGATCTCGACCGCTTGCCCCTGCTCGTCGAACGCCATCACGACAACCGCGGCTCCATAGCGGCGAACGAGCGCGGCCCGCCGCAGGAATTCCTCCTGACCGTCCTTGAGGCTGATCGAGTTGACGATGCCCTTGCCTTGCACGCACTTCAGGCCGGCTTCGATGACGCTCCATTTCGAGCTGTCGATCATCACCGGCACTTTTTGCACTTCGGGGTCGCCGGCGATCAGACGCAGGAAGCGGGTCATAGCCGCTTCGCCGTCGAGCAGCGCGTCGTCCATGTTGACGTCGATGACGGTCGCCCCGCCGGCGACCTGCTGCCGGGCGACCTCGACGGCTTCTTCGTACTTGCCGTCGCGAATCAGCCGGGCGAACGCCTTACTGCCGGTGACGTTCGTCCGCTCGCCGACCATGATGAAGTTGCTGTCCGGCCGCTGCGTGAACGGCAGCGTCCCGGAGAGCCGCAACCAGTGCGGCTGCTGAGGCGGCTGATGAACCTTGAGCCGAGAGATCCTCGCCGAAATCGCCGCGATGTGCTCCGGCGTCGTCCCGCAGCAGCCGCCGACGATATTCAGCCAGCCCTGCTCGGCCCAGTCGCCGACCATCTCGGCCATGCCGGCCGGGCCGAGGTCGTACTGCCCCATTTCATTGGGCAGGCCGGCGTTGGGATAGGCATGGATTCCGGCCGTCGCCACGCGAGCCAACTCTTCGATGTGCGGCCGCATCGTTTCGGGACCGAGGGCGCAATTCATGCCCACGGTCAATAGCGGCGTCTGGCCAATGGCGTTCCAAAACGCCTCAACGGACTGGCCGGAGACGAAGGTCACGCCGCCCGGGCCGAACGTGCCGCTGGCCATCACCGGAATTCGCTGCCCGCGGGCTTCGCACAGCTTCTCGATGGCAAACAAGCACGCCTTGAGGTTCAGCGTGTCGATGAACGTCTCGGGCAGCAGCAGATCGACGCCGGCATCCACGAGCGCTTCCACCTGCTCGTAATACGAATCGACCATTTCATCGAACGAAGCCCCGCGCCAGGCCGGATCATCGACCCGCGTCGAAATCGCCATCTGCTTGGCCGTCGGCCCGATCGACCCGGCGACAAACCGCGGCTGATGCGGCGTGCGCTCGTTGTATTCGTCGGCCGCCCGGCGGGCGCAGCGGACCGCGGCCGTGTTGATCTCGCGGACCAGCTCGCGGGGAAGCTGAAACTCCTCCATGCCCAGGAAGCTGGCCCCGAACGTGTTCGTCTCGACGATGTCGGCCCCGGCGGCGAAATACTGACGGTGAATCTCGGTGATCTTGTCCGGATGCGTCAGGCAGAGAATGTCGGAGAAACGGACAAGATCTTTGTGGTGGCCGTGAAATCGCTCGCCGCCGACCTCTTCCTCGCTCAACTTGTAGCGTTGAATCATCGTCCCCATCGCGCCGTCGAGGACGAGGATTCGCTCGCCGAGCAGGGCCTCGAGCTGGTCGTACGACTTGGTGCGGACGGGTGCTGGCATGGACTCGCTGGCAGGAAGGGCAGAACCTCTCATCATCTTACGCGGCGGGCGTGGCGCAAATGGTCGATTCATCGTAATAACGCCCCGGACCACCGTCTCTAGCTAGGGAAACAACAGCCAAATTGGCCGGCATTTCGGCCGCGGCCGGCAAAGTTTGCCTAGTTCTCAAGATCGCTACAACCCCTACCGATATAGGACGTGCGGCATCGGCCGCGCTGGGCCGTTAGCGCGCCTCTGCAGGGAAAGGAAGCCGCCATGAATCTTATCGATACCGAGCCGCGGGGAGGGCAGGCGGGAAACAGCGATTTGCGTCGCTCGTTTCCCGTGTTGTTCCATTTGCAAGATGTGAGTCGGCATCGCACAGTCAAGCCAGCAGCCGACAAGCCAGCAGCCGAGCCGCTGCCGCCGCTGCCGCTGGAGATTCCTCGCGACGAGCCCGTTCCGAGTCTGGCCATATCGACTCCTCCGCTTCCCTCGCCAGTCGCCGATTTGCCGCCGCCCGCGCCGCCCTCGCCTCCAGCGCCGGTCCACGCCGCGGATCCGCGATTGTCGCAGCCGGCAGCGACGGAGCTTCCATCGACACTTTCGCACATCGAATCATTGCCTCCCACTGCCGACGATTCCCAGGCGGAGGCAGGTGAGCCTGCGGCGATCCAAGCTTCGCCGCCCGAGCAGAGTCCTCCCTCGCCTCGAACGGAGTCTCAACGAACCATTGCAGAACGCCGTCGCAGGCCCAAGACGCCGGCAGCCGAGGACTGGTTCGCAGTCCACGGAAAATACATTGCGTTGTTGTTCGTGCTTGCGCTCGCGGGCACGATCTACATCGCCCGGGTCAACCGCCGCACGACGGCGCTGCCGGCCGACAAGCCACTGAAGATCGAGGCGGGTGACACCGCTCAGGCCACGCCGGACTACAAGCCGTCGGCCACGGTCGTCGCCGAATCCGGCGAGACCACGCCGGCTGCGGCCCACACCGCGAGTCCGGCTCGCTTGGAGACGGTCGCGACCTCCTCGCCGAAGGCCGAGCTGTTCCCGCCCACGGCGCAAGCGCCTTCGTCCGCTTCGCCCGTTGCCGCGCCGCCGGCTTCCAGAGACCTCTTCCCCGCTCCGCCATCGACCGAGCGCGTCGCCGCCCGCCCGGAAGGACCGCTGGCAATCGTCAATCACACGCTGCCGGCGCAGGACAAAACCAATCCCCCGCCGGCGAGTGCACCGCCAGCGACCGCGCCTGCCGCGCCGTCACTGGAGCCGTCGTATCCTTCCACAGGCTATCCGGTCTCCGGCTATCCCACGACGAGCCCGCCGCAATTCAGCTATCCAGTCGCGAATGCGCCGCAGGCAAATCTCTCGGCAGGGGCGCCGCCCACGATGCCGCCGCAGTCACCCATGTGGACGCCGCATGGCGCTCCGCCATCCCAGCAACCGCCGCCGAGCGGAGTGCCCGACAATCGCAGCGCCTTCGCCCTTCCG
>Ga0184625_10001047_pt1 | contig 11291 bp, 8 predicted proteins | sample PLM3_30_b1_FD_133151 | JGI IMG/M metagenome (GOLD analysis project Ga0184625, IMG submission 133151) | Groundwater sediment microbial communities from an aquifer in East River, Colorado, USA - PLM3_30_b1 | ecosystem: Environmental > Terrestrial > Soil > Riparian zone | place: USA: East River... | reverse complement strand
TGCGATCGATTCAATGAACTCGGTCTTGTATACAGCAAATCTGAATTTCCAGGAATCAAACGGAGCCTATATTGATAGCTCCTACACATATTCGCATGGAGTATATGATTTCCTGGCCGTAACAAATAAAACCGCTAATAAGAATGCAAGAGAGGGGATGAATTATAGCGGCGAATTACTCTACCGTAAAAAATTTAGAAGGATCGGCCGCACATTTACACTTGGTTGGCGAAACGGATACAATGAAAGTGACGCGGAAAATTATAGTCTTGCACCCTATAATTTTTATAAACCAGATGGGAGCCCATACATTTCCCGTGACCAGAATTTAAAAGGAATGCAGGATACAAAATCGAATAATAATACTGTAAGTTCTTCGTATACTGAACCGCTGGGAAAAAATAAAATAGTGGAGTTGAACTATGCATATACGCATAACCGGAATATTTCAGATAAAGATGCCTATGATTATAATTCAACCTCAGGAAAATATGATGTGTTGAATTTGTTGCAGACAAATTATTTTGAAAACACAAATATTTCAAACCGCTTTGGCGTCAATTATCGTTTCCAGCAAAAGAAATATAATTACCAGCTTGGATTGGGCATGCAATTCACAGAATTGGGAAGCAGGAGCATAAGAGCACAGACCAGCAAAGACACCACCATTACCCAAAATTTTACCAATTTTTTCCCGACAGCAAGTTTTACATATAGCGTTAATAAAACAAAAAGTTTCAGGTTTAATTACCGCGGCAGAACAAATGCGCCCAGTATTACACAACTACAGGATGTGGTGGATGTAAGCAACCCGATCCAGGTTAAAACAGGAAACCCTTCACTGAAGCAAGAGTTCATTAGCAACTTTAATATTAATTACAATACGTTCAACATAATGTCGTTTCGGTTTTTCACCACAAACTTAAGCGTAAGTACGACCGGCAATAAAATTGTGAACAGTATTGATTCTATAAACCGGGCAGTAACAATATCCCGGCCCGTAAATCTTGATGGCGCTTATAACGTATCGGCACATGGTTCATTCGGGTTTCCCATAAAAAAATTAAAAGGAAGCAATGTAAACCTTACAACAGTAGTCAATTATAATCATGACATCAGCATGGTCTATAAAGAAAAAAATCTCACTAATCGTTTGTTGCTTACACAAACATTTGGGTTTAATTATAATAAGAACAATTTTGACATGGGTGTTACTGGTGGTTTAACTTATAATAATGCCCGCTACTCCTTACAGGAAAACCTGAATACAGACTATTTTACGCAAACGTATACGGTGGATTTCAGTTATACATTTAAAAAAGATATTATCGCTTCTAGTGATTTTGATCTTCTTATCAATTCTGGTCGTTCAGACGGATTTAATCAAAACATCCCAATGTGGAATGCCAGTCTTTCAAAGCAGTTTTTGAAAAATAAAGCTGGTGAGTTAAAACTGACGGTGTATGATATTCTTAACCAGAACAAATCGATAACCAGGTCTATTGGGGAAAACTATTTTGAAGATAACAGTACCAACGTAATGCGCCGTTATTTTTTGGTTAGCTTTATTTATAATTTGAAACGCATGGGTGGCCGTAACCAACCGCAGGTGCCACAGAATATGCAGAAAATGATGGAAAGAGGAGCAAGGCAGTTCAGAAATTAAAAGCTAAAGCTTTTCTTTATGAAGAATAAACTATGGATCCCATTCTTATTTCTTCAAGTTTCTTGCTCAAGTACTAAACAGGCAAACACACCTGTTGAAAAAAATAGTGAAAAAAAAATATCTCCAGTAACACTCCCGGTTCATTTAGGCTTTTATCCTGATCCTCCACATGATTCGGTAGTAAACTGGGTTAACACTTTTTTCAATGGAAGGAATACTCAAATAATCACCAGGGACAAGATGACTGGTTTGGTTCAGGCCGAAGCGCAATTAGCAACACAAAGTGCCAATATTAAAGACTGGTCCGACCCGGAAAAAGTTCGTAGCCAGGTGGACAGACAAACCAGGTATGTTGCGAATTATGTTCGAATTGATTTTTCTTTTATAGATCATGCTTCCAAACAATTTAGATTAAAATGGCATAATGAACTTATGCCAATGAAACTTACGATGTATAAAAAGGAAGAATGGACACAGGTTGATTCGAGTCTTGTTTCAAAATACTCATGGCCAGAATCGTTGAAGATAGCAGTTGAGTCAATTCTATCTTCAGGAAAACTTAGATGATCTAAATGAACTAATTGTAGGTTTAATAAAAAAGGCGGCTTTTACAGCACGCCTTTATATTTTGGGGGTTAGTTGAGAAATTACTTTCTGCGATAATGGTATTTATGAGCGGCCAGTGATTGACCTGTAAAAATAACACCGAGAACAGATCGAAGCAACCTCGCAATACTTAAAGAAGGCTTATAATTATGTTTGTAGATCTTCGCCTCCTCATGCCCATGAACAATTACTCTGTTTTTCATTACACGGATTTTTTTAATTAACGTTTGATTTTCAGATAAAGTATGTCATAAAGTTAAAAAATTCTCGTATATCTTGCAAACATTATTGTTAAAATTCCATCTTATGAAGCCACTAACTGCCACCTTTACTTTCATTTTATTTGCTTTTTCTCTTTCAGCACAGGTTATTCCGGTCAAAAATGCCTTGCAAACTGACATAGTAAAAGTGATAAGTGATTATCCTAATGGATATAAAAATATCATTGGAGAACAGATAATAGAAAATCCCCAGAGTATAGAATTCGAATGTCTTGTTACGGTAAAAGATGCGGTCAAATGCAAACTGATAAAATATAGCTCAAACGTAAAAGAAATTTATTCATGGGAAGCGGAGATGATGAAGACAGATGATTTTGAAACAGCCTCAAAAAAATTCCGCGCAATTTATAATTCACTTCAGCACCTTACAGTAAAAATAAACGGTAGCACTGCCGTTTTCCAGGGAGACTTTATAAAGCCTTCAGAGGCTATAAAATTTACCACGATCGTTTTAGATCCAGGGGATAAAGCACCGGAATTAAAAAAATTGAAACTTGCACTGATCCTGGAAACCGAAATGCTTGATTGGGTAATTAAGATCCAGGTTTATGAAAAGGAAAGGGAGGATAAGGATAAAGGACCAACTATCGATGAATAACTCCTTCGTTAACCTTCTTTAACCTAATTTCAACTCTGCTTAACCGGGTATATAACTTCATAAGAATATTTTCGTACCCGATCCCGATACTTATCGGGAAAAACCAACCGATATATGAAGAAAATTTTACTGATCCTTTTATCCGGATTTATTTGGCTGACCGCTTCTGCACAAAAAAATGGTAATATCAAAGGAATTGTTTTTGATACAATTGCCAAACAACCTGTGGCTGCCGCTACCATCACTGTCCTGCAAAGCAAAGATTCTTCATTGGTAACATTTACTATGACAAACAGTCGCGGAGAGTTTTCTTTGGCCAATGTTCCTTATGGTGATTACCGCTTGCTGGTTACTCATGTCAGCTATCATAATGTCAATAAATATTTTACTGTAAATGATGCAAACAAGAATATTGACCTGGCAAATATTGAAGTAAGCGATAAAAACAAAGTGCTGGAAGAAGTAGTGATAATGGCGGAAGCGCCACCGGTAACATTAATTGGCGACACTGTTCAGTACAATGCGGGTTCATTCAAAACAAAACCGAATGCGGTGGTGGAAGATCTTTTGAAGAGAATGCCGGGAATACAAGTAGAAAAAGATGGGACAGTGAAGGCGCAGGGGCAGGAAGTAAAAAGAATTTTGGTTGATGGGAAAGAATTTTTTGGAACCGACCCTAAGATCGCAACTAAAAACTTACCCGCAGATGCAGTTGATAAAGTACAGGTATACGACAAACAAAGTGATATGGCGCAGTTAACCGGCTTTGATGATGGACAAAGTGAAAAGACAATTAACCTGAAACTGAAAAAGGATAAAAAGAAAGGAGTGTTTGGAAAAGTAAATGCCGGCGGCGGCACAGAAGGACGCTACCAGGGGAAATTCAATGTGAACTCTTTCAAAGGAGCAAGACAAATGTCAGTGATCGGAATGGGTAACAATACAAATGCTGAAGGATTTTCATTTATGGATATTCTTAGTTTTTCTGGCGGCATGAGTCAATTAGGCGGTGGTGGTGGCGGTATGAATATTAATATTTCTTCAAATGATCCTTTGGCAAGTTCGATGGGGGGAGGGAATAATAATTCCATCAATACTTCGTGGGCAGGAGGCGCCAACTATAATAATATCATAGGAACAAAAATGGAAGTGCAGAGTAATTATTTTTATAACCGTTATAATCCTGTAACTGAGCAAAAGCTAAGTCGCCAATATATTTTGCCCGATTCTACTTATTTCTATAATCAGAATTCAAGAACAGATAATCTAAGCAATTCACACCGCTTTAACCTTACTTATGACTATTTGATCGATTCAATGAACTCGTTGAGATTTACACCAACCCTAAGCTTGCAAAATTCAAACAACCATTCAACCAGTGCTTATGAAACATTATCAGAGCAATTGCTTCGCAGCAATAGAGGAATTAGTGATAATTTTTCTGCCGGCGATGGATACAACTTCAACGGAACTTTATTATACAAGAAAAAATTCAAAAGAAGAGGAAGAACATTTTCGCTTAGCGTCGGAACTACTCTCAATAACAGCGATGGAAATGGTGAGTTGGAATCGGTAAATGAATTTTATAATAAGCAGGGTAATTTGGTAAAAACAGATTCTATCAATCAGCACAGCGTTTCTGAAAGTGAAGTAAGAGGTTATAATACAAGAGCTGTTTATACAGAGCCATTGTTCAAAAGATCCTTGTTAGAGTTCAGCGGTTCAAAAAACGAAAGCCGTTCTGTTTCTGATAAAATAACCTATGATTATGATAAAAACTCTGGTAAACATGATATCTTAAACCCACTGCTAACGAATAACTATGAAAATATTTATGGAACAACAACAGCGGGCATCAGGCTGCGTACACAAAAGAAAAAATATAATTATTCATTTGGTTTAACATGGCAAAATGCCGAACTAAAAGGAACCATTACATCCGGTATAAAAGATTCAGTGATCACAAAATCATTTTATAATATTTTACCCAATGCAAGATTCCAGTATAATTTTACAAGATTCAAAAACCTGCAGCTTGATTATCGTGCATCTACCAATCAACCATCGGTATCTCAGTTGCAACCGCTTCCCGACATCAGCAATCCCCTTAATATAAAATTGGGTAATCCTAATCTGAAACAGGAATTCACACATCGTATCAATGCAAACTATACAGGCATGAACCCTTTTCGCAACAAAAGCTTTTTCTGGTTTAGTAGCTATTCCTTTACCAATAACAAGATCGTGAGCTTTGACGTGGTCGATTCATTTGGAAGAAAATTAACCACGCCGGTGAATGTGAATGGTGTGTATAATTTAAGTAACGACATAAGTGTCGGTTGGCCATTGCGTTTCATAAAAGCAACCCTGAACTTCAATACGGGTGTTGGTTATAGTAAAACCATCCAATTCATCAATACGAATCGAAATAATATCTACAATATCAGTTTTGACCCAAGTGTTGAAATATCAAAAAGCTTTAAGGATAAAATTGATCTTAGTTTAAAGGGAGGCGTTACTTTCAATAAAGCAAAGTACTCTTTACAATCATCGCTTAATAATAACTATTTAACCCAGGACTACAGCATTGATGCAGGTTGGCAATTGCCTAAGAACTTTTACCTGTCAACCGATTTTACTTACACGATCAGCAGCAAACGTTCTGAAGGGTATAACGCAAAAGTCCCTTTATGGAATGCATCTTTCAGTAAGTTGTTCTTAAAGTATAATCGCGGTGAAATGAAGATCAGTGTACATGATCTGCTGAACGAAAACCAGGCAATTGTTCGAACTACGAATTCGAATTATATCGAAGATCAGAGTAACCGTGTGTTGAAGCGTTTCTACTTACTGAGCTTTACGTATAGCCTGAATAAAATGAGTGCAAATGCCAACGGCCCGGGTGGAAGAGGTAATGTGATAATCAGAAGGTAATTATTTTGCCATAATTTATCGGCCCATGTAGAAACATGGGCTTTTTTATTTGATTTTTCTTGCAACATATCTTAATGCTGATTAAATTCACTATCGAATTCGGCTAATCATTACACAACTATACTAGCATGCTTAGAATTGCCTTAACATTGGTGATCTACTTCTTGCCATTTGTTAATGCAGTTCATTCTCAAGGATCTTCTCAACAACAGGCTAAGGCCTTAGTACAGACCATACAACAAAAACATTATGGTCCCCGTACGATCGATGATGGATTTTCACAGCTTCTTTTTGATCAATTCTTTGGAAGCCTTGATCCCGGAAAATTGTTTTTTACTACTGTTGATTTAAACACACTCTCCTCATTCCGAAAATTACTCGATGATGAGCTTAATGGAAATTCATGGGTTTTTATTAGCAAAGTAATTCCTCTTTATAAGTCAAGATTGATGCAGACCGATTCTATCATTAATGAACTTACAGTTAAACCATTTGATTTTTCTACAAATGAATTTTTTTCAATGGCTATAGATACTTCATGGGCAGCAAATGAAAAAGAAAAGAGAAACAAATGGTACCTGGCTCTTAAGTATGAAATTCTTGATGGATTAGCTGATATCGCCTCAATCCAGTTCAGCCAGTCAGCAGCAATAAACAAGAAAGATATACTATCAAAAGAAACACAGGTGAGGCTAATGATCAAATCGAGACACCTTCGCCAGGTCAAGAGTATTCTTCAAACAGTGGATGGTTTTGAAAATTATGTTCAGACCGTGTATCTCGATGCCATCGCCACCTCTTTTGATCCACATACCAATTATTTTCCCGAAACAGAAAAACAAAATTTTGAATCTTCATTAAGTAAGGATGGTTACTATTTTGGTTTTGCTTTGGGTGAGAATGAAAAAGGAGAACCCGCTATTATGCATCTTTACCCCGGCGGTCCTGCATGGAAAACAGGGGAACTTAACCAGGATGATGTTTTACTGCAAATGAAATGGGAGGGAAAGGAGACAATAGACCTTGTTGGAGCCGAAGCAGCAGAAGTGTCCTCATTATTGGATGCCTCTAATAATGAATTGCTTTATTTAACTATTAAGAAAACGAACGGACAAATAAAAACAGTACAACTTAAGAAAGAAAAAATGGAAGGAGGTGATGAGGACATTGTAAAAAGTTTTTTATTGAATGGCAGCAAAAAGATCGGCTATGTATCATTACCGGGTTTTTATACTGAATGGGAAAGTGAAGGTGGGAGCAGCTGTGCAAATGATGTAGCGAAAGAAATTGTGAAGCTGAAAAAAGAAAATATCAACGGGCTGATACTTGATCTCAGGTTTAATGGCGGTGGTTCGATCTTCGAAGCTCTGGACATGGCAGGTATATTTATTGAAGAAGGTCCGCTTTGTCTTGCAAAAGGAAAAGATGGAAAAATTGTTACATTGAAAGACCCTAATAGAGGAACTATTTATGATGGACCGCTTCTTGTACTTGTTAACGGGCAAAGCGCATCGGCATCAGAATTGGTGGCTGCTGTACTGCAGGATTATAACAGGGCATTTATTGCAGGAACAGCAACGTTCGGGAAAGCGACTATGCAACAGATCTTTCCGCTGCAAACCGGAAGTACAGTAATAACAAATGAAAAAGGATATGCAAAAGTTACCACAGGGAAATTATACAGGGTAACAGGAAGAGCTGCGCAAAAAGCCGGAGTGATACCTGATATGGTGATTCCTGACATATTTGATGGATTAACCTACCGGGAAAAAGATATGGCGGCGGCGCTTATAGAGGATACAGTTAAAAGAAATTCATATTACAAACCGCTGAACCCATTACCTGTTTCAATAATTGGAGTTAAAAGTATTCAGAGGATCAATACAGATAAAAATTTTAAACAGATCCTTGCACTTCAAAAGATCATTACCGAAGAATCATCTCATTCCACACCCGTTTCACTGAAATGGGACGAGATAGAAAAACAATTGAAAGAAGATGTGTCAAAACAGATGCAAAAACCCGGTGGCGAAGAAATAAAAATATCTTCTTATAGGGCAGAAAATCATGCATACGACAAAAAGCGTATAGGAACCGACGAGTTCTTTTCTCTTATTAATAGCAGGTGGCTGCAAAAATTAGATCAGGATTTTATCCTTGAAGAATCTTTCAGGATATTGATCGATTATATTTCAATAACTAATATTAAAAACTGACAAACATGAGAAACGGGAATCATATTTATTTGTTTTTGATAGTTGCTTTTATGTTTTTACCAGGATCAAAAAGCATGACACAGGATCTATCCACTGCAGGCTCGTATATGACTTATATTGGGGAGAAGGAAAGAGAGGTAACAAAGAAATACCTGAACTATGTCAGCGCTGCTTCTCATGGGAAAAGTTTACGGAAGGTGGACAAACTTCGTGAGCAATTAATAAACACTATTTATGAAACACGCATTGCGGTACAGGGCGTTCCTCCTTTTAAAGGCGACAAAACTCTCCGCGATGCATCCGTTACTTATTTGCAGCTTTGTTACAGGATCTTTAACGAGGATTATGGAAAGATCGTGAATATGGAAGAGATAGCCGAGCAATCATATGATGCAATGGAAGCTTATTTAATGGCACAAAGACTTGCGACTGAAAAATTAGATGAAGCAGGGAGAAAAAGGAGTGAAACAGGAAAAGAATTTGCAGCAAAAAATAATATCAATCTCGTTGATATGGGAGATATAATGGATCAAAAAGTAAAAACATCTACAAGAGTTACTGATTACTATAATAAAATATATCTCCTGTTTTTTAAATGCTACAGGCAGGAGTCCTACCTGATCGAAGCTCTCAATAAAGGAAATATAATTTCAATTGAGCAAAACAAAAACTCTCTTCTTAAATATGCAACAGATGGATTAGAAAAATTGGATACAATGGGTGCTTTCGATTCTGATGGATCGCTTAAAGCAGCCTGTCAGCGAGCACTGCAGTTTTATAAAAGTGAAGCAGGTGATGTAACTGTAATGACTGATTTTCTTTTAAAGAAAGAGAGTTTTGATAAACTGCAGAAATCATATAACAGCAAGCCGGCGGCAAAACGAACCCAGGCAGATGTTGATGAGTATAACAAATCAGTAAACGAAATGAACCAGGCAGGTAATACGTATAATAAACTAAATAATGAGGTGAACAAAAAAAGAACAAATACCCTGGATAACTGGAACGACACCGTTAAAAAATATTGGGATAATCATATGCCCTATGCTAAATGATCTTCTAACCTGGAAATTAAATTAATCAAGCACTTCGTAGATCATTACAGGATGAGATTTGTTTTTCAAACTCACCTCACCCACTTTATTACAATTGAAAGATTCTTTTACTTTTTCGTAAGAAGACTCATTAATGATGATCTGGCCTTCCTTCGCTATAGTTTGCAATCGCTGGGCAACATTAACAACATCGCCTATTACAGTATAATCGAGACGTTTCAAATTGGCAGAACCAATATTCCCTGAGATCATTTCGCCGCTATTGATACCAATGGAAACTTTTGGTGTAAAGAAAATATTACCCGATTCGTTTGGCAGCTCATTGACTATTTTTCTTACGGCGAGGCAGGCATCCATGGCCCTGTCTAAATGATAATCTCCACGGAACACAGCCATTACCGCATCGCCCATGAATTTATCAACATAACCACCCTGGGCGATTATTTCTTTTACCATTACATCAAAATATTTATTCAGCAGCTTTACCACTATGTCAGGAGATTCATTTTCGCTAATGGTAGTAAAGCTGCAGATATCTATAAAGGCAACCGTGGCGTTTACTGTTTCATTTGCCATCAACGTTGATTCAAACTCACGGCCAGCCATAAAGTTCAGCACCGTTTCATCCACATACATTTTAAGTATGTTGTTTTCTTTGATCGCTTTCATTGTTTCCCGTAACTGCTGAACATGGCTGATGGTCTTTTCCATTGTCAATTCCAGGTCCTCAAAATTCACAGGCTTTGTGACAAAATCAAAAGCGCCGCGGTTCATGGCTGTACGGATATTTTCCATATCACCATAAGCAGAAACTATAACGGCTTTTAATAAAGTGTTTTGTTCATTGATCTTTGAAAGTAGTGTAAGCCCATCCATCTCGGGCATATTGATATCGCTCAGCACAATATCTACATCAGTATTTAGCTCTAATTGCTCCAATGCATGTTTACCATTAATAGCAAATAAAAATTCATACTTATGCTCACGAATTTTTTGCCTGAACTTTTGTTTGATCAGCACTTCGAGATCCGTTTCATCATCTACCACTAATATTTTAGCCATTAGTGTATTGATTTTAGTTTTTCTTTTAACAGGCTAAACTCAAGAGGCTTTGTCAAAAAATCATCGGCGCCTAATTTCATAGCGGTATTATAATTTTCTGCATCGCCATAAGCTGTTATCATCATAACCATTGGTGGCGGTAACTTGTGCTTTTCTTTGATGTGCCTGAGCAATTCCAGGCCACTCATACCCGGCATATTGATGTCTGAAAGTATCAATACGGCTTCGTGACTAAGGTCGCTCAGGTACTTCAATGCGTCTTCGCCTGAATAGGCAAAAGCAAACTCCATTTCCTTGTTACGTATCTCTTTTCTAAACCTTTGTTCGAAAAGAACCTGTACATCTTTTTCGTCGTCTACAACTAAAATTTTCATTCGATGAATTTATGATTTATACTGGTAAAATAACACTAAACCCGGTAGATTCTCCTTCTTTTGTTTCAACCTTTATTTCACCTCCATGTCCTTTAGTTACAATGTCGTAACTCAATGATAAACCAAGACCGGTTCCCTGGCCTGTTGGCTTCGTGGTAAAGAAAGGTTGAAAAATTTTATCCAGGGCCTTTTGCGGAATTCCCGTGCCATTATCTTTTACGGTGACAATAATTCTATTATCGATCTTTTTGGTGCTTACTGTTACGGTTGGCTCATATCCTTCTGGCTGCAATTTCTTTTTTTCCATTACCGCATAAAAGGCATTCGTAATTAAATTCAATATTACCCGGCCAATGTCCTGCGAAATGATCTTTATCAAGCCAATGTTCTCATCATAATCAGTTTTAATGGCGGCGTTAAAAGATTTGTCTTTTGCCCGCAGGCCATGATAAGCCAGTCTTAAATATTCATCTGCCAAAATATTTATATCGGTTGGCTC
>Ga0184625_10001045_pt1 | contig 11307 bp, 9 predicted proteins | sample PLM3_30_b1_FD_133151 | JGI IMG/M metagenome (GOLD analysis project Ga0184625, IMG submission 133151) | Groundwater sediment microbial communities from an aquifer in East River, Colorado, USA - PLM3_30_b1 | ecosystem: Environmental > Terrestrial > Soil > Riparian zone | place: USA: East River... | reverse complement strand
TGGTATCACGCTGGCGACCTGGTGTTCAAGCGCGGCAACGTCGAGACTTTTCGGCTGGACGGAGTCTCGCGGCCGGAATCGTTTCGCTCCACGATCATGAAGGCTCACATGGCCAGCGCCGGCGTCAAGCAAGCCCGCCAAAAGCAGCGCCGCTAAGTTGTGGGGCAGACATTCCTGTCTGCCGTTTCATGTCCGAATTCGGCGACTTCCGCGACCTGGTTCACACCGCCAAGCATCGCCGCCGGTTCGAGGAGCTGCTCCGCCTGGCTGCCAGCCGCGGCGATGCCGAGCAGGTGGCCGAACGGCTGTCGTGGGGCATCGACCCAAATTCCACAAGCAAGACTGGCCGCTCGGCCCTCATCGTCAATGCGGCCGGCCATTCCCCGTCGTCGGGCGTTGTGAAGGCGCTCCTTAGGGCCGGGGCCGACGTCACGCAACTGGACCACAAAGGTCTGACGGCGCTCGACTACGCCCGCCGCAAGCTGGCCCGGTTGAACAGCAAGCCGCGCAAGCCGCCGCGAAAGTCGCCGTCGCTCGACGAGAACGGCCAGCTCATCCTGGCCAAGTTCGAGCAGAAAATGCTCGACCGTGTCCGCCGCAAAAATCCGCACATCGCGAAAGAGTTCGTCAAGGATTACATTCGCGCACGAATCAAGGCGGCGAAGCACGTTTTCAACGATCCGGAAGAAGTGGAAAAGATCGTCGAGCTACTCGAAGCCGCCGAAAAGAAACAGCGGTAGGTGCGGCAGACATTCTTGTCTGCCCTGCGTTTCACTTGGCAGACAAGAATGTCTGCCCCACTTCTCGCAGAATCAGCCGCACGGCTTCTGCGCACTGGCTGCTCGGCAGATGCGGCCAGTCCTTGTGCTCGCCGAGAACCTGCGAGCTGGCCAGCGGCACGTGAATAAACGCGGCCTTCGTCTTCAGCCCCTGCTCGCGGACGATGTGGTGCGTCAGGTAAAGCAGCGCGTTGCACAAGTACGTGCCGGCGTGATACGAAACCTGGCAGGGAATGCCGAGCTCGCGGATCTTGGCGGACCACTCCGCCAGCGGCAGCGCCGACTGATAGGCCGGCGGGCCGCCAACGACTAGCGGCTGAAAACGGTCGGGCGCTTGTTCCGTATTGCCGGCGACGTTCACGCCAATCGCCTCCAAATGCACGCGGCTGATTTTCGGCGATTGGCCCAAGTGCAGAACATAGTCGTAGTTCGCCGCCACGTCTTCTAACAACCGAGCGCGGGCCGCTTCGAAATCGACCGGGTATCGCCGGGTGATGACGCGCGGCTCCGGCGGCAGATCGCGGGTCAATTCGACCAGCGCCAACCAACTGGCGTTTTCCGGCCAGCGGTCGTAGGGTTCAAAGGCGGTGATCAAAACGGTGGTCATAATTGGTCCGCGATTTACTATACTGTGGGGCAGACATTCTTGTCTGCCGTAGCGAAGGCAGGCAAGAATGTCTGCCCCACTTCAAAAGGACCGATCATGAATCGCGGACTTGTCACTCTAGGCATCATCCTCTTTTGCTACCCCGCCTTCGCCGGCCAGTTCAATAAGACGCTGAGCATCGGCGACAATGGCCCCGACTTCAACAACCTGGACGGCGCCGACGGCAAGACGCATTCGCTCTCGGACCTGAAGGACAAGGACGTCGTCGTCATCTGCTTCACTTGCAGCACTTGCCCCTACGCCGTCGATTACGAAGACCGGCTGATCGCCCTGACGAAGAAGTTCGAGGCCGAAGGCGGCAAGGCGGCGATCATCGCCATCAATCCGAACCTCGTGCAGGACGATCTGCTGCCCGCGATGCAGGAGCGGGCCAAGAAGAAGGGCTTCAACTTCATCTATATCCACGACGCCAGCCGGCAGCAAATCGCCAAGAGCTACGGCGCGACCTACACGCCGGAGTTCGTCGTGCTCAACAAGGCCCGCAAGGTCGTCTATATGGGCGCGATGGACGACAGCCCCGACGGGAAGAACGTCACGACGAAGTACGTCGAGGATGCGGTGGCCGCAACATTGGCCGGCAAGAAGCCGGCCGTTGCCGAGACACCGGCGGTCGGCTGCGCCGTGCGGTACGCCAAGGAGCGCGGGAAGTAGCGTTTAGCCGATCAGGCTCTTCATCTCCCGCACGGCCCGTTCCAGGCCAACGAGCACGGCGCGGGCCACGATCGCGTGGCCGATATTCAGCTCGTGCATCTGCGGGATGCGGGCGACGGGTACGACGTTGTGGTAGTTGAGGCCATGCCCTGCGTGTAGCGTGAGGCCCAGGTCCTTGACGAGCTTGCCGGCCGTGGTGAGCGCGATGAGCTGCTCGTGCCGCGCGGCGCCGTTGGCCAGGGCATACTTACCGGTGTGCAGCTCCACCGCATCGGCGATCAAGTGCTGGGCCAGCTCGATCTGCTGCGGGTCGGCGTCGAGAAACAGGCTGACCGAAATGCCGGCCGCCTTCAGCCGCTGGATAGCCTTGGCCACGGCCGCGCGGTGCGTGACCACGTCGAGTCCGCCCTCGGTCGTCACTTCTTCGCGCCGTTCGGGCACGATCGTCGCCTGGGCGGGCTTCACGTCGCAGGCAATGCCGATGATCTCGTCGGCGACCGACAGCTCCAGGTTGAGCTTGATGGCCACCGTCTCCTTGAGCAGCCGCACGTCGCGGTCCTGAATGTGCCGGCGATCCTCGCGTAGGTGAATTGTGATCGCATCGGCCCCGCCCAGCTCGGCCAGCACCGCCGCCGCCACCGGGTCGGGCTCGTAAGTCTTCCGCGCTTGGCGAAGAGTCGCAACGTGATCGATGTTGACGCCGAGTTCGGGCATGCGGAGGGTTCAGGGTTCGGGGTTCAGGATTCAGGAGTCGGCTTCCCCCGTACTCAATACCTGGTACTGAGTACCCAGTACTCCGTACTTCGGCCGAGTGCAACTGCAAGACGCGCTGTAGCCGATCTGGTTCACACCAGCAACTCCTTGACCACCTTCCCATGCACGTCGGTCAGGCGGAAGTCGCGGCCTTGGAAGCGGAAGGTCAGGCGGGTGTGGTCAATGCCGAGGCAGGCCAGCGCGGTGGCCTGGAAGTCGTGGACGTGAACTGGGTCGCGGACGATGTTGTAGCAGTAGTCATCGGTTTCGCCCCAGGAAATGCCGGGCTTGATGCCGCCGCCGGCCATCCAGAGCGTGAAGCAGCGGCCGTGGTGGTCGCGGCCGTAGTTGGCAGCCGTCAACGCACCCTGGCTATAGACCGTGCGGCCGAACTCGCCGCCCCAGATGACGAGCGTCTCATCGAGCAAGCCGCGGTCTTTCAGGTCCTTGACCAGCGCCGCGCTCGGCCGATCGACGTCGGCGCACTGGCCGCGAATCTGTTTGGGCAGGCTGCTGTGCTGGTCCCAGCCGCGGTGCATGAGCTGGATGAACCGGACGCCACGCTCGCTCATTCGCCGGGCCAGCAGGCAGTTGCGAGCGAAGCCGCCATCGACGCCGTCGTCCTTAATGCCGTACAGATCGAGCGTTTCCTTCGACTCACCGGCCAGGTCGGTCAGCTCCGGCACGCTGGTCTGCATGCGGAACGCCATTTCGTATTGCGCGATGCGGGTGTTGATCTCCGGATCGCCGATCGACTGGGCCGCGAGCTTATTCAGCTCGCCGACGCCGTCGAGTATGCTCCGCCGCGACTCGCCGTCGATGCCCGCCGGGTTCGACAGGTAGAGCACCGGATCGGCCCCGGCCCGGAACCGCACGCCTTGATGCTGCGACGGCAGAAACCCGCTGCCCCACAGCCGCGAGAAAATCGGCTGATCGGTTTTGTTGCCGCTGCCCTGCGAAATCATCACGATGAACGTCGGCAGGTTGTCGTTCTCGCTGCCCAGGCCGTAGCTCAGCCAGGCCCCAAAGCTCGGCCGCCCGGGCTGCTGCGAGCCGGTCTGCAGGAATGTGAACGCCGGGTCGTGGTTGATTGCCTCGGTGTTCAGCGTCTTGACGATCGCAATGTCATCGACAATCCCAGCCGTGTGCGGCAGCAGCTCGCTCATCCACGCTCCGCATTGGCCGTGCTGCTCGAAGGCGAACTGAGCCGCGGCGCACGGGAACGCCTTCTGTCCCGAGGTCATCCCCGTGATCCGCTGACCCATTCGCACTGACCCCGGCAGCTCCGTCCCATTCAGCTCCTTGAGCTTCGGCTTGTAGTCGAACAAGTCAATCTGGCTCGGTCCGCCCGACATGCACAGATAAATGACCCGCTTCGCCTTCGCCGGAAAATGCGGCTGCGCGAGCACCCCGGGCAACGCCGCCCCGCGCGGAATCGCTCCGGCCTTCTCGGCGGCCAATAGTCCCGGATTCAGCAGCGACGCCAACGCAGCCGTGCCAATGCCAGCGGCGGAGCCGCCCAGTAGGCAACGCCGCGTTAGTCTTGCAAATTCTGGATTCATCGTCGGTTATCCCTTCGTGACTGCTTCGTCCGTGTTCAAGATCGCGCTGGCGACCATGGCCCAGGCGGCGAGCTCGGCGGGGTCGAGCGACGGGTCGGCAGGCGATTCGCCGACGGCGAGCAGGGCCTTGGCGGCGTCCGGCAGCTCGCGGAAGCGGGCTAGTTGGCGGTCATAGACGCCGCGCAGGATGGTGAGCTCGACGGTTGTCGGCTGCCGGGCAAGGACGCTGCGGAAGGCGAACTCCAGCCGCTGGTCGAGCGATTTGCCGCCGCCGGCGAGGATCCGCTCGGCGAACTTGCGGGACGCTTCGACGTAGGTCGGATCGTTCAAGAGCACCAGCGCCTGCAGCGGCGTGTTCGTGCGGCTGCGGCGGACGGTGCAGGTTTCACGGTCTGGTGCGTCGAGCGTGGCCAAGGTCGGCGGCGGGCAGGTCCGCTTCCAAAACGTGTACATCGTCCGCCGATAGAGATCGACGCCGTGATCTTGCTTGTACTTCTGGGCCGTCCAATTGTCGCCGTCGGCCCGCGACATCAATTCTTCCCACAATCCCGCCGGCTGATAGGGCGACACGCTCCTGCCGCCAAGGTGTCCGTCGAGCAGACCGCTGTGGAACAGCGCCTGGTCGCGGATGAACTCTGCTTGGAGTCGGTATCGCGGCCCGCGCGCAAGCAGTCGGTTCTCGGGGTCTTTGGAACGAAGCGCGGGCGTGATGTGGGACGATTGGCGATAAGCCGCGGAAGAGGCGATTAGCCGGACAAGTTGCTTCACTTCCCACCCACCAGAGCCCCTGAATTCCACCGCCAGCCAATCGAGCAGCTCCGGATGAGTGGGCTGTTCGCCCTGCGAGCCTAAGTCCTCAGCCGTTCGCACCAGTCCGGTGCCAAAGAATAGCTGCCAATAACGGTTGACCGTCGCCCGGGCCGTTAACGGCTGCTCGGGGCTCACGAGCCAGTTCGCTAACGCCAGGCGGTCGTGCGTCGCTTCCTTCGGCAACGGCGGTAAAAACGCCGGCACGTCGGCCGCGACCTTTTCTCCCGGCTTGTCGTAGGCGCCGCGGACGAGAACAAACGTGTCCCGCGGCTGCGGCATTTCTTGCATGATCATGCTGTTCGAAACGGCGGCCTGCGCGGCTGTCTGCCGCTTACGCAGAGCGGCCAACTCGTCTTTAAGCCTCTTGATTGCCTCGGCGTCCGGTGGCGGCTCCTTGCTCCCCTCGGCCTCGGCGATTCGGCCTTCGACCGCCTTGATCTCCGCCGCCAAAGCGTCGAGCGCCGCCTGCTGCTGCGACGTCGGGATGCTCAATAGCGGCACGGCGTTGCCCTTGCGTCCGTCGAGGCCGCTTTCCGGCAGATTGTTGAAGAAGGCGTAGAGCTGATAGAACTCGCGCTGCGTGATCGGATCGTATTTGTGGTCGTGGCACTGGGTGCAGCCGACGGTGAGGCCGAGAAAGACGGTGCCTGTCGTGTTCACCCGATCGACGATGTACGCCGTGAGGTACTCCTGCGGGATCGCGCCACCCTCGAAGTTGATCATGTGGTTGCGGTTGAAGCCGCTGGCCAGCTTCTGGCGCAGGTCGCGCTCGCGGTCGCCCGTCTCCGGGAGCAGGTCACCGGCGATCTGCTCGACGGTGAACTGATCGTAGGGCGTGTTGCGGTTGAACGACTCGATGACGTACTCCCGCCAGCGGCTCATGTCGCGGCCGGCGTCGATGTGGTAGCCGTGCGTGTCGGCAAAGCGGGCGGCATCGAGCCAATCGACGGCCATCCGCTCGCCAAAGCGGGGCGAAGCCAGCAGCCGATCGAGCAGCCGCTCGTAGGCGTCGGGCCGCTCGTCGGCCAAAAAGGCGTCGATCTCGGCCAACGTCGGCGGCAAGCCGAGCAGGTCGAGCGTCAGGCGGCGGATCAGCGTGGGCTTATCGGCTGCGGCGGAAGGCACGAGCTGTTCGCGCTCCAGGCGGGCCAAAATAAAAGTGTCCAGTTCGTTTCGCGGCCAAATCGGATTCTTCACCACCGGCAGCGTCGGCCGCTGGGGCGCGGCGAACGACCAGTGCGTCTGATACTTGGCGCCCTCGGCGATCCACCGCGCCAGCAACAGCTTGTCAGCTTCGGTCAAAGGCTTGTTCTCATCCGCCGGCGGCATTCGCTCGGCTGCGTCGGCAGCGTTAATGCGGCGGATCAGCTCGCTCTTGGCGCTATCGCCCGGCACGACCGGCTTTTCGCCCGACTCGGCCGCTGCCACTGCCGACTCGCGAACGTCCAGCCGAAAGCCGCCCTTCCGCTGGCCCGCGTCGGGTCCGTGGCACTTGAAGCAATGGTTCGAGAGTAGCGGCCGGATTTGGCGGTTGTAGTCCAGCGGCGGCTCGGCGGCGCCAACTGACAACGCCAGAGCCGCAACGAGCCCCAAAATGAGCATGTTTTTCATTCCCAACTCCCTGCTCTCAGAATAACCGATTCGCAGCCGCCCACGGCAAGATTTAAGCGCCTCGAATCGGCCGCGGATGCCGATCCCGCAGTGCGTCGCCGATGGCGACGAACACCACATCCGCCTCGGTCACGCGGACGCGGCCGCCTTCCCGCTCCGCCTCGACCGACACGTGAATCGTAATCGAAGTCGTGCCAACCTTCGTCACTTGCGTCCAAAAGCTGACCAGATCGCCCACAAACACCGGCTGATGGAACTCGACGGCGTTCATGGCGACGGTGACCAGCCCCTGCCGCGGCCAGCCGGCCCGCTGGATTTCGCAAAACGCCCCGACCGCGCCGGCCTGGTCGATGTAGCTGAGCAGGACGCCGCCGAAGATCGTGCCTTGGGCGTTCGTGTCGCGCGGCATCATCACGGCCTTGACGGCCAGGTAGGGTTCGGTCGGGACGTTCATCGCGCGCTCCCTCGGACGGGTCATGCGGCTGACAGCGCCGCCAGGTCGCCTATGGGCCACTGACGACCAACAACTGACAACTGGCGAGCCGTCAAATCCGCGCCAAACGTCCGGCGGCTAGCGGCAGTCTGGCGATGTTGCGCAATTTGGCAGAAATCGCGTGCCATTCCTATTGCCCGAATTACGAGATCGAAATACTCTTAGGTTAGGAGAGGCAGTAGGTTAGCAGGTTAGGACTGACCGCCTTCGCGACAAATTGGATGTCGCCGCTGTCTGCCCCGCCGTTTGCCTCCACCTGAGCGTTCTTTCGCAAGTTCTCGCCCGGCCGCTGCGAACCATCGCAGAGGAAGGCATTCTTTCAGGTGCGAGTCGTTCGCCTTTGGGAGTGCCGCCTGCGCGGTCGTGATCGAGCGGTCGCCGGCTTGCGAACCGTCCAAGTGGCCCTAGGGTTGTCGCTTGATTCGTCCGAGTTGGAATTTACCGTCACCACGCCTTGCCCGTCGCGGGCCCCCGCGACGAGTCAATACGGAGGCGCCGCGCCGCTGGCCCTGAGCTGGCGGTTTGGCCCACCTCCGCCCCTGGAGGATTGTGCATGAGCGGTCGTGAAATCATCTCGCTGGTCGCCCAGCGTCAAGACCTGGATCAGTTTCGCCGCAAGAATTGGATTGGCACCTTCGAGGAGTACATCGACCTCGTGCGGCAGAAGCCTGAGGTGACCCGCAACGCCTTCGAGCGGGTCTATGACATGATCATGTCGGCCGGCACGCACGTCTATGAAGAGACGCGCGGGGTCAGGCGGGTCCACTACAAGTTCTTCGACGACCCGGAAAACGAGGGTCGCGACGCGGTGTTCGGCCTCGACGACTCGCTGGAGCAGTTGGTCAACGCCCTCAAGAGCGCCGCCAAGGGCTACGGCATTGAGAAGCGCGTGCTCCTGCTGCACGGCCCGGTCGGCAGCAGCAAGAGCACCATCGCCCGCCTCTTGAAGCGCGGACTGGAGCGATATTCTTCGACCGACGGCGGCGCGCTGTTCACGCTCGGCTGGGTGACCGAAGACTCGAGCGAGGTCGCGTGGTGCCCGATGCACGAAGAGCCGCTGCACATCATCCCCGAGCGGTTCCGCGACGACGTACTGACCCGGCTGAATGTCGATCGCAAAGAGGAATCGCCGCGGATCAAAATCATCGGCGAGCTCTGCCCTTATTGCCGCTTCATGTACACCGATCGGCTGAAGAAGTACCACGGGGACTGGACCAAGGTGGTGCAGGACATCCGAGTGAAGCGGTTTGCACTGTCGGAGCAGGACCGCCAGGGCGTGGGCACGTTTCAGCCCAAGGACGAAAAGAACCAGGACAGCACCGAGCTGACCGGCGACATCAACTACCGCAAGATCGCCGAGTACGGCAGCGACAGCGATCCGCGGGCGTTCAACTTCGACGGTGAATTCAACGTCGCCAACCGGGGCATCATCGAGTTCATCGAAGTGCTGAAGCTGGACGTGGCGTTTCTGTATGACCTGCTCGGCGCCAGCCAGGAACACAAGGTCAAACCGAAAAAGTTTGCCCAGACCGACATCGACGAAGTGATCATCGGCCACACGAACGAGCCGGAGTATCGCCGCCTGCAGAACAACGAGTTCATGGAAGCCCTCCGCGACCGCACCGTGAAGATCGACGTGCCCTACGTCACGCGGCTGGCCGACGAGATCAAGATTTACGAGAAGGATTACAACCCCAAGAAGGTGAAGGGCAAGCACATTGCCCCGCACACCATCGAAATGGCCGCGATGTGGGCCGTTTTGACGCGGCTGGAGCCGCCGAACAATGCCAGCCTCACGCTCCTGCAAAAACTGAAGCTTTACAACGGCAAGACGCTGCCCGGTTTCACCGAAGAGAATATTAAGGAGCTGCGCGAAGAAACGACCACCGAGGGTTTGCAGGGGATTTCGCCCCGCTACGTGCAGGACAAGATCAGCAATGCTCTGGTCGCTCACATGGAATCCAAAAGTATCAACCCGTTTATGGTGATGAACGAGCTGGAAGCTGGCCTCAAGCACCACTCGCTGATCACCAGCGACGACACGCGCGGCAAATACCGCGAACTGCTCGGCGTCGTGAAAGAGGAGTACGAGAACATCGTGAAGAACGAAGTTCAGCGGGCGATCGCCGCTGACGAAGACGCCCTCAAGCGGCTGTGCGGCAATTACATCGACAACGTCAAGGCTTATACGCAGCGCGAAAAGGTCCGCAACAAGTTCACAGGCCAGTTCGAGGAGCCCGATGAGCGGCTGATGCGGTCGATCGAGGACAAGATCGACATTCCCGACAGCCGCAAGGACGACTTCCGCCGCGAGATCATGAATTATATCGCGGCCCTGATGATGGACGGCAAGACGTTCGACTACAAGTCGAACGAGCGGCTGTACAAGGCCCTGCAACTGAAGCTGTTCGAGGACCAGAAGGACACGATCAAGCTCACGAGCCTCGTGTCGCAGGTCGTCGATAAAGATACGCAAGCCAAAATCGACGTGGTCAAAAGCCGCCTCATCCGCGACTTCGGCTACGACGACGAAAGCGCGACGGACATTTTGAATTACGTCGCGAGCATTTTTGCCCGCGGCGATGTGAAGAAGAAGTAGGAGTGAGTGGTGAGTAGGTGAGTGGTGAGTGGTAACAATGAAGACCACTCACCTACTCACCACTCACGTGCGAAGCACCCCCCATGGTCATGAAAATCGACCGCGACGCGTCGCGGTTTAAGCAAATCGTCCGCGGGAAGATACGCGAAAACCTGCGAAAATACGTGACCCACGGCGAGATGATCGGCCGTAAGGGGAACGACCTCGTCAGCATCCCGCTGCCGCAGCTCGATGTGCCGCACTTTCGCTACGGCCAGAACGGCCGCGGCGGCGTGGGGCAGGGCGAGGGCGAGATCGGGCAGCCGATTGCTTCGGGCGATCCGGATCAAGAGGGCGGCGAGGGTCAGGCCGGCAAGGATCCGGGCCAGCACGTGCTGGAGGTCGATATTTCGCTGGAAGAGCTGGCCGAAATCCTGGGCGACGAGCTGCAACTGCCGCGAATCGAGCCCAAGGGCAAAGCCAACATTCAGCAAGACAAGGTCCGCTACACGAGCGTCCGCCGCATTGGGCCCGAATCGCTGCGCCACAAGCGCCGGACCTATGTCGAAGCGCTCAAGCGGCAGCTCTCGGAAGGAACCTACCGCCCGGCCGATCCGCGCGTCGTGCCGATCAAGGACGACCGGCGTTATCGCTCGTGGGAGCACGTGCCCGAACCGGTCGCGAACGCCGTCATCATGTACATGATGGACGTCAGCGGGTCGATGACCGACGAGCAAAAGGAAATCGTGCGGACCGAATCGTTCTGGATCGACGCCTGGCTGCGGAGCCAATATCAGGGACTGGAGCGCAAATACATCATTCACGACGCCGCCGCCAAGGAAGTCGATGAGCACACGTTCTATCACACGCGCGAAAGTGGCGGCACGCGGATCAGCTCGGCTTATAAGGTCTGTCAGGACTTGATCGACAAGGAATTTCCGGCAGCCGAGTGGAACGTGTATTGCTTCCAGTTCTCCGACGGCGACAACTGGGGCGAAGACAACAAGGCGGCCCTGACCCAGCTGCAAGCCGACATCCTGCCCAAGGTAAACCTGTTCTGCTACGGCCAGGTCGAGAGCCCCTACGGCAGCGGCGAATACTACCGCGTGCTGGAAGAAGCTTTTGGCACCGACCACGAACAGCTCGTGCTCTCGGAGATCGAGAATAAAGAAGGAATCTACGACTCAATCAAAACGTTCCTCGGCAAGGGAAAATGATCATTAGTCATTAGGCCTTAGTCATTAGTCATTCGAATGTCCGTCCTCCACCGCTTCCATTCGCTCACGCCCGAAATGGCCGAAATCCAAGGCCAGATGGAGGCTCATGCGCGGAGCTACGGCTTGGATTTCTTCCAGACGGTGTTTGAAGTCGTCGATTACGACCAGTTGAGCGCGGTGGCGGCC
>Ga0184625_10001043_pt1 | contig 11323 bp, 11 predicted proteins | sample PLM3_30_b1_FD_133151 | JGI IMG/M metagenome (GOLD analysis project Ga0184625, IMG submission 133151) | Groundwater sediment microbial communities from an aquifer in East River, Colorado, USA - PLM3_30_b1 | ecosystem: Environmental > Terrestrial > Soil > Riparian zone | place: USA: East River... | reverse complement strand
GAGCAGGGTTCGCCATCGGCCCGGATCCGTTCTCGGGTGATGCCCCAGCGCATGCGGTGACGCCACACGCGCCCACCAATCGACGTTCACGACAGCCAGTAGAAATTCTCCTCTCGGCTTGAGGACGCGCGCCGCTTCCGCCAGTGCTTTGGGAATGCCGGCGCGGGGAAGATGGTCGATTGCCGCCACGCTGATGACGCCGTCGTAGGCGCCGGTCTCGAGCGGCAAGGCTCGCGCGTCGCCAACGACCACTGACGTTCGGTCGGCGACACCGGCGATGCTCGCGTTTCGCATCAAGCGCTCCGGACTGTTCTCGTCGATCCCGTAGTACCCCTTGTAGATGTCGACGGCGGTGACGTGGGCGCGCGGTCTCGCGAGCAGCAGACCGATCGTCGCCCGGCCAGAACCTGCCCCGATGTCGACAAACCGGCCGGAGGCCGACGAAGCAAAACGATCGGTCACGGGCGGCATTGGCAGATTGATTCTGAATAGCGCGTGGGTGATGAAGAGTCCCACGATGCCCCAGACCACGACGAGGGCCGAGGACGTGACTACCCAACGACGCCATTTCAACCGCAATCCAGCCGCGGCAAGCGCGCCGAACAGAACGACAGGGATGAGAAGTCCCCATGTAATCGGCCAGCTATAGCCGAAGTCGTAGGTAAAGGGAGTAGTCATGCGAAGACGTTAATGCCCTGCCGTTGAACGCCGCATGAACGCGCCGTTCAGCCCGTGTTCAGGATTAACCTATCAACCTGATGCCGCGATGAGAGTGCTGGTTGTCGAAGACGAGGCGTCGCTGTCGCAGCAGCTTGCGGACGCGCTGTCCGGAGCGGGCTATGCGGTCGACTGCGCCGCCGACGGCGAGCGCGCCGACTTTCTCGCACGGACCGAACAGTATGACGCGGTCGTTCTCGACCTGGGATTGCCGCGCGTGGACGGCCTGACAGTGCTCAGCGGTTGGCGTCGCACGGGTCTGGCCGTACCCGTATTGGTCGTTACTGCGCGCGGGAGCTGGCACGAGACCGTGCACGGCATCGACGAAGGCGCGGACGATTACGTCTCGAAGCCGTTCAGGATAGAAGAGGTGCTCGCGAGATTGCGGGCGCTGATTCGGCGTTCGAGCGGGCAGATGCAGCCAACGATACGGTGCGGAGCCGTAACCCTCGACCCGCGGCTGGTTCGCGTCACGCGCGACGGCGTACTGGTGAAGCTGACCAGCCACGAGTTCCGCGTCCTGTCATATCTGATGCATCACCGCACGAGGGTCGTGTCGCAAGCTGAGCTGACTGAGCACATCTACGCTCAGGACTTCGAGCGCGATTCCAACACCGTCGAAGTATTCATCGCCCGCCTGCGGCGCAAACTGGGTGCGTCGATCATCGAGACCGTCCGCGGACTCGGATACCGGGTGACGCCATGAAGCAGCCCTTTTCGCTGAGGAGCCATCTTCTCTTTGGCACCGTGCTGTGGACGATCGGATTGGTCATCGTCGCCAGCGCCGCTCTGATCCTCGTCATCGAGTCTCATCATCGACCGTCGTTCGCCTTCATCGTGCACGACGTGTTCACGCGGCCCCTCGTCATCCTGTTCGCGGTGTTCGCCATGGCCGCCGGGTTTCTGCAGGTGCGGCGTGGTGTGTCGCCAATCAACAACCTTCGCTCGCGCCTTGCCGGGCTTCACGAAGGACGCGATCGCCGGGTTGTTGGGACGTATCCAAGTGAGGTGCAGCCGCTCGTCAACGATCTCAACGCGCTGCTCGAGAATCGCGAGCAGGCCGTGCGTCGCGCGATCTCGAAGGCTGGCGACCTCGCGCACGGGTTGAAAACGCCGCTCGCGATCCTGGCGCACGAAGCGGAACGGGCGAAGGCTTCAGGTCATCTGGAAGTGGCCTCGGCGATCGAACAACAAGTGGATCGGATGCGGCGGCAGGTCGACTATCACTTAGCCCACGCACGCGCGGCGGCTGCCGGCGCCGCACCGGGGACGTCGTGCTCGATCAGCGATTCGGCCGAGGGGCTGGCCCGCGCGCTCCGGCGGTTGTACGCCGACCGAGGACTTGCGATCGACGTGCGGGTGCCAGTCGAATTGTCGGGGCGGGTTCAGCGGGAAGATCTCGACGAGATGATCGGCAACCTGCTCGACAACGGCTGCAAATGGGCTCGCACCTGCGTGGTCGTTGATGCCAATCGAAGCGCCAACGTCGTCGAAGTGGTTATTGACGATGACGGAAACGGCCTGGCCAGCGAGATGCGAGAGGCCGTCTTGCAGCGGGGGGTGAGGGCCGATGAGGCTTCACCTGGATCCGGTCTTGGTCTCGCCATCGTGCGCGATCTGGCCGAGGCCTATGGGGGCTCGATCGCTGTGGAGGCTTCGCCTCTAGGTGGACTAAGGGCGCGCTTGCGGCTTCCGGCCTAGCCCGCCTTCGCGCTACGCGCTACGGCGTGGCAAGCCCGCGGGTCACGCTACCATATAGCCGTGCGCGACCTGGAGGTCCGACGGCTGGGGGTAGTCCCCTATAAAGAAGCCAGCGATTTGCAGCGAACCCTCGTCGAGGAGCGTCGGGCGGGCCTGATCCCCGATCTCCTTGTCCTGCTTGAACATCCGCACGTCATCACCCTGGGAGTCAAGGCCGATTCCGCCAGATCGCATCTGCTGGCCACCCCCGAGCTGCTCGAGGCGCGCGGCGTCGAAGTGCACGAATCCGGCCGAGGTGGCGATATTACCTATCATGGGCCAGGGCAGATCGTCGGGTATCCCATCCTGGACCTGAAGCCGGACCGGTGTGATGTGCACAAATACGTGCGCGACCTCGAGGAAGTCATGATTCGCGTGGCCAGTGACTTCGGTCTCGAAGGCAGCCGGATTAAGGGGCTCTCGGGCGCGTGGGTTGGTGCCGACAAGCTGGGTGCGATAGGCGTACGGATCTCGCGCTGGATCACGAGCCACGGATTTGCGCTGAATGTGGCGACAGATCTCGATTTCTTCAGGCTGATCGTGCCGTGCGGTATCGAGAGCGGCGGGGTCACTTCGCTGTCACGCGCGACCGGGCGTCCGATTGCGATGGCGGACGCCGAGACGTCCGTTATCCGGCACTTTGCCGCCGTATTCGAGCGGAAGGTCGCCGGCGGAGACTTGCCGGAAACCGCCGCGATGACACTGGGTCGCGAGGTACAGACAACAAACCGATGAAAATGATCTATCGCCCAACCGTATTGACGCTGGCTGGGCTCGGCACAACGATCGCGTCGATCTCGGGCACGACTGGGTACATTCTCGGGCGCGCGGGGTCCGTTCCTGGCGTCCTGCCTGTGCACTTTGACGACAAGGGCATCGCCGACAGGTTCGTTCGCGCTTCGTACGCCATCATTCTCGTGCCCGTCTGGATCCAGTTGAGCCTTGCGGTCGTGTTCGGCGCGATCGCCGCAGTGCTTTTGTACCGCGGGAAGAAAACCCGCTCAGCAGTGGAAAGCGAATCGAGCCGGCAGGAGCGCGAGCGCATGCTGATGACAGCCGAAGCTATCAGCCTGCTGGCGGCTATCTGGGTCACCTTTCAGGGCCTGCTCGCCATTCGCCTCATCATGATGTGGCAGTTGATGTGCTGCGGCCTCGGCAACGTGTATTACCAGAGTCTCGTCGTGTGTATCGTCCTCTCGGCGATCGTTGGGGTGCGCGCTGCCGTTTATCTCCAATACCCGAAGCCAGTGCTGCGCGAAACCGATGCGGTGCATTGGAGGCTTCGCGGCCTGTATGTGAACCGTCAGGATCCCGCGCTCTTCGTTCCGCGCCGAAACGGGCCCGGCTGGACTCTGAACTTCGGCAGACCGCAAGCTCTTGTATTCCTTGGGGTTGTCGTGTTTTTCAGCATCTGGGCACCGCTGACGATCTTCAAGGTGCTCCTCGGGGAATAAAACCCCCCCGAGTGGTGTTCTTGCTAGTAGAGGACACCATGACCCAGGGAGAAACCACCAGAAGTCTTGTTGAAAGATTGCGAGCGCAGGATCCAAGCGCGGTAGCGGACCTGTCCGAATCCTACGGGGCCAAGATCTATCAGCTCGCGTTCCGTTATTTGAGGAACCGCGAAGACGCCGAGGAAGTTGCCCAGGATGTGTTGCTGAAGGTCTATCAGAAAATTGACGCGTTCCGCGGGGACGCTGCGCTGTCGTCCTGGGTTTATCGCATCACGTTCAACGCCGCGATGTCGCGCCTTCGTCAGTTCAAGCAGAACCTGCCGAACACGATCGACAAGGCGAGCGACGAAGAGACCGGCCAGCCGTTGAGGCGCGAGGTCGTCGATTTTGCGCCGCTTGCCGACGAAGACATGCTGCGCGGCGAGATGCGGCGTGTGCTGGTCCGCGCGTTGAAGGACATGCCCGTGCTCTATCGCGCGCCGGTCATTCTTCGCGACGTGCAGGGTTTGAGCACCGAAGAGGCGAGCGCCGTACTGCACGTGAAGGAACAGACGCTCAAATCGAGGCTGCACCGCGGCCGGCTGATGCTCCGTGAACAGCTCGCCGACTTCTCGACAGGCCTGTCGCTGCACTAAAACGAAAAAGGTCCGGCCGCGAGCCGGACCTTCTTTACTTTTTACTTTTTACTTTGTACTTTTTACTTTGTACTTTCTACTTTTTACTTTCTCTTGCACTACGGCCGCGTCGTCAGCTCGACCGACGCCTTCACTTCCTTCCCCGCGCGCAGCACGACGACGTCGACACGGTCGCCGGGCTTTTTCTCCCGCAACGCGAAGGTGAAGTCGTAGAGCGTCTTGATGGGTTTGCCGTCGAAGACGATCATCACGTCGCCGCCGCGAAGGCCGGCTTTCGCGGCAGGGCTGTCCGAACGAACCTCAGAAAATTTCACGCCCTGACCTTCGTTCGCAAAATCAGGCACCGATCCGAAGTACGGGCCGTAGCCGGATACCGCGCCCACATTCCCGCTCGCATGCGGATCCTGCTCTTGAACCGTGTCGACGAACTCCGGACGCTCTCCGCGATTTGCGAGTTGCCGCGCGAGCGCCAGCGCCAGATCGGCGACCGCCGCCCCGCCGGCCGCGTCGATCTTGTCCCACGTATCGCTCGGCCGGTGATAGTCCGAATGAAATCCAGAGAAGAAGTTGATCGACGGGATCTTTCTCAGCTGAAACGTCGCGTCGTCGCTGGCGCCGGCACCGGGACCGCCGCCGTGCAGCGCCTTCAGCTTGATAGAGCTCGACGACTCGGCGCTCGCGAGATCGCCCTCTATTGAAGGTGCGTTGGACATGCCATCCACCATGATCCGGCCGCCTGCCCGGCCGACCATGTCGAGATTGATCATCGCGATGGTCTTGTCGAGCGGCATGGTCGGATGATTGACGTAGTACGAAGAGCCGAGCAATCCGTGCTCCTCGCCGGCGAAGGTCATGAAGACGACGCTGCGGCGAAAATCCTTGCGTGCTTCGCTCGCGGCCTTCGCCATTTCGATAACGGCGGCGGTGCCCGATGCGTTGTCATCCGCCCCGTGATGGATCTGCCCGGCGCTGTTCTGCGACATCGAGAACCGGGCACTTCGCCCGAGGTGGTCGTAGTGCGCGCCGACGATGACCGTTTCCGCCTGCAGTGCGGGGTCGGTGCCTTTCAAGAGTCCGATGACGTTGCGCACGGGCTTTCGCACTCTCGTCGTGCGATCGAGCTCGCTGACCGAGACGTCGTTCAACACACGCGACTTGGGTGAAAGGTCGCGGTCAATTTCCGCCGCCGCCGTCTCGAGATTGAGTCGAGTGCCGAGCGCCCGCTGGACCAGGTCGCGCGACAAGTAGAACACCGGGATGCCGTAGTCTTCCGCCTGGGGTTCGCGGAGCCATCGGCGGAATCGGTCGGTCGCCGGCCGGTGGTTGGCATCGTCGATGACCAGGATCGCCGTGACGCCGTTCTTCCGCGCGACCTCGACTTTCCGCATCATCGTCGCATGCAGAGTGTTCGTTTGTCCCTCGAACACGCTTCTCGCGTCGTTCTCCTGCGGCTCGTGCGTAAAAATCAGCACGGCTTTTCCGGCCGCGTCGATGCCGGCGTAGTCGTCGTAACGCATGGCCGGAGCAGAAATGCCGTAGCCGGCGAAGACGAGAGGAAACGTTTCCTTGGATGACACCTGAACACCCGAAGTCGACACGATTTCATAGTCGCGGCCGACATCGAACGACACCGCCGTCCGCCCGGAATGGAGTGTGACCGAGTTGCCAGGTTCCACCGACAGGCCGGTGGTCATCTCGAACCGTTGAAAGTAGGTGCCCGCGTCGCCTAACGGTTCGAGTCCGGCCTCACGGAATCGAGCGGCGATATATTCGGCGGCGCTTTCGAGACCGCGGCTGCCGTTGCCACGTCCTTCAAGATCGTCGGACGCGAGAAACTTGACGTGCTCGAGATAGGCCTTCGGATCGATCCGCCGCGGATCGGCCTGAATCGAGATGCCGAGAAGGACCACGAGCACACATGCTGACCAACGTTTCATTGCAATACCTCATCGACGGCGACCTGGTCACGAACCGAAAGCACTGGAGTGATGACGTGCTCGAGCCCCGAAGCGCCGATCGACACCGGCCAGGCGCACACCGGCGCCGCCGTTCCGTTGTCGCGATCGAGCGACGCAAATGCGCAGAGTATCCGCCGCGAGCCGGTTATCACGCTCTCACAGAATAATGCCGCGGCTGTTCCAAGAGAATTGGGACCGGGCGGCCACAGACCATGGACTCGCCGCTCGACTTGCCTCAGCTGCGGAGGGCTGAGGAGCGACGTCAGGCTGTGTCCGGCCACCGAAGCTCCGCTCCAGGGGATGACCAGCTTCTCTGGCGGCCTGCCGATGACCATCAGGGCTATTTGATGAGACGCCGCTCGAGCCTCGATGGCCACCAGCGCACGCGCCGTGGCGGCCAGCGACTCCGGGGCCGATCCAACGACACGGCGGCGGGAGAGACCGAGCTCGTCGAACCCCTGCTGCATCACCGGACGTTGATGCGCTCCCGCGCAAATGAGGACCGACTGATCGAGATGCCCTCCGGCCTTCAAGCGGCGCAGCAACGCCAACGCCGGCTCGCCACTCCATTCGGCTCCAGAACCGAACGGGTCGGCGAGCACGATGGCTGACGCGCCGGCGGCAGCGCCGAGATCGGACGCCGCATCGATTTGCGTGTCAGAGCGGAAAATCGGGCCCGCCTGGGTCAGATCGAGGGCTTTACCGGCAGCAACGGACGCGTTGTCGTCGATCAGACGAATGACGTCGATTCTGGCCCGCATCGCAAGCGCGCGCGCGACAGCTCCGCCGATTTCGCCCGCACCGATAATCGCAACCAGGGACATCCGCCGGTCAAATATTACTCGCGTCTCTCGACTGTCGCTCGGGACGCCCTGAGGTCAATCGAAGGGCGGGGATCCCTCGGCCGATTAATGACCCGTGAGCCACTCGGGTGGAGCGGAGTTCGTTCGTCGGCCTCGCCGGTCTTCGCGGCGCAGGTCGGGATTGCTCAGCGGGTTGCTGAAGGCAGGGTTTGCGAGAAATCGTTCGTCGGTGAGCGTGCGCAGAAATGCCACTAGATCGTCCATCTCGGCGGGTGAGATCGCGAAGCCGCGCACTTTATCGCTCTTCGGCCGTTTGCTCCGCCCGCCTGCCGCGTAAAGCGCCACAACGTCCTTCAGCGTCGGCACGCTGCCGTCGTGCATGTACGGAGCGGTGACGGCGATGTTCCGTAGCGTCGGTGCACGAAACTTCGCCGCTTCTGCCGCCACGCCGGTATCGTGGAAAAACGTGTCAGGGTCGGTGGGCTTCGCGCCGGTGAAAATAGTCGGGCCCGAAATGTTCACGCTGCCATGGCACTCGCTGCACTTGAGGCGGTCCGAGAAAAACAGCGCCACGCCGCGCTTCGCCGCCGGCGACATCCCGCTGTCGTCGTCTCTGTACAGATAGCGATCGAATGCAGAATCTCCCGAGACAATAATCCGTTCGAACGAGGCGATGGCCTTGACGATGTTCGCGAGCGTAATCGGCTGTGACTCGCCCGGGAAGGCCGTGCGAAAGCGCTCGGTATAGTCGGCGTCGGCGCCAAATCGTCCGAGCACCTCGGTCTCGTGTCCCTTCAGCCCCATCTCGACCGGAAGCTCGTTGTACATCGGAACTTCCATCTGCGATTCAAGGCTCGAGGTGCGATCGCTCCACCCGAACGAGGCGTTGTACGCGACGTTGGCGAGCGACATGCTCGAGCGCTGATGTTCGCCGCCTTCCGCGCCAATCGCGCGGGCGAGGCCGTCGGTAAACGCGAGCGACTGCCGATGACAGGTCGCGCAGGAATATGAGCTGTTGCCAGAGAGCATCGGCTCGTAGAACAAATGCCGGCCGAGCTCGACCTTTTCTTCGGTTAACAGATTGTCGGCGGGGATCTTCGGGACGGGGAACCATGTCGGCAGCCTGTCGGCAAAAAACTGCGAGGCCGACGTCGCCTTGGCGACTTCGGACTGCGCGCCCAACGGCCACGCGAGGACGCCAACCAGGAGCACGCTTGCAACCGACAGCCATGCCTTCATCGGCTACTTCCAGTCCGGAGAGTTATGGCCCAGATTTTCCACGGAAGACGCGAGCATATCGCGCTCGCGCACCCATGCGTCGAACGCCGCGAGGGTGGCAGGATCGACGACGCCCGGTTGGGCCCGTTGGTTCTCGATCCACGCTCTCATGGCTTTCATCAGCACCGTCGATGCGGCCCTATCGTGCACGAACAGATGCATATACGCCTGCTTGGCGTCGTCCAGCCGATTCAGGCCCAAATAGGCCTCGCCCCTGTACTCGATAGCCTCGGTGGACGCCGGCGCGAGCGTCAATGCGCGTTCGTAGCTCTGGAGGGCGCGTTCGTAGTCGCCGAGCTTCCGCAGCGCGTAGCCCGCCCCGTTGTGTGCGCGATAGTTGTCGGGTTTGGCGCTTGCCGACGCCTGAAAATCCTTGAGCGCCGCAGCATACTCTTTGCGCGCCTGCGTCGGATTCTTGACCTCGAGCCGGTCAGCCTTCTCGAGCCTGCTGAGGCCGCTGTTCAACGCCTGTGTTGCCACGTCCGCGGATTTTTTCGCCGCCTCAGTCTGTTGGGGCTTGTTGCGAATTGCCAGAAGCTCGCTGCCGCCGAAACCTGCCAGTGCCAGCGCGAAAAATGCGCCCGCCAACGGTCGTGACATGCCCCTCTCCTTCGCGTAGTGAAATGCTATTGTAGCGCCTTGACGCAGCTGCGCCGCCTATCTTCCTGGGTCGCGGTCGCGGGGATCCTTCTGGCGTGTCCGCGCGCGGCCGCGCCACCTCTTTCCCAATCGGGACGAGCCCCAGATCGCTTCGAGCAATGGCTTGCGTTGGTGGACGCGCACAAGCCAGGCGACCCGGGAATGGGAGCGGTCGAGGTGTCCACTTGGACGGGGCTCGAGCTGGAGGCCGTCGTCACAGAGGCAAAGCAGTACGCCCGCTCGCTTGCCAAAACAGACCCTGCGCGCGCGAATCAAATACTGCTCCGCGGGGCGGCTCTCCACGGCGACATCGGCCGGCTCATTCCCGAAGATACGGTCAGGAAGTCGCCGACCCAGAGAACGGCTTACATCGTGCGGGACGGCCGATGGCTGGGCATTCGCTACATCAGCGTCCACTGGCAGCTCGGCCGCTCGCTCCTCGATAGCATTACTCCCGACCCTGCCACCAACCCTGACGTGAAAACCTGGTACCAGGAGATTGCGGCGCACCTCCTGCAGATGCGCCAGTTCGCGGCGGCGGTGGATCACTTCGCCCGCGCCCGCCAGATGTTTCCCTCGGATTCGGACATCCTGTTTTCGAGCGGCGTGCTGCACGAGCGGTTTGGTTCGAAGGCGCTTCAGGCTGCTGTGGAGTCGGTCACCGAGTCCAAACGCGAGTCTCCATCGGTCAACTCTGCCCGCGCCGAGCTGGTGCGAGCCGAGCGCTTCTTCCGCGATGCGCTCGCATACCGGCCGGACCATCTCGAAGCGCGGGTGCGCCATGGCCGTGTGCTCGACGATCTGGAACGGCACGACGAAGCGTCGGAGGAACTCCGCGTCGCGATCGCCGGCGGCGCCAGTGGGTGGCTTCTCTATCTGGCGGAGTTATTCCTCGGACGTGCGGAGGAAGCGCGTGGCGATCACACTGCGTCCCGTGCCGCGTTCCAGCGCGCATCCGTGCTCTATCCGAATGCCCAGTCGCCGCGACTCGCGCTCAGCCAGATCGCGCGGCGCACCGGCGATCGAGCGGCCGCGCAGCGCGAGCTGCAATTCATCGCGTCCCTGCCCGACGACGAGCGCCGGCGGGAGGATCCCTGGTGGATGTACTACGACGTTCGGTAATTGCGATCGGCGTGGTTGTCGCCCTGGCGCCCGCGTACGTGTCGGCGCGGAGGCAGACGTTTACGAGCCGGATCGACGCCGTTCGCGTCGACGTGCTGGTGACCGACAACGGGAAGCCGCTGCTCGGGCTGGCGCCGTCGGATTTCGAGGTGCTCGACAACGGCGTCCGCCAACGCGTCGACCTCGCGAGTTTCGAGCAGATTCCACTGAACGTCGTCCTTGCGCTCGACAACAGCGCCAGTCTTCAGGGCCTGCGGCTTGGTCATCTGCAGACGGCAGGTAAGAGAGTCCTCGAAGGCCTCAAGCCCGGCGATCGCGCGGCGCTCGTCGCATTCAGCCACGTGGTGTCGCCGAGCCAGGGTTTGACCGACGACCTCGATCGTATCCGTCTCGCGCTCGATCGGGTGCGTGGAGAGGGGCTCACTTCACTCGTCGATGCGACGCACGCGGGTATGCTCCTCGGTGAATCGGATGCAGGCCGCTCGCTTCTCATCGTCTTCAGCGACGGCGTTGACACCTCCAGCTGGCTGACCGCGGACGCCGTCGTCGAAACCGCCCGCCGCGGCGACGTGGTCGTATATGGCGTCGAAGTTGGCGAGCACCGCGTCAGTTTCCTGCGTGACCTGAGCGAAGTGACGGGCGGGCGCCTTTTCTCGATCGAATCGACGAAGGATCTCGCCTCGGCGTTCGCCGGAATTCTCGAGGAGTTCCGCATGCGCTACCTCGTCAGCTACTCGCCCCAAGGCGTGGCGCCGGGCGGCTGGCATCGTCTGGAGGTACGCGTGAAGCATCGTGGGGCGACGGTGAAAGCGAGGCCGGGGTATTTCGCAGGACAGGGCTAAATGCCTGTCATATAGTCTGTTCATGGCGAATTCTCTCGAGGGCCAGGTTGCGATTGTCACGGGCGGCTCGCGCGGCATCGGGCTCGCGATTGCGTCAGCTCTCATCCAGAGGGGCGCGCACGTCGCGATCAGCGG
>Ga0184625_10001042_pt1 | contig 11323 bp, 12 predicted proteins | sample PLM3_30_b1_FD_133151 | JGI IMG/M metagenome (GOLD analysis project Ga0184625, IMG submission 133151) | Groundwater sediment microbial communities from an aquifer in East River, Colorado, USA - PLM3_30_b1 | ecosystem: Environmental > Terrestrial > Soil > Riparian zone | place: USA: East River... | reverse complement strand
GGCCTCGGGCAGGCGCTGCCGGCTGCGACCGAGGACTTCCATGCCGTCGATGTCGTTCATCACCAGGTCGGTGACGACGATGTCGAACGTGTCGGTTTCGATCTTGCGGGCCCCTTCCGGGCCACTGGTGGCGACGATGCACTCGTAGCCGACCTTGACCAGGCTCTCTTCCATGGCCCGCGCCAGGGCCTCGTCGTTATCGACGATTAAGAGCCGCAGGGGCGGCTGGGCTGCCTCCGCGGCAGCGTGATTGGTGCGGTGCTCCTCCATCAGGGCGATGATACCCCTTGGCGAAACGTCCGGCGAGGGGCGAAGCGTTCGCCCGTGCCGCGGCGAGGAACTCGGTTTGACTTCCCCCGAATTCGACCTACGGTTGCTATTGGCGGCGCTGCTTTCCCCGCGCGGCGTTGCCACCCAATCCTACTTCTCATCGAACGATAGCGCCAGTGGCGCAATACTTCGTGTCGCGGACGCCGGTGTCCGCTACGTCGTCTTGTTTCCTCGATCTGAAGCGGAGCAATGGCAACGATCGCCTCCACTCTGTCGTTTTTGCCGTCCCCCGCGCTGCTGGCGTTTGTGCAAAGGCAAGTCGCCCAGCAGCAGCCCTTCGCCGGCAAGGAACGCCGCGATCTGCCGCGCCTCTTGCTGGCGATGCCCGTCACCGTGCAAGGCGTCGATGAGCAGATCGCGCCCGTCGGCGATCCGCACCCCATGGTCGTCCGCGACTACAGCAGCCGCGGGCTGGGACTCGTCCACGAGCATCCCTTTGACTACAGCCGCATCGTCGTCGAGCTGACCTATCCCGAGGAGGGCAAAATCCTCGCGGCCGAAGTCCGCTGGCGCAAGGCCCTCGGCCCCTTCTATCATCTCGGGTGCGAGATCGTCGCCAGGCTGGATCGCTTCCCCGTCCACGACGAATGAAGCGGCATCCGGCCGCCGCTCACTCGGCAGTCTCCACCGGGAACTCGACATTCTGGCTGTCGCCGATCCGCGGCGGCGTGGGGAATTCCAGCGTGAACTGCGTGCCGCGGCCGGCTTCGCTGTGGACGCCGATGCGGCCGCCGTGGGCCTCGATGATTCGGCGTGCCGTGGGCAGGCCCAGACCGGAGCCGCCGCTCTTCGTCGTGAAAAAGGCGTCGAACATTTTCATCGCCGTCCGCTCATCCATGCCGCAGCCGGTGTCGATCAGGTCCAGGGCGACGCCCTGCCGCGTGACGCGGCTGCGGACGGTCAACTGGCCGCCGTCCGGCATCGCTTCCAGCGCGTTCTTCACCAGGTTGACGAGCGCCGCCTGCAGCGTCTCGCCGTTCAGCAAAATGCTGGGCAAGTCGGGATCGAGGTAGCGGACGATTTCGATTTGGGAGCCTTCGGCCTGCGGCTCGAAGAGGTCGAGCACGCGCTCGATCTGCTCGTTGAGGCTGCCCAACCGCAACTCGAGCTGGCCGACTTTGTTGAAGTGCAAAAAGTCGTTCAGCAGCGTCTCCAGCCGCGTGCACTGGCGGCCGACCATGTCGATCTTGGCCAGGGCCCGCCGCTCGCTCGGCGATTGCGGCTGGGCGAAGTCCTCGGCCAAGAGGTCCATATTCATCCGGATGACCGAGAGCGGGTTCTTGATCTCGTGAGCCAGCGAGCCGGCCAGCGACGCCAGCTCGGCATAGCGCTCGCGAAGCTCGTCGAGAGCTTGCTCCGTCGATAGCGGCTGATCGGCCATACGGCTGTTTTTAGCCGGGACCAAACCTGGTCCCGGTGTGTTGCAAGCGGCAATCCATTACACGAGGAGACCGGCGGGCGCAACCGCCGGATTGCAGCCGGTTGCGTGGTGATCGCGCGAGCTGTCGGCGCTGGCACTTCACACTCCGTGACCAGGTTTGGTCACGGCTAAAAACAACTAGCGCCGGCCGCCGTAGCCACCGCCGCCGCCGCGTCCGCCGCGATCGCCGCCGCGGCCACCGCCGCCGCTGCGTCCTCCCCGACCGCCACGGTCGCCGCCGCGTCCGCCGCCGCGATAGCCGCCACGGTCCCCGCCGCCTCCGCGGTCGCCGCCAAAGTCGCCTTCGCCCGCCGGACGGTCGCCGCCGGCCGGCGGTCCTTGCACGGCCATTTCATCGGAAATGCCCAGCTCTTCGTGGGCCCGCTTGCGGCTGAGCTTCACGCGGTCGTGCTCATCGACGTCGATCACCAACACCTTCATCTCGTCGCCGATGCGGCAGACATCCATGACCGAGTTGACGTAGCCTGCCGACAACTCGCTAACGTGGACCAGCCCGTCGCGCCCGGGCAAGATTTCGACGAACGCGCCAAAGTCCTTGATGCTCGTCACGCGGCCGTTGTAGATCTTGCCGATCTGCACCGTCGCCGTGCAAGCTTCGACCTGGGCCAACGCCGCCTCGGCCCATTCGCGGTTGGCGCTGGCGATCGTCACTGTGCCGTCGTCTTCGACTTCGATCACGCAGCCAGTCGCCTCTTGAATGCCGCGGATGTTCTTGCCGCCGGGACCGATCAAGAGGCCGATCTTTTCTGGGTCGATCGTCGTGCGAATCAGCCGCGGGGCATATTCCGAAATGTCGGCCTTCGGTCGCGAGATGGCACTCAGCATTCTGCGGAGAATCTGAATGCGGGCCTCGCGCGACTGGTCGAACGTCGCCCGGATAATCTCCGGGCTGATGCCTTCGATCTTCAGATCGAGCTGAATGCCGGTGATGCCGTTCTGTGTGCCGGCGATTTTGAAGTCCATATCGCCGAAGTGGTCTTCGTCGCCGATAATATCGGTGAGCAGGACCCACTGCGTGTCGCTCTCCTTCACCAGGCCGACCGAGATGCCCGCGACGGGGTTGCTGATCGGCACGCCGGCCGCCATCAGCCCCAGCGTCGCGCCGCAAACGCTGGCCATGCTGGAGCTGCCGTTGCTTTCCAGAATGTCCGAGATCACGCGGATCGTATAGGGAAACTCCTCGCTGGCGGGCAGCACTGGCGCGACACTTCGCTCGGCCAGCGCCCCGTGGCCGATCTCGCGCCGGCCCGGCCCGCGAATCGGCCGCACTTCGCCGACCGAGAACGACGGGAAGTTGTAGTCGAGCATGAACTTCTTGCTGTACTCGTCGAACAGGCCATCGACCCGCTGCTCGTCGCGCGTGGTGCCGAGCGTAACGGTGATCAGGGCTTGCGTTTCACCTCGCTGAAACACGGCCGAACCGTGGACCCGCGGAAGCACATCGACCATGCAGTCGATGTTTCGCAGCGAACGATAGTCGCGGCCGTCGGGCCGCGTGCCGCTGAGGATCTGATCGCGGACGACCCGCTCCTCCAGCTCGTGCCAAGCGCTGGAAAACACCTCCGGCTTGGTCGCGCCGGGGGCCAGCGGATCGGGGATGGTCTCCTTCAGAGCCCGCTCCTTCACCGCCTTCACGGCTTCCGCCCGGTTTTGCTTCCCGCTGGTTTGCTTGGCGGATTTGAATTCGTCGTAATAGCGGCTCTTAAGCTGGTCATAAAGGCCGCTTTCGGGCGGCGGAATAAACTCGGGCTTGACGACGCCGATCTGCCGCGCGAACTCGCGCTGCAGGTCAAGAATCTCCTTGATCGTGTCGTGGCCGAACAGGATCGCCTCGAACATGTCGTTCTCGGACATCTCGCGGGCGAAGCCTTCGATCATCGCCACCGAGTTGTCGGATCCGGAGATGATCAAATCCAGGTCGCTGTCTTCCAACTCGTCGTGCGTCGGGAACGCCACGAATCGGCCGGCGATGCGGCCGACGCGGACACTGGCGATCGGTCCGCGGAAGGGCAGCGGCGAGATAAACAGCGCCGCCGCGACGCCGTTCATCGCGATCACGTCGCCATCGTTCTGCTTGTCGCTGGACAGCACGAAGCTCTGGCACTGCACCTCTTCCTTGAACCCCTTGGGAAACAGCGGGCGGATCGGCCGGTCGCAGAGCCGCGAGGTAAGCGTCTCTTTGGTCGTCGGCCGGCTCTCGCGCTTCAGGAAGCCGCAGGGAAACTTTCCCGCGGCAGCGGTCCGCTCGCGGTAGTCGCAAGTGAGCGGGAAAAAGTCGATGCCCGGCCGGCCGGGGCCACTCACGCAGGTGTTGATCGTCACCGTCTCGCCATAGCGTGCGACCACCGCGGCGCCGGCCTGTTTGGCGAGGACGCCCGTTTCAAAAGAAAGAACGCCGCTGCCAATTTGCTTTTCGACTTTTACCTTCACTTCGGTGCCTGCCTTTACGTTGGGTCCCGGAACGGTGAGCCCCTTAGCCGACGGAGATCGGGCATGTTGCGGCGCAGTGCACTGACCCGCTGGCGCTGCGCAAGCACCCCCGCCTCGGCCACGCGAAGAAACTCCAGCCCGACCGGCTTACTGGAGCCGGCGGCGACTTGGCGATTATTCGCCGGCCGCTGCCGGGACAGACCTACTTGCGGATACCGAGCTTGCCAATGATGTCCACATACCCCTGTGGATTGACGCGGCGCAGATAGTCCAGCAAAGTGCGGCGGCGGCTGACCATGGCCAAAAGGCCTCGCCGGCTGGCATAATCCTTTTCGTGCGTCCGCATGTGCTCGGTCAGGTTGTTAATCCGGACCGTCAGAATGGAAATCTGCACTTCCGGCGATCCGGAGTCGGATTCCGTGCGCCGATACTGCTGGATCAATTCCTTTTTCCGCTCTTTGGTGACTGTCATTGCTTCTGCCGAGGCTACCAGCGGCCCGTCCCCATTGAACGGCCGCCTGCTGCGACGAATCTCCTTCGACTGCTGCTACTCTGCCGGGACTGATGTGAGTTACCCGAAATACAACAAGCTACACAATGTATCAGCCCCCGGAGGGATTGCAAGGGCGACTCCCACGGCCTAGGCGTACCGTTGCCGGGCCACGTCCGGGGACCGTCATGCGTGGACCCGTGATACACGTCCGAACCAAGCCGTCTCGAGCCACCTTTCAAGCCGCAAGTACCCGCCCTGCAATAGCTTACACCAATTCCTTGGCGAACAGGGGACGGGCGTCTCTAGCCCTTTCTGCCTGCCGCGCGGGCGGATCGTCCCTTTCCCCCAATCCCCCTTTTCCGACTCGGCACTGAACGCTAGCCCGACGCCCAAGCGAGGGCGGCCCAGTGCCGAAAATGGACTGATGGCCACACGCCGCGAACTTGATTTGGCCGCGCTCATTTTTGGAACTTTTTTTCCCCCTTCTGTTTTGCGACTCGCCACAACCCCTTGCCGCCCATTCTCTTCGGCAGCCGGCCCAAATTATCCCGCGCTAAAGTTGCGCTCAACTTTAGCGCCAAATGAGCCCCCATGAGCGCTGCAACTAAACCGCCGCGGGCGGTCGCGTGGCACGAACCCATTGGTTCGTGCGAGCGTGACTGCGCCAAATCGGCGCCGTGCCCCAATCGAACCAACGGGTTCGATCCACGGCTCACCCAATTCCGCCGCCAAGCACCCGCGGCCCATTAGTCATTAGGAAAACCACGAAAGACGCGAAACACAGGAAAGGCAGCCACCATCCGAAACTGGAATAGAGCAAATGGTGATTTGACGCTCGATCTGCTCTGGTTCGTGTTTTTCGTGCCTTTCGTGGTTCCTCCTCCCGACGCTTTCGTGGTTCCTCCTCCCGATGCTTCGCAGCAGGTCAAGTTAGGGCCTTTTCATCTATCCTCCGACCCCGCATCCTACCCGCCCGGCGCCGCTCCTTCAAGCACGTTGTACATGTTTTGTCCACTATAGACCAAGTTACATGCACGCGCGTCGCTCCAACTCCCGTCCGGCAAAAGCCTTCCGCCAGCGCCCGCCGCCGCAAGTTTTTTTCGAGGGCTGGCGAGGAATGGACTAGTCCGATCACTTTTGCTGGTGCATTTCGTTCCGCTCATGTCACCCTACCTTTGTTGGCTCGCATATTCCTCGCGCAGTCGATCCAGTGCTTCCAGGTTGCGGATCATCCGCGTGGCCACGCCGCCGGGATTCTTTTTCATGCTGCCCGGCTTTTGCAGGCTCTCCTGCTGCGCGGCCACGCGAAACTCGCCTCCAAACCGGTTGATCGCCTCGCCGTCCTCCGTACACAGGTTCGTCTGCTCCATCGCAGCAGCCCGCTCGGGCTCGATCAGCCGCTTGCAAATCACACACATCCGCGTTCGCTTCGACATTCCGCAACCTCCGGGAGAAGTGAGGTGAATTTCACGTGGGCTGGAATTCCCGTAGCGCGTGAAAAAAGGACAGTCGCCGGGCCGCCAATCTCCTTGGCAACCCCGCCACTGTCCTAGGGCTTTCGTCATCTACCTGACTAGACGAAGGATAGCTGGGTTCGGATTTGCCCACAAGTTCTGACGCGCGTGCTCCTTCCCTACTTTGTAATGGCCGGCGGTGGTGGCTGCCCAAAACCGGGCGGACCTTCAGACCCCGCCCCGCCATACCATGGCCCAACATCCGCAGGACTATTGGTTGCCGCTGGCGGCGTTGGCCGCTGGATATTGCGAACCGCCTGGAAGCCGGGCCTGATATCTTTCAGCTCGCGTTGCTGCTCGGCGACCCACGCCGAATACTTCGTCCAGCCCACGGCCAGCATCGGCGGCCCCAGCGCCAAGACGATCAGCAGCGTGCGTAGCTTGTAGCGGAGCATGGACTAGGCAGAACGTTTTCGCAGAAGCAGGAACGCCAGAAGGCAAACAATCGCCACAGCGACAGCGCCGCAACCGATCCCGGCCGGCCATTGCCAGCGCTGAATGGTCTCCTCTGGGACGACCACGACAATATCGCGACGCTGCATACGTCAATTTTACCCGCCCCGCATTCCGTCTCGCCACAGTAACCGGGCCGCAGCCGTGTTGGCGAATCAGCCGCGACGGTCGGCGGCGGTACTGTCTGCCGGGCGGCGTGGAAACGGCGACGGTCGCGAGCGAGTGCGAAACGCGGCAGGCAGGTTAGACGTTGAAAATACTGAGATACCAATTCAGCGCGTCGTCTAACGGCTGACATTTGTAGGCAACGAAGAACACTGGGCTCGCGTAAATCTGATAGAGCTTTGGCGGTATGTAGTAGTTGAGGCTTAGCCACAGTGCTGGCCCAATCGAAAGCACGTATGCGATCGGCAGCAGCAGCACGGCCACCAAAATGGCGACAGTCAGGCAACCGCCGCGGCCTTTGGTTTCGGGGTCGGTCATCGGGTCACGGTTCATTAAGTGTTGCTGGCTTCTAGCGTTTGGCGACACACCAATGGACGCTGACGGCGAACACGAGCCATACGACAATTGACACAGCGGCTCCGCTCGAATGGGGCCATCCGAACCAAATCCAGGCCAGCACCGGCGGCCCCAGCGCCAAGGCGATTAGCAGCGTGCGGAGTTTGTAGCGGGGCATTGGGACAAACGGTTCAATTGGTGGCGGATTTGGGCGCTGAAGAAGTGGGCACGCGCTCCAGCCAGAAATTGTGTCCTGGATGAAAATTGTCAACAGGCTGCAACGTAGCCCGCCATTCCAATTCTTTTGTCAGCCGCGCGTGGACTCTCGACCTGTCCACCCACCACCCCACAGCCAGGGCCACAATCACCGTCACCAGCAGTGCGTCTCGGATCGTGAATCGGACCATGCGCTGCTCTCTAGAGGTCGTTTGGGACGGTGGTCGGTTTGGCCGCGGGACCAAATGGATCAGACGCCGCTCCGCCAAGCGGATCGAACGGATCAGCGAGTTGTTGGCCAATCGCTGCGGGCGGTAGTGGCGGCGGCGGTGGTGGTGGCCACAGTGAATCCCGAACCGTTGGCCAGTACCACCAGCTCACAGCCAACAGCGGCGGCAGGACTGCCAGCAGGATCAGCAGCGTGCGGAGGCGGTATCGCATAGCGGCTTTATGCTCCCCCGCAGGCTTTCGTGTACCACGTCAGAAACGATTCCAGCGCCGGGCAGTTTGCTGCACAAGTCGCGAGCGGCTCATAAATCACCCGTAGCCACTCGCACAAGGTCGAGTCTGCGTTGATGTAGCCGTTGTCAACGAGCGCGTTGAGCGGCCCGACCGCGAGCACGTACAGGATCGGCAGCAACAGCACCACCACGACCGCAACGAGCGGTGCAACGGGCAATCGCGTGCGGCGGCTTTCGTCCATGCCCGCATTTTACGCGCCCCGCAATCCGCCACGCCACAGTAACCAGGCAGCCGGCCGCAACCTGACCTCCAAGGCGGGCTATTCCCCTTAGCTGTGGCGGGCATTATCGACCAGGCCGGCAACGTTGACCGGGCTAGACTTCAAGCGCTGGGCGATTTCGTCAATCCCCTGGTCGCTGACGCGCTGGCCGCCCGCTGCTGGCCGCGGCGTGGAAACGGCGACGCTCGCGAGCGAATGCGAAACGCGGTGCGCCGTCTACCTAGGCGCACGCTGCTTTCCCGGCTGGTCCTGCGAATCTCAGTCGCGGGACAAGCAGCGGGCAAAGGTCCGGCAGACAGGCTGCGATTCTCAGCAGGTCTTGCAGCAGCTCGCGCTGCGTCACAAAGGGCAGACGATCAAATTCGTCCGCGATGTTTTCGGCCCGTTCAACCATGGTTGGCCCCTCCGTGTCATAAGCTTCTGCGAGTTGGTGAACGGCCAGCCAAAACTCGTTTGCTGCAATCATGATCGATGCCTCCTGCTGCATGAAATCACTACGCCAATCGTCTGCCTGCTGGTCGCGATGTACAAGCCAGCGAACGGAAATGTAATCCAGGCAGTCCGCTGCCAGGCGGCGTGGAAATGGCGACGATGGCAAGAGATTGCGAAATGCGGGTTGCGGGTCAGGGGCGAACGAAAATAACTTCCGCAGTGAGGTGCAGGGCGCGCAGCGGCCCGTTGAAGTTGTGCTTTTGAAACCGGGGACGCGCCAGGCACCGCGTCAGCTGGCTGCGATGCACGTTGTCCGACGCCACGCTCACAGCCGCCTGCGAGCACGACATCCGCCCGCGATGACCGATGAAAGCCAGCACGAAGCGGAACACCATTTCGCGCGCCACACGCGGCATTTTCGCCTGACTGAGGAACCCTTGAGCGCCGCCGCCGATTCCAGGACAACAACCATTGCGAGCACTTCCTGTGACCGGTGAGAATCCAATGATCCAGTCATGGGACAGTGCTCGCTTTCTTGGCAATAGCAGTCCGCTCGCTAGCACCATAAGAGCGCAACTTCAAAACTCGCGCTTCAGGCTTCAATGCGGGTCCACTAACTGGTCCGCCCAGCGGCCGCTTAATCCAATTTCAATTCGAGGTTTTTCTCGGCCTTGTCGATCGTCAGCTCGTAGGTCGATTTGCCGTTGCCGTATTTCGCGCACAGCTCGCGATAGGCCGGCTCGATGTCCTTGGGAATGGCAGTTTGCCCGCCCATGGCCGCCTGCGGATCATCGCAATAGATCTTGACTTTGCCCTTATAGACGCCCGGAGTAGTGCCCATCAGCATCACGAATTTGCCGCCGGATTCGGTCATGGCAATGCTCGTGGTTTTGGTCGTCAGGTCATCCGGCTCGAAACGCAGTTGGACACCCGGAATCGGCTGCCCCTTGTAGGTCAGCGTGCCACTGACCGGGACGATGGCGGAGTTGGAATTACTGCAGCCCGAAAGCGCCGCGACGAAGGGGAGCAGCAGACAGAGAACGGCGCGGAACTTCATGCGCAGAATTCCTGAGAGAGCACGGCAGTGGGTCACGACTATTGCTGGAGGGTCACGGTTTCGCCGCCGTTGCGGGTGAAGCTCCCTTGCCAGACGACCTGCGGAATCGTATTCGGAACAAACGTGACGCTGCCGTCACACAGCGCAGTCATCACGCCGGAAGGGTGGAAGCCCCAAACGGTGCGGGCGTTCTGGCCCCAGGCCTGCATCAAGGAGGGCGCCGGATTGGGCGGCATCGGGCGGCCGGTTCCGACGGCGGCAATCGCCATCCCCTGCGAATGATGGCTGACCCAGACGAACGGATTGGTAGGCAGCCCTCGCCTCTTGACGCTGCCCAATTCGGTGTACGTGGCGGCCTGCTCGAGAAACATGAAAGTGTTGCTCGTGCCGTCGCTGATCTCCGCCATGCGGACTCTGCTATTCTTGTGCCCGATGCCGTCGCTCAGCAGGGCCCGCTCCGGACAACACTGGCTGATGTTAATTCCGCCGCCGGCGTTGATCGCGTAGTCCTTGTACTGGCCCACCGTACCACTAACGCGCGGAGTGGAAGGACAAACAAACGTCTTGGGCATCTGCTGGCAGGGCACCAGGTTCTTCGTTCCGTGCTTTGTTTCGGGACCGTAATCGCCGTAATAAACATCCGAGCGTTCAGCAACATAGGGCCGCGTATTGAGGTCGAACTGGTCGGCGAGATTGGCGCCTTCAACATAAGGCAGGATCGCCGCGGGCCAGCCCCACATGCCGTTGTAAAAGCCGCCTTCGCTCTCCGCCGTGCCGCTAATCCGGTCCGCGCCGGTTTGCAGGCGATTCAGCGCGAGATTCCCAGCAGGGAATTGATTCATCGTGTCGTGATAGTTGTGATACGCAATCGCGAGCTGGTGCAGGTTGTTGCCGCACTGCATGCGGCGAGCGGCTTCGCGGGCCGCTTGCACTGCGGGCAGCAGCAGCGCGACCAACACGCCAATGATTGCAATCACAACGAGCAGCTCGACGAGCGTGAAACCGGCGGATGGACGACGAGGGACGAGCATGGGCAGTCTCCACTAACAAACAGCGGCTGACGCGCGAGCCGCGAAGCTGTGATTGTAGTGGAGAATGGAGAATTGCAAATGGACGTAATTGGAGAACCAACCTGCCGCTCGACCGAAAGTTCATTTAGACGATCAATATACGCGCCATACACTCATTTCGATTTCTGATCCGTCGCCGGCGCATTGAAAACGCCGATCCGGCCTTCGATATAAGGCCCGGTGCGGCGGTCCTCGGCAGGATCTTGATAAAAATTGGAAACGGTCCAGGCCTCCTTGCCGTCGATGCGGACGGTCTCCTTTTGCGATGACATCCGGGCCAGCGAATAGCGCCAGCTGGCAGCGCCGCCCTCAGGCTTCACGGCTTCCAGGACCAGCAGCAGCTCCGGATCGTTGCTGACCACGAACGCGAAGACCGCGCCGTCGAGGAGACCCTTCTTCTCGTCGTCGTAGCGATACAGCGGCTGCGTGAGCAGCCGCAGTTCTGTTGGCTCTCCGCTGCGGGGGTGGTAGCACGCGGCGGTGAAGCGGCGGGCCGCTGCGCGAAGCTGCGTTAGCCGGAGCGGCTTTGAGGCGGCTGGGGGCGGCGCGTCGGCCAGCGGTTGATCGAGCAAGCCGCCCTGCTTGGGCGACCAGACCGGCGTGCCGCCCACCTGGCAGACGAGCGGCGTCTTGCTGAGCGAGGT
>Ga0184625_10001041_pt1 | contig 11324 bp, 9 predicted proteins | sample PLM3_30_b1_FD_133151 | JGI IMG/M metagenome (GOLD analysis project Ga0184625, IMG submission 133151) | Groundwater sediment microbial communities from an aquifer in East River, Colorado, USA - PLM3_30_b1 | ecosystem: Environmental > Terrestrial > Soil > Riparian zone | place: USA: East River... | reverse complement strand
CTCTAGCTGGTAGGTGGTAGCCGGTAGCTGGTAGGAAAAACATGATTACTACTTTTGCCATTCACGTAGAAGACAAGCCCGGCGTGCTGACCCGCGTGTCGTCGCTGTTCCGGCGGCGCGCATTCAACATCGAGTCGCTCACCGTTGGGCACACCGATCGTCCGGGCGTATCGCGCATGACGATCGTCGTCGACACCGACGAGCTCGGGTCGCGGCGCATCGAGGCGCATCTCTACAAGCTCGTCAACGTGCTGCGCGTCGAGAACATCACGCTGAATGCGGCGGTGTTTCGCGATCTGGCGATGATCAAGGTGGCAGCGACGGCGGAATCGCGGACGCACATCATGCAGCTGGTCGATGTGTTTCGCGCGCGGGTGGTTGACGTGGCACCCGACTCGCTGATCATCGAGATTACGGGCACCGAGGACAAGATCGACGGCCTGCTCGAAGTGCTGCGGCCGTACGGCGTGCTCGAGATGGTGCGCACCGGCCGCGTGGCCATGTCGCGCGGCCTCCGCAGCGCGACCACTGCAAGCGAGGCGGCGCGCATCGCCGAAGACGATCACAACGTATTTCACTCTGTTTAGCTATGTCTCACCGCAAAGACGCTGAGGCGCAGAGGAATTTTTCACAGAAGACACTCTGCGTCCCTGCGACTCTGCGGTGAAGCATGGAAAAGGACACTATGGCAGCGAAGATGTACTACGACGACGACGCGGAGCTCGGGCTGATCAAGGCGAAGAAGGTTGCCATCATCGGATACGGGTCGCAGGGGCACGCGCACGCGCTCAACCTGAAGGACAGCGGCGTGCAGGTGAAGGTAGGGCTGGCGCCGAACAGCCGGTCGAAGGCCAAAGCCGAAGCGCATGGCTTGTCGGTGACCACGCCCGCCGAAGCGGCGAAGTGGGCCGACGTCGTCATGATTCTCGTGCCCGACACGACCGCGCCCGCGGTATATGCGGAAATCGAGCCGCACATGACCAAGGGCAAGATGCTGATGTTCGCGCACGGGTTCAATATCCGGTTCGGGACCGTGAAGCCATCGAAGGACATCGACGTGACCATGATTGCGCCGAAGGCGCCGGGGCATCGCGTCCGCGAGTTGTTCGTCGAGGGCGGCGGCACGCCCGCGCTGATCGCGGTCGAGCAGGATGCCTCCGGGAAGGCCAAGGCGCTCGCGCTGTCGTATGCAAAGGGCATCGGCGTGACGCGTGCGGGTGTCATTGAGACCACCTTCACTGAAGAGACGGAAACGGATTTGTTCGGCGAGCAGGCGATCCTTTGCGGCGGCACGAGCGCGCTCGTCAAAGCCGGATTCGAGACGCTGGTGAAAGCCGGTTATCAGCCCGAGGTCGCGTATTTCGAGTGCCTGCACGAGCTCAAGCTGATCGTCGATCTGATGTATCGCGGCGGCATCAACTACATGCGCTATTCGGTGAGCGATACGGCGGAACATGGGGACTACGTCGCCGGGCCGCGCATCGTGACCGACGAGACCAGAAAGGCGATGCAGAAGCTGCTCGACGAAATCAAGGACGGCACGTTCGCGACCAACTGGATCAAGGAGAATCAGACCGGCCGGCCGCAGTTCAACAAGACGCGCTCGGCGGAGCAGGATCACCAGATCGAACAGGTGGGCGCGCAGTTGAGAGGCATGATGCCGTTTCTCGATCCGGTAACCATCAAGCCCGGACAGCAGGGATAGCGAAGCGAAAAACGAAGAACGAAAAACGAAAAGAGCATGGGGTCGCAACAACTCGACACGGGTTCGCAGAGTGTGGCGCCAGCCGCATCCGGCAGAGCTCCCTTAAAGGTCGCCATTGTCGGCTTCGGTACGGTTGGACGATCAGTCGCCAAAGTGCTGTCGAGCGGGATTCATCCGTCGCTGCAGCTGACGGCCATCTGCAATCGCGGGGTGGAGCGGAAGATGGTCGACTGGGTGCCTGCCGGTGTTGATTGGACCGACAGATTCGAGGCGGTGATAGCGTCGGATGCCGACATCGTCGTCGAGCTGATGGGAGGCCTCGAGCCGGCCGGCGACCTCATCAGACGCGCGCTCAGGGCAGGCAAGTCGGTGGTCACCGCGAACAAGCAGCTGATCTCGACGCAGGGCGTCGAATTGCTGGCGCTGGCGCGCGCACAGCGGCGCGAGCTGTTGTTCGAGGCATCGGTGGCCGGCGGCATTCCCATCGTGCGAGCAGTGAGAGAAGGCCTCGCCGGCGACCGGTTGCTGCGCGTCGCGGGCATCCTGAACGGCACCTGCAATTACATTCTGACGCGAATGGACAGCGCGGGTTTGTCGTTCGCAGAAGCGCTGAGCGAAGCGCAGGCGCTTGGATATGCCGAAGCGGATCCATCGGCTGATGTCGATGGATACGACGCCCGCGCGAAGATCGCCATCCTGATCGCGGCTGGGTTGGGCTGCCAGGTCGACCCCACACACATACCGTGTCGTTCGATCTCGGCAATCGACCGCATCGATTTCACCTACGCGCGAAAGCTCGACTGTACCATCCGGCAAATCTCATGGGCCGAGCGGGCGCCCGGGCCCGACCGGCAGCTGTTCGCGTCTGTGCGTCCCGCGCTCGTTCCTCTCTCGTCGCCGCTCGCGCGCGCGCAGGGCAGCCAGAATCTCGTGAGCGTCAACGGCGAGTTCGGCGGCGAAACCACCTATTCAGGGTTCGGAGCAGGCGGCGATCCGACCGCGGTCGCTGTGGTCTCGGACCTGATGTCGATTGCGCGCGCCGGACTCGGCGCAGAGGTGCATTCGCCGCAGCAGCTCGAAGGCCAGGTCGAGGTGAGCGTCGATTTCACGGCGCCTCACTACGTGCGCTTCACGGTTGCCGACCGTCCGGGTATCATTGCTTCTCTGGCTGCGGTGCTCTCGGCTCATGGCATCAACATCGACGCGGTCGTGCAGCTTCCCGGCCACGACAAAGCCGAGTTGCCGTTCGTGATGACGCTCGAGGCCTGTCCGGTGTCGGTCCTGGATGCGGCGCTTGCGGAAATCAACGCGCTGCCGTTCCATGTTCGGCGGCCGATGGCCGTGCCGGTGTTGGGTGCATAGTCCGGCTAAAGCCGGACACTACCGGGGATAAAGCGAGACGTACCGTTTATCGGTAGTGTCCGGCTTTAGCCGGACCGTAAAAGGACATGATGGCTTACGTGATTGGACTGCAGTGTCACCTGTGCAAGGCGATGTTCCCCGCACAGGCTCTGTGGGTATGTGACAAGTGTCTTGGCCCGCTCGAAGTCATTTACGACTACGACCAGGTGAGACGGGACATCAGCCGGGCGAAGATCGAGTCGCGCGCAAAAAATCTGTGGCGATATCGGGAGCTGCTTCCCATCGACGGCGAGCCGCGCACGGGTCTCTACTCAGGATTCACGCCTCTGGTGAAAGCCGACCGCCTCGCCAAGGCGCTTGGCGTCCGCGAACTCTACCTCAAGGATGATTCCGTCAACCATCCGACCTTTTCCTACAAGGACCGCGTCGTGTCGGTGGCCGCCACGCGAGCCGTCGAGCTGGGATTCAAGACGTTCGGCTGCGCGTCGACGGGCAACCTCGCGAACAGCGTGTCGGCGCACGCCGCGCGCCTCGGGCTGCAGTGCTTCGTCTTCATCCCGAACGATCTCGAGGCGAGCAAGATTCTCGGCTCGAGCGTCTACAACCCGCAGGTCGTCGCCATCAAGGGCAACTACGACGACGTAAACCGGCTGTGCACGCAGATCGCGGAAAAGTACGGATGGGGGTTTGCGAATATCAATCTGCGCAGCTACTACGCCGAGGGCGCCAAGACCTACGGCTTCGAGATCGCCGAACAGCTGGGCTGGACATTTCCGAAGCATGTCGTCTCGCCGGTCGCCGGGGGCACGCTGTTGCCGCGCATTGCGCGCGCGTTTCGCGAGTTGAAGGAAGTCGGCCTGGTCGAGGGCGACGTGCCGGCGATTCATGCGGCACAGGCGGCGGGTTGTGCGCCCGTCATCAAGGCGCTCGAAGACGGACTGGAGTTTCCCGACCCGGTCAAGCCGAACACGATCGCGCGGTCGATCGCGATCGGCAACCCCGCCGATGGATTCCAGGTGCTCACGGCGGTTCGGTCGAGCGGCGGATCGGGTGCGATGGCGACCGACAGCGAGATCCTCGATGCGGTTCAGCTCATCGCCCAGACCGAAGGCATCTTTACGGAGCCGGCAGGCGGCACCACGCTGGCTTGCGCCATGAAGCTGATCGAGAACGGCTCGATCCCGCGCGACGAGTCGATCGTCGTGTGCATCACCGGCAACGGATACAAGACCGCCGAGGTGATGACCCCGCGGCTGAAAGTGCCGGTGCAACTCGGCCGCGCGCTCAGCGAGTTCGACGCCTTCATGGAAGGCGAAGGAATTTTCGCCGGAAGTAAAAAGTGAAAAGTAAAACGTAAAAAGGAATTTTGAACTCACTTTTCCCTTTCTACTTTCAACTTTTTACTTCCAGGATCACTTCATGCCGCTAGGCCCGATCGTCGTGCAGAAGTACGGTGGAAGCTCTGTCGCCACCGCTGAAAAGATTCTCGCCATCGCGTCGCGCGTACAGACGTATCTCGAGAAGCATCCGCATATCGTGGTCGCGGTCTCGGCGATGGGAAAGACCACCGATCAGCTCGTGGCGCTTGCCAGGCAAGTATCGAAGAACCCGCACGGCCGCGATTACGATCTTCTCCTCGCGTCGGGAGAGCAGGTCGCGGTTGCCACCCTTGCCCTCGCGCTGCAGGACAAGGGCGTGCCGGCGATTGCGCTCACCGGCGCACAGTGCAACATCCGCACTGATGGCGCGTTCAATCGCGCCCGTATCCAATCAATCGACACCGCGCGCATCGTCGAAGAGCTCGGCAAGGGCAAGGTCGTCATCGTCGCCGGCTTCCAGGGTGTAACGGCCAACGACGAGGTGACGACATTGGGCCGCGGCGGCGGTGACATCACCGGCGCCGCCGTGGCGGCAGCGCTCAATGCATCGGTTTGCGAGATCTGCACCGACGTCGACGGCGTGCTGTCCGCCGACCCGAACGTCGTGCCCGATGCGCGGTTCTGGCCCGAGCTCAGCTACGAGGCCGCGATCGAAATGGCTTCGAGCGGGGCCAAAGTGCTGCACCCGCGTGCGGCCGAGATCTGCATGTCCTACAACATCCCCATCCACATCCGCTCGAGCTTTCATTTGAAAGAGGGGACGTGGATTCGCGAAGGAGCCAGTGAAATGGAAGAGGCGGAGATCGTCGGCGTCACGAGTGACAAGAAGATTGCGAAGGTCACGCTGCTGAACGTGCCCGATGAACCGGGCATTGCCGCGCAGATTTTCAAGGACGTCTCCGACAAGGACATCAACATCCGGCTGATCATTCAGAGCGCGGCCGCCGATCACCGCGCCGGCATCACCTTCATCATCGAGGATGAGTTCGCCGATGCCGCGCGCAAGCTGGTCGCCGACTGGAAGCAGAAGGGGCTGGCGAAAGAGGGCACCGTCGAGAAGGGCGTCGCGACGATCGCGATCATCGGCTCGCGCCTTGCCGCGACGCCGGGCCTCTCGGGCCGGATGTTCGCGGCGCTGGCGAAAGAGAAAATCAACGTCGACTGCATCAGCTCGTCGGAGATGACGATGTCCTGTGTCATTGCACTCGAGGACATCGAGCGCGGCGTCAAGGCGGTGCACGACGAGTTCTTCGCCAATGCGCCCGCGGCGAAAGTCGCCAGCAGATAGGAAGGTGGCCGCGCGATGACCCGCGAAGACGCGTTCAATCTCGTCGACTATCACTATTGGGCTCGCGATCGGATCCTGGACGCAGTTGAAGGGCTCACGCCGGAGCAGTACTCGAAGGATCTCGCGAGCAGCTTCACGTCGGTGCGCGCGACTCTGGTCCATCTGTTCGGCGCCGAATGGAACTGGTATTTGCGGTGGGTAGGGACCTCGCCGACAGGGTTTCCGGACGCGACGCTGTTCCCGGACGTGGCGACGATTCGCGCGGCATGGAGGGAGCAGGAGCACAAACTCAGACTGCTCGTCAGCTCGCTCGCATCGGCGAACGAGTTGGACCGCGTTCTGCGCTATCGCACGTTCAATGGCGAGGAGATGGAGTCAGCGTTTTCGCAGATGCTGCAGCACGTCGTCAACCATGGGACCTACCACCGCGGCCAGGTGACGACGATGCTTCGTCAGCTCGGAGCGCCGGCGCCGAAGCCACAGGATCTGATCAGGTTTTACCGCGAACGGGCGAGCAGAGTTCATTGATCTCTGCAACCACGATGCCGACCTGAAGGTCGGCACTACGTCATCACCACATTGTGAGTTCTTCGTGTCTTCGTGGTGATGTCTTCGTGGCCTAAACCAGCGCCACGTGGGCCGTCCCGAAATCCCCGAAATCAACCCGCACCGTGTCGCCACGCTGAATTGGCACCGGTATCACGCACGTGCCCGTCGTCACGAACTGCCCGGCGGCGATGCCGTCGGCGTAGGTGCGAAGCTCGTTCACGAGCCAGGTGAGGGCGACGCGAGGATCGCCGAGGACGTTGGCGCCGTTGCCGATCGCGACCTGTTCGCCGTTCCGGTACACCGCCACACTGTGGGCGATGAGATCGCGAGCGCGCCAGTCGGCGGCGGTCGGCGCGCCAAGCACGAACCAGTCAGCGCACGCGGCATCGGCGATCAATTGCGGCGCCCCGACTCTGGCGAAGTCGTTGTAGCGCGAGTCGGGCACCTCGATGGCAGGGTGAAGTGACCGAACGGCGCCGAGCACCTCGTCCTGCGTGTAGGGATTCGCGCGCTTCGGCAGCGCGGCGCCGAACTTGAACGCGAACTCGGCCTCGGCGACCATCATGATGTTCCCATCGAGGGACACAGCGGCGCCGTCGGCGAGCACGCGGTTGGCGAGAAGAGGTCCAGCGAGCGGTGCGTCGACGCCGATGTGCTTCTGGCCGGCGGCGCTGGTCGCCGCAATCTTCCACCCAACGATGTTCTGGCCGGAGCATCTGACGATGTCTTTCTGCGCCGAGTAGCCGGCCTCGCGATCCAGCGGGCGGCAATCGGGCGGCAGTTGATCGATGCGTGTTCGCCGCTGCCAGTTGTTCCAGAGGATCGCGCCGGGACTCATCTGCTCCGTCATTTCGACATTCCTCGAAGGGTTTCTCCAAGAAGCTTGATTTCTTCGCCGTACAGCGCCCAGTTCCCATCGCGCTGCGCCTGCATCGCGCGGTCGAAATGCTGGCGCGCGCGTTCGATCAGCGTGGCGTCTACCTTGGCTGGTACGGCCGGGGGCCCCGCCTGCTGGCCAGTAGTCGCCGGAGGGGTAGCCGATGTTGATGTGGACGTCGATGTGGTTGCAGGGCGCCGTGCGCCGGTGCCGTCCCCTCCGAAGATACGCGCCAGCGCGGCATCGAGGGTCGGCTCCATCACAATTTGATCTTTATACGCGACGATGACCCGGTTCAGCGCCGGAATTCTGCCGCCCGATGCGCGCAAGTACAGCGGGCGCACGTACAACAGCGCTTCGCCGACCGGGATCACGAGGAGGGTGCCCTGGATGACCTGCGAGCCTTGCTGGTTCCAGAGCGTAATCTGGGGCGATATCACCTGGTCCTGATTGATGCGCGCGATGATCTGCCGCGGCCCATACACGATCGTCTGCCGCGGAAATTCGAAGACCTCGAGCTGCCCGTAGCGCTCCGGATCGGAGCGCGCCGCCATCCACGCCGCGAGGTTGTCTTTCCGCGCGGGAGTGAAGGGCAGCATCTGAATGAACTCCGAGTGCGCCTCACCTGGCAGCCGCATGATCGTGTAATAGGGCTGCATCAGCTGCGGGTTGCCGTCGATATCGATCGCGGGAATTTCCCATTGGTCTTCCTTGTTGTAGAAGACCACCGGGTTGGTCATGTGATAGGTCGAGAACATCGCGGCTTGAATGGCGAAGATCGTCTCCGGATAGCGGAGGTGCCGCCGCAGATCGGCGCGCATGGCATCGAGCGGCTTCAACAGGCCGGGATAGGCGCGTCCGAGCGTCTGCGCCAGCGGGTCGCGCGGGTCCGATACGAAAAACTCAGTCGTGCCGTTGTAGGCGTCGGTAATCACCTTGACCGAGTTACGGATGTAGTTGACGCCACCCGCAGACGGCGCCGAATAGGGGTATCGCGAGGTCGTCGTATACGCGTCTCGAATCCAGAACAGCCGTCCATCATCACCTACGACGAGGTAGGGATCGTCGTCGTATCGCAGGAACGGCGCGATCGTGGTCACGCGATCGGTGATGTTCCGGTGATAGAGCACGCGGCTGTCGGCGGTGATGTCGTTGCTGAACAGAATCTGCAGTGACTGGAAGCCGACGCTGAAGAGCAGCCGCCGCGCGAGGCCGCCAATGCGGACGCCGTCGGCCCCGCTGTAGACCGTTTCGACGTTTTCTTCTCCTTCGGCCTTCGAGTAGTGGAACTCCTTTGCGTTCGTGTTCACGAGCACGTAGTTGTTGGTCACCTCGCCGAAGTAGATGCTCGGTTCCTTGATATCGATGCTGGCCGGCACCGTGGATTGCGGCGGAATGTCTTTTACGAACAGGATGGGCAGACCCTCCTGCGTCACCTCGTTCACCGGACCCAGCGTCAGCCCGTAACCGTGCGTAAACGTGAGGTGCTCGTTAATCCACGTCCGGTTCGGAAGGCTCTCGGCGTTCAGCTCGCGCGCCGAGAGCATCACCTGCCGAAGCTCGCCGTTGATCACGTAGCGATCGTTGTCGACCGACACGAAGTCGTAATACGTGCGCAGCTCCTGGATCTGGCCGAACGTCTCGAGCAGCGGCTGGTGATCCCAGAGGCGAACGTTCTTGAGCGTGTCGGCGCTGCGGTCGATGTCATCGCGCGTCAGTGCCGCATCGCCGGAGAAATTGCGCGTGCGCACGGCGGCGAGATTGAACGCCTGTCGTGTCGCGGCGATGTTGTGGGTGATGTACGGCGTTTCGGTCGCCTGTTCATTCGGCGAGACGACGAAGCGCTGAATGCCGGCGGCGTAGAGCGATCCGGCAACCGACGTCAGGATGTAGAGACCGATTGCCAGCGGCACGGGCCACACGGCGGTCGAAAATGCGTGATACGCGGCGAGGCCGGCGCTCAACAGTGCGACGGCCATCAGGATGCGTGCGGCCGGCATGCGCGCCATGACGTCGGTGTACGACGCGCCAGGCACGATCCCTGGCCCCGTGACGTCCGTGAGGAGATGGGGCACTTCCAGATACGCGCTCGCGGCGAGCAGCAGGAAAAACGCCGCGGCAAGAAGCGACAGGTGCAGCCGCGCCTTGCGGACCACCGAAACGCCGCCGCGCTTCGTGAAATTGAGTGCGCCGGCCAGCACGTAGGCGGCGGCGGAGCCCATCAAGGCGACGACCACCAGCGCGATCCCGATCTGCTGCAGCAGATCAAATAGCGGGAGGCGGAAGACGTAGAAGCCGATGTCATACCCGAGAATCGGATCGGCGACACCGAAGGGCACGCCGTTGCGAAACTGGAGCCACCGCATCCACTCGCCGCTGCCTGCCAGCGCAATCATCAGCGAGACGGCAAGCGACCCGATGCCGACCATCTTGCGGATTTGCTCGCGACGGATCATCGACGGCTGAACGGTGCCCGCGCCTCCGGTGCCGATGACGATGTACGGGCTGGCGATGGAGGAGACCGCAATCCAGAGGTTGCCGTAGAGGACCACAAACGCGAATCCGAGGATCAGGGTGAAGAGTCCGGCCTGCGCGCGCAGGCTCGTGACGTAGACACCTCGATATCCGGACGCACCGAACCAGAGCCACTCGATGAAGAAATCGACCAGATTGGGCAGGACGATGAAGGCGACGACGCCGACCAGAATCAGCAAGCCACGGAATTTCACGAGAGAAGCATAACAGGGTGGGACGGGTGCAACGGGAGCAACGGGTGCAAAGCCGGATGTAACAGGTGTTACACTAGCCTGTGCCTCGGCGATGGCTCGTGTTCGTTCACCAGATGCCGGCGCATCCGTCGAACGGGCGCGTCAAGATCTGGCGGCGGCTGCAGCAGCTCGGAGCGGTGGCGCTCAAGAACGCCGTGCACGTGCTGCCGGAATCCGCGCAGGCGGTCGAAGACTTCGAATGGCTCCGTGAGGAGGTCGTCTCGCTTGGCGGAGAGGCATCGCTTTTCAAGGTGTCGTCGATGAGCGACGCAGACGAGCGGTACATCCTGAGTGAGTGGAAGGAGAAGAACGCCATGCCGACCATCGACCATCAGCCTTCAGAATCGAAACGGCGACGTTCGCCCGCCCCGGTGCGCCTCGACGCTGCTGCCTACCGCAATCGTGTCTGGGTGACCAGGCCCCGGCCTGGCGTGGACCGGTTCGCCTCGGCGTGGCTGATCCGGAGGTTCATCGATCGAGACGCGGCGTTCGCCTTCGCGGCGTCGCCCGACAGATATCCCGATGCCGTGCCGTTCGACATGTATCAAGGCGGCGGCTTCAGGCATGAGGGCGAGCTCTGCACATTCGAGGTGCTCGAAGGTCGGTTTGCCATTCGCGACGTGAACGTACGGCGAGTTGCCGAGATTGTTCACGACGTCGATCTCAAGGAAGATCGGTACAAGTCACCGCATGCGGCGACGGTCGCTGGCCTGGTCGAAGGGCTCCGCGCATCGATTCCTGAAGATGCGAAGCTGCTGGAACAGGGCATGGTGATGTTCGAGGCGTTGTATCAGTCGCTGCACACCACGAAACGTCCGCGCGGCGGCAAAGCGCGCATCTGTTAAGTGTTAGAACTGCGTTGGAGATGCTCATGACTGGCTGGAACCGCGCGTTCGGGTATTTCTTGATCATCGGAGTCATCGGGCTCGCCGCCACGCTCGGCGTGAGGCTTCGCGCGCAAGCCGGGCAGCCGCCGGTCGGTCAGGCCCAGCCAGCGCCGCCGCGGGGACCGATTCGCCTGACGGCGACACCGCCGAAGATCGCCACGCCTGAACCGGCGGCAAACACGTCCGACGTCAAAGCCCGCTATGTCGGATCGCTCGCGTGCCAGCGGTGTCACGCCGCGATGTATGAGCGCTGGTCGCATACGCGAATGGCGAACGTCATCACCGATCCAAAAACCAATCCGAGCGTAGTGCTCGGCGATTTCAGCACGCCGAATCCGCTTGTGACGTTCAAGCTCGAAGATGTGGCGTTCACGTATGGAACGAAATGGAAGCAGCGCTATTTCCTGCGGAGCGGCAACGACTACTATCCAGCCAATGCGCAGTGGGACGTCATCAACAGGACCTGGCGCGCCTACCATGTGCAGCCGAACACCGAATGGTGGCTGCCG
>Ga0184625_10001040_pt1 | contig 11330 bp, 6 predicted proteins | sample PLM3_30_b1_FD_133151 | JGI IMG/M metagenome (GOLD analysis project Ga0184625, IMG submission 133151) | Groundwater sediment microbial communities from an aquifer in East River, Colorado, USA - PLM3_30_b1 | ecosystem: Environmental > Terrestrial > Soil > Riparian zone | place: USA: East River... | reverse complement strand
GTCCAGCGGCGTCGGCGTGCCGGGGAGGACGACCGACGGCGGCGAAAAGCCCGGATAGGCCGGCGTGATCGGCAGGCCGTCGGCGCCCAAAATGCCTTCGGGCGGCGGCGGCAGCGGCGGGCCGGCGGCAGCCGGGTCGATTCCCGGCGGCTGATAGTTCGTCATCCGTGGATCGTTGTACTGCGGCAGCCCCGAGTTCCCGCCCGGCTGATAGGGCGACGGCTGAGACGGCGACGGCTGATAGGGCGACGCAGTGGCGGGCTGGCCGCCGGAAACCGGCTGCGGACCGCGGGGATAGCCGCCGGGCATCGTCTCGCTGGCGTAGTAACCGCCGGGCGGCGGCGCTGCCGGATTCTGCCCGCGGATCGTGAAGCCGTCACTCGCGGTCGGCGGCCGGGTGCTATTCGCAGGCGGCACCACGATGGGCACACTCGGCGGCCCCACCGGACATTGCGGCCCCCAGGGCGACGGCCCCGCGCAGCCGGCGAGCGCAGCGGCGAGCAACGCGGCCGGCAGGATCGTCGAGTTGTTGCGGGATGGGGTCAAGCGGGGAACAGCGGATGACCAGGCAAACCAGTACTCAGTACTCAATGACAAATGACAAGTGACAAGTGACCGACTCTCCTACAGTTTCATTACCGCGGCGGCATCCACGGCGAGCTGGGCAGCCGCGGCGCGTCGTGCTGCGGGGCGGCGGACCAATGCGGCGACTCGGGCTCCTGGCCGCGGACGGTGCCGCCGAATTCCGGCGGGCGAACAGAGATTCGCGGCGGCTCGCCCTGCGTGCCCGGCGCTCCGGCGAAGAGTTGCGAGGCCATCAGCCGCCGCTCGGCGTTGTGGACCTTGCGCATGTCGATGATCTCGCCCGGGCCAAAGCCGAGGCGATTCAAGACCACCGATTGCTTGGTGTGCGGAAATTCGCCGGCGATATTGACGTGGATTTCGCCGACGCGGAACACCTCGCCCTCCTTGACGCGATAAACCAGGTCGAGCATGCCGGGCTCGTCGAGGAACCGCGGGTCAGCCTGCACGTCGGCGAAGACGTGCCCCTGGCTGCCGTAAATGTCGGTGAGCGTGTTCAGGTCGCGAGTCATCTGCGACTGGTTGAAGTACGCCCCGGTTTTCAGCGTCAGAAATTCGAGCACCGGTTGGCTGGCGAATTTCTCGTTTCCCTCGATCGAAACGCTGCGGATGCGATACCGCGGACCCTCGTCGATGATGAACCGCAGCGTGACCCACTTGCCCGACTCGTCGTAATCCAGCCGCCGGCTGACGCGGGCCTTGAAGAAGCCCAGGTTGCGGTAATAGACGGTGAGCTTCTCGAGGTCGGCGTCGATCTTGGCCCGATCAACCTTGCCGCCAAAGAAGTACCAGGCCCAGCCCGGCTTGGATTGAATCTGCGTCTTGAGGCGGCCGTCGGTGGCGATCGTGTTGTTCTCGAACACGACGCTGAAAATCCGCTCGATATGTCCCTCGTTGATCTCGAAGATCAGATTCTTGTCGCCCTGCTTGTCGCCCTCGAGCAGCGTCACCGTCGCGTTGGGATAGCCCTCGTGGTGATACAGGTCCTCGATCTTCTTGCGCGATTCTTCGGCCGAATACGTATTCAGCGGGTCGCCCGCCTTGACGTTGATCTCCTTGAGCAGCTTCTTCTCGCTGGGGCCGCGGTTGCCCAGGAATTTGATCTCGTGAATCCGCGCCCGCTCTTCCAGCTCGAAGATCACCACGACGCCGTTCGGCTCCTGCCGCAGCAGCGGCTTCACGTCGCGAAACAGTCCCGACGTCACCAGCCGGCGAACGTCGTCCTGCACGACGCGGGGCTCGAACTCGCGGTCCTTGCGAGTGTGGATGTGCTTCTGGATGTCGTATTCCTTGGTGAAGTAGTTGCCCGCCAGGATGACATCCACGACCAACTGCCCCGCCGCCGGCTGCACTTCGCCGGTCCCGTTGACTGGCGCGGCAGCGTCGTTTCCGGCCGGCGAAGGAAACGCCGACGGCAGTCCTTGGCCCATAGCGACGCTGGCGAAAATCAAACACGAACCCCAAGCGAGGGCATACCAACCCGAAGCGTAAGCGAGGGACTTTCTCACGGTTGTGCTCTCCATGATTGATCCTCCGTGCCAACCGCGCATAAGACGAGCGCGCGGACCATCTCCCGCAAAGGCCGCGTATCAATACTGAAATGCCAATCCAGCGACAAGTCGAAAAGTCGCTCCGCTAGCCTGCCAGCAAACGGCTGCGAATCGCCGATTCAGTCAGGAACATGCTGGCAGAAAACCGATACCGAGAATGCTTGAACCGATAAGCTGAGTTTGATACGATTAGGCCTAATGTGGGATGTTGCGCCTTGTCGGCTGCGGCAGGCGAGCCTTCTCCTTCCCGCCTGGACTGCCCACCTGCCGCTTGGAGGCCCGTCATGCTCACGATTTTGGGTCCGCGCGATTCGCACAGGCACCATTGCGATGGATTGGCTCGCCGCGACTTTTTGAAGATCGGCGGGATGGTGCTGGGCGGGCTGTCGCTGCCGCAACTTTTGGCGGCGGAGGCGCAGGCGGGGATCGGCAAGAGCCACAAGGCAATCATCAATATCTTCCTGCCGGGCGGGCCGCCGCATCAGGACATGTGGGACATCAAAGTCGATGCCCCGGCCGAGATTCGCGGCGAGTTTCAGCCGATCAAGACGAATGTCGGCGGGATCGAGATCGGCGAGATCTTTCCCAAGATCGCGGCGATCGCCGACAAGTGCGTGTTCATCCGGTCGATTGTCGGCGCGACGGGCGGTCACGATTCGTATCAGTGCATGACGGGCCGGGCGCTGCGGCCCGCGCCGGCCGGCGGTTGGCCGGCTGCCGGGGCCTGGATCAGCAAGCTCAAGGGGCCGGTCAACCAGACGATTCCGCCGCACCTCAGCCTGTGCTACAAGACCGACCACGCCGAATGGGGCTACGACGGCAATGGCGGCTTTTTGGGCATCGCCCATTCGCCGTTCAAACTGGTCGGCGGGCGAACCGAGACGACCAAGACCGACACGATGGTCCTGCAGGGGATCACGCTCGATCGGCTGCAAGACCGGCAGAATCTGCTGGGCTCGTTCGATCATTTCCGCCGCGACCTCGATACCAGCGGCAAGATGGCCGGCCTCGACAGCTTCACGCAGCAAGCCGTCGGGATCCTCACGTCGTCCGCCATGGCCGATGCGCTGGACATCAGCAAGGAAGACCCCAAGCTAGTCGAGCAATACGGCAAGGGCGATCCCAAGTTCCGCGACGACGGCGCGCCGAAGCTGACGGAGAACTTTCTCATCGCCCGTCGCCTGGTCGAAGCCGGCGCTCGGGTCGTCTCGCTCAATTTCAGCCGCTGGGACCACCACGGGCAGAACTTCAAGGCGATCCGCGACGACGGTCCGCTCCTGGACCGCGCGACGGCGGCGCTGATCAACGACCTGCACGCCCGCGGGCTGGATAAAGACGTGTCGGTCGTCGTCTGGGGTGAGTTTGGCCGCACGCCGAAGATCAACAACAGCGCCGGCCGCGATCACTGGCCGCAAGTTTCCTGCGCCCTGCTCGCCTGCGGCGGCATGCGGACCGGCCAGGTGATCGGCGCGACCAACCGCCTGGGCGAGCACGCGATCGAGCGGCCCGTCAGCTTCCAAGAGGTCTGGGCCACGCTGTACCATAACCTCGGCCTGAACCTGCGGGCCATCCGCGAATTCGACCTCCGCGGCCGACCGCAATACCTGGTCGATGACGGCGTCGAGCCGCTCAAGGAAGTGATTTAGACGTGGGGCGGGCCTCTGGCCGGCCCTGACATAATAACTTGCCTCGATTGCAACGAAGAATATGCTAACCCTCCTCGGCCCCAAGGCATCCCGCCGTCATTGCGATGGAGTTTCGCGCCGTGACATGCTCCGCATCGGGGCGATCGGTCTCGGCGGGCTGACGCTGCCGCAGTTGCTTGCGCTGGAGAATGCGCAGGCAGAGTCGCAGCCGAAGACCGTCGGCAAACGCCACAAATCCCTCATCATGATCTACCTCTGCGGCGGGCCGCCGCATCAGGACATGTATGAGATCAAGCACGATGCTCCAGTGGAGGTCCGCGGCGAGTTCAAGTCGATTCCCACTGCCGTTCCCGGCATCGAGATTTGCGAGCTGCTGCCGAACATGGCGCGGATCATGGACAAGCTCGTCCCGATCCGCACGATCGTCGGCTGCAAGGACGACCACGCCGGCTATCAGTGCTACACCGGCCACCTCAGCCAAAACGCCCCTGCCGGCGGCTGGCCGCACATCGGCTCCTCCTCCTCGCGGCTGCAAGGGCCGGTCCTGCCCGGCGTGCCGCCGTTCGTCAGCCTCTGCTACGTCACGCAGCACAAGCCCTACAACGAGCCGAGCGCGGGCTTTCTGGGCCTGGGCCACAACGCCTTCCGCCCGATGGGCGAAGGCAAGGACGACCTGGTGCTGCAAGGCATCACGGCCGATCGGTTGGGCGATCGGCAAGCGCTGCTCTCGTCGGTCGATAAGTTTCGCCGCGAGTGGGATGGCAGCCGCACGATGGACGGCCTGGATACATTCACGCAGCGGGCGATGGGCATCCTCACGTCGTCCGAGTTCTTCGCTGCGATGGACATCACGAAGGAAGACCAGAAAACGCGCGACCGCTACGGCTTCTACGATCCGAAACGGCCGAAGGGCGACGGCGCGCCGCGCGTGCCACAGAATCTGCTGCTGGCCCGCCGGCTGATCGAGGCGGGCGTCCGCGTGGTGACGATCAACTACAGCTTCTGGGACTGGCACGGGCAGAACTTCAAGAATGCCAAAGAAGAGCTGCCGATCTTCGACAAGGCAGTGAGCGCGCTGGTCGAAGACCTGCACGAGCGCGGGCTGGCCGATGATTGCTCGGTCGTCGCCTGGGGCGAATTCGGTCGCACGCCGAAGATCAACAAAGACGCCGGCCGCGACCATTGGCCGAACGTCTCGTGCGCCCTCTTGGCCGGCGGCGGCATGAAGACCGGCCAGGCCATCGGTACGACGACCCGCGACGGCGGCGAGCCGGCTGACGGGCCCGTCACCTTCGAAGAAGTCCACGCCACGCTCTACCGCAACCTGGGCATCCACCTCAACACCGCTCCGCGGCTCTTCGACTTCCGCGGCCGGCCGCAATCCCTGGTCGATCCGAACGTCAAGCCAATCAAAGAGCTGATCTGAGTGTGAGCTGATGGATGGCACGGCGTGCTAGAATTGAAAGTGAATCAGGAGCGCGCCCGTGAAGCTAACGCTTGAGCTCTCATCCCAACTGGAACAGCGGATTCTGTCGGCTGCTGCCGCGGCCGGCGTTCCACCGGACGAGTACGCCGTGCGCGTATTGGACGAGAAGCTCTCCGATGCAGAGCGGCGACGCCAGGAGACGATTGAGTTGCTTCGCTCGTGGCGCGACGAGGAAGACGACGAGGATCTGGCGACTTATGAAGAGTTGACACAGGCGCTCGATGCGGACCGGACTTCCCACCGGAAACTGTTTCCGCCAGAGCTTAAGGGCATTAGCTGGTGAGCCGTGTCATCGTGCTCGATTCGGGGCCGCTTGGCGCGCTGTGTGCTACGCGCAGCACACCAACCGCGCAGGCCTGCGAGCGCTGGTTAGAAGAATTGTTGGCCAAAGGCGAGCGTCTTGCCATTCCAGAGATTGTGGACTACGAATTGCGGCGAGAATTGCTGCGACTTCGAAAGCGAAAGAGCGTCGCGCGTTTGGATCGTCTGGCACTGCAACTCGAATACTGGCCCCCGACGACTGGCGCGATGCGGCGGGCCGCGGAGTTCTGGGCTGCTGCTCGCCAGCAGGGCCAGCCGACTGCGGGCGACAACACGATCGACGCCGATATGATTCTGGCCGGCCAAGTCGCCGATTCCGGCGAGCGCGACTGCATTGTGGCAACGACGAATCCCACGCACCTTAGTCGGTTCGTGTCGGCCGAGTTGTGGCAGAACATAGCGCCGTGAAGTGCCGCGTGGATCGCCGTAACCCTTGACAAAATCGGGTATTACGATAGATTCGCCCGATGCTCATCGAGCGGTGCGCGCAGCCGCGGGGATCCAGGTCGCAGGTTTGATTTCGCATGACGCCAGCTCCGACGATCGACCTCGGTCACGTTGCGCGCGATTTGCATTTGCCGCCCCCGCACGTGCAGCGGACCCTCGAGCTGCTCGATGAGGGCAACACCGTCCCGTTCATCACCCGCTACCGCAAAGATCAGACGGGCGGCCTCGACGAAGAGCAGATTCGCGAGATTCAATTTCGGGTCGGCAAGATTCGCCAGCTCCTGGAGCGGAAGGCGACGATCCTTAAAACGATCGAGGCCCAGGGCAAGCTCACACCCGAGTTGGCCGAGCAGATCGAGCACGCCAACACGCCTAAGCGGCTGGAAGACCTGTACCTGCCCTTCAAGCCGAAGAAGCAAACGCTGGCCACGATTGCCCGCGAGCGCGGCCTGGAGCCGCTGGCGGTCGAGATCTACGAAGCGCACGAATCGGCCAACGACCTGCAGGCCCGCGCGGCGACGTTCATCTCGGCCGACAAGGCGCTGAACACGGTCGAGGACGTGCTGGCCGGCGTGGGCCACTTGATCGCCGAGCGGTTCAGCGAAAACGCCGAGCTCCGCGGCCGGCTGCGGAGAATTTTCGCCCGCTCGGGGAAGATCGTCTGCACGAAGGTCGAAACGCCGGCAGCTGCAGTGGTTGAGGGAGCGAAGGAGGGAGGGAGCGACGGAGCGACGACAGGAGCTGGCCAGGAATCGGTTTCCGGCGAGCAGGCTCCGCTCGAAACGCCGTCCGTTTTGGAGATCTCGGCCGATTCAGCGCCGTCAGCAGGCGGAGTGGAAAGTGCGGAACCGATTGCCCAGTACTTGGCGCCCGTCATTCAGCCGGCGAATGAAGCGCCGCCCACGGCGTCCGCTGTATCCGAACCCGCGGCGGATGCGCCGCCGACAGCGACAGAGACTGCGCCGCACATCGAGTCCTCCAACGGCCCACCCCTGGATCCTTTCGTCGCTCCGTCTCTCCCTCTCTCTGTCGCTCCGTCCGAACCAGCAGCAGACGCCGCTGAACCCGCGGCGGCGAGCCCCGACGCCCTCCCCGCCGGCCGCCTCTTCGAGCCACCGCCGGCGCCGGTCTCTGCGCCGCTGGCCGCCATGCTCCTGAAGAAGAAAAAGAAGAAGAAAAAGAAGGTCATCGGCGAGCACGCCTTCAAGGACTATTACAACTACGTCGAGCCGTTGGGCCGCGTGCCGCCGCATCGCGTGCTGGCGATCAACCGCGGCGAGCGGGCCCATGCGATCCGCGTCAAGATCGAGGCCGATGAACCCGCCCTGTTTCGCGAGGCCGACGAGTTTCTCGTTTGGCCCCAGAACCCCCACGCTGAGTTCATCCGCAACTGCGTCCGGGATTCGCTCACCCGACTGATCATCCCCAGCCTGGAACGCGAGCTCCGCCGCGAGATGACCGAGCGGGCCGAAGAACACGCGGTCGAAGTCTTTATTCGCAATCTGCGGAAGCTGCTCCTGCAGCCGCCGACGCGCAATCGCCGCGTCCTGGCGATCGACCCGGGGTTCAAGAGCGGCAGCAAGATGGCCGCCCTCGACGAGTTCGGCAACGTGCTCGGCCACGGCATGATCTTCGTCATCGGCAAGGACGAGGAAAAGCGGAAGAAGGCCCGCACTCGCCTGGCCGACCTCGTCAAGCAGCACAAGGTCTCCGTGATCGCCATCGGCAACGGCACCGGCTGCCGCGAGACGGAGCAGCTCGTGGCCGACACGCTGGCCGAGGAGCTGAAGGACCAGGACGTGGCCTACGTCGTCGTCAACGAGGCGGGGGCCAGCATCTATTCGACCAGCCCGCTCGGCCGCGAGGAGCTGCCGCAGTACGACGCCCTGCAGCGGGGAGCCATCTCGATCGGCCGCCGGCTGCTCGACCCGCTCTCGGAGATGGTGAAGATTCATCCGGCCAACCTGGGCGTCGGCCTGTATCAACACGACATCAAAGCCAAGCACCTCAAGGACTCGCTCGACGCGGTCGTCGAATCGTGCGTGAACTTCGTCGGCGTCGATGTGAACTCGGCCAGCCCCGCCCTGCTGCGGTATGTCTCGGGCATGAACGCGCTGACGGCCCGCCGCGTGTACGAGCACCGCCGCGACAAGGGCCCGTTCAAGAGCCGCGAGGACCTGAAGCTGGTGCAGGGCTTCGGCGACCAGACCTTCGTGCAGGCCGCCGGCTTTCTGAAGGTCATCGGCAGCGAGAACCCGCTCGACGCCACCTGGATTCACCCCGAAAGCTACGAGATCGCTCGCCGCGTCCTGGACAAGATCGGCTGCGACGTGAGCGAGCTGGCCAAAGTGCTGCCGGCCGCGGCGAAAGAAGAGCCGAAGAAGGAGTTCGCGGCGGAGCTGGCGGCGGCGGCAGAGGGACCAGGGGATGCGGGACAGGGGAGAGAGGGGGCGGTTCGGGAGGGCGAGGCTCCTGCCGAGCCGCGGGCTGAGGGACAGAGCGACGGAGGGACGGAGGGACAGAGTGAGGGAGCGACCGATGGAACAGTTTCAGCAGCAACGGAAGTTCCAGCCATTGTTGAGTTGCCGGAGCCGCCAGTCGCCGATGCGGTAGCAAGCGCTGAAGGACCAAGCGCCGACGCTACGCCACCGGACCCGCCTCCAGCCGATCCGTCCGTCGCTCCGTCGCTCCCGCCCTCCGTCGCTCCGTCCCTCCCTCTCTCCGTCCCGCCAGCGCCGCCCCGCAACCCCATCGCCGAAAAGGCGGCGGGCCTCAACATCCAGCAGCTCGCCGACGAGCTGGGCGTCGGCACGCACCTGTTGCACGACATCGTCAACTCATTCTCCCGGCCGGCGCTCGATCCGCGCGACAGTTTGTCGGCGCCGGTGTTCCGCCGCGGGATCATGAAGCTGGAGGACCTCATGCCGGCGATGGAGCTGTCCGGCACGGTGCTCAACGTGGTTGATTTTGGTGTGTTCGTCGATATCGGCCTGTCCGACAGCGGCCTGGTCCACATCAGCCGGCTGGCCGACCGCTTCATCAAGGACCCGCACGAGGTGGTCGGCGTCGGCGACGTGCTCAAGGTCTGGGTCGTGGATATCGACAAGTCGCGCCGCCGCGTGTCGCTGACAGCTATCCCGCCCGGAGTGGAGCGTCCGCCTCGCCAGCCACAGCCCCGTCAACAGCAGCAGCAGCAGCAGCGCCCACCAAGGCCGCCGCGGCAACGGCAGGGCGGCGGGCAAGGCGGACACGGGGGCCAGTCGGACCAGGTTGCCGGCGGCGGCGCCCCGCCCCAGGGTCAGCGACCTCCGCGGCCGCACGATGGTGGCGGCGGCGGCCGAGGCGGCGGCGGACGGCGCGATCAGCGCCGCGGCGGAGGCCGCCCGCAGCACGACCATCCGCAAACGATCGAGCGGCCCCCCACCAAGCCCAAGAAATTCAAGCCGATCACCAAGGCCCAGGAAGAGGGGAAAGAGCCGATGCGGTCGTTCGGCGACTTGCAGCAGCTCTTTGAAAAGAAGAAGCAAAAGCCGCCGCCACCGCCGTCCGATGGCGAGCAAGCTCCACCCGAGCCGACGTGATCCTGGCTGCGAAAGTAGCTGAATTCACCGGAATTCGGACGGTCTACTGACTCCGAACTCTGGCGAGTTCGGCTACCCAGAAAGCGCCTGCGGTTGACCCCCGGCGAACCTGTAAGCTACATTTTCCGGCTTAAGAGAACGTTAGGATTCCCGCCACCGACGAAGGATGACCGGTAATCGCGCGCGGGCCCGCTGCCCGCGTTTGGCTGATACTCCCCTCCCGAATCTGCACCCGCCGAGTTTGTGAAAAACGGCACAAGCCTTTGAGGATTACAGAAAATGGCGAAGTTTGACTCTCCCTGGCTGCGTCGCGGCCTGACTTGCCTGTTGGCGCTGCTCTTTCTGGCGCTTGCTGCCGGCACACTTGCGGCCAGCGAGGCCGACCTGGCGATCCCCGATCTCCACAAGGGCCATTTCAAAAGCCTGGGCGGGATCAGCGCCTGGAACTTGCTGGCCATCGGGGCGCTCGTGATCACGGGCACGTTGGGGATCAGTCTCTACCAGCTTTATCAGATCAAGAAGCAGCCGGCCCACAAGTCGATGCTCGACGTGGCCGAGATCATCTTTCAGACCTGCAAAACCTATCTGATTCAGCAGGGCAAGTTCCTGCTGATGCTGTTCGTGCTGATCGCCATCGCCATTTCCTATTACATCCTCGGCGCGAGCCACAGTGCCGAGCCGACTCCGCTCCCGGCCGTGGGTGCTGCCGCGGCGGAAGCCCCGCTGCCCCCGATGTCCAGGCCGGTGACGCTGGCCCTGGTGCTCTTGTTCGCGGTTGTGGGCATGGCCGGCTCGTACTCGGTGGCCTGGTACGGCATCCGCGTCAACACCTACGCCAACGCCCGCACCGCGTTCGCCTCGCTCCGCGGGCAGCCGTGGGACGTGGTCAACATTCCGCTGCGGGCCGGCATGTCGATCGGCCTGTTTTTGATTTCGCTGGAGCTGGTGATGATGGTCATCATCCTGCTCTTCGTGCCGCGGCAGGTCGTCGGCGTTTGCTTCCTCGGTTTCGCGATCGGCGAATCGCTCGGCGCATCGGCCCTCCGCATCGCGGGCGGCATCTTTACCAAAATTGCCGACATCGGCTCGGACCTGATGAAGATCGTGTTCAACGTCAAGGAGGATGATCCGCGGAATCCGGGTGTGATCGCCGACTGCACGGGCGACAACGCCGGCGACTCGGTCGGCCCCACGGCCGACGGCTTCGAGACCTACGGCGTGACGGGCGTGGCCCTGATCTCATTCATCGTGCTGGCCATCACGCAGGCTTCGGGCGTCGAAAACTATCTCGACCTGCAGGCCAAGCTGATCGTCTGGATCTTTGCGATGCGGTTCTTGATGGACTTCATGTCCGGCGTTTCGTACTTCATCAACCAAGGCATCTCCGAGGCCAAGTACAAGGGCCTCAAGGAGTTCGACTTCGAAGAGCCCTTGACCCGCCTGATCTGGATTGCGTCGATCCTCTGCATCACGACCTCGTTCGGCATGAGCTGGCTGCTGATCCGCGACCTGGAGGTCGTGCGGGCCAGCGTGGCGACGCCGCTGCCGCACCTGTGGTGGCAACTGGCCGCGATCATCAGCTGTGGCACGCTGGCGGCCGTGCTGATCCCCGAGTTCACCAAGGTCTTCACCAGCTCGCACAGCAAGCACGTGCATGAGATCGTCACGGCCTCTCGCGAAGGCGGCGCGTCGCTGACGATCCTATCGGGCCTCGTCG
>Ga0184625_10001039_pt1 | contig 11339 bp, 8 predicted proteins | sample PLM3_30_b1_FD_133151 | JGI IMG/M metagenome (GOLD analysis project Ga0184625, IMG submission 133151) | Groundwater sediment microbial communities from an aquifer in East River, Colorado, USA - PLM3_30_b1 | ecosystem: Environmental > Terrestrial > Soil > Riparian zone | place: USA: East River... | reverse complement strand
CGACGAGATCCCCGGCTACCTCGCCGACATTCGCTGGGGTCGTCCGACTCCGGCGGCAATTCTCGAGGAGATCACGGAGAACTACCGCGCGATCGGAGGCAGCTCACCGCTTCTAAAGGTCACACGACGGCAGGTGGACGCCTTGGCAAGCGCGCTCGGCGACGGCTACCGCTGCTACCTGGGGATGCGCCACTGGGCGCCGTGGATCGAGGAGGTCGTCGGCGAGATGGTCGACGACGGCATCACGCACGCCGTGAGCCTCGTTCTCGCCCCGCAGTTCAGCGCGCTGTCGGTTGCGCGCTATCAGCAGAAGATCGCGGACGGGCTCGACCTCTACCGTGGCCGGATCGACTTCGACCACGTCCCGAGCTACCACGACGCGCCGGGGCTCGTCGATTCACTCGCGCGGAGAGTAGGCGAGGGTCTCTCGCGTTGGCCCGAAGCCGAGCGGGAGCGCGTTCACGTCGTCTTCAGCGCCCACAGCCTTCCGGTGCGCGTCCTCGCGGCCGGCGACCCCTACGACGCCCAGTGCCGGGAGACCGCGAGCCTGGTGGCCGGGCGCGCGGAGGTTCCCGCGGAGCGGTGGTCCTGGAGCTACCAGTCCGCGGGGCGCACTCCGGAGCAATGGGCTGGGCCTGACCTACGCGAGCACCTCGAGGAGCTCGCTGCGCGCGGCGTGCGCGACGTGGTCAGCGTGCCGGTCGGCTTCGTCTCCGATCACGTCGAGCTCCTCTTCGACATCGACCAGCGGGCTCAGGCGGTAGCTGCGAGGCTCGGGCTGCGGCTCGAGCGCCCGCCCTCGCTGAACGACGACCCGGTGTTCGTGGAGGCGCTCGCCGGCCTCGTCCGAGCGCGCGCCGCTCACTGGCTCGAGGGGACACGTGCGGCATGAGAGCGGTCGTCATCGGGGGAGGGATCGCCGGGCTCGCCGCTGCGCACCGTCTCGCGCAGCTCGTGCCGAGCGACATGCCGTGGGAGCGTCCATTGCTGGTCGAGCGCGGGGCGAGCGTGGGCGGGAAGCTCCTGACCGAGCATGTCGACGGCTTCGTGATCGAGGCGGCGGCGGACAGCTTCCTCTCGCGGAAGGAGCGAGGCGTCGGCCTCTGCGAGGAGCTCGGGCTTCGTCACGAGCTCGTCGGGCGCCGACCCGAGTACGCGCGCACGTTCGTGCGGCGCGGCCGCGATCTCCATCCGCTTCCGGAGGGCCTGACTGGAACGATCCCGACGAATCTCGATGCGCTTTCCGAGAGCGCGCTCCTGTCGCCGGAGGCGAAGGCTCGCCTGGCGGCCGAAGTGGACATCCCTCCGGACACGAAGCGCGGCGACGAGTCCATCGCTGGTTTCGTGTCCCGCAGACTCGGTCCCGAAGCGTGGGCCAACCTCGTCGAGCCGCTCATCACCGGGATCTACGGGGGCGACGGAGCGCAGCTCTCGTTGCAGTCCACGTTCCCTCAGCTGCGAGCGCTGGAGCTCGAGCACGGAAGCGTGTTGCGTGGACTCGCGTCGACGCCGGCTTCAGCCGGCTGCTTTCCCCCCTTCGTCACGCTCGAATCCGGAATGGACATGCTCGTTCGCACGCTCTGCAGCCGGCTGGAGGGCCGGATCCAGGCAGCGGTCGGACAGTCGGCGGTCGGTCTTCGCCGGATACGCGACGGCTGGGTCGTCGAGCTCGCCGACGGCGCCACGGTCGATGCGGACGCCGTCATCCTCGCGGTTCCGGCCTTCGAGGCCGCATCGCTCCTGGCCGGCGTCGATCGTGACCTCGCGGAGCTTCACTCCGAGATTCCGTATGCGTCCTCGGCGATCGTGACACTGGCGTATCGCGAGGAGGACGTCCCCTCTCTCGACGGGTACGGCTACGTCGTGCCGCGGGTGGAGGCAACGGACGTGCTCGCGTGTACATGGACGTCACGGAAGTGGGTGGGCCGGGCGCCGAATGGCACTGTGCTGATCCGCGTCTATGCCGGGCGGTTCGGCGGGCGTGACGTCACCAAGATGCGCGACCGACAGCTGCTGGGACTCGCCCGTGACGAGGTCGCGTTGCTCGGGATATCGGCCAGGCCGATCCTGACGCGTAACCACCGCTGGTCTCGTGGAATGCCGCAGTACGTGCTCGGCCACCCCGAGCGGCTCGAGCGCATCGAGGCGGCGCTCGAGGCTCATCCGCGCCTGGCCGTGGCGGGCGCCGCCTATCGCGGCGTCGGCGTTCCCGACTGCATCCACTCGGGCGAAGCGGCTGCCGAGTCGGTGGCCCACGCACACGGCGCCGTGCTCCACTAAGGGGGAACAAGCCAAGTGAGAGGCTGTTGCAAGGTTCGAAGGGCCGAGTGCCGTGGGCGCGGGCGCCAAGTGACAAGGTGTTCCAAGGCTTCCTGGCGGTGGTCGTGAGCCGTCGGGAGCGGTCGCGGTCGGAGGAGCTCTTCGAGGACGCGACCGGGCTGCTTCCAGGCGGCGTTAGCTCACCGGTTCGCGCGTTCCGAGCGGTCGGCGGCTCGCCGCTCTTCGTCGAGCGCGGCGAAGGGGCGTACCTCGTCGACGTGGACGGGCACCGATACGTCGACTACGTCCTGTCCTGGGGGCCGCTCATCCTCGGCTACGCCCACCCGCGCGTCGTTGCGGCGCTGGAGGACGCTGTTCGGCGCGGGACGAGCTACGGCGCTCCGAGCCCGCTCGAGCTGGAGCTCGCACGGCTGATCCGGGACGCCATGCCGAGCATCGAGCTCGTCCGCTTCGTCAACTCGGGCACCGAGGCGACGATGAGCGCGCTCCGCCTCGCGCGCGCCTTCACCGGGCGCTCGAAGGTCGTCAAGTTCACGGGCTGCTACCACGGGCATGCAGACCTCCTGCTCGTGCGGGCGGGCTCCGGTGTCGCGACCCTCGGCCTACCCGACTCTCCCGGCGTCACCCAAGGAGCTGTCGCTGACACGCTGACTGCCTCGTACAACGACCTCGCCGCCGTCGAGCGTCTCTTCGCAGAGCACGACGACATCGCTGCGGTGATCGTCGAGCCGGTCGCCGGCAACATGGGCCTGGTCGTACCTGCGGAGGGATTCCTCGAAGGGCTTCGCGAGCTGACGTCGGCTCGCGGTGCGCTACTCGTCTTCGACGAGGTCATGACCGGCTTCCGGGTGCATCCGGGCGGCGCGCAGACGATGTACGGCATCACGCCGGACCTGACCACGCTCGGCAAGGTGATCGGAGGAGGCCTGCCTGTCGGTGCATACGGCGGGCGACGCGGGATCATGGAGCTCGTCGCGCCTGCCGGTCCCGTGTACCAGGCCGGGACGCTCTCCGGGAACCCGCTCGCGATGACCGCCGGGATCGAGACGCTGCGTGTCCTCGGAGAACCTGGGGTATGGAAGGGCATGGCGCGCGCCGGGGAGCGGCTCATCGCCGGAATCGGCGACGCGGCAGCGGATGCGGGCGTCGCCGGGCAGGCCACGCTCGCCGGAACCATGTTCGGGTTCTTCTTCACGGAGTCGCCGATCCGGAGCTGGGAGGACGCCCAGCGCGCAGACACGAGTCGGTTTGCCGCCTTCCATCGGGCGACGCTGGAGCGCGGCGTCTACCTGCCCCCGTCGCAGTTCGAGGCCTGGTTTCTCTCGAGCGCGCACGGTGATGCCGAGATCGACGCGACGATCGCGGCAGCGCGGGAGGCGTTCGCAGTGCTGTAGAGAGGCCAGGCCCGCCCGTCTACCCTTTTCTCGCGTGAAGGTGCTGCTCGTCACCATGTACTTCCCGCCCGCCGGCGGCGGGGGTGTCCAGCGCTCGCGGAAGCTCGCGCAGTACCTGCCCGCGCTGGGGATCGAGACGCACGTGCTGGCGCCCGAGGACCCGAAGTGGGTGCATCGCGACCCCGAGCTCCGCGTTCCCACCCAGGCCTGGATCCATCGCGTACGTTACCTCGGCCCACGGGCGCGCAAGCCCGCCGAGGAGCTGCGCCGCGCGGAGGGCCTCGACCGCGCGCTCGTCCAGGCTCAGGTGACGGCTCGCCGCCTGCTCGTGCCGGATGCGAGCGTCACCTGGAACATCACGGCGATCCCGGCCGCGATCCGGATCGCGCGACGCGAGGGGATCGACGCGGTGATCACGACGTCGCCGCCCGGGTCGATCCACTTCGTCGGAGCGGCCGTCCAGAAAGCGGCCGGAGCTCGCTGGCTCGCCGACCTCCGAGATCCGATCGTCGCGAACCAGCATCGCCGCGCGGACACGACTGCCACGCGTGCCCGACAGGCGGTGAACGAGCAGCTCGCACGTCTCGTCGCGCGGCGGGCAGACGCGATCTCGTGCGTCTCCGAGGCGATTGCCGACGAGGTCCGGATGCTCAACCCTCGGGGCATCGTCCGCACGATCGCGAACGGGTGCGACTTCGACGATTTCGTCGGCCTCGAGTACCGGCCCGCACCTCGATTCCGGATCACGCACGCGGGGAGCTTCTTCGGGAGACGCGATCCTCGTCCGTTCCTGCAGGCTCTGCACGACTCCGGCGTCGACGCCGTCGCCCGTTTCGTGGGCGACTTCCGGTCGTCCGATACCGAGTGGGCGGAGTCGCTCGGGCTGGGCGACCGCCTGCAGCTGGTCGACTACGCGCCGCGAGCGGAATCGCTGCGGCTGCAGCGCGACTCCGAGGCACTCCTCCTCCTCGTGCCCGATGCGGACGGACGAGGGAAGGGGGTTCTCTCCGGGAAGGTGTTCGAGTATCTCGCCGCCGGCCGCCCGATCCTGGCCGTCGTCCCTCCCGACGGCGCGGCGGCAGAGCTCATTCGAGAGACTCGCGCCGGGACGGTGGTCGCGCCGAGCGACGTCGACGGCATCCGGACGGCGCTCGAAGCACTCCATGGCCGGTTCCTCGACGGGGGCCTCGAGAGCGTCGAGCTCTCGAACGCGCTCCGCGACCGGCTCTCGCGGCGCGCTCGCGTCGAGGAGATGGCGGCACTCCTCAGGGCGATCGCCTGACCGAAACCCGCCTTCGGGCCGGGTATCGTTGAGCGATCGCGGCTCCGAGTAGTGTCGATGCTGGGCTCGCCCACCGCGTGGGATCGGTTGTCGCTTCCGTCGGGCAATGGCCGGAGGGCATCGCGCGACTTGGTGTCGTGATCTGCGTCGCTGCGTCTGTGCTCGTCATCGTTCCGGCATTCGTGGACGCGCTCGACGCCAGCGACTCCTGGGCGGACCGCAACGCTGCGCTCGACTACGCCGCCCGATCGGTTCCGTATGAGGAAGCAGTCGGCAGCCAGAGAGTGGTCGAGGACGCGCGGCTATGGATGCCGGAGGACGCGACGTATCGGGTCGTGACAGCGCCCGATCTTCAGGGCCCGCTCCAGTGGGCTGCGCCTGCATTCCTTACGGGGTTCCTGCTGCCACGCCGGCAGACGGATTCGCCGGACGCCCCCTGGGTCTTCTGCTTCGGCTGCGACCTTGCGGCATTGGGTGAGGGCTTCGAGGTGCTTTCGGACGACGGCAGCGGCGTGATCTTCGGGCGCACGGGCCGGTGACCGTTCGCGCAATCGTCGGCCTCACCGGGCTCAACTTCGTCGTTCTCGTCGTAGGCGTATCCGTGCTCTCGGCGATTCGGCCCTGGCGGTCTTGGGTCGACACGCTGCGCCTCGCGGGAGTGGGCTACCTGGTCGGCGTCTCGTCTCTCTTCACGGTGCTCGCGGCCGAGCTCGTCCTCGGCGTTCCAATTCGACCATCGACGTTCGCCCTCACGTCCGCCTGTCTCGCCGGCGCAGGGGTCTGGAGCGCACGACGACGCGCGAACCGCGGGCTCGAGCGCTCCGGTGGTCTTCCGCCCGGTTTGCCGTCGATAGGGGTGGCCGTGTTCGTCGGCGCGGCCGCCGTGTACTACCTGGCGCTGTTCCGTGCCGCCCGCCTCTCGGACCTCTCCTGGGATGTCTGGGCGTCGTGGCTTCCGAAGGCGAAGGCGATCTACTTCACCGGTGGCCTCGACCCGGCGCTCCTCGCGTCGCTTCCAGGCCCGTCGTATCCGCCCGGGCTTCCGGCGCTCCACGCCGTGGCCTTTCATGCGATGGGGTCCGCCGATGCGACGACTCTCCACCTGCAGTACTGGTTCCTGGGGGTCGGCTTCGCCGGTGCCGTGATCGGGCTTTTGACGACGCTCGTGCGTCCGGTGCTCCTGTGTCCCCTCATGCTGCTCTTGCTTCTCATGCCGGACATCCGAAACCGCGCGACCGACCTCTACGGCGACGTTCCGCTCGGATACCTCGTCGCGCTCGGCGCGCTTCTCGTCCTCCTCTGGATCCGGGAACGGGACTCCTGGCAACTCGTGACCGCGACGATTCTCCTGGGAGGCGCGATGCTCACGAAGCGCGAAGGAATCCTCTTCGCGCTCTGCATCGTCGTTGCGGCTCTCGTCGCGACGTACCGCGAGCGGCGCCAGACGTGGCCGCGAATCGTCGCGATGGGAGCCGCCGCGTTCGCCCTCGCGCTGCCCTGGCGCGTGTGGTTCATGCTCGAGAGCCTGCCGAGCGATGCTCCCGAGGAGGGTTATCTCGGCGTCTTCGACCATCTCGACCGCGCCTGGGCGTCGCACGAGCTCGTTCTGCGGACGCTCTTCGACTACGACCTGTGGCTCCTGGTCCCGACACTCGCGATCGCGGCGATCGGCCTCGCGTTCGTCGCGGGAGCTCGGCGGGAGGCGGTCTTCGCTGCTGCCTTCCTCGTGACTGCGGCCGTCGGCTCTGCTTGGACGTTCTGGTCGAATCCGAGTCTCGACATCGGGGTCGAGGAGGGCCTCGTGAACCGCGTCGTCGGTACGCCGGCGCTGGCCCTCGGAGCGATGATCCCACTCCTCCTCGAGCTCGCATGGCGTGGGCGGGCAGGGATCGCGATTGCCGAGGACGTCGGCCGCGCGCGGGCTCGGACGGGACCCGTCGCGGTCGCAATGGGAGTCGTCGTCGCACTGATCGTCGCCTACCCCGCAATCACGGTCGCCAAGGGCGGGCCTCGCTTCCCGAGCCCGGAAGACTGCGTCCTGGCTCCGGTCTCGGGCCAGAAGGTCCGGGTGGTCTTCGGTTATCGAGCCACGCTCCCCGAGGCGATCGCTCTCCGCGACCGGGCTCTGGAGGTGGGCTTCGAGGGCACAGAGGCAGCCCAGGACGGGTGCGGACGTGCCCGTGTGTCCGTGGACGGTGTTCCGTCGATCGCTGTCGGGCAAGAGGTCGTGGCGGCGGCGCGGACGGTCGAACTCGATCCGGCGCTCGAGCTGGATCCGGACGGCTAGTCGACGGCGCTCGATGACCTCTCACGCCCTGCCTCTCCGTGTTCCTGCGGACCAGCGGGTGCTCGTGCAACCCGTGCTCGACGGGCTCTTCCTCGCCACGATCTTCACGGTCACGTTCCACAAGCTGCAGTGGGAGCTGGCGGGCTCGCTGACGCTGTCCGACGTGCTCACCTCGATCTTCCTCGTGCTCTTCGCGTGGGACCGCTTCGAGCATGCGGACGGCCGCCTCTCGAAGACATCGGCCGTCGCGCTCGCCTTCCTGCTCGCGTTCGCGCTCGTCTATCTCCTCGGCTTCTACAACCTCGACACGGGACAGGCGCTCGCGCAATGGGCCAAGGGAATGGTGAAGTTCGTCCTGCACTTCGGGTTCCTGGTCGCCGGCGTGGCGCTCCTCGCTCGGCGTGGCATTCGCTTCTACTGGTACGCCCTGGCGGCTTTCTGCGGCGGTATCGCATTCAACGCCGCCTACGGGGTCGTTCAGCTCTTCCTCGCCGAGGTGGCCGACGCGAACCTCGACGAGCTGCTCATAGAGCCGATCACGTCCCGGCAGACCGGAATCAACGTGTTCGGCGCGGTCGGAGGAACCCAGGAGGTGTTCCGGCCGAACGCGCTCACCGGTGACCCGAACCACCTCGGTATCGAGCTCGTGATCCCACTGCTCATCCTGACGCCGCTCTACCTGCGGCTCGAGCGTGGACATCGCTGGAAGATGCCGCTCGCCGTGCTGCTCTGCTTCTCGCTCGTCGTCCTCCTGGCGACGCTCTCTCGTAGCGCGCTCTTGGGTCTGGGATGCGGCGCGCTCGTCCTCGCTCTCCCGTACCGGAGGCACCTCCGCCGGCCCGCATTTCTCGTCCCGCTCTGCGCCGTCGCGGCGATCGTCGGGGCGGTCGTGATCGTGCGGCTCGACTTCTTCCTCACGGTGCTCCGGGCGCGGACGAACACCAGCCGCGGCGCTGCCTCACCGCACTTCGAGGTGTACGGCTTCGTCCCGGACGTGCTCTCCTCCAACCCGCTGCTGGGTCTCGGGCTGAACAACTTCGCCGTCTACTACGAGTTCGTCACCGGCCGGCCCGAGTTCGGGCCCCACTCGTTCTACGTCGCCACGCTCGTGGAGACGGGAATCGTGGGAACCGTGCTGTTCGCGGCGTTCGTCGTCTGGCTGTTCCGCCGCCTCGCCGCTGCCCGGAGGATCGGACGCGCTCTCTCGGTGGCGCGCGATCCTCTGGCTGCCCGCGTTCGCCCGCTCGCGTGGGGCATGACGGCCGCCTTGGTCGCGACCCTCGTCGCCAACCTCTTCTACCTGACGATGACCTTCTACTACTTCTACGTCTTCGCGACGCTCGCGGCCGCGCTTCCCGTCGTCTTCGGGCGGGCGCGACGTGGATGAAGGTCGTCGTCCTCACGACGTCCTACCCTCGCGGGCCCGACGACGTCGCGGGCGTCTTCGTTCGCGACGCGGTCGAGCACGTTCGCGCGGCCGGGCTCGAGGTCGAGGTCGTCTCGCCGGCGTCGTTTCGCCACTACGGGTTGGCATACGGGCACGGGATCCTCGGAAACATCAAGCGTCGCCCTTGGCTGGTGTTCGCGGTTCCGCTCTTCCTGCTCTCGTTCGCTCGCGCTGCCCGTCGTGCCGCACGAGACGCCGATGTCGTGCATGTGCATTGGCTGCCGTCCGCGCTTCCGGCGCTCGTAACCGGGAAGCCGTTCGTCGTCCAGTTCTGGGGGACGGACGTCGAGCTCGCCCGGCACGTTCGGTGGATCGTGCGTCCTCTTCTCCGGCGAGCCCGAATCGTGCTCTGCCCCTCGACCGCGCTCGCCGAGCGCGCCCACACGCTCGGAGCACGCGAGGTCCGCGTCGTGCCGAGCGGCGTCTCGAGTCCTGACGCGGTCGGTCCGTCCGAGAATCCTCCGCACGTTCTCTTCGTCGGCCGGCTCTCGATAGAGAAAGGGATCCTCGAGTTCCTCCAGGCAACCGACGGAATGCCGCGTGTGATCGTCGGCGACGGACCGTTGCGCGATCGTGTCCCGGAGGCTGTCGGTTTCGTCCGTCCGGCCGAGCTGGGTTCGTACTACGAGCGCGCGGCGGTCGTCGTCTGTCCTTCGCGCCGCGAGGGTTACGGGGTCGTTGCGAGAGAGGCGATGGCGCACGGCCGCCCTGTTGTCGCGTCCGCGGTGGGGGGGCTGGTCAACGCCGTCGAGGACGGCGTCACCGGCCTGCTCGTGCCCCCGCGGGACGTTGAGGCGTTACGGGCGGGCATCGAGCGTCTGCTCGGAGACGTCGACCTTCGAGATCGCCTGGGCAGTGCCGCCCGGTCGACTGCTCGTGAGCGGTTTTCGTGGTCGGCAGCGACCGAGGCGACGATTCGGGCATACCGCGAGGCAGCCGGCGCAGAGGTTCTCGTCGTCGGCCCTCCCCGAGACGGCTGAACGACGCTCTATCCTCGCTGAACGTGACTCGGCACCGAGGTCAGCCTTTCGCTACGAGAAGCGTCCGGGGTTACGAGCTCGCGCATTTTCTCGAATGGCCGCACGGGATCGCTCGATTGGGAGTGATCCTCTGCGCAGGGGTCGCCCTCATCTTCAGCGCGGTGTACCTCTGGCGCGCGGTCGACACTCTCGGCGACACCGCCGGACGGAACGCAGCTTTGAACTTCGACGATCGCGAGTTCGCGGGAGGCAACTCGCTCGTCGTCGACAAACGTGCGCTCTACGAGGCGCGCGCGCTGATTCCCGAGGACGGGAGCTATCGGGTCGTGACCGGACCCCGCGTCGAAGGGGCGACCGAGCTGACCGAGCCGTACATCGATCAGTTCGCTCGGTCCTTCCTCATGCCGCGCCGCCCGAAGCCCGACGCGAGCTGGATCCTCTGCTACGGCTGTGACGTCTCCGAGCTCGGCCCGGGTGTCGAGGTCGTCTGGGAGAACGGCGCAGGAATCGCCCTCGCGCGAGAGACGAGATGACCGCACGTGCCCTCGTAGGGCTCGCCTTGCTGAACGCCTTCGTGCTCGGTGTCGGCGTCGCTGCCCTCTGGTCGCTCCGTGGCTGGCGTTCCGTGGCCGAGCTCGCCAGGCTCTCGGGCCTCGCGTACCTGCTCGGCGTGGCCCTGCTCGGCGTCACGCTCTCGATCGAGCTCGTCCTCGGTGTTCCCTTCTCGTTCGCGACGATCGTGCTCACGGGCCTCGGGCTGGCCGGTGCGAGCATCGTCGCTCGACGCGCATTCGGGCCCACCGACCCGCCGTCCGAGGGAGCGGGCGGTCGCCGGGGACTCGGGGCTGTGGGAGCGGTGTACGGGCTGCTCGTCGTCCTCTACCTGGAAGCCCTGTTCCGCGCAGGCCGCCTCGCGGGGCTCTCGGCGTGGGACGCCTGGGCGTTCTGGGTTCCGAAGGCGAAGGCGATCTATTTCTTCGGGGGTCTCGACGAGCAGTTCTTTCGCGAGCTCGTCAATCCGACGTACCCGCCGCTTCTCCCGGCGCTCGAGGCTTCGGCATTCCATTTCATGGGCTCGGCCGATGTCATTACCTTGCACCTGCAGTTCTGGTTTCTCGCGTGCGGTTTCGCCGCGGCGGTGGCCGGTCTGCTGGCTCCTCGGGTTCCAGGGCTGGCTCTCTGGCCATTCCTGCTGTTGGTTCTCGTCGCTCCGCGCGTCGTAGGGCGAAACCTCGACCCGCAGGCGGACTTCCTACTCGACTACTTCTTCGCGTTGGCTGCGCTCCTCGTCGCGCTCTGGCTTCTCGATCGCCAGCCGTGGCAGCTCGTCGCGGCCTCACTCTTCCTCGGGGCGGCGATGCTGACGAAGCGCGAAGGGCTGCTTCTGGCAGCGTGCGTGATAGCTGCGGCATGCGTCGCCTCGTGGCGCGATCGTCGCTATGCGTGGCCGCGCCTCGCTGTTGCGGCGGCCTGTGGGGTCGCCGTCGCCGTCCCGTGGCGGATCTGGTTCTCGTCTCGCGAGCTCAGCGGCGAGCTGCCCGAGGCTGGCTTCCTCGGGCTGTTCGATCATCTCGATCGGGCCTGGCCGGCGCTCCGCTCGGTGCTCTCTACCGTCTTCGACTACGACCTGTGGGTGATGGTCCCGCCGCTGGCCGGCGTCGCGATCGTG
>Ga0184625_10001038_pt1 | contig 11343 bp, 9 predicted proteins | sample PLM3_30_b1_FD_133151 | JGI IMG/M metagenome (GOLD analysis project Ga0184625, IMG submission 133151) | Groundwater sediment microbial communities from an aquifer in East River, Colorado, USA - PLM3_30_b1 | ecosystem: Environmental > Terrestrial > Soil > Riparian zone | place: USA: East River... | reverse complement strand
GCCTCGGCGGCCCGGCCGCGAAAATCGTGCACGCGTCGACAGCCGACGAGCTCGTGGCCACCGTTCGCGACTGCGACGAACGCGGCGAGCCGGTCCTCGTGCTGTGTGGCGGGTCCAACGTGGTGGTCGCCGACGAGGGTTTCGACGGGACCGTTGTCCGGGTCGGGGTTCAGGGTGTCGAGGTCGACGCTGCCGGTTGTGCCGCGGATGACCTTGCCGCATGCGGCGGGGTCATCGTGACCGTCGCAGCCGGAGAGACCTGGGACCAGCTCGTCGAGCGGTCACTGGCGGAGGGCTGGACCGGAATCGAGGCGCTGTCCGGCATTCCCGGCGGGGTCGGAGCGACGCCCATGCAGAACGTCGGCGCCTACGGCCAGGAGGTGGCGGAGACCATCTGGGCCGTCCGAACGTACGACCGAGCAGCCGGCGCGGTGCGGACGTTCGCAAATGCCGACTGCGGCTTCGGCTATCGCACCAGCCGCTTCCGCGGACACGACCGTTTCGTCGTGCTCGCAGTGAGCTACCAGCTGCGGCAGGGTGACCTGTCCGGTGCGGTGCGATATGCGGAGCTTGCCCGCGCGCTCGGCATCCAGGTGGGGGAGCGGGCGCCCGCCCGAGCAGTCCGCGAGGCCGTGCTCGCCCTTCGCCGCCGCAAGGGCATGGTGATCGACGAGACCGACCACGACACCTGGAGTGCCGGCTCCTTCTTCACCAACCCCATCCTCGACCAAAGGGACGCCGTCGAACTGCCTGCGCACGCCCCCCGATGGCCACTGCCAGACGGCCGGGTCAAGACCAGCGCCGCCTGGCTGATCGAGCACGCCGGGTTCTTCCGTGGCTATCCCGGACCGGGCGGTCGGGTCACGCTTTCCGGCAAGCACGCGCTGGCCCTGACCAACCGTGGATCGGCGACGACCGCCGACCTGTTGGCCCTGGCTCGCGAAGTGCGTGATGGGGTGCGAGCCGCGTTCGACGTGGAGCTCGCCCCCGAACCCGTCCTGGTCGGATGTGCGTTGTGACCATCTCCGGAATGACCACGTTCACCACCCCTGTCTATACATCACCAGGCCTACCTGCCTGGTGATGTACGTATTCGGCTGGTGATGGCCCCGATCGGCTGCCCCCTGTAGCGACAGGCGCACCGAGCCAGTCGTCGATCCCTGCGAGCAGCCGGGTCTTCGTATCCAGCGGCGCGGCCGAACCCTGCACCGACCAGCGGGCGAGACCCGCTAGCTCGCCGTCGGTGCAGCCATGCACCTGCCGGGCAATCTCGTACTGATCCACCAGCCGCGAGCCGAACAGCAGCGGGTCGTCCGCTCCTAGAACCACGCGAGCGCCACCGTCGATCAGGCTGCGCAACGGCACGTCAGCCGCCCCGGCGTACACACCCATCGAGACGTTCGACGCAGGGCAAACCTCGAGCGTCACGCCGGCATCGACAAGCTGGGCGAGCAGGGCGGGGTCATCGACCGACCGGATGCCTTGGCCGACCCGCGTCGCTCCCAGATAGTCAAGGCAAGCCCGGACACTGTCTGCTCCGCGTAGCTCGCCGCCATGTGGCACCGACAGCAGTCCGGCGGCTGCGGCGATCCGGAAAGCCGGCGCGAAGGCGCGAACGTCGCCGCGGCGTTCGTCGTTGGATAGTCCGAACCCGACGACGCCACGTCCCGCGTACTGAGCGGCGAGGCGCGCGAGCGTTCGTGCATCGAGCGGGTGTCGGGTCCGGTTGGCCGCGATGACGACCGCGATGCCGACGTCCGTCGTGGCGGATGCCGAATGCGCCGCGTCCAAGACGAGGTCGGTGAACGCGGTGATGCCGCCGAACCGGCTGCCGTAGCCGGACGGATCGACCTGGATCTCCAACCAGCCCGATCCCTCGGCCGCGTCATCCTGCGCCGCCTCGAGGAGGAGGCGGCGCACATCGGCCTCCGAGCGCAGCACCGATCGGGCGATGTCATAGAGCCGTTGGAAGCGGAACCAGCCTTTCTCGTCGGTGGCGGACAGCTTTGGCGGCCAGTCGTCCGCGAGAGCATCGGGCAGCCGAACTCCGTGCTGGGCGGCAAGCTCCATCAGGGTGGAGTGCCGCATCGATCCGGTGAAGTGCAGATGTAGATGCGTCTTGGGCAGCAGCCGAAGATCTCGGGACGACGAGCCTGCGGTCACGCCAAGAGCCGCTGGATCCGGCTCACGCCCTCCACCAGGTCGTCGTCGCCGAGCGCATAGGAGAGCCGCAGGTATCCACTGGGCCCGAACGCCTCGCCGGGCACAACGGCGACCTCCACCTCGTCCAGGATCAGCGCTGCGAGCTCCGCGCTCGTCATCGGAGTCCGGCCGGCGATCTCGCGCCCGAGGACCCCCTGCACGGAGGGATAGGCGTAGAACGCACCCAGCGGCTCCGGGCACACGACGCCGTCGATCTCGCCCAGCATGGACACCATCGTCTGCCGGCGCCGATCAAAGGCCGCACGCATGATCGCGACGGCGGACAGGTCGCCCGAGACGGCCGCGAGCGCGGCCCGCTGGGACACGTTCGCCACGTTGGATGTCGCGTGCGACTGGAGGTCGGCGGCCGCCTTGACGATGTCCGGAGGTCCGACCATCCAGCCGACCCGCCAGCCCGTCATCGCATAAGTCTTCGCCACACCGTTGACGACCACACAGGTGCCGGCCAGTTCCGGTACCTCGACCGGCATCGACGAGGCTTTGGCCGAGCCGTACGTCAAGTGCTCGTAGATCTCGTCAGTGAGCACCCAGATGCCTTGTGCCAACGCCCACCGACCGATCTCACCGACCTCCTCGGGGGTGTAGACCGCACCGGTCGGGTTCGACGGTGAGCAGAACAGCAAGGCCTTGGTCTGGTCGGTGCGTGCGGCCTCGAGCTGGTCCACGGTCACCCGGTAGCCGGCCGACTCGCCGGCCAGGACTTCGACCGGTACTCCGCCTGCCAGCTTTATTGCCTCTGGGTAGGTGGTCCAATACGGAGTCGGCAGGAGCACCTCGTCGCCGGGATCGAGCATGGTCGCGAACGCCTCGTACACCGCCTGCTTTCCGCCGTTCGTCACCAGGACGTTGGCGGCGCCGACCTGGTATCCGGAGTCCCGCGCGGTCTTGACCGCGATCGCTTCCCTCAACTCCGGCAGCCCCGCGGCAGGGGTGTACCGGTGATTGCGGGGATCGCGGCATGCCTCGATGGCGGCCTCGACGATGTAGTCCGGTGTCGGGAAGTCCGGTTCTCCGGCCGCGAAGCCGATGACAGGTCGCCCGGCTGCCTTGAGTGCCTTGGCCTTGGCGTCGACGGCAAGCGTTGCGGATTCTGTGATCGAACCGATGCGGGCGGAGACCCGGGCTGATTGACGGGCAGAGCCGGCGCCGGAGGCGACGCCCGCGGACGCAGAAGTGGTCATGGACTCATCCTGGCACCACTGGGCCGGCAGCCGCGGTTCGACCAGCGGCGGGCGCTACCCGTACACTCGTCTTTCTGGTGGTCGAATCACCTCGCCGAAGCGCGCCCGCAACGTCGTTCCGGTGGAGGTCTGTGACCATCGGAGGGCAGTAGCTCAACTGGAAGAGCACCGGTCTCCAAAACCGGCGGTTGGGGGTTCAAGTCCCTCCTGCCCTGCCCCTGCCCATCGGACAAGCCGACCGCCGCACCTCGCGAGGAGCGGCCTGACAGCGAAGGGACGACGTGACCGAGATACGGGGCCAGACGGCGACCCCTGAACGCGGCCGCCCGCCGCAGCGCGGCGGTCTCGCTCGGCTTCGCCCGTCGCGCATCGCGCTGTTCATCCGCCAGGTAGTCGCGGAGCTGCGCAAGGTGGTCTACCCAACCCGGCAGCAGCTGGTGACCTACACGATCGTGGTGCTGGTGTTCGTATCCATCATGATCGCCATCGTGTCCGTCCTCGACCTGGCCTGGGGCTGGGCCGTATTCCAAATCTTCGGCTGAGGCCCCCGTCCTCGTCGCAATCCACGGAGGAAGAAGCACCATCGTGACCGAGCAGCACTCGCCCGAGACCTCGCCGGAGTCTGTCCTGCTTTCTCAGGATCCCGACGGTTCCGCCGACGAGGCGCTCGACGCCGTCCAACCTGAGGTGTCGAACTCCACGGAGCGGAGTACGACGGCCGACGAGGTGTCCGCTGAACCCATTGACGAGGAACCGCTCGAGGAGTTCCGCCGCGCGCTTAGAGCCAAGCCGGGTGGATGGTTCGTTGTGCAGACCTACTCGGGCATGGAGAACCGCGTCCGCGCGAACCTGGAGAGCCGTATCGGCAGCCTCAACATGGAGGACTACATCTTCGAAGTAGTCGTCCCGACCGAGGAAGTCGCCGAGATCAAGAACGGCCAGCGTCGGCTCGTCAAGCGCAACCGCTTTCCTGGCTATGTGCTCGTCCGGATGGACATGACCGACGAGTCTTGGGCGACCGTGCGGCACACTCCGGCTGTCACCGGCTTCGTCGGCCACTCCCATCAGCCACTCCCACTGACTCTCGGCGAGGTCGAACGCTGGCTTGCCCCCGAGGTGGCCGAACGGACCAAGCCGGCCGACCAGCGCCAACAGCAGGTCGAGGTCGTCGACTTCCAGGTGGGCGACTCCGTCATGGTCGTCGACGGGCCATTCGCCACGCTGCACGCCACCATCAACGAGATCAACGCCGACTCACAGAAGATCAAGGGTCTGGTCGAGATCTTCGGCCGGGAGACGCCGGTCGAGCTCTCGTTCAGCCAGATCCAGAAGCTCTAGACAAGGACCTAGAAGTCAATGCCTCCGAAGAAGAAGATCGCCGGCCTGGTCAAGTTGCAGATCCAGGCCGGGCAGGCAACCCCTGCTCCACCGGTTGGCCCCGCCTTGGGCCAGCACGGTGTCAACATCATGGAGTTCTGCAAGGCGTACAACGCGGCGACGGAGACGCAGCGTGGCAACGTGATTCCGGTGGAGATCACGGTCTACGAGGATCGCTCCTTCACGTTCGTCACGAAGACGCCGCCTGCGGCCAAGCTCATCCTCAAGGCCGCGGGCATCGACAAGGGCTCCGGCGAGCCGCACAAGGTCAAGGTCGCGAAGATCACCCGCGAGCAGCTGCGGACGATTGCCGAGCAGAAGATGCCCGACCTCAATGCCAATGATCTCGACGCCGCGGAGAAGATCATCGCCGGCACAGCCCGCCAGATGGGCGTCACGATCGAGAACTAATCCTGCAACGACAGTGGGAGGGCAGTGCGCTCGGCCCGTGACCACGACTCCGTCACGACATACGGGAGCTGACGATGAAGCGCAGCAAGGCATACCGGGACGCTGCCGAGGCGATCGACCGTGACCGGTTCTACTCTCCACTCGAGGCGGTTCGCCTCGCCCGCCAGACCAACAGGACCAAGTACGACGCAACAGTCGAGGTCGCCCTTCGCCTTGGTGTCGACCCGCGTAAGGCCGACCAGATGGTCCGCGGAACCGTCAATCTGCCGCACGGCACGGGCAAGACCGCCAGGGTGCTGGTCTTCGCCGTCGGACCCAAGGCCGACGAGGCCCTGGCGGCCGGCGCTGAAGTCGTCGGCGGCGACGAGCTGATCGAGGAGGTCCAGGGCGGACGCCTCGACTTCGACGCTGTCGTGGCTACTCCTGATCTGATGGGCAAGGTTGGTCGGCTGGGTCGCATCCTGGGCCCACGCGGGCTGATGCCGAACCCGAAGACTGGCACGGTGACGATGGACGTGACCAAGGCGGTCTCCGACATCAAGGGCGGCAAGATCGAGTTCCGCGTCGACCGGCACGCAAACCTACACTTCGTGATCGGCAAGGTGTCGTTCTCCGACCAGGCGCTGACCGAGAACTACGCAGCGGCCATGGACGAGGTGACCCGGCTCAAGCCGTCGGCGGCGAAGGGCCGCTACGTGCGCAAGGCCACTCTTGCCACGACGATGGGACCGGGCATTCCGCTCGACCCGACGAAGACCAAGGTCACCGTCGAGGATCCTGCCGGCGCCTGACGGTTCGGCCGCTCGGGCAGGCTGATGATCCACCGTTCACGATTCGACGCAACGCAGTGACCTGGTCCGAGGTGCGATTTGGATGCGTCGGCCTCTGCCGCGTACCCTGATCGCTGCCAGAGACCGCCGGTCTTGCGATCGATCATTCATCGCAACGAAGGTTCCGCGTCATGCGGGCGGCCCGCGCAGGTGAGACGACTGCTGCGGCGTTGACGTCGTGGTAGACGCCCCGTGCCTGCGCCGGGGCGTTTCGCATGTCTGGGATCCCCGGCGGGCACCCGACCGCGTCGAAGGAGTTCCATGGCCAGGTCTGACAAGTCGGCCACTGTCGCCGAGCTTGCCGACGAGCTCCGCGGTTCCACTGCCGTCGTGCTGACCGAGTACCGCGGCCTGTCCGTCAGGCAACTGACGGAATTGCGCCGAGCTCTCGGTGGCAACGCGTCCTACGCGGTGGTGAAGAACACCCTCACCAAGATCGCCGCCAAGGAGGCCGGCATCGACGGCATCGACGAGCATCTCGTCGGCCCATCGGCGATCGCATTCGTCAAGGGCGACCCGGTCGATGCCGCCAAGGGTCTGCGCGACTTCGCCAGGCTGCACCCGGTCTTGGTGATCAAGGGTGGCGTACTCGATGGCCAGCTCCTCTCGGCCGACGAGATCCGCCGGCTCGCCGACCTGGAGTCCCGCGAGGTACTGCTCGCCAAGATGGCCGGGGCGATGAAGGCGTCGCTCGTCAACGCCGCATCGCTGTTCAACGCTCCGCTGGCCAAGACTGCCCGCGTGGTAGAGGCGCTTCGGCAGAAGGTCGAGGCGGACGAGACGCCGACCGACCAGCCCGAAGCCTGAGGCTCGAACGAGTCCGATCGACGACCCCACAACATCAGCCCATTGTCAGGAAAGGAACCGCCACCATGGCGAAGCTCAGCACCGATGACCTCCTTGACGCATTCAAGGAGATGTCCCTGATCGAGCTCTCCGAGTTCGTGAAGAAGTTCGAGGAGACGTTCGACGTCACCGCCGCGGCTCCGGTGGCCGTCGCGGCAGCTGCTCCGGCCGGTGCCGGGGCCGGTGCGGCCGAGGAGGTTGTCGAGCAGGACGAGTTCGACGTCGTCCTCGAAGCCGCCGGCGACAAGAAGATCCAGGTCATCAAGGAGGTCCGGGCTCTGACCAGCCTGGGGCTCAAGGAGGCCAAGGACCTCGTCGATGGCGCTCCCAAGCCGGTCTTGGAGAAGGTCAACAAGGAGGCTGCGGACAAGGCCCGCGAGCAGCTCGAGGGCGCCGGCGCCACCGTCACTGTGAAGTGACGCCCGGGGGCAGTTCTCCCATGCTGAGGCTTGACGAATAGAGCCGCGCGGGGGATGCTCGAACTGGCCAGAACAATCAGTCTGGCCGGATAGGGGACGGAACGTCTGCGGATGACGAGCCGCCACTCGACAGCAGTGAGCCTGATTGGCTAGACTGCTTATTTGCGCTGCCCTCAGCCTCTTCGTGCCCGCGTAGGTGAGGTCTGCGTTCGATTCCGACTGTGAGCCCTCGGAAGGACCACTTTGGCCGCCACGCGCACCGCTCCGACGACCGCCAACAGCAAGCGCCGCATCTCCTTCGCCAAGATCCGAGAGCCACTCGAGGTTCCCAACCTCCTTGCGCTCCAGATCGACAGCTTCGACTGGCTGCTCGGCAACTCGCGCTGGCAAGCGCGGGTCGAGACAGCGGAAGCCGAGGGTCGCGACGACTTGCCGTCCGCGTCCGGTCTGCAGGAGATCCTCGACGAGATCAGCCCGATCGAGGACTTTTCCGGGACGATGTCCCTCTCTTTCTCGAACCCCCGTTTCGAGGAGCCGAAGAACAGCATCGACGAGTGCAAGATGCGCGACTTCACCTACTCGGCGCCGCTGTTCGTCACTGCGGAGTTCATCAACAACGAGACAGGCGAGATCAAGTCGCAAACGGTGTTCATGGGCGACTTCCCGCTGATGACCGACAAGGGAACGTTCATCATCAACGGCACCGAGCGGGTCGTCGTCTCACAACTGGTTCGTTCTCCGGGCGTCTACTTCGAGCGCACCATGGACAAGACCTCGGACAAGGACGTCTTCACCGCGAAGGTCATCCCGTCCCGGGGTGCGTGGCTGGAGTTCGAGATCGACAAGCGGGACATGGTCGGTGTCCGGCTGGATCGCAAGCGCAAGCAGAACGTCACGGTGCTGCTGCAGGCAATGGGCTTCACCCGCGAGCAAATCCTGGCCGAGTTCGGTGACTACGAGGCGATGCGCCTCACCCTGGACAAGGACCACACCACCACCCAGGACGAAGCGCTGCTCGACATCTATCGCAAGATGCGCCCAGGCGAGCCGCCGACCCGCGAAGCCGCTCAGCAGCTGCTCGAGAACGCCTACTTCAACCCCAAGCGCTACGACCTGGCCAAGGTCGGCCGCTACAAGGTCAACAAGAAGCTGGGCCTGGAGCAGCCGCTGGACCAGAGCACGCTGACCCTCGAGGACATCGTCGCGACCCTGCGCTACCTGGTCCGGCTGCATGCGGGGGAGACCGAGTTCAGCCAGGGCAAGACCACCCTGCGGATCGAGACCGACGACATCGACCACTTCGGCAACCGCCGGGCGCGCACCGTCGGTGAGCTGATCCAGAACCAGGTCCGCACCGGCCTGTCCCGGATGGAGCGGGTGGTCCGGGAGCGGATGACTACGCAGGACGTCGAGGCCATCACGCCGCAGACACTGATCAACATCCGTCCCGTGGTGGCGGCGATCAAAGAGTTCTTCGGCACCTCCCAGCTGTCCCAGTTCATGGACCAGACGAACCCACTGGCCGGGCTCACGCACAAGCGCCGGCTGTCGGCTCTCGGCCCGGGCGGGCTCTCGCGCGAGCGCGCCGGGTTCGAGGTCCGCGACGTGCACTCCTCGCACTACGGCCGGATGTGCCCGATCGAGACCCCTGAGGGCCCGAACATCGGCCTGATCGGCTCGCTGGCGACCTACGGCCGGATCAACGCCTTCGGTTTCGTCGAGACCCCCTACCGCCGGGTCAAGAACGGCAGGGTCAGCGACGACGTCGACTACCTCACCGCCGACGCGGAGGACCTGTTCGTCATCGCGCAGGCCAACGCACCGCTGTCCGACGACAACCGCTTCGCCGAGGACCGAGTGTCGGTACGCAAGCGTGGCGGTGAGCTCGAGCTCGTCCGCGCCGAAATCGTCGACTACATGGATGTATCGCCCCGGCAGATGGTGTCGGTCGCGACGGCCATGATCCCGTTCCTCGAGCACGACGACGCCAACCGCGCCCTGATGGGCTCGAACATGCAGCGCCAGGCGGTGCCCTTGCTGCGCAGCGAGGCCCCGCTGGTGGGCACCGGCATGGAGCTGCACGCGGCGGTCGACGCCGGCGATGTTGTTGTCGCCGATAGGCCCGGCGTGGTCACCGAGGTGTCTGCCGACTACGTCACTGTGATGACCGACGACGGCGCATACCAGACCTACCAGATGGCCAAGTTCCACCGGTCCAACTCCGGCACCTGCATCAACCAGCGTCCGGTCGTCGACGAGGGCGACCGGATCCAGTCCGGGCAGGTCATCGCGGACGGCCCGTCGACGCAGGACGGCGAGATGGGTCTGGGCAAGAACCTGCTGGTCGCGTTCATGCCGTGGGAGGGCCACAACTACGAAGACGCGATCATCCTGTCCCAGCGCTTGATCAAGGACGACGTCCTCACCTCGATCCACATCGAGGAGCACGAGGTCGACGCACGAGACACCAAACTGGGTCCGGAGGAGATCACCCGGGACATCCCGAACGTCTCCGACGAGATCCTGGCCGATCTCGACGAGCGCGGGATCATCCGGATCGGCGCCGAGGTCCAGGCCGGCGACATCCTCGTCGGCAAGGTGACGCCCAAGGGCGAGACCGAGCTGACGCCGGAAGAGCGCCTGCTGCGCGCCATCTTCGGCGAGAAGGCCCGCGAGGTGCGGGACACGTCGCTGAAGGTTCCGCACGGCGAGACCGGCAAGGTGATCGGCGTCCGGCTCTTCGACCGCGACGAGGGCGACGAGCTGCCGCCTGGTGTCAACCAGCTGGTCCGGGTCTACATCGCCCAGATGCGCAAGATCCAGGACGGTGACAAGCTCGCCGGCCGACATGGCAACAAGGGCGTCATCTCGAAGATCCTGCCGGTGGAGGACATGCCGTTCCTTGCGGACGGCACCCCGGTCGACATCGTGCTGAATCCGCTGGGTGTGCCGAGCCGGATGAACCTCGGCCAGGTGCTGGAGACGCACCTGGGCTGGGTGGCCAAGTCCGGCTGGCGGATCGACGGGTCGGAGACCGAGTGGAAGAAGCGGCTGCACGAGATCGGCGCCGCCGAGGCGGTGCCGGGCACCAAGGTGGCGACGCCGGTGTTCGACGGCGCCCGCGAGGACGAGATCACCGGGCTGTTGGCCTCGAGCCTGCCCAACCGTGACGGCGACGCGCTGGTAGGTCCCGACGGCAAGGCAAGGCTGTTCGACGGCCGCTCCGGTGAGCCGTTCCCGCACCCGGTCGCCGTCGGGTACATCTACATGCTCAAGCTCAACCACCTGGTCGACGACAAGATCCACGCCAGGGCGACCGGCCCATACTCGATGATCACGCAGCAGCCACTGGGCGGGAAGGCCCAGTTCGGCGGGCAGCGGTTCGGCGAGATGGAGGTCTGGGCGCTGCAGGCCTACGGCGCCGCCTATGCCTTGCAAGAGCTGCTGACGATCAAGTCCGACGACGTCACCGGCCGGGTCAAGGTGTACGAGGCCATCGTCAAGGGCGAGAACATCCCGGAGCCGGGAATTCCGGAGTCGTTCAAGGTGTTGATCAAGGAGATGCAGTCTTTGTGCCTCAACGTGGAGGTTCTCTCCAGCGACGGCACCCAGATCGAGATGCGCGACACCGACGAGGACGTCTTCCGGGCGGCCGAGGAGCTGGGGATCGACCTGTCGCGGCGGGAGCCGAGCAGCGTGGAAGAGGTCTGACCATCCCGAGCCCGACTTTCAAACCCACTGGCGACTGACTGAAACTGAGAGAAGGACCCACGTGCTCGACGTCAATTTCTTCGACGAGCTGCGGATCGGCCTGGCCACGGCGGACGACATCCGGCAGTGGTCGCACGGCGAGGTCAAGAAGCCGGAGACGATCAACTACCGCACCTTGAAGCCGGAGAAGGACGGGCTGTTCTGCGAGAAGATCTTCGGCCCGACCCGCGACTGGGAGTGTTACTGCGGCAAGTACAAGCGGGTCCGGTTCAAGGGCATCATCTGTGAGCGCTGCGGCGTCGAGGTCACCCGGGCCAAGGTGCGTCGCGAGCGGATGGGGCACAT